>ERZ772960.432-NODE-432-length-38360-cov-3.797938_pt1 | contig 38360 bp, 36 predicted proteins | sample MGYA00580678_ERZ772960 | MGnify/ENA primary metagenome ERZ772960 (study PRJEB29015, sample SAMEA2737930) | human oral metagenome | biome: human oral; feature: human-associated habitat; material: dental | place: China | collected 2059 ... | reverse complement strand
ATGGTGCTCCTGCAACTGTCAAGGAAAAAGTTAAGAAAGACGAAGCTGAAGCTCTCAAGAAAACTCTTGAAGAAGCCGGTGCTACTGTTGAATTAGCTTAATTAAAAACACAAGTCTACGAATTTAAGAAAAATACCTCTTTTGGGGTATTTTTTGATGTAGAATTTGAATAAATAATCATACCGAAAAATGCTGTAAAAAAATATTACAAAAATATACCGCTTCTGGCGGTATATTTTTAGCTTTTAAAAACCAAATTAGTTATAGATATTTTCAACAGCGATGGATGGACCCATGGTTGTGGTAATGAAAATACTCTTGATGTATTGCCCCTTGAGAGAGGCTGGCTTCATTGACTTTAGTGATTCAAGGAAGGCAGTTGCATTCTCAAGTAGCTGAGCTTCAGTGAAATTGGTTTTACCAACGCCGATATGAACAATGGCTTGTTTATCGACGCGATATTCAACTTTGCCGGCCTTGGATTCTTTGACGGCTTTCTCGATGTCAGTGGTGACGGTGCCAGCTTTTGGATTTGGCATCAAGCCCTTAGGGCCAAGGAGACGGGCAAATTTACCAAGTTTTGGCATGTAGGCCGGAGTAGCGATTAGGATATCAAAGTTGATAATGCCTTTTTCAAGTTGTTTAATAAACTCGGCATCTTCAGTAATATCGGCACCAGCGGCCTTGGCTTTTTTGCATTCATCTTCAGGCGCGAAAACGGCGACACGTACTTCTTTACCATTGCCGTGAGGTAGGACAAGAGTAGTACGGATATTTTGGTCAGCTTGTCTTGGATCAACACCGAGACGAGCGTGAATCTCGAGGGTAGCTGCAAATTTGGCTGGATTGGTTTTGATAGCAAGGGCGATTGCCTCTGCAAGATTATAGAGCTTAGTGCGATCAATATCTTTGTAGGCAGCTTGGTATTTTTTACCACGGCGTTCTAGCACTGGACGAGTGACTGGTTTTTCACCTTTTGGCTTAACTTCGGTTTCTGCGAGTTTATTCTCGGCAGCACGAGCTTTGCGTTCTTCTTCAGCCTTAACTTCCTCAATATGTTTTTTTGATTTTTTACCAGCTTTGGCAAATTTTTCAGAAACTTCAGGAGTTTCAGTAACGATGATTTCTTCGTTGTTCTGACCTTTATCTTCAGTCATGATGATTCCTTTCTGTGGTGATAGCGGGTTAGATTTTGATCAACCCTCCCAGCTAGTTAATATTTTTGAATAAATAAATTATTCAGCGATTTCAATACCCATTGAGCGGGCGGTGCCGGCGACAACTTTGACTGCGCCATCGAGATCAATTGCGTTAAGCTGTTTCATCTTGATGTTTGCGATTTTCTCAAGTTGTTCGCGGGTGATTTTACCGACTTTTTCGGTGTTTGGACGACCAGAGCCTTTTTGAATTTTGAGTTCTTCACGAATCAAATCGTCGACAGGCTGTCCAAGGCAGGTCCAAGCGAAAGTGCGGTCTTCGAAAACCTGGAGATGAACGATGACGTTTTTACCATTAAATTCTTTGGTTTTTTCGTTGAATGGATTGATGAAGTCCATCATGTTGAGGCCCCACTGACCAAGAGTTGAACCAACTGGAGGTCCTGCGGTGGCTTTACCACCAGGGATACGTAACTTTAAGTTACCAATTACTTTTTTTGCCATATTATATATTACTCCTAATTAGAGCGCGTAACGCTGTTATTATACTATTTTTTGATTGATTTGTATAGGGGGTTTATTTCGCTCGTTTCCTACTTTGCTTAGCTTAGGGGGTTATTTTGTTCGTTTTTCTATTTTACTTAGCTTAGGGATTATTTCGCTCGTTTTCTACTTTGCTTAGCTTGCTCGTCTTTCAAGTGTTTAGCGACAAAGAGTCCGAGGACAACGATAATTACCCACCACCAGTCGCCAATGAATTTACCAACGGATTCAAATGGATTGGCGTGCTTTTTAATGTTTTTATCTTGAGATTTTTTAGAAGCGGAAAGTTCTGATTCGTTGTCTTTTTCGGATTTTTTGCCTTTCTCGTTGTCTTTTTCACCTTGTTTTTCAGAAGATATTGATGAATCGTCGTCTGTTGTTCCAGAATTGTTTGTTTCGGCAGTATTTGTGGTGTTCTTGCTTTGTTCACTTGAGTTAGTATCTTGCCTATTTGAAGTACTTGTTGAGCTTCCATTCTGGTCGTCTGAACTCTTTTGTGTCGTGTTTGAGCTATTACCCGAATTGTTCTGATTCTCGGGGTTATTGCCTTGGTTATTCTGGTTTTCGGAATTATTACCAGGATTGGACGGGTTGCTTTGTTCAGGATTTTGGTTATTCTGGTTTTGGCCTTGATTTTGATTCTCATTTCCATTTCCTGGAGTTTCGGGGTTTGGGCTCGGAGCTGGTGGAGTGACAATATCGGATTCGACATGAATAATGAAACTCTTTTCGAATTGATTAACTCCATCAGAGATTAGCATTTTTAATTCAGTATTGGTATTAGTATCGGAGGTTTGAGGAGTGCCGGAGAAGGTACTGGTGGCTTGATCGAGATTTAGCCAATCTGGTTTTGAAAGGACAGTGAAGATTGGGGTGTCGGTGGCATCTTCATCTTCAAGTACTACTTGATAAGTATAAGCTTGATTGACCTTTGCGGCAGCTTCAGGGGTGGTTTTAAGAATTGGTGCCTCATTGACATCCTGAAGATTGATGGAGACTGTGGCTTCGTTTGAGAGGGCAGGGGCACCGTTGTCGGTGACTTTGATACGTAAATCAACCTTGTGATTAGCGACTTTTTCGTAATTTAGTTTGGTATTGTTTTTGACTTTAAGGGTGCCATCATTGGTTAATTCAAAGATTCCGAGTTCATTACCAGAAAGTAGGGAGAAAGAAAGGCTTTGTCCTTGGTCCTGATCGGTAGCCATAATGGTGCCAAGTATAGTATCATTTTCGGCATTTTCGGGAATGTTGAAGGTCTGATTAGCAAAAGTTGGTGCGTGATTTTCGTCATTGACGTGAATATCAAATTCTTGATATTCACTTACACGATAGCCAGCTCTGATGCTTACGTGATAGATTTGTCCAACCTCGGCGTTTCCTGGTGTGCCGGAAAGTGTGTTAGTGGATTCGTCGTAATTTAACCAATCTGGTTTTTCATCGATTCCAATCTCTGTTTCTTCCCATAAGTCGGGGTCTTTGACGCTAATTTTGTATTGATAAAGGATATTTTTAGTGGCAGAAGTAGGAGGAGTGGAAGTGAAGTATGGTGGTTCATCTATATCTTGTACGTCAATATTGAGATTAAAATCGGTATAGAGATTTGGAAATGCTCGATTGGTTGCTCTAATTCTTAAGACGATTGTATTGGTATTATTTTTAACCATGCTCTCATAATCGAGCTTGGAGTTATCTTTAATTTTTAGAGCGCCATCTTCGGTGAGCTCGAAGATGCCTAGATCATTGCCAGAAAGCAGAGTAAACTTGGGATTTTGTTCAGGGTTAGAGCTAGTGCTATTGAGGTTTTTAACTATTGTGCCATTTTCGGAATTTTCGTAAACAGTGGCATAATCGTCATTGAATAAGGGGGCTTCAGGTATGTCTCGAAGATGAATGGTGATGTGGTTATTGGCGGAGAGATTTGGTGTGCCGTTGTCGGTCACCTGTACAACCAAGACAATTTTATGATCTTCATAACGTTCGTAATCAAGTGCCGCATTATTTTTAACACTGAGTTTGCCATCGCTGGAAACTTGGAAAGTTGCGGTATCTCCAGAAATGGCGGAATAGGTTAAGGTTTGCCCGGCGTTAGGGTCAGTAGCAACGATTTGCCCGATAAAAGTACCGTTCGGGCTGTTTTCGTCGATGGTGAATTCTTGACTTTGAATCTCAGGTTCGAGATTACGGTCGTTGACGTGGACTGTGAAGGTTTGTTCAACTTCAAAGGTGCCATCAGAAGCTTTAATGCGAACCGTGAAATCCTTTTCAACGTCTGCATCGCTTGGTGTACCTGACAGTTCTTGACCATTTTGTTCCATCCAATCCGGTTTTTCTTCAACAGTGTAGGTTACGTTTTGATATTCGGGATCTCGTGCATCAAAGTAATAGTAGTAGCGTTCTCTTCTAGAAGCTGAAGTGACAGGAGTGGAGACGAAGTATGGGGCTTCATCGACATTTTTGGTTCTAATTATGACATTACCATCTGAAGACAATGCTGGGGTGCCACTGTCGGTAACCCTAATGGTTAGCATGGCGGAAAAATGCGTTTCGTAATCTATTTTTGAACCGTCTTTGACGGTGATTTTACCGTCGTTAGAAATTTCAAAAACACCTTGCTCATTGCCACCAACAATACTGAAAGTGTGGGTCTGACCCTGATCTGGATCGGTTGCAGCTACGGTGCCGACAAAAGTTCCTGCGGGAGAGTTTTCATCAACTTCATAGTTATTTTCAACTACAGATGGAGTTTCATTAACATCATTGATTTTAATTGTGAATTGTTTCTCAAATTTAGCGTCGTAAAGATCTTTTGCTTTAATACATAAGTGATATTCGTTTTTTTCTTCGTAGTTCGGCGAGAACTTACTATATAAACGATTGTTCTTAATCTCAAATTTGTCAGAATCGTCCTGTCCTGCGATGTGGCAAAATTCTACAGTGTTATTGTCTGGCTGTATATCATCTGGATGATTGATGACGGAAATATTTGCAATTTGAGTGCCGGGGTTAGTATTTTCATCAACATTGTCTTTATCAAGAAGAATGTCTTGGGGAGGCATGTTATATTCTTCGCAGTCTTTTCTGTCATATTCGAGTTGCCAATGTTTCTCGTAAAGTTCTTGTCTTGCGGTCTCAGATCTACAATATTTCATATTGTAATTTCCGATTCTACGTATACTGGAATTGGATAAATCAGGTAGTTTTTGATTCCAGCTGACGAGAAGTTTGTCATAGTTTTTGGTGGAGAGTCCAGAATCAGATACGAAATTATAGAGTGGATTATTATGTTTGGAGGGAAAAGTGTAATTTAAGTGTGAAATATCCTGATTGAAGCTTTTTGCTCTCGCGAACATACCGCTTGCTCGATCGACTTTAGAAAAATCCATATTGATTGGTTGATTAAAAGCGACGGCTCCATAGAACATCTCAGAAACATCGACAACATTAGAGGTGTTCCAGCCATCGAGTGATTGATTGAATGCAGTAGCATCATAAAACATTTTTGACATGTCGGTGACGAGATTTGTCTTAAAATGTTTGACGGGGTGGTTAAAAGATTTAGCACCTTTAAACATCTCAGACATATTAGTGACGTTGCTGGTATTAAAGTTATCGATAGGTTGATCAAAAGATGAAGCGTCAGCGAACATGCTGTTTATTCTTTCCGCTTTTTCAGTATTGAAGTTGCTGACAGACTGATTGAAACTGCTGGCGCCTGCAAACATACCAAGAAAATCGGTGACATTTTTAGTATTGAAGCTACTGACAGGATGATTAAACTTTGTTGCATAGCTGAACATGTATTGCATGTTTGTAGCTTTCTCAGTGTTAAAGTTGCTAACAGATTGATCAAAGTTGCTGGCACCATAAAACATAGAAAATATATTGGTGACATTTCTAGTATCGAAATTACTGACAGACTGATTGAAGTTTTTTGCATCTCTAAACATCCCTGACATACTAGTGACATTCCTAGTATCAAAGTGGTCAATCGGTTGATTAAAAGCCTCGGCACTAGCAAATAAGCCCGACATGGTAGTGACCTTTGAAGTATTGAAATGATTAACTGGTTGGTTGAAGGATTTTGCTTGATAGAACATGTTTGACATGTTGGTGACTTTATCGGTATTAAAATTAGCGAGCGAACTATTAAAATCGGCAGCCCCTTGGAACATGCTTTCCATGTTGGTAACGTTTGAAGTGTTAAAACTAGCTAAAGGTTGATTGAACTTTTTGGCACCATCAAACATATGCTGCATCTCGGTGACATTTTCGGTGTTGAAATTGACTGGTTGGTTAAACTTCTCAGCATTATAGAACATGAGTCTCATGTTTGTGACGTTTCTAGTATCGAAATTGACTGGTGAATTGAACTTAGTTGCGCCATAGAACATATTTTCCATCGTTGTGACTTCGGATGTGTCGGGACTATCAACGTAAGTACCAATCACATTCTCTGCACCATAGAACATATACGAAGTGTTTTTAAACTTGTTGTTTCCCCATTGGTTAATTTCAAGAAGTTTTTTGGCGTAATATAAATCGTGATTATCGTTATTGAAGAATATGCCAGCAAAGGTGCCTTTGATTTTGACTTGATAGCGACCTCTGTTTGCATAATTATGATGGATGTGGTCATCTTGAGTATAAGTATTTTGTGGGGTGCCGTCCCCCCAATCGATTGAAAAATTATTATTTCCTCCCCGAAAATGTATTTCCAATTGCTTATTACCGTCATTGACATCCCAGGTAGTGACAAACTCATCTGGCTGAAAGGCAATGGTGTTTTTTGTGAAGTACTTTAAGCTAGTGAGAGTAATCGTAAAAAATAGTAGTAGTGTGACGAAAAGAGAAAAAGGACGATAATTTCTGCGTTTAAAATCATGAGATGATTTTTTTAATATATGGCGGGTTCGTTGGCTAGTTTTATCTGGGATATTAAACTTGACGATAGCCTGCTTGTTTTTCATCTTTTCTCCACACTAAAAATTTCTACTACTAATGTATCATGCAAAATAGCTTATGTCTATAAGGTGAATGGGTGCTAGCTATTGATAATTCTGGTACCGGCTTTACCCTCAATGGCTTTAGAAGCTTTTTCCGGCGAGGTGATAATACAGATACGTTTCTTGGCGCCTGACACAAAGTTAATGCCTGCTTCGACTTTTGGCAACATGCTACCTGCGGCGAATTCACCCCTGGCGATGAGTTTGAAAGCATCATCGACGGTCATTTCACTAATACTACGTTCATTTGGTTGCTTGTAGTTGAGCTTGACGGAGTCAACAGCGGTGAGAATGAGTAGAATATCGGCATCAATGGTTTCAGCGAGTTTTTCGGCAGCAAAATCTTTATCAATAACAGCTTCAAGTCCAGTGAGTCGACCATGTTCATCATAGTATACTGGTATGCCGCCACCCCCACTGGCGACTACAATGGCACCGTTGCCAATAGCAATTTTGATCAGATCGGATTCAATGATTGAGAGTGGCATAGGTGATGGCACGACCTTGCGCCAACCGCGCCCAGCATCTTCTTTAACAGTGACGCCGCGAGCCTTGGCAATTTTCTTAGCTTCAGCTTCGGTATAGAATGGACCGATTGGTTTGCTGGGATTTTTAAAGGCTGGATCGTCTTTTGATACAAGCACTTGCGTAATGATGGAAGCAATGGGTTTTTTGATACCAATTTGCTCAAGCTGATTCCTCAGCGCGTTTTGTAGCCAATAGCCAATTTGCCCTTGGCTCATAGCTCCTGCTACATCAACTGGCATGGTTGGAGTTTTATCAGTATTGATAGCCTCTTCATGAAGAATAATATTGCCGATTTGTGGTCCATTGCCGTGGACGATAGCTAGAGTATGTCCAGCGGCAATTAGTTTGGCCAGTTCGGCGGCAGTTTCATTAGCGACTGCGAGCTGGTCGGTGGCAGTTGCCTTACCATCTCGTGATAAGGCATTGCCACCTAAAGCAACGACAATTTTTGCCATTAAATAACTCCCATAACAAAGACTGCAGCAAGACTAATTACGACAAAGATGAGCATGACTGGAAGAACGCGTTTGACCCAAGTTTTGTAGGAAACGCCAGCAAGTGCGAGGCCAGCCATAAGCGAAGCGATGGTCGGGGCAATCATATTGAGTAAACCATTGGCGGTGGCAAAAGCAACCACCATGGTTTCTTTAGTAGAACCTACGAGGTCGGCAACTGGTGCGATGATTGGCATAGAAGCGGCGGCAAGACCAGAGGAAGAAGGAATAATGAAGGAAAGTGGGAGATAGAAGAGATAGGCAATGATACCTACAACGCCACCGTTGGAGTTTTTAAGTCCAGTTTCACCCCAGTGAATGATGGTGTCTTCAATGCCACCATTGCGCATGACAATTGAGACGGCGGCAGCGACTGCAATGATGATAGCAACGCTCAATAGTTGTTCAGCCCCATCAATGAAAATATCGGTGATGGAGGAATTTTTACCGTGAAAATCTTTGCGATAGATGAAAGCGATGATTAGAGCGGAAATGAGGAAGAGAGCAGAAATTTCATTAAAGTACCAAGAACCAAGAGCAACGTTGTGATCAGCGCCGATGATGGCACTAAAGAGCGGAATGCTGACTAGCCAACTGTGGAAATTGTCGAAAATATTGACATTAAAGTCAGACCACGGGATAAGAGAAATAATCATGATAACAAAGGTAAAAGCAAAAACTCTCATGATAGCTTTGCGTTTGCCGGTGTATTCTGGTACAGATTCGAGATCAATGGGCTTAAAAGTGGAAGCTAGGGTGGAATCTTCTTTATATTTGCCTGCTTTGACTTTGGCGGCATAGCGCATGGTGAAAAGAATGGCGGTAATTAACATGAGGACGAGTACGAGAGCTTGAATCCAAAGGATGCTGCCAAGTTGTACGTTGGCGGTACGGGCGGCGATGCCGGTTGAGAATGGATTGACAGTGGAGGCTAAGACACCAACACCACCACCGAGGACAATAATGAGGACGGCGGTCATAGCATTATAGCCGGCGGCAATCATGACAGGGACGATGAGTGCGTAAAAAGCTACGGCTTCTTCCTGCATGCCATAAGTGGTCCCCCCGATGGCAAATATGGTCATCAGAATCGGAATCAGCCATTTCTCCTTACCATTCATCTTTTTGAGGAGCCCTCCAAGAGCAGCATCGAGGGCGCCAGTTTTCATAACAACACCGAGGAAGCCGCCGAGGATCAGCACGAAGACGATAACGTCGAGACGGTCAGCCATACCTTTGATTGGGGCCATGAAAATGTCCCAAAGACCTTGGCGATGGTCGATGGTTTTTGTCTCGCCAGTCTCGTCATCGATTACAGTTTCGATTTTTGGAATTTCTTGGTAGGTGCCAGCTTCACGAATGGTCTCAGATGGATTATTCGGATCGGCAATCATATTATATTTGCCGGATGGAATAATCCAAGTTAAGCAGGCCATTACGGCGATAATGCCGAATAATACCGCAAAAGCCGAAAGCATTTTAATATGTTTACGATTGCGTTTTTGGTTTTTAGGTTTGTCTGCCGGAGCCTTTTTGTCCTCGGCGGTTGGTTTGTCGACCATACAATTCCCTTCTTTTATCTTTAGAACTTATTTTTAATAGTACTTATGCTTTTAGTATATCACAAAAATAAATCCCAGTTGTGGGATTTATTTTTACCTAGGCTGTTTTAGTGATTTAAAGAGTTAAATCCATTACCGCTTCGATGGTATAAACGCGATTTTCAGCCTGATCAAAGACTACGCTATTCTTGCCGTAAAATACGTCGTCAGAGACTTCCATGGCATCAAGATTATACTTGTCGAGAATTTCCTTACCGATTGTAGTGTTTTTATCATGGAATGCCGGCAGACAGTGGAGGAAGATAGTGTTATTTTTGCGAGTGGCAAGCATGAGATCGCGATTAACTTGATAGTTTTTGAGTAAGTTAATGCGTTCTTCGAACTTATCTTCTTCGCCCATGGAGACCCAAACATCAGTGTAGATAGCGTCTGCGTCAGCAACAGCTTCATATGGATTTTCCACGACACGAATGGTGGCTCCGGTTTGATATTTTTTAGCAAGGGCGCGGCATTCTTCGACTAGTTCTGGCTCTGGGAAGAGTTCTTTTGGAGTACCGATCGAGAAATGTAGACCCAAGAGGCTTGAAGCAATCATTAAGGTATTGGCAACATTATTGCGACCATCGCCAACATAGGCGAGATAAGCACCACGCAGTTGTCCGACATGCTCTTTGATGGTGAGCATATCAGCAAGACCCTGAGTTGGATGATATTTGTCGGTCAGACCGTTCCAGACTGGTACGCCGGCATATTTGGCAAGCTCTTCAACGGTGTCGTGGGAAAAACCACGGAACTCGATCCCGTCAAACATACGTCCTAAGACCAAGGCGGTATCGCGAACGGATTCCTTTTTACCAAGCTGAATATCATCTTTGCCGAGAAATTCAGCGTGCATGCCAAGATCACGAGCACCAGTGACAAAGGCACAGCGAGTTCTGGTGGAATTTTTTTCGAAAAGAAGGGCGATAGTTTTGCCTTCATGATTACGATTTTTTACACCACTTTGTTTATTGTTTTTGAACTGCTTAGCAGTTTCTAGCATGGTTTGGACTTCGCGTGGAGTGAAGTCTTTAAGGGTTAGAAACGAACGTCCTCTAAGATTTAACATTAGATCTCCTCTCTAAAAATAGGCATTGACATACAGCGTGGGCCGCCACGTCCACGACCAAGTTCACTACCAGCGACTTCGATGACTTTAAGACCAGCTTTGCGGAGAGCTTCATTAGTGACATAGTTGCGATCGTAAGTAATTACGGTACCTGGAGCAATGGCGAGTGTATTGGAGCCATCATTCCACTGTTCCCTGGCGGCTGCAATTGGATCACCGTTACCGCACTGGATAAGTTGAATTTCATGTAATCCAAGTACTTCTTGTAAAGTCTGCTTGAGACTACGACGATGTTTGACTTCATAACCAACGTGAGTATTAGCTTTTTCAAGTAGATAAATATCAAGTTCACCTTCGCCTGTTAGAATTTCAGGATGGACGGAGAATTTATCGTAGTCAATCATTGTGAATACGGTATCAAGGTGCATGAAGGCACGTTTGTTGGGGATTTTAAGTGCCATGACGCGAGTAAAATTCGAGTCATGGAAGAGTTTTGAGGTAATTCGCTCAATAGCTTCCACTTCGGTGCGCTCGGAAATACCGATGGCGAGAGTGTCGTGACTGAGTACGAGTTCATCACCGCCTTCAACTGAGAAACGGTTGTTGCGATTATACCAGACTGGGATGTGATGACTCATGAAACGAGGATGATATTTAATGATATATTGCATGAAGAGCGATTCACGACGACGGGCTGGCCAATGCATTTTATTGATGGTGAGACCGTTGCCAATCGAGGCAGCTGGGTCGCGAGTGAAATATAGATTTGGCATTGGGTCAAGATAGAATGGATAGTCGTCAATCATGAAATGATGGAGTTGTTTGTTGGTTGGCTCCATAACTTCGACATCGCTTTTCTTAACGCCTGCCATAACTTTGCGAACCATGGTGAGCGGATCGAGGCTTTGTAGATAGTTGACGATGGCGTAAGTCGAGTAAGTGTCTTCCTGTTTGGATGCACGAACCATTTCAACGATGAAGCGTTCGCGAACTTCCTGAGTGGCGAGAGCTTCGGCGGCTAGTTTATCGAGGTAGAGGACCTCGACGCCGTTTTCGCGTAAGATGTTGGCAAAAGCGTCGTGTTCGGCTTGAGCGATTTTGAGGTATGGCACGTCATCGAAAAGCATACGCGCCATGTAATCTGGAGTGAGAGCCTCGAGTTCTTCACCTGGACGGTGAAGTAGGACGGTTTTGAGGCGCCCAATTTCAGAATTGACTTGAATTGGTGGTTCCATTATTGTCTCCGTTTAATTGATGGATTTTACATACCTATTATAGCATAAGCAGAAAAGTACGATGAAGCTGGATAAAAAATAACGAGGTTTTGGCTCGTTATTTTATTTATTTGATAGATTTTTATAGATTTGACAGTTTGCAACTTAATTAGCTAATCTTTTTAACTTGAAGTGCATCAAGTTCGACTGGCGTTTCGCGACCAAACATGGAAACCATGACTTTAAGTTTACCTTTGGTGGAGTCAATTTCGGAAATGGTACCTTCAAAGCCTTTAAATGGGCCATCGGTGATAGAGACTACTTCATTAAGGGCGTAATTGACGGAGTATTTTGGATCTTCGACGCCCATGCGCTTCTTGATTTTAGCGATTTCCTTTTCGGAAACAGGGGTTGGTTGGGTGCCAGTACCAACAAAACCAGTGACACCAGGGGTGTTGCGAATAATGTACCAAGTTTCATCAGAGAGGCGCATTTGGACAAGAACGTAGCCCTGGAAGATTTTGCGGTCAACGATTTTGCGTTTGCCATTTTTGATTTCGATTTGCTTTTCTTTTGGTACGATAGCGTCAAGAATTTTGTCTTGAAATTCAGGGCGATCAAGACGTTGTTTGATTGATTCGGCGACCTTGTCTTCGTAGCCACTGTAAGTACTGATAGTGTACCATGCGAGGGTGTCGTCATAACGGTTTACTGCCATAGTTTTTCTCCTATTTCCCTATTTTAATAGATTATTAAATAATAAAGTAAATCCAGCGTCAAGTAGCATAATAACTACACTAAAGAGGACTGTGTAAATGACAACGGCGGAAACGAGTTTCCAGGTCATTTTGCGATTTGGCCAGCGAACTTGACGAAGTTCTTGCCAGGAGGCATGGATATAACTACTAATTTTACGGAACGGGGCGGTAAGAATGCGAAGTGCCTTCGGTAGAGGCTTCTTATTAGCTTTTTTGGCTAATTTCTGCTGTTTTTTAAGTTGCTTTTTTTCGTACTTCTGTTGTGCCTTTTCTAACTTGGTAAGTTTTTTGGTTGGCTGCTTTGAAGTAGTGGTTTTTGTCCCTTGATGAATCTTAGCTGGTTGCTCTGTTTTTTCGGTTTTACCTTTGGAGTCGCCAGCTTTGATACGAGTAATATTTGCCATTTGCTCCTTCCATAAAAAATAGTCTGATACCAGACTGTCAATAGGAGTATAACGAGTATTTCAACTTTTGTAAAGTGATTTTTAAGAAAATGGGATTATTTTTTAAAAAATATGGTATGATAAGAATACCGATGGGGATTCGCCAAGTGGTAAGGCAGTGGGTTCTGGTCCCACCATTCGGGGGTTCGAATCCCTCATCCCCAGCCAGTTGAGATTTTAGTCAAAATCCACCATAGAACCATATGGTGGATTTATTATATTTTATTCTTAATATAAAGAAAGGGTTAGGATGTCGATAATAATATCACGTAATAATAAAAATGCACAACGATTAAATAAGCAGGAGTTTGGATTAGAGCAAGACATTCAACAATATATTTATGATAATCCTGATACAATTCCGATTTATGAAGTGGATAGTGATATTAGATTATTTGTAGCGGCACGTGAATTTCAAACAAATAGTGGACCAATAGATGCTTTGGCCTTCGACCAAAAAGGTAATATTTATGTAGTAGAGACAAAATTATTTCGCAACTCCGATAAACGGACAGTCGTAGCACAAGCCCTTGATTATGGCGCTTCGCTTTGGCGGCATTCTACAGATTTTGAAGCTTTTATTGAACAGCTAAATCGTCACACAAGTAAACAATTCGATAAAAACTTCAGAGAGTCATTCGCTGACTTTTTCGGCATGGAAGATATAACTGATACGATAATTGCCATAGCTGATAATCTCAACTCAGGCAATATTAAATTTGTTGTACTGATGGATAAACTTCATAATCGTTTGAAAGATTTAATTGTTTATATTAACCAAAATTCACATTTTGATATTTATGCGGTAGAAGTCGAATATTACAGGTATGATGATTTTGAAATTATTATTCCGAAATTATATGGTGCAGAAGTTAAAAAAGAAGTTATTTCGAAAAAGTCCAGTGGTAGTAGCTATGGTTATTCCAATGCAGATAAGCAAGCGTTTCTTGATGATATTAAAAAACATGGTGAACTGTTAAGTGAAATAGCGATAAGTGCTACATTTGATATACTGACGATATTTGAAAAGATCTCAGAACGATATAATGCCAAATTGGAATATTTTAAATCAGAGAAAGCTAATAGATTTTTGGCAAATATCAAAGATATTGACAATAAATGGATTATCTCAGAATATTCAACGGGTGAAATATGGGCTGCAAGACAAGATTCTGAAGAGTATAGCGACGTTATGGCTTATACTCGTAGAGTTTTGAATAGACTAATTGATGAGAAGCTTTTTAACAAAACAGAGAAAAATCTTTCAGCTACACAATGGGCGGTTATGTTGAACAATTCTAAAAAAGATACGTTTATGGATAAACAAATAACCAGATTTATTGATATATTAAACGAAGAAATCAAATAAATTTTAGTCAGTTGCGTTTGTAATAATTATCTATAGTGTATTTCTTATAAGACAAATAGTATCAATAATTTTGAGCTATGGAGTTATTGTGAGGCGGGTTTTTAGTATAAAGTTTTTTCTATCTAAAAAAATAGCTTTGCTCAAGTCTAAGTAAGGCGATTTTATTTTTGATTCCGCATCCATACCCAGTAATTTTATTGTTTGCCCCGAGAACACGATGGCATGGGATAATAATACAGATAGGATTCCAGCCGACAGCGCCACCAACTGCTTGAGCGGACATCTTTTTTAGATGATGGGTTTCAGCAAGTTTTTTGGCAAGATTGCCATAAGTTGTGGTTTCACCGAAAGGGATTTTTAGAAGCAGGTCTTGTATTTCTTTACGAAACGGAGTGATCCCATTAGTTTTATATCTTGGGTTGAAAGTAGGTTTTTGTCCGTTGAAATAAATATCTAACCAATGACAGGTCTCTTGAAAAATTGGCAGAGATTTTGTTGCGAGATTTTTGATATTGTTTTGATTGCTAAATGAGAGCCCTGTGAGATAACTTCCATCACTGGTCATAAGAATGTCATCAAATTGGTCGGGAGTCTGATAGCTAAAGAAATATTGCATAAGATATTATGTTTAAAAAAATCAATATATAGAACTATAATTTATTTGATTATATCATTAAAAAGTCTCTTATCTTGTAGGGGGCTCTCGGGTATTGAACAGGAAATATGATGTTCTATTATGTTTATATCCATTAAGTCATAATATGTTATTTTTTTAGAATATTCCTTATACAATAGGTTGAGTATTTCTTTGGCTGCCTGAGTGATTGTCTTCGTATTGTTGATTTTACTCATGATAAATCATTATTTCTTTTATTTAATTATATTAAGGGTAGTGTTTTGTAATTTTTGGAGCGCTTGTAGCTTTTTATCTAGGCTGATTGCTAATTCGTATTCTTTAATGATTTGCAAGAATTCTGGTGCGATAGTTTTAAGAATGGAAGTGAGTTTTTTGGGTTGAGGAAAGTAATAATTATTTGTTGCGAGGATTAGCTCGACTGCGTTTTGGATGACGAAGTGGGCGTCAAAATAGAATGCGACAATATCATTGCGTTTTGCGTCTTTAGCAGACTTTTCTAAATAATCATAGATAGAATATTTCCACATTTTAACGTCTTCATCTGTGAATTCTATTTTTGATCTCAGAGTTTCTTTAGCGAAGACGATAAGTTTTTCGACTTGTTTCTTCGACTTGCTTTTGATGATTTTTGAAGTTGCAATCATAGTGGAGACGTTACGATTTAATAGTTTACCAGATTCTTCTTTTATATAATCTTCTAAGTCATTAAAACTATTGGTTTGAATTTCAATTTTAATATTATCAATTGTTAAGTCAATTCTTCCGTCTGATAGCTCTTTGTCAATAAAATAAAGATCAATGTCGGATTTTTCAGTCCAGTCAGGATCTAGCGCGGAGCCGAATAGTAAAATAGTATCTATTTTGGGATATGTATGTGAGATTTTTTTAATAATATTTTTAATAATGGGATTTTGCATATAGATATTGTGCTGGGTATAATTTAATAATCTCGCCAGCCTCTGTGTCCATAGCAGGCGTTTGCTTTGCCTCTTGCGGCGGGATTGCCGGTGACAAAGGTACCGTCGTTGCAATAACCGCTAACTGTTGTATTGGTGCCAGTATTGGGAGAGTAATTATTAGAAGTGCCATTTGATCCACCTGAAGTATTGGTAGTACTTCTTGGTGTTTGTTGTGCTGAATGCCTTCTAGTTTCTTCGGCGGCCTTTCGCTCAGCTTCTGCTTTTTCCTCAGCTGCTGCTTTTTCTTGAAGAGCTATACGTTCAGCTTCTTGTTTTTTTCCATTCAAGATTTTTGTCGTTGATTAATTTAAGATCTGCTTCTGTGAGTCGATGATGAATATGTATAGTTTTTACTAGTACATTGCGTTTTAGGAAGGTATTATAGAGTGATAATTCGATAGTGGATTCTTTAAGACTTTTCTTGACTATATCCTCACTGTAATTTTCAGTTTTATAGAATGACGAGTTGATGGCGACGCCAGGTACTTTTTCTGTAAAGTGTTCGCCTTTAATAATCGGAGCTTCATTTTGATAGTTGTTTTTTAATATGATTGTATCGTAAGTTGAATAGCTACCTTCGATTTGCTGGTCGGAACATTTGATTGAACTAGAATTTTCATCCAAACTTGCGTTGCAATCAAAAGTGTATTCTTCGGATAGATTGATGGCGTAATTACGATATTCTTCGGTGGAAGTGTTGATAAAATTGACTATTTCGTGAATAACAAAAATGGCGAGGAAGAGGAATATTATAATTGGGAGGCAGAATACAGTGGTCTGACTGGATTTATTTTTAGAGATTTGTTGTTTTCTAATCATGAGATTCTCTAAAAGATTAAATTATTTAATTAAATTTTTTAGACTACTGGTGAGATCGGTGGGGAGAAGGATAACGGTTTTCTGGGATGGGTCGGTGCTAATTTTCTCCAAGGTCTGAAGAGTACGAATATTTAGACCGCCCGGAGTCTTGGCAAGAAGTCCGGCAGCTTCAGCTACGGCAGCAGCAGAAGCTTTTTCTCCTTCAGCAGAGATGATTGCAGCACGGCGTTCACGTTCGGCCTCAGCTTGTTTAGCCATGGCACGTTTCATATCGGAAGGGAGTTCGATATTCTGGAGCTTAACGCTCTCGATATCGATTCCCCATTTGTCGGTTTGAGCATCAACAATTTCCTTGATTTGACTGGAAATCTCATCGCGTTTTGAAAGTAATTCATCAAGATCAAAGTTACCAGTGACGTCGCGAAGTGCGGTTTGAGCAAAAGTTGAGGTGGCATAGGCATAATTAGTGGTTTCAAAGACTGCTTTTTTAGCGTCAATCACGCGGAAATAGACGACCGCATCGACATTGACGGTGACATTATCCTTGGTAATAACTTCTTGTTTTGGTACGTCCATTGGCGTAGTACGAACGTCGACATTGCGCATGGTGTCAATATAAGGAATGATGACATGAAGCCCTGGGTCAAGAATTTTACGGAAGCGACCGAGGCGCTGGACGACACCGCGTTCATATTGGTTGATGACTCGAACACCTGGGATGACTACCAAGAGAAAAACGAGTACGAGAGTGATAATAAATAATTCCATGAAACTCCTTTTTTATGAGTTTATAGTATCAAAGATCGTCAAAAAAGCCTAGAGGTAGTAAAATAAATGTGAGGTAAATATATGAATAATGTGACAGAAGTTTATAACAATTTTACAAAAATAAAAAATGCACTGATTTCGGATGAGCGAAACAGTGATTATTCGAAACGTGGAATTTTACCAATTTATCAGGTGAGTGAGGAAGCTAAAATCTTAATTATTGGACAAGCACCAGGAGCGAAAGTTGAGGAGAATGGGATCCCATTTATGGATAAATCTGGTGAAAAATTGCGTGATTGGATGGGGGTGGATGAGGAAACCTTTTATTCAAAAAAGATTGCAATTATGCCGATGGATTTTTATTTTCCTGGTAAAGGTAAAACTGGTGATTTGCCGCCACGTAAATTTATTGCTGAGGAATATCATGGAAAGATGTTGGTTTTGATGCCGAAAATTAAATTAACAATTTTAATTGGTGAATATGCAATTAAAAACTATTTGAAAGATACAAAGAAAGAGAATTTGACGGAGACGGTGAGATGTTTCCAAGAATATTTGCCAAAATATTTTCCAATCGTACATCCGAGTCCGTTGAATTTTCGTTGGCAGGCGAAGAACCCTTGGTTTGAGAAAGATGTAGTGCCTATATTAAGGCAGAAAGTCCATGAAATTCTTGGTTAAGTTCAATACGCCAAAGTGATGTATTTGGTGATTTCTTAGTTAAGCTTAACCGACTTAGTTAATCTTATTTGTTAGGAAAATAGAGTTTTTGATCTTTAATTTCATCTGGTAGATAATTAACATCATGATGGAAGCCTGCCTCCCACTTATAACCCTTGGCGTAGCCGAGGTCTTCCATGAGTTTGGTCGGGGCATTGCGGATACCGAGTGGGATGGGAAGATTACGAGTTTTTGCTGCTAATTCTTTGGCGCGGATCCAGGCGTCATAACTACTGCGATCTTTTTTCGATTTAGCGAGAGCAATGGCAATATGAGAAAGGATAATACCACTTTCTGGCATGCCGATACGTTCGACGGCCTGGAAAGCGGAGACAGCAAGTCCGAGAGCGCCGTTGCCGACTAGACCAATGTCTTCAGAGGCAAAAATTACCATACGACGTGCAATGAATTTGGGATCTTCCCCGCCTTCGAGCATGCGGGCAAGATAATATAATGTAGCGTCAACATCGCTGCCACGCATGGATTTAATGAAGGCAGAAATAGTATCGTAATGATGGTCGCCGTCCTTGTCGTAGTTGATAATTTTTTTGCCAACTGCTTCAAGTACAAGTTCAGGAGTAACTTTTTTACCGAGTGACAAGGAGATTTCGAGATCTCCCAGGGCAGAGCGTGCATCACCATTGGAAAGGTCAGCAATGAGCTCGACGGCTTCGTCGGAAATTCTGGTTTTAGCTTTTTCGAATTCTATGGCGCGACGTAAAATCTTTAAAATTGCGGTTTTGTCTAGAGATTTTAAGACGATGACGCGTGATCTTGAGATGAGAGCTGGAATTACTTCAAAACTGGGATTCTCTGTGGTGGCACCGATGAGGGTAATGAGTCCTGATTCAACATGGGGGAGAAAAGCGTCTTGTTGGGCTTTATTGAAACGGTGAATTTCATCTACAAAAAGTAGGGTGCGAATTTTGAGGTTCCAGTTTTGTTTAGCACGCTCAACCACGGCTTCGACGTCGCTTTTATGGGCGGTAACGGCAGAAAGTTCGATAAAATCAGCATCAAGTTCTTTAGCTAAGATGCGAGCTAGGGTGGTTTTGCCGGTTCCGGGAGGCCCCCAGAAAATCAGATTGACTGGCTCTTTTTTCTTGACGATTTCGGTGAGGATTTTACCATTACCAACGATATTATCTTGTCCAATCACTTCAGCCAAATTTGACGGACGCATGCGCTCGGCAAGGGGTTGTCTTTTAGCGTTGAAATCATCCATAGAATTATTGTACCGCATGCTTTAAATCTTTGGCAAACCTGATTTGAGGTAGATTTATTGATTTAGTATACGGGAAAATGTTGAGTTATTTTAGGATTTTGACTCTTCGACGAAGGCGCCAGACTGACGATTCCATAGTTTCTTATACTGCCCACCTTTTAGTTTAAGAAGCTCATCGTGGGAGCCTTGCTCGATGATCTTGCCATTATCAAGTACCACGATGCGATCTAAACTGGAGATGGTAGAAAGACGATGAGCTACCACGATGGAAGTGCGTCCACGCATCAAGCGAAGGAGAGCTTCTTGGATCAATGATTCAGATTCAGAATCGAGGGCGGAGGTAGCCTCATCGAGAACCAGGATTGGGGCATCTTTTAAGATGGCTCTAGCGATGGCAATACGCTGGCGCTGGCCACCAGAAAGTTTAATGCCACGTTCACCAACCATGGTTTCATAACCGTTTGGGAGTTTTTCGATGAACTCAGCGGCATTGGCAAGCTTTGCAGCATGCTTAATTTCTTGCATTGAAGCATCTGGTTTAGCATAGGCGATATTATCGGCAATAGTACGGTGGAAGAGCGAAGCTTCTTGTGGAACGTAGGCAATGTTTTTTCTGAGACTATGCTGGGTGACTTTTCTGATGTTTTGGTCGTCGATCTTGATGGCGCCGGCATCAACATCAGCAAAGCGTAAAAGAAGCTTTGTGAGCGTGGTTTTACCAGAACCGGAAAGACCAGCAAGACCAACGCGTTCGCCAGGTTTGATTTTGAGATTAAAATCATGGAAAATATCTTCTTTAGCGTCGGCATGCTTGAAGTTGATGTGATCAAAATGGATGGAGCCATTACCTACAATTAGTTTCTTAGCGCCTTTTTCATCGACAACAGTATCGACAGTGTCGAGAATAAGAGTCATTTCATGGGCGTCGCCGAAGACACGTGTAAAGTTCTTGAAGATACTGCTGACATCCCAGAGGTTCATTAGAATAGTCTGGGAATATTGAAAAATTAGGATGACGGTGGCAACCGGGAGAGCGAAAACAGGTGCGCCAATCACGATGAAGCCAATCATTAAGATGTCGATTAAGAGAAAGATGGCATCGAAAAGCACATCACGCTGAATAGTGGCTCGCATGGAAGCTTCACCAGCCGCGAGCGTCTCAGCCTGATATTTTGTATATCTTGCACGTTCAAATTTTTCTTGTGCGTAAGATTTGACGGAGAGAATATTGGTGATTGAATCAGTAAGTTGTCCGGTTTGGCGAGTTTGTGCGGCAGCTTCCCTTTCGTTGCATTTACCAATTTTCTTAAAGCTGCGAGATGAGATGATGGCGAAAATTACTGAGAAGAACATAAGACCGATAGCAAACATTGGGGCGCGATTCATCAGAATAATGAAAATTGAGGAGAAAGTGACGACGAGTGGGATGATGTTGAAGATGAACTGATCTGCTAGACGTTCGTAGGCGCGGGTGAAGCGTCCAACCTGAGCAGTGAGAGAGCCGGAGAAACGGTCGGAATGGAATTGCATAGATTGATTATTGATAGTGTCGAAACACTGAATAGAAAGATCATTAATGGTGAGAAGTTCCATTTTCCAGACGAGATAGAAACGGAGGTTGCCAAAAATAGAGGAACCGACGAGCTGACAAAGAAAGAGAAAAATACCTTGAGGGAGGATTTTCTGAACTAGAGGAATTTGAAAAATATTGCCATTATTAATAAAATCTTCCGGACCGGCACCTGAAAGAATACCAATCACGTTGGCAATGACGAGAGGGGAGAGAATTTGGCGAACGAAAATCACAATTGGCGTAGTGATGAGTAGTGCAATCAGATACCATTTGTATTTCCAGTTAGTTTTAACAAAATAATACAAAGTGCGTTTGATAGTTGATTGGTATTTTGGCTTTTTCCTAGGCTGCCTTTGTTTGAACATAAAAATCCTTCTCTGTGTTTATTGTTAATAAATAAGTGGTGATTGTGGGCTAGCTGCCTAGAGAATCACATAATAAGATTCATTTTATCATAGATTGAGCTAGACGGACAGAGTTCGTGTTATAATGAGCGTAAATATTAAAAGGAGTTTTATAAATGGCAGATTTTAATAAAATTTTGACCCCAGGCAACTATGAAGATGGTGAAATTAACGTGGTGATTGAAATCCCAACTGGTTCAAACCATAAAATTGAGTGGGATCGCAAAAATGCTTGTTTTATGCTGGATCGTGTCGAGCCAATGGCTTTTGCGAAACCATGCAACTATGGTTTTATTCCACAAACTCTCGATGAAGATGGTGATGAGCTTGATGTGTTAATGATTACTGACCAGCCACTCACTATGGGAATTTATACTAAAGCTCGTGTACTTGGGGTGATGAAATTTGTTGATTCTGATGAGGTTGATGATAAGGTGATTTGTGTGCCAGCGGATGATCGTAATAACGGTGATAAATACCAGACGCTTGAAGATTTGCCAAAACAGTTAATTAAACAAATTGAATTCCATTTTAATCATTACAAAGATTTGAAGAAACCTGGCACTACAACTGTGAAGGCTTTTGAAGGGATTGATTCTGCAAAAAAAGTTATTAAAGATGCGATTAAGCGTTGGAATGATGCTAAATAATTTACAGTACTGAAGAATCTAGCTTTTCTAGTCTAAAAAATAAATCCTGCGGGATTTATTTTTTTATGGATTTTGACTTTTTTGAATTTTTTGACTTTTTTGAAAATACTTTTTAGACTAGGTGTTTTTCTGAGATTTTATTTTTGGGTGAGACTTTGTTCTTGGGTGAGACTTTGTTCTAAACTTTTTGCGAGGTCGATAACAGAAGCAGTGTTGGTATCGGTGGCAAGGTAAATCAGAACAATAGTGCGGCGGAGGGTGGGGTTTTCTTCATTGGTTTCGAGAAAATATAGATTATTGATGTAAGAAAAATTTGAATTAACTTCGGCGGAGGCGCCAAAGATGCCATAGACTTTGAGTTTTTGGAACCCAGAGAGCAAGGGGTTGCTGGCAGCAATAGCATTTGCTTTAGGGTCAAATTTAAGCTTAAGTTCTTGCCAAAGTTCGTCGGAAAAATCCGGATGTGAGAAAAAACGTTTGGCTAAATTAAGTAGATCGGTACTACTGGATAAGTGAAGTGTGAAGTTAGTATTTTCGTATGATTGGTCTTTGAGAAATTGTTTGAGTTCGTCATTGCCAATTTCGGAAATCAGCGCGTCTTTACAGGCTGCGTGGTTTTCTTGGATGATTTTTGTAAGACAGGTTTCTCTGGTTAACGATTCTTCCCCAAGTTTTATGAGATCGTCTTTTTTCCAGGTTTCTTGATTGATGCGAAGAAGAGAGAGATAGACGAGAAAGAGGTTTTCGACGCCGAGGCTGTTGTTTTGGGAAAAATCGTTATTACGTCCAATAATTTCCTGATTATTTAAATCATAGAGCAATACGCTACTGTTTTTCTTATTAACCTGAGTAGTCAGCCATTGGTCAAGTGCGGGTTGGAGATCGATGGATTGAAGTTTTGCAGATTTTTGATTTTCTTCAACTGGTTTTGGGGTTTGCTCGTTAAGACGTTTCATGAGATAAACGATACCAAAAGAGAGAAGAATAACACTGGCGGTAGTAAAAATAATGATGGCGAGAATTTTACCGAATTTCGGCATACTGTGTTTGGCAAATTCGTTTGGCGCAAGATCGGGATTGATTTGATTGGTAGAATCGTCTTGGTTAATTATACTATTTTGATTTTTTGGAGCGGCCTGGCTTGGCCAGACTTGATTTTGGGGGGATTGATTATTTGGTGGCATGTTTTTATTCCTTCGTCTTATCTTTTGTTCTTTTGTTTTCTTCTTAAGATTTGTCCTTATAATTTCGCTATCTTATTTCCTTTTGGAGACATATCCTTATCTTTTATCATTTAATTCCCCTTCTCATTTTTGTAATTTAATTCCCCTTCGGTGAAGCGTTGAGGAGACGAGTGAGGAAAATCTGAGATTCTTCGGTGTTGAGCAGACGAGTTTGGAAAGTTTCGTCATAGATGGTTGGAGAAATGCGGGTTTGTAGGTATTTTCCGTTGTCAAAATAATGGGTGAGAATGAGGCTGCGTTTGGTATCTGGCCAATAAATTTGATCGAAAAAGAGGTTGCCAAGACCATAATAAATTGGCTTACCGTGATAAAGTTCAAAAGTTTGTGGTTGATGAGCGGAAGTTCCGACCACCATATCGGCACCAAGATCGATGAGATGTCTGAAAAATTCCTGTTGATTGGTGATTGGTTTGTCGCAAGCCGGAAAGGCAATTGGACGATCGGGATAAGCATAACATTCAAAATATTGGATATTGATTATGGTAAATTTGTTTTCGCTTTTGGCTTTTTGTAGGTCGAGCTTGACCTGCTCTTCACTATAGGGGTTGGCACCAGGAGTAGTATCGGTGGCGAGTTGACCATTTGCAACACTACTAGTAGATTGATTATAAGCAAGAAGACGGACAAACTCGTTGACATCAAGCGGTTTTCTGGCTTCAGCTAGGTTTTCTCCACCGCCGACAGTTTTAAGACCGAGCGAGCGATATTTGGCAATGGTCTTTAAATTATTTTCGGTGCCAGCGTCATTATTATGATTGCCGGTAAGTTCGACAATATGGGTGCCAATAGTGGTAATAGTGTCGAGAGTACGCCAATCCGCACAGAGGACCATGGTCTGATAACCTCCCTGACAATGATCTTTGAAGCTTACTTCATTGCTAATATGTACATGGGTTTTTGTTCTGAGAAAATCAACAAGTTTTTCACCGAAATAAGCACCGTTTCCAACTTGATTAAGTTTGAGGGTGAGACGACGAGTAAGTGCAGTGACGCCAGTTTCAACAAAAGAAGTTGGGGTGATTTGAGGCTTGATTTTGAGAGATTTTAGAGCTTCTTTTAGCTGAGCAGTCTGGTCGAAATCTTGAGTTTCGATGATTAGTTTTGTGAAACGAGCACCAGAAGTTTGGTTGTCAAGATAATAATATTGATTGAGGCTAAGTAATTTTTTGTCAGGAGTTAGCTGATCGAAATTGATGAATGTAATATGATTTTGGGTGAGAAAATCTGAGTCGTTAGCCTTTTTGAGCGACAAATCAACTAGACTGTTATAAAAATCGGTGACTGGTAGTTCGATTTTGATAAGAAAATCATCATCTAGGGTGTTAAAAGTCGTTTTTTCAGTAATTTTGAAGTCTTTAAAATGAATTTTTCCGACTAGAGAATCGCAAATTGTGTTTTTTCCTAGATTATTGAGTATTAAATTAGATGCGCAGGTGTCGGCGTCGAGTAGATATTCTAGCTTTTTGGGGCGAAAATTCTTGATAATGGCAGTCGTGGCGAAGGAAATAAAGAGAAAGCCTAAAAAGAGGCCGAGAAGAGGTAGTTTTTGGCGAAAACTGGAGCTTCGATGAAGCCGAGAATCGGAATGTTGATGAAGTCGAGAATCAGAATGCTGATGAGACTGAGGGCCGGATTTTTTTAGTGGATAGTTAGTGAGAGCGATCTGATGATTTTTTGTCATAATAAAAATACTTAAAATGCTAATATTATTTTAACATAAGTTGAAGATGCGGTATAATTTAAGCATGAGTTTTAAGATAAAAATCTTCAAAAAGCGATTCTTGAAGCGACAGTTTGATGTTGAATCTCCAAATAAAAAAGTTGTATGCACGATAAAAATGCGTGATGGTAGGATTTTTTATGAAGTAAAAAAAGAGAATACTCTGTTAGTGCGCGAATCGAGATTAGGATTTTTGCTACGAGGGGAAAGTGAATTAGGCGTGAATTTATCGTTAGTGCGCACACAAAAAAAGAGTGTTGATGAGGTTTGGGAAACACTGGTTGGAGAGCAGAAAGAAGTTCGTAATAATTATAATGAAATGACGTTCTATGTGGCGGAAGAAAGTGAAAAAAAGCGTCTATTTTCCGTACGTTTTCGAGTGTTCAATGATGGTGTGGCATTTCGTTATGAGATACCGCCGCAACCGAGTTTTCAGCGAATTATTGTTGAGGATGAACTGACGGAATTCAATGTGGATTTAAATGGTCAGGCTTGGCGAATTCCAGCCTATCAGGCAACAAAATACGAACTGAATTATGACAAATGGCCCGTTTATGAATTGCGTGATGCCGTACATACGCCATTGACAATTGAGACGAATTCAAATAAGTATTTGGCAATTCATGAAGCGGCGCTTTATGACTATGGTTCGATGACATTAAAGTTGAATGACGAAAAACGTTTACAAGCAGATATTACACCTTTATCGGACGGGGTGAAAGCGTATTTGGATTTGCCGTTTAATTCCCCGTGGCGAGTGATTTATGTAGCAGATTCTGCAATTGAACTAACGGTCAATCGAATGCTTTTGAGTCTAAATGAGCCACCAAGAGAGGATTTTTCTTGGGTGAAACCGTTGAAATTTCTGGGGATTTGGTGGGCAATGTATGTGGGGGAGTGGACCTGGGCGGAAGGTAAAAAACATGGAGCAACCACGGAACATGCGAAGGAATATCTTGATTGGTGTATTAAACTTGGAGTTTCGGGACTGCTAGTTGAGGGATGGAATAATGGCTGGAGTGGTGAGTGGTCATTAAATGGTAAATATACTGATTTTTTGCACCCGGTGGCGGATTTTACAATGGAAGAAGTGGCGGAGAAAGCTTGCGAGAATAATGTGGAGTTGGTTGCACAGCACGAAACGGTGGGGCAGATTGATAATTATGAAAGGCAGCTTGAAAGTGCTTTTTCGTATCTAGTGAGCAATGGAATTCATTATGTAAAAACTGGTTATACCGGTGCAAAAATGTTGATCAATGGAAAACAGGAATATCATCATTCGCAAGTTGGTGTGAGACATTATCAAAAGACCGTGGAGTTGGCGGCGCGTTATCAAATTATGTTGAATATTCATGAACCGATAAAAGGGACGGGGATTGAGCGAACTTATCCAAATATTTTAACGCGAGAGGGAGCGAAAGGACAGGAGTATGAAGGCGGCAAAATTCGCTTGAATCATGCTACGATTTTGCCGTTTACGCGGATGTTAGCGGGAGCTTTTGATTATACACCGGGGATTTTTGATCTATGTAATCCAGCGAAGCGAGTTTATACGACATTGGCAAGACAGCTAGCCTTTTATGTGATATTTTTCTCTGGTATGCAGATGCTTGCGGACCGACCAGAAATTTATAGCAAATTTGAAAAAGTGTTTGAGTTTTTAAAAGATGTGCCGGTGAATTGGCAAAAAACCATTCCTTTGTTAGGAAAAATTGGCGAGTATTATGTGGTAGCGAGACAGGATCGTGATTCTTCCAATTGGTATATTGGCGGCGTGACGAATGAGTTTGCCAGGCGCGTAAACTTGAATCTAGAATTTCTTGAAGAGGGGGTGAAATATACTGCGTATATTTACCGAGATGGTGGTGCGGCAGATTATCAAGAAAATCCTTTGGATATTGACGTAGAAAAACGCGTGATTGATAAGACGGAGATGCTGGACATTTGGTTGGCAGCGGGGGGTGGTTTTGCGATTCGTCTTGTGCGTGGATATTGATTCTGCGGATACTGATTCAAAATGGAACCTGGATCGCAGAATTGATTCAAAACAGAACCTTGTTTGTAGAATTTGGCTTAAAGAAGCAGTTGGGCTAGAGTGTGAAGATTAGTTTGAGGCGGGTTAGAGTGCGAAGATTAGTTTGAGTCCAATTCGGCGGTAATGATTATACGTTCGGTGTAGTCGTTTTTGGTGATTTTTTCACCGTGGCAGGTCATAAGGGTGAGAGTGGGGATGAGTTTTGCCTCGAGAACTTTTGACATGCTAATCTCTGATTTTTTCTGGATAACATGTGTTTTGACTAGATAGGTTTTGCCATCAAGAATAAGGTGGTCGTTGGGCTTGAGATTCTTAAGGTTTGAAAAAATCGTGGAAGAATGACCAATGATGAAGGTGTTATTTTCAGCGGCTTGATAGAGTCCAGCAATGCGGTCGGGAGAGGTTAAAGTGTAGTCGCTGTTTAGTTCGATGATGCGGATGGGCGAGGTGAGATTGATGGAAGGGGCTTCAAGGATGAGACTGGAATTTGCCTCTGCAATTTGTGGCTGCATACCAAAATAGAGGAATCCAGCAAGCAAGATGATGCTGAATACCATCAAAATAACATGCGAATAGTGTTTTTTGATTTGCATATAATCTCTCAACAACCTTTTTGTATTTTTAGTATAGCATAAGCTGGATGAAAATGATAGAAAGACGAGAACGATAAGAATAGTATAAAGATGAGAATGGTAGAAAGGTGGGAATGATAAAAATGGAAATATTAAAAAGGCACCCCGAATGGGGCGCCTGAAGAGGAATACTAAGAAAAATCATTCCTGAAATTTAGTGGACTGAAGGCTGGGATAGAGTGGACTGAGCCCATTCTCCGTGATATCGTCGCCTGTGGGGTGTTCAACCATGGCGGCCAGCACATCCTTTAGTACTACGGCTTCTGCGGTATAGAAATACTCGTCGACGCCGTCAATTCGAATTAGCTCGCCCCAAACATTTGGCATGATATAAACCCTGCGATACTTTAAACTGGGGTTATCGTTTGAGGTGATGCCAAGAATGGTGATGGAAACGGGATTCGGATTGTTAGTTTCGAGATCGCCTACTAACGAAATAGTCATAGACTCTACACCGGCTTGCTGACTTTTGGGATCATTTCTCTGCAGTCGCATAATATGATGTGAAGAATCAAAAGAAATAGTGTAGTTCGGGTTGAGTGCGACGAACTGTCCAATGTAGTTCTTCAGGTCAAAAACTGAGGAAAGAATGAACGGATCCAAGTCATAGTCAATCTTGGGAGTTGAGCTTGCTGGACTAGTGTCCTTTGTGCTTATCTCTGAATCTGAAGAGACATCGGCAGGCTCCACATATTTGAGAGATGACTCGGTGGTGGAGTTTTTCTCGGTGGAACTTTCTTCAGGGGAGTTTACAGGTTCGACTGACTGAATAACCTCGGCGGGTCTATTGTTCTTGGTTGCGATAACTGCATTTGGCGACTTCTTTGTCTCCGAGGATTTTGCGGAAGCCTTTTTCGGCTTCGGTTCAGTGGGGGCTGGTGGAACAATTTCAATCTCCTGATTCTTAGTCTTTTTCTTTGACTGTGAAGGAGATCGTAATTCTTCTCGATTGCTCTTTGATGGTTTTTTGGTGCCAGTGACGCTGCCGGGTTGCTTGGCTTTCTTCTTCCCTTTGACTGCCTGAGTAGTACTGACGGACACGATAGACTTAGTTGTGGTTGGTCTGGTTGCAGCTTTGACCGTTGAAGCAAAGGCGATCAAGATAAAAATGATCATCAAAATGCGTCCAATAATTAGTAGGATACAAGAGAGTATATCAGAGATGCGGTCGGTCAAAAGTTCCGGTTCGTGGTTCGCTCTAAATTTCATGATTTAGTCCTCCTTTTTAGAAAGAGCGTGGTTAATAGATACAGATTAACATAAGAACCAATATATCTATTATATAATATAATATTAAAAATGCAACTGACCACTTGAACTAACCACTCAAAATGTTGTACTTGAGGGGTTAGAATAGGTTAAAAAAGACCCCGACGCGCGAGGTCTTTTCTCTAACTTTAGATTAAGGGGTCGACTTTTTATGGTTATAATTTGTCATACGGTTCCCTAATAGGGATTTGGATTGTAGTACCAAAGCCGAGACGGGATTTGACTTTGGCGCCAAGGATGGCGTACTGTTCGCGTTGTTCGACGGTAATGATTGTGGAGTCGTCTTTGATGGTGATAAAATTTGAGATTGGTCGAATGTCGGCGAGAGAGTCGCTGGCGGAATTCATGGAGATGACGATATTACCTTTGCCCGGAGTTTTAAGGGTGTGATTTAAATAGGTGACGATGATTTTTGTAAGAGGAATAAAGTTTTCGACTTGATGTTTGGGACGTAAAACGTCGAGATCAAGAGTGTACCCGGCGCGTTCAAGACGAATCACATATTCGCGGTAAATTGGCTCGATAATGTCAGAAAGATACATAAATTTACGCTCAAAGATGGAAGTGTGTATCTTGCTCAGGTCGAGGAGTTTGAGAAAATCTTGATTCTCTTTCATATGGTAATTATATCACAGATAATAAAACGGTGATTAAACCCCAGGCGTGTGAGTGTTTAACAGTTCTCGATGAGCACGGTAATTTTTGTCATGCGATTCAACTTCGGCCCAAAATTCTTTAGAGTGGTCGGGGTGATTGATGTGGGCGAGTTCATGCAGAATTACATAATCACGTTGCGGTTCGGGAACTTGCATGAGACCAATATTAAGAGAGATTGTAATTGTAGTGGGCGAAAGTATGGAGGCTTTACGATGAGTACAGGAACCCCAGCGACTACTGGCATGAGATAAAACTACCTTGTCATAGCGGTAACCATACTGTTTTGCAAGGTATTCTAGGCGATAGGGTAGATACTCTTTGGCTTGTTTGGCTAAGAGTTTCTTTTTCGCGTCACGGGCGCGTTGAGTAGCGGGATCTTTGACTTTTAATTTGAGGCGAATTTGGTCTCGTAGTTTTTCTAAGGTATTTTTGATGGTCCGTTCAGAGGCGTAGGTGGGAGCAGTGACCTGGAGTCGCCCAGAGGTGGAAATAGAAAAACTGACCACACGGCTGCGAGCATTTTTACGAACAATGACTTCCCCAAATTCTGGATCTTTGATCATGATTTTTTAAGTGAGTTAGGAAAAGTTAGTTGATTAATTAAGAAAGTTGAGATAGAACATGAGACAACTGAGTTTCAAAGGTGTGTTTACCAGAGAGAATAATTGGTTTTTCGGTTTCAGCTGGAGCTTCCATGGCGCGAATGCGAGTTTCATACTCTTCTTTAGCACGGGCAACGGAACGGTATTTTAATTTAAGACGAGATCGGATGGTATTGATGTCAGTTTGAATCCAAACCAAGGTTGGATTATAGCCGCAAACTTTAAGCAACTTACGCACGGCGTTACGTTCATTTTCTGTGTCAAGACCACCTTCGATGATAATATTCTGTCCAGTTTTAGAGATGGCCTCAAGGACAACATGAATCTGTTTTTCGGTGAAGTCTGCCTCTTCGCGGAGGGATTGTAAATTATAATAAGGAGCTCGAAAGCGCTGTGAGAATTTTTCGCAGAAAGTCGTTTTGCCGCTGCATGGAGCACCAAAGACCAAGATGGCGCGCGGTTTAGTTTTTCTTCGATTTTCCATATTGGGAATATTGTATCACGAAGTAATCTGTGTATCAAATTTTCTTGGGGGAGTCAATGAAAAACGGCGGTAATTTGTAAAAACAAGAATGTTTTAGAGTGAGAGATGTGAAATATTTTATAATTGTCCGATAAATTTTGATTTGGCACCAAGGTATTTTAATTTGGAATCAAAGGGGTCGTAATCTGGAATAGTGAGAATGGAAGAGTTAGCGAGAAGGATTTGCGACGGAAAGTAAAATAGCCAACAGGTGAAGTTCGCGGGAGCAAAAAGAAAAGATGGTAGAACGTGAATGCGGGAGAAAAATGAAACGAGAACGGTGAAATCGCAACAGACGAAGAGAATAAAACCGATGAAATTACAGATGGCGGCGCGACGGACTTCAGGGATTTTGCGTTTTAGCCATTTAGAAGCCAGAGCAAGATTGAGGATGAGAGTACTGGCGTAGGCGAAACCGGCGCCATAAATTATGGGAATTTGGTAGAAGCTGGTAAAAATAGAGAGGAGAATGATAAATAGAGTCCAAGTGACAAAGAACTTGGGGCTGAGATTGGCGTAGCGGGCAGTATGAAAATATTGAGCGAAGCAGAAAAGGATGACACCCGTGGGCGAAACATTATTGATGGCGAGAACGATGTCGGCGAGAAAAGTGAAGAGGATTGCGCTTTTTAAGAGATAGTCTTTGGGGGAGAAAAAGCAAGTATAGACAAAGCAGGTGAGGATGGTGGAGACTTTGACGATAGTAGTGGAGAAAAGAAGGGATTCGGGAATAAGTTTGGCGCCGAAGATGAGATGAAGTAAACCGATAATGAAAAAATAGGCTCCCATTAGACTCCAGAGAGTGATCCAAAAGCTGAGGCTAGTGAGGACACGACGAATTAGAGACAAACGAGGAGTTTTTTTGGTTTTGATTGGTTTCATGAATACTTCAAGTATAGCTGATTTAGCGGGAAAAATGTAGTTTGACTCCCTCGTATGATATAATATGGGAGCTAGGGGCGTAGTACAACGGTTAGTATAGCGGTCTCCAAAACCGTAGATCATGGTTCGATTCCGTGCGCCCCTGCCAGATAAGTTTGGTGTGCTCGACTTAGTTCTGGCTTAAGATTATATAGGAGATAGGAACGTGCTGTGCGTTCTTTTTTATGCTAAAAGTTTGGTGAAAAACGCAGCTTTTATGTGTTAAATTTTTGGCAAGATATTGATAAAACCCTAAAGGTTTACATGTTAAATTCTTGACGGAATTTGCGAAAATAATAAAGACGAATACAGAAAAGAATGAGCTCAGTAATGACGCGAATGAGAGCGACTCGGTGGAGAGTGAGTTGTCCAAAGAATAATAAGGTGAGGAGCGAAAAAAGATTGAAGAAGGTAGAAGCGACAGTGGAGATGGTGACTTGTTTTTGGTGATTGATCACACCAAGGGTAGGCCAGCCGAGTAAGGTATTACAAAAACTGAAGAAAATGGTGATAGCGAGGATTTGAATAAGAGAGGCGGCTGGTAAATATTTATCACCGGCGAGGATTTGTAGGCCGATTGGAGTGAATATAATAACAGCTAGGGTAAAAAGAAAAACGAGAGGAGTGGTTTTTTGAGAAACTTGATTGATGAATTTAAGGCTTTTTTGTCTTACCATTTCGGGATAAATGCCGCTTGAGAGTTGGCCGAGAAGAGATTGAGTGGCGCCGATAATTTGAATCGAAAGACCAAAGAAAGCGACTTCGGTGGAAGAAAAAACCAGACCGATGATGATAGTGCTAATAGCATTAAAGGCAGTGGCGGAGAAATCGGAGAGAAAATAGATGAAACTGGTTTTGAGGGAGAAAAGACTGGCTTTAAAACTTGGTCGAACGAAGTGGAGATGAAGTTTTTTGAGTTCAAAAGAGACAAGTATGATTGCAAGGATGGAAGAAAAGATGTCAAAAAGTGGGATATAGAGGAGTTGATTGTCTTGTTGAACAAAGAAAATAGTAAGAAAAAACGAGACGGTTTTCATGAGAATGAAACGAATAGTCATGATGTGGATAATTTCGAGACCGCGGAAGAGAAAATCAAAGAGAAATATGGAGAGAAAAACAGCAAAATAAGAGGCGAGAGTAAAAAGGAGGTTTTGATGTAAAATTGGAATAAAAATACAGAGAACTAGGACGATAACTAGACCTAGTAGTCCGAGGAGAATTCGAGCAAAGAGGGTGTTGGTAATGACCTGTTCGAATTTAGTATGGTCAGCTTTCTGGTGGTTGATTTTTGCAAGTTCCTTGGTGGCGGAAAGCATAAAACCAAAATCGACAAAAATCTGAAGAAAATTCATTACGGTTTTGACGTAAGTAAGATTGCCATAAACCTCAACGGAGAGCCGTCTAGTAAGAATCGGCAAGATGAGAAATGGAAAAACCATCTTAGCGAGCTGAAAGAGGATGAGCCAAAAAGTGTTCTTTTTGATTTGCGATAAATTAGGCATTTAATTCCCTTTTTGATGATTTGCGAGTATTTAGAAAAATAATTGCAAGATAGAGCCAGAGTGCGTAGAAACTAAGCGACTCGAATTGGAGATAAAGATAGAGAATAATAAAAAGATAATGGTATTTATAAGGCAGAGATGCTTTTCGAGTAAGATTAATCAAGAAAAATAAGCCAATTAGAAGAGCGAAAATACCAAAATCGCTAACGAAGCGGGTATAGAGACAATATGAAACACTGTCGTCGTGATATTTGGGGTTTGCGAGGTCGTTTACTTCTTTTGTGTAGCTACTTTTGTAATCTTTTTTAGCCTCTGCGTGGCCGAGGCGAGCAGGGTGGATGGAATTACCAAGTCCGTAGCCAGTAAAAAAACCAACTGGGGACTTAATATAACCAAAGATGGTGCTTTTGATGCGGAAGAGGCGACTAGCGAAGGACCCGTCGGAGTTGACGCCAGCTTGACGAAAGAAGGCAAGACATTCTTCAGTATTTTGGTTTTCTTCTAAATTACAATCAAGACTGGTTTCGGATGAGCTATTCAAAAAGCCAAAGAAAATTTTATGAAAACGACCATTGATGGCGGAAACGCTGACGATGAAAAGTACTAAAGCGACGATGATAAGTGGGACAAAAAGACGGTCTTTGAAGTGTTTGAGGTAATAAAAGCTGAGAACGAGGATGACGAGAAGGATGTCGAGAATAATGCGAACGCCGGCGCCAAAAAGGATGGCGGAATAAGAGTAAAGAATGATAAGAAAGAGGAGGGTATGACGTTTGGTGAGCCAGAACAGGGGCAGTAGAATACCGAAGAGGTGCATGCCAATAAAGGAAGGTTCGGTAAAGAAGAATTGGACACGATTTTTGGCGAGATAATTGCGTTTGAAGAGGTGGGCTAGAATATCTGAAATGCCGGTGAGATGGTATTTGAGCGCAAAATATTCAGCAAGGCCAATGAGAAGACTGACGAGATAGCTGATAATGATAATAGAGGTGAGAAAGTGAAGTTTTTGCTTAAAATTACCACCTTGTTTAGTGTAAAACTCTAGAAAACTGAAGAGGCAAGAGAGTCCGAGGATGATGGGGACGCAGGCGGCGAGATAATCGTCGAGGCGGCCGTGGAAGAAAACTACAGTAATGGTGGATAATAATCCGAAGCCGAGAAAGAAGAAGCAGATTTTTTTGATGAAATTTAGATGAGGACGCAAATAATAGAGATTAAGCGTGGCATAGAGGAAAAGAATGAGTGGGGTGATGGTCGCCCAACCGGAAGAGGGGGCGAAGAAAAGATTTTCAAAGGGTAAGGTAGCGGCGGCGAGATAAAAAAGAAAATCAGTCGAGGGGTGAGCAAGGGTCTTAAAAAAAGATGCTCCCAGTAGCTTTTTCAGATTAAATTCTTTCTTCATAGTTATATTTTACTCGAAAAATAGATTATTGGGAGTTTATCGAGCGAATCTATAGCTTAATTATTGAATTATTTGGAGTTTTGCTTAGCGCGAAGTCGGCCGATTAGTCTCAGGAGATGAAAAAGTCTGAACTTAAAGCAAAACAGAACAAAGGCTTTTGGAGGTGGAAAAAGACGCAGTGGAGCGAGATAAATGACCTGAGAAAAAAGAGGGATTTTATAAAGAGATTTGATGGATTTAATTTGCTGATTGTTGTCTTTATGACAACAAAAATTAGCGAGGATAAAGAAGAGATGGGTAGCAACGAAGGCGTAAAAATGTTTTTGATATTGTTGGAAGAGACTTTTTTGATGAGTTTTGAGATAAGTTTCAATTTTTCTGAGAGCAGTGTGATAGTTCTTTACGTAATCTTTTTTATAAGTGCGAACGGTAGAATTTTGGTGAACACGATAAAAATAAAGAGGATCACTAGTGACGCCGACGGATTCTAATTGAGCGAGAAGCTGGAAATTATAGAGTGCATCCTCGGCAACACTGAGAGATTCATCGAAATGAATGTGACGGAGGGTTTTGCTAATAAGCTTCATGTGACAGAAATTATAACCATAATGTAGGTCGAGTAGTTTTTGATAAAAATCTGACTTTTGATAAATGGAAAAAGTAGATTGTGATGAGATTGAATTATTTTTTGTATTTTTTAGAGTTGAACATAGTGGAAGTTTAGTGGATTTTGTGTTATTTAGAGTTGAGTTTAGTAGAGGCATAGTGGATTCTAGACTACTTTTTGTGGCTAAGTTTTGAAGTTTTTTATTATCGACAAAACGGTGATAAGACGAGGTGATGTAGTCAAGTTGATATTTTTTTGCCAGAGAGAAGAGGGTGGAGATAAAGTTTTTTGCTAAAAAGTCGTCGGCATCTAGAAAACAGAAATAATCACCAGAAAAATGGTCGAGACCGAAGTTTCTGGTGGCGCTCACTCCTTGATGTTTTAAATTATAGAAGTGAATAAAATCAAAGGTTTTTTGATATTTTTCGCAGATGGATTTTGAACCGTCAGTTGAACCATCGTTGATTAGAAGAATTTCTAGGTTAGGATAGTCTTGTTCAAGACAGGAAGTGATGGCTTTTTCGAGAAAATTCTCAGAATTGTAAATTGGAATGATAATTGAGATAAGCGGAAAAGAAGGGGTTTTTGTTGGGGCTTTTTTTGTTGAAGTTCTTTTCATATAGAGGCTGCTCTTTAACAACTTTTGTGATATTTTTTGCCGAAAAACTTAGCGAGGAGAAAATTGCTGATTTTTTCTATCCAATTGACTGGTTCGAGTTCTAAGACTTTAAGCTCTAAGACCTCTGGTTTTTGATCGAGGTCTGGAAATTTGGTGTAGAGAAATACGTCGAGGAGAAGTTCTGATATGCGGCCAAAGAAACGAGCGTGAAATCCGTCATATTTGGCGAGTTCTGCCTGCGAAAGGGACTTTTCGAGAGTAAAAAGTATATCGAAGAGGAATTCGCAGTATTCTTCGAAGAGGGGTTTCTTGAAGATGAAGATGTTGAACATATGGGCAGAACGACGAGTTTTGAGACGTTCGAATTCGGGTAAGAAAGTCGGGTATTTTTCTGCTATAATTTTGCGAGTGTGATCGAGCGGACCGATATGGAGGGTGTGGGCGTAATGGCTGTAGAGACTTTCAATATAATAATTGCGTTTTTTTGGAAGAAATATCTCATATTTGAGGTTTATGAGTTTTTTTAGTTCGGTTTTTGTGAGTGGTTGATTAGTACTATTTGAAGTAAGAAAACGGCGATAATGAACGAGGCCATAGAAAGAATAGGGGCAAGTGTCTTTTTTGACGATATTTTGCCAGAGCCAATAGAGTCCAGTGAGCTCGGAATAATTATGGTTTTTGGCGGAAATATGCTTACCGGTATTATCTAAGGTGAGACTAGGTGTGTCTTTTTTGGTGCTTAAAAAGAGATCCGCGCCAACAAGTAGCGGGTGGTAGAGAGCGTCGGTGGGCATAACGTAAGGCTTATGCGTGGCGACAATAACCTCCAAAGTTGGGTTCATTCCCTTTTTCATTCACTTTATTATAGCATAGAAAAATCCTCCCTTCGTGGGAGGATTCTGTGTGGATTAACGTTTCTTCTCTTTGACTTCGTTACGGCCGAGGTTCTTCTTTGTTTCTACGAAAACTACGTGTTTTCTAAGAACTGGGTCATATTTCTTCAGACTGAGCTTGTCAGGGGTATTCATGGTATTTTTCTTGGTGTAATAAGCACGGATACCAGACTCTTCAGATACGAGACCAACGAGTTTGCGTTTTGTATTACTCTTCTTTGACATAATTGGAAATATTTTAGCATGTAAAGTCGGATTTGTAAATATATTCGAAGATGTGGAGGTTTTGAAAACAGTTCAAGACGCAAAAACAATCATTACTATAGTAGCGGGTCTGGGCATTGATTCTCCTAATAAACGCCGATTTTCTAGTTGGCGTTTATTATATCCACTTTCTTGAATCTAGATAATTTAAAAAGTCAGATACGCCTTGGCTGATTTCTTCTGGATGTTCTGCATAGTATTCGAGGTGATCAGTTTTTTCTTCGAGTGCCATATAACAATAAAAAATAAGCTCACTGTATTTTTCTAATGGATCTTCTGAGAATTCATCAAGGTCTCCAAATTCTTGATTAACAAAATCGGAATAGGTTTCAATTTCTGGAATGAGTGATTGAAGCGCTATGTATGTATTGGCTTTGAGAATCTTGTCTGCAATATTGTGGCTGTCCCTGATTACTTTTTTAATTTTCTCTTCCCTATTCATATAAAAAATATAACATAGTTAGCTTTGCTAATAATAGGTAGTCTATACTTAAGAGTAAATAGTTGCAAAGGCGCTAAATTATCTAAATATATTTAAGGTTATGGAGATTTTAATATGAATCTTGATACAATAAATTAGATAAAATTTTTATGGAGTATAATTATTGTCATGACTAGAATAGATATCTTGAACAAGATCCTGAAAGAGCTTGAGAATATTAGCTCAGAAAGACCAAGTGATTTTGTTTATGGTCTTGATGGTTATACTGATGATTATTATGATGATAGCCTAGCGGCGTTTATTTCTAAATGGGAGAGATTTGGATTTGGTGAGTTTCGAAAAGACTTTCCGCTGACGGCTGAATTATATACTGAACTAGTTAAAAATAATGATGGAATTATTAGGCCAAAAGCTGTATACGCGGCGATTATTTCTCATGCGGAAGACGCCTTGACAGAGGTAAAAAATTATAAAGAGAAACTTATTTAAATATCTACTTCTAAAAGAAAAAGGCGGGAATTTATCCTGCCTTTTTGTCATTGAATTAAAAATATCACATATAGATCATAATATAAATATTTTCTGATGGCATCATCTTTATCTTCTGGAACTTCTAGGGTTTCAACTCGTCTTTGAATTGGCTTTTTAATATTAAATCCTTCTTTTTTATAAAAATCTATTTCAGTTTTAAGTCCAGGATGCCAATAAGTATTTACAAGTAAATACTGAGCGGAATTATTTTGATTTTGTATAACCCAATAAAATTCACTCTCGCCAAATTCATCGTTTTTCTTGATAGTGTATTTTCTGCTCGGCATTTCAAATTTTGAAATTATTTCGTCCAGTTTAGCCTCGCTCATATAGTAGATATTATTCATATAATTCATACCAACATTATAATATGTCCAAGGAGTATTCTAAAAGAAAGCAGTGTTATTTTTCGGTGTACTATTTTCTTGGCTCTCAGAATAATCAATGGTGGGGTCGAGGGACTGATTTTCAGAGTAATCGATGTCGAGGTAGAGGGATTGATCTTCATGGTAGTCGATGATGGGATCGATGGATTGATCTTCGAGAATTTGAAATTTTTTCTC
>ERZ772960.431-NODE-431-length-38363-cov-12.595306_pt1 | contig 38363 bp, 45 predicted proteins | sample MGYA00580678_ERZ772960 | MGnify/ENA primary metagenome ERZ772960 (study PRJEB29015, sample SAMEA2737930) | human oral metagenome | biome: human oral; feature: human-associated habitat; material: dental | place: China | collected 2059 ... | reverse complement strand
TATCTATATTTTCACCGTCCTTATATCTTTCGACTATAGAATTATAGATGTCATAGCCATCGTCGCTATCTATAATCTTTACTCCATCAATCGCCATTCTGTTCTATAACCTCCCTACTATGTTTTCTACAAGCTCAGTGATATCCTTTGCTACATATAGAATTTCATCTGGGTCATGGATATAACAGATCACTTGCGCCATGTCGCCATCCTCATCCGGATCGAAGTCTAGCATTAAATAACAGCTATCACAGTACTGCGCAAACGGAATCCACTTCTCGTTGAAAAGATATGGCTTTATTCTGGTATCACGCATCTCCTCAATATCTTCATCAGAAAAGTATTCAGGATAATCTGTTAGCAAAGCATTCTTATTTTGAAAATAGCTCTTGCAGTTTTCAATTTCTGAAAGGCTCATTAGATTGAAGCACATATAGCGTTCGTCAATCTCACAAGGCAAAATGCTCATGTACTTACTTCCGTTTTTGTACCTATATAGCTCTTTAAAACCCTCTGGAAGACTGATTCCTAAGTTTTCTTCAAACTTGCTAAGCTCTTCGTCTGAAGCACCTTCTAGCTCAAGGTACTCATCATAGTATTCTTCTTCAATAGGATCATCCAAATCCCATTCATCAAAGTTCTCGCAGATATACTTCTCAATTAGCTTTATGTTTTCAATCATTCCCATTTCGCTTATCTCCTTATATGTCTCCATCTATAACTTTTTGAAGGTATCCTGATATATCTTCCATAAATTCCTTAAAATTACAAAGGTCGTGAAGCTCCTCATGTTCAAGATCGTATGCTGCAATCTTCTTGCTTTTAGGATTCCAGACTATATAAAAGTGATCATAATCACCAGTTGAATTTGAAATTCTAAGAAGCTTTTTTCTTCCAATTTTCATCGGAATAGTTTCTATCAAAGGAAAAAACTCAATATAGTCAAAATCACAGTCATCAAGTTCAAAGCGAAGCTTATCCCCTTGTAAAAACTCAAGCAAGGATTTTGGAAGCTTGTATGCCTTAAGCTCATATAGCTTGTTTTTGATATTATGAAAATCCTCAGGCTCAAGTGTCTTAAAGTAATCAGCCATCTCCATATCGCCCTTTTCTACTGCAATGCTGTAAGGCCTCATCCCATCCTTTTCGGTAATGGTCACATCTGCACCGTGTTCAACTAGATATTTACACATCTTCAGATCAACGTATCTGGTAGCCACGCATAGCGGCGTAGGGCAAAAAGAATAGACATCATCAGCACGGTTGTAATTGATATCTACGCCTCTTGCGATGAAGAACTCTAGAGCCTCATAATTGCCTTCACTTACAGCTTTTCTGAAGGCTGGACCTCCATACTTTTTAACACTATGCCCTAGCTCGTCTATCAAAGCCAGATTTTCAATTTTACCTCCATACAAAGCCTGCTCAAATGCATCTGAATCGACTCTGTTTAGAACATTAATTTTCGCGCCATGCGAAACCAAATATCTAATTATAGGCTCATCGCAATAGCGTACAGCTAGAATAAATGAAGGATTTTCCTCATCATTTAAATCAGCACCCTTTTCTACTAGCCATTTTACTGACTTCTCCTTGTTCATAATCAAAGCAAGGGCAAGTGGTGAAAGACTTACATATTTGGAAAACTTGATTTCTTCGTCTAGGTCTAAACCCCTTGATAGCTCTTCATCAAGCATATTAATATTCTCATCTATAACATAACTAGCAAGCTCTGGTATGCTATCGTAGCTACCTATGCCTTTTATTTCTATCATAGTATTTCCTTTAATCCTTGCTATTCTCTAGCTAGAAACTTACCTTTACATTTTCACGCTCAGCTTCGTTTTGTACCTCAAACATTGGCTTAGCAGAGAAATTAAATATCTTAGCTACAATTGCTGATGGGAAAGTTCTACATTTTATATTAAATCTCTTAACAACAGCGTTGTAGTACTTACGTGAGTTTGCAATGTCTTCTTCAACATTATTTAGCTGGTTCATAAGATCTTTGAAGTTTTCGTTTGCCTTTAGCTCAGGATAAGCCTCAGCTACTGCGAAAAGGCTTCTTAATGTTCCAGTAAGAATGTTTTCATTTTGAAGTTTTTCTTCTGTTGTAGATGAGCTTGCTACAGCAGTTCTTGCAGCTACTACAGCTTCCAGAGTCTTTGATTCATGAGCAGCATAACCCTTAACTGTTTCAACAAGGTTTGGAATTAAGTCATATCTTTTCTTTAGATATACATCCATGGTTGCAAAACCTTCTTCACAGTTTACAGATAGCTTAACAAAACCATTGTAACTTACAATTAACCATAGTAGTAGCAATACAACTATTCCTATAATCACATAAAGTAACATATCAACACCTCGTTTTCTTATTAGTATAGTACAATAACTTATTGTTTTATTTGATATATCATAGCACCATATTGATGCTTGTACAAATATATTTGGCTTTTGATTTGCTGCTTTCGCTTACCAAGCGCCACCGCCGCCTCCTCCGGCACCACCGCCTGAGAAACCACCGCCTGAGAAGATACCACCACCGGCATCTGGATTTGATACAGAGATTCCATCAAAGGTAGTTCTTTCAATACCGTGCATCATCCAGTGTATATTCATGTAATTAAAGGCAGTCCTGTCATATTCAGCGTAACCTTTATGAGATGGTAGCTTTATATTTTCGAACTTTTTGACCCATTTTTTGGTTAGTTTAAATACGTATGCATATGGCAGTACATCATAGAAATACAATGGATTTTGCTCCACAAGTTCATTTATCTTGTCTACCTCGGCTAGTTCAATGAAGTTTCTAAATCCGATGATTTCTCCATAGATTTTGCGATTATATGCACTTCTGCTCTTTATTCCTATTATAAGGAATGGCAAAACTAGCGAATATACTGTGATTGCTATATTTACATAAATAGGTGTATCACTTTTGCTTAAAAATAAGATTAATACATTTAGTCCTATTATGAATAATACATATGCAATCGCAGAAAATAGCATACCAAACATACTCTTCGATGCTTTATTTGACTTTCTATAGAATATTTTCATTCTCAAGCTTTCAAGTAGTGAACCCCACATGGTAGCAATAATTATACTCATTCCTATTAGCGATATTCCTGTTACTAGATTATCGTAAAAAACTAAATTTGACTTGTATACGGTAAATAATAGTGTTGTAACAAATCCAATATATCCAATTATTATTGATGTAAATTCGAGGTTTTTACTCTTCTTAGAATAAATGCTCTTTTCCCCTTCAAATTTCCATTCAATCTGGCTTTTTATCTGTTTATATGATTCACCTATGTTTTCACCAGCCGTCTCTATATCTACTTCTTTGCCAATTGTATTATTTTTAGTTGATCCAAATAGTGCTTCATAAAATTCATTAACGTATTCTGGCTCATTCAAAGGTGTGTTTAGAGCTCGTATGATAGTATCCTTCCTGCTATCTCCCTCTATTATCTTTATGTATTCCTTTGATGCAAGATAAAGGTAAAGTGAAACTATATCTTCTCTATCAACATGTTCGTCTACTAAATATCCAAGTTCTGCAGGCGTAATGCCCTCAGGTGGATTAAACATTACAGGAACAATAATTTCCTTATCCTTTTTACTTCTAAGTTTGATGACAATTATAGCCGCTAAACAGGTAATGATGATTCCAACATTTAGTGGATTTGTCCAGCCTTTGCTTGGTGCGCCTTGCCAATAGCCTTCCGGAGCATACGCTAGTAAGGTAATGCCGTATTTTGATGGAATCATATTCGCAGAAAAATAAAGTGTATTATTTTTCTCATCGTATACCCATCTTCCGAAGTCACTTGTGCTTCCGTAGCCTCCGGTATAGCTCTTCATATCTGTGTATTTAAAGTCATCTGGCAGCTGAACTTTGACATTAGCATTCATGATTATCATTTCCCAGTTTGTTGGGATTACGTCAATATATACATGATTTTTTGCATTCGATTGAAGGTAGTTATGAATAGTATACTTGATTTTGTAGCTTTTCTCACCTTTGACTTCCCTATCTGCATTTCCAATTTTGATTACGTAGTTACCTTCTTTTTTTCTTACTTCGTATTCATCACCTTCGACACTTATATTATCAATCTTATAGTTTCCCGAGATAGGTATATATCTTGCAATTCCGTGCTTACCCCAATTAAACAAAGCATCAATAGTCTCCGTAACCTCATAGCTATAATCCTTGTTGACCTTTATTTCAACATTGAAATATCTAGTCGTTGCTCCTTGTGTAATAAATTCATCAACAGCATATTCGCTGTTTGGGACTTGGTAAATGATGTTTTTTAACTCTTCTGTTGATTCACCCTCTGCGAATGTATGAACTACAGCAAAAGCAATGAAAATCATAACCAAAATTCCAATTATGCTAATGTGTCGTTTCATATTCATCTTAAGCATAGGCATGTTTTCTCCTTTATTTACTCTATATCCCTGCACACTGCATATGGGACATTTCCTTTTCCTGCTATGACATAAAGCTTGTCATTATCTATTAACATCTGTTGGTATACTGATATTTCGAATTTATCAAATTCAAGTCTTTTATATAGGCTTCCGTCTTTCCGATCTATCAAAATCGGTTTATTTTTCTCATCGGACAAAAGCACATAATTCTTGTAATATAGAAAGTTAGATGTTCCTCTGGTATTATAGCTATATTTTATGCTCCCATCAGATAGGTTCAGAGCAAAGAACTTTCCGCCTTTTCCATCCGTTCCAAAATACAAAATGCCGTCTTTCTCATCAACATCTGTATAAAGATATGCACCAAGTTTAGTCTTCCACATAACTTTTCCAGAATCAGCCTCTCTACATGCCATTATGAAAGCTGAATGCATATAAACCTCTAGATTTCCAAATTTATACACCTTACTGTCACTGTATATATTATCTAAAGGTTCGGGTGCATCTCCTATAACTTTGAGCTCTGCATCAGTCACCTCTATCAATTTCTCTAATGACTTTCTATACCCCCTATATTTCTTTGTATTGATTATGAATTTCCCATCTTTCTCGTAAAGCTCGCAATCCAGAGCCGAGATATCGTCTAGATTCATAAGACGAATCTGTCCATGATTCGTAAAATCAGTGGAAAAATTGGTAAGTATAAATCCATGCATATAGTCTTTTGAATCATCTACCTGAGCAGTATAAGATACACAGCTAAGCACTGCGATTTTATTCTTTATCTTATATATTCCTATAGTATTATTTGCTCTTAGTTCAATGTCATCCCAAGTCAAGGGATATGCTATCAAATGATTCATATTTCTTCTTCCCCAAGCTCTCTAAAGTTATCTAGATGATATCCGAAATAGCTTTTTCCGGATTTCCCGATAAAAATTCCATGCCCAGGCATATTAGTGATTTCACCTAAGAAAATCATAGGTAAATCATCGGAAAAAGGATATTCAATTTGTATATCTTCCTTTATCGTAACAAGTGTTTTTTCTTTAATCATCCAAATCACCAAATTAATCCTAATAAACCTCGTATATCAAGTCTTTATCAGCATTAAGTTCATCATCAAATTTAACTAGCAAATATAACTCTCCTGCGTGAGATTCACCTGCATAGTATCCTAAAGCAAAGGCGCCATAACACCCACTAATATCAAACATTACATCTGTAAGTTCAAGTTTTTTCGTTTTATCATCATCAAGCTTTTCTTTTATGGTTTGAAGAGCAAAATTATCAAGAGTCTCAAGCTCTGCAGATAGTTTTGTCATTAGGCTTTCTTTGATATTACTTAAGCTATCTTCATTGTAACCTGTAAAGTTAAATTGTACTTTTTTTGAAAGCTTGCGGCTAGTAAAATATATGCCTCCTGAGGTTTCTTCCCAGTTTATGCCATTAAACAAAGTTAGTAGTTCATCTTTATACATAAATCACCTTGCTAATCGTAATAATACACCCTTACACAATTCTTTTTTAATTTTTTACTTAGCTCTGCAATCTCTACTTCTTTACCCTTTGATTTGCCTACAAAAAAGGCTGTGTCTCGTCCAACACGCATAGATATCGAAATAAAATATCTATCTCCGTTACATCTTGGTGCTCGTACCAAATTAATAGTAACACTTTCAATGTTTTTTATGAGAAATTTCCTCTTGCCTGGCATTAAACCGCTATGTATGTAAAGATATCCATCTTTGATATTATATGATGAGAAAAACTTTCCTCCACTTTTCATACTTATTGAAATTCTTCTATATATGATAATCAAAGATACGAGCGCTAATACTATGATAGTATTCCTAATAAATCCAACTTGAAGTATATTGTTCATGCCAGTTAACAAATATTTTAAACCCATTTTTTTCCTCTTGTTATGTTAATTTAAGAATTCGTATAATCTACTTTTCTTGTACTTCTTTACCACAAATATGCTCTATTTCAATTTCGAACATCTGCACAGCTCTTCCGGAAGACATTATCTCATCAGTAATTAATTCTTCGGTTGGATAGTACTTTCTTGCGAGCTTTTTTAGTACTTCTATTGAAGCTTCATCTTGATCAAGCAGATGGCAACGGCCAAATACAACTACACTCTGTAAATAAGGAGCCCATTCTTCATCCCTAAAGGTCTCTCTACCGAAAACCGTAAAGCAAACCTTGTCATTTGCTTTGATTGAATCATACTTATGTCCACTTCTCGCACCATGGAAATATATTTTTAGGTTTGCTTCATCGAACAGGTAATTAACTGGTATCGCATAAGGATAAGCATCATCACCTATAACGGCTAAAACACCTCTTCTAGACTCTTTTAGAAGTTCCTTTGCAGCCTCATCTGTAATTGCGTTTTTCTTTCTTCTAAGCTCTCTAAACATCTCTTCCTCCTTAGCTACTCACTTCAGTAAGTTTGTTTGCAATTTTGCTTTATATATACTATATTTTATCACATTTTCCTAATCATTAAAAATTAAACCTGCTTATTTACTACGACACAAAATAAAACCTAAGTTGAAAAACTTAGGTTTTACAATATAAATCATTCTAAATTATGCAGTTTTCTGTCTCATTATCTCAGAATACATATCATCTACAGTCTTCATTTGCACTATCTGTTCATTGTCGATTTCTACATCGTATAACTCCTCTATATCACAAAGTATCTCAACAATATCATAGGAAGTCAGCCCAAGATCGATAACCAATTCTGATGTTCCTTTTATCTCGCCCTCATCTATATCTGTGTATTCGGCGAGGTATTTAATTAGTTTATCCATGTACTACCTCTTTCCTTATAATCTTACCTAGTCTATTCTTCTTAAAATCCTCTAATCTAAGGTTAAATTTTCTTATTTTCTTATAGTTAGGCAATTTGCTGTTAAGTTCCTCAATTTCGTGTCCTATTATGTCTTTCAAATTCATTTTATCAATGTTTTGATATGATTCTTCTAGAACTAGTTCAGCTACAAGAACTTGGTTCTTACCCAATTTTTCATCGTGTATTAAAGCTTCTTTAATCTCTTCAAAAGACTCTAGCATTAATTCAAGTTCTTCGGGTGAAATATTATTTCCATCATCTAGCACAATTAGATTACTATCTCTTCCGGTAATAAAAAGATTGTTATCATCATCAATATATCCGTTATCCATGGTATTAAACCAACCCTCTGAATCTATCTGAGATTCTACATTATCTCTGCCATAACCATTCATAACTATATTGCCTTTGATCTTAATTAAGCCGTCCTCAATCTTAACTTTGCAGTACTCATCGACATTAACCTTTCCCACAGATCCTAATGGACTTCTCTTGCTTGCACAAGAAACAACAGGAGAGCATTCCGTTATTCCATATCCGTTTAAAAGATTTATACCTAAGTTTCTATAGCTTTCTATTACATCACCACCTAAGCTTGCTCCACCACAGATAATATTTCTAAGATTCCCTCCGAAAATTTTTGCAGCAACTTGTTTATTATCTAACCCCTGTGTCTTTGATATAAAATTAATCTTCTTCAGTATTCCCTTTGCTATCATTGGCACGAAAAACATAATACCAGGTTTATATTTTATTAAAGCTTTATCAAGATTCTTTATATCATCAACAAGACAAAGCCTTATCCCCAAATAAAGCGGTGTAAGAACATTTGCAGTGATTCCAAACATATGGAAGATTGGTAATATAGGAATTGTATTATATGCATTTTCAATAACTTCACCATCTATGACATTGGAGCAATGAGCAATATCAGAAAAAATACTGTCGCAAGAAAGCAACACAGGCTTTGGAAGTGATGTAGTGCCTGATGTATATATGATTGTCGAAATATTGTACTCTATATCACTAAAGTCAGTCTTTGTTTCTTCGCTTACTTTTTCAATAGCCTCTATATCATATACTTCAATTTCCTCTCTTATCTTAGGTCTAATATATTCTTCTGCAATAACTACAGTTGCACCTGCAAGTATAGTTGCAAGATATTCCACTATCCACTGATAGCTTAATTTGTTAGATATGAATATATTTTTTCCATTCATATCGTTTTGATAGATGATATTTGCCTTATCATATATATCTCTTATCAATTTTTTGTAGTTAATTTTGATGTCATCACATTCTACTGCAACTCCATCATATTGCATTATCTGATCCATAAAATTAAGTATATTCATAGGTCCTCCTACAAGCAAAACATGATTATTCAACGGATTTTAATGATTCTACCATATCAATTTTTCTAACCTTTGCACTCATTATCAAATTAATTATCAAGGATGTTGCAATTACAGTTAGAGAACATATTGCAAGCAATTTGAAATTAATAAATGCAATCCATTCAAAATTGTCAAAGCAAACTATTTTGACATAGACCTTTAAGAAAGCTGTTGATACAAAGATTCCTATAATCCATCCAATTGCAATTACAAGAATGCAATCTTTTATAACTATTCCCCTTATTTCTTTTTGCATAAAGCCCAAGACTTTAAGTGTAGCATACTCTCTAGTCTTTTCTATAAAGTTAAGTGTACCTAAGTTGTATAGTATTATTATAGTCAAAAGGAATGATGCCATTATCAAAAGTCTAACGATTGAGTTCACACTCTCAACTAGCTCATCAAGATTACTTCTCTGTCTAGCTTTAGTAATTATTGAGTTAAAGCCTCCGATATCCTTTAATTCACCTTCTGAAATATTGTTAGCTAGAATGACATTAGGATTAAATTCTCCAAAATTCTCTTCGTAGTATTTCTTTGAAACTGCTATTCCCTGAGGGCTAAGAGTCTTTGTAATATTGCTGATCTTTACATTAACCCAGTCATTCTCCCCTAAAAGCCTTATCTTTACGTAATCACCTTTTTTAATATTAAGCTTTGTTGCAAGTTTGTGAGTTATTACTGCAGATTCATTGTCAAGATTTATTAACTTTCCAGACATATCCTCATATCTAATGAGATTCTTATTTTCTGATGCAACAAAAATTTCCTTTTTTGTTTGACCACCGAACTTCAAATCCATTTCTGTCTCATAGTTAAGCTGTTTTTCTGTATTCACCTTAGATACGCTACGAGGGTCAACTATAACAGCTCTAACTTCGTAGTTATACTGCTTGTCAAACACATAGTCATTAGAATAATCTATTGATTGCTTTATTCCAAGTCCTGCTACTAGTAGAACCATACCACCCATAACTCCAACTATTCCCATGACAAAACGAATCTTATTTCTGGAAATATCTCTTAGAACCCATCTCCAGTAATATGAGATTTTTGACCAAATAAAATTCGATTTTTCTATCAAAGGTTGCTTTGCTACTATGTCCATGTTGTTTGCATTTCTCATAGTTTCAGCTGGCATTCCTTTAAGGGCTTTGTTTGTAGCAAATAAAGCTGCAAACATGCAAATTAAAATCATGAGTGCAATAAGTAGATAGCTAGCATGTGCTTGAATTAAATCCCAGTGTGGCATCGTCAAAACGGTCTGCTTAACTTTTAGAAGCGATGGTGATGTCACCTTTCGTCCAAGAATTAGTCCAACTACAGATCCTAGAGCCGAAATGAAGAAACCGTAGAATGCATAGTGAAGTCTTATCGTAGATTTATTTATACCTATAGCCTTCATGGTTCCTATGATAATTTTCTGCTTTCCAATCAGCCTTACCATGGATGTATACATTGTAAGTAGAGATAGTAATATAAATATCATTGAAAACAGAACTGACATTTTCTTCATCTGATCTGTCTCTTTCTTAAGTGTGTTATATGAATCTAAATTCTCTCTTGTAGATGTCTTTATATAACTTTCACCTACTACATTCTTTAATTTGCTTTCACTTATCTTAGAATCTGTTTTTAATCTTATTTCTGTATAAAATGGATACGGACTTAATTTGTTAAAATTTTCCTTGCTAACAAACGCATAACCATATTTTTTATGATTAGGTATAGTTTCAGAAAACGAGCCTGTATAGTAAATATACTCTGAATCCAGCACAAAACCCTTAACTTTGAAGCTTTGGTGCTTCATCTTAAATTCTAGACTTATCTCATCTCCTATTTTTATCTTATTTTTCTTTGCAAACTTACTATCAAGCCATATTCCATCTGAGTTCACATCATACTTTTCTCCTTCAATAAGCTCAGGTTTTAGGCAATCAGTATTATCCATTGCATTTAATTTCACATTATTTTCCGTTCCAGAAAGCGTTGTTTGCAATGATGAAGCTAAAGTTACTTTTCTCACACCCTTAATATCTTTAAGTTCATCTTTAATATTTTCATTAAAGCCTTTTGTGTAAATCCATTGATCTGCTAAATTTGTTCTATTTGAATAATTCTTTGCCGATATACTCGCCCCATTCCAAACTGAAGCCATGCCAGAGAATATCATTATTGATATAAGTGCCATAAAGAAAACCGAAATGAACTGCATCCAGTACTTCTTTATATCTCTCAACATTTTTATTATCAGATATCCCATTACCACTCAACCTCCATTATGCTCTTTGGATGCTCATTTTTTTCTACACTTAGAATCTTGCCATCCTTAAGCCTTACTAGGTTATCTGATATTTCCTCAAGTTTGGAATTATGAGTAACTATGATGAGAGCTATCTTGTTTTCCTTGGCTGTATTCTTTAGAAGGGATAGAACTTTAGTTCCAGTCGCACTATCTAATGCTCCTGTCGGTTCATCGCACAGTAAAATCTTAGGATTTTTTACAAGTGCCCTTGCAATTGAGAGCCTCTGTAGTTCTCCCCCTGAAAGATTTGATGGAAAAAGTGACTTTCTCTTAGTTAAACCTACAGCCTCAATTACCTCATCAACATCTAGGGGATTTTTACTTAGCTTTGCAGCTATAGCAACATTCTCCCTAGCTGTCAATGAAGGTATCAGGTTATAAAACTGAAACACAAATCCTATCGATTCCCTTCTGTATAACTCAAGCTTCTTCTCACTGAAACCTGCTACATTTTGACCATTGAATATGATATTTCCTTCAGTAGGTCTATCCATTCCTCCAAGTAAATTTAGCAAGGTAGATTTTCCCGAACCTGATGGTCCTAATATTACAGTGAACTCTGCTTCTCCTATGGCAAGATCTACCTTATCAAGAGCACGAATTTCATCGCTTCCCATTTTGTATATTTTTGAAACCTTATCAAACTCAATTAACATTTGAATTTAACTCCTTTCATTCATTTAACTACAGTATTTAAACAGTAAACAGGAAATATTTCCTCCATATCCATAACTAATTCCTATGTAGTATCCATCCTGTTCAAACCTATTCAAATCCTTGTATTCACTTATGTTTACCAGGAAATCTGCTGATAATCCATGAGCATATTTTTTAATATTATTATAGAAACATATTTCATCATTTGAACCAGCTTTAATAATACTTGACCAAGCATCTCCCCAAAAATTTGGAACAAAAAAGTTTCTTATTTTGCTTCTTTGTATTAGGTTAGCCTTGCATAAATCATCAATTAGACAATTTACCGAATGTATGAACAAAAAATAATTATCATTTGCTATATGGATATTCTTTATGTCTACTAGTTCATAACAAGATTTTTCCCTACTTATTGTCACCCCTGAAATGTTATCCGAAAACAACATGCGTTGCTCTGGCCTATCATAATAACAATTCTTTGGGAGTATATCATCGCTTATACAAAGAACATTGTTTAATTTTTCGTTATTTCTTAGTAATCTATTTGCATGTTCAATACAGCTAAACAATCCATTGCAAGCCTGCTGAGTTATACCTATATGCGGAACCGATTTTTTTAGTTTATCAAGACACCTATTCAGTGGATAATCTAGAAAATATTCCATGAACCTTTTTTCGTTTAAATTAAAGTTCTTATATTCTATAAATGTACTGTTATACAAAATATAATCTATATTCTCAATCTCATACTCTTCTATAAAGTTATCTTGAATACTCTTTTCATAGCATTCCTTATCCTTATTTGATACATAGCATCCCACATATCCAAAATTATCAAGATTGCATTCCTCAGAAAATACAAGATTATTTGATTTGAGCATTTTTAAGTCGTAAAATTCTCCAAATCTCACATCTATATTTTTTAAATATAGTTTATTCATAGCAATAGCATTTCCTTTCCGCTCGTATCTATGACTATTTTCTTTATCTCCAAGTTTCAACTTCCAAAGGCGCTTATTCATACATGTCCTCGATTCTAAAATCAGGGAAATACTTAAGAGCCTCATCTATGTCGCTTACAATACCGACGCATTTGGGACTTCCACAACCCTTTTGCAGGCCTGAAAGAGCATGTTGAAAATACGCATAGTTTCCACCATGTATAGCTAGAGCAATCGACTGTACGAATACACCGTATATTGAAGGTGGCCATAGATTTGAAAAATAGAAGTTCCTTTTTATATCAAAACTTTTACCAGCATGTTTCCATAACTTAGAAAAAACTTTCATAAGTATTAGAGCTATTTCACCTGCTCCTTTCGCATTCTCAATAAAGTCTTCCCTTAGCAATATTCTTTCGCCATTCTCAAGCATGTGACTTGTTACTTTAATATTACTTAATTCGTAAATTTCGCCGTCTTCATTCATACAAATGTCATTTTTTTTAAAGTTAAATCTTACATTATACCTTAGCTTTTTATCATTTAGATTAGTAACATCAAAGAGATCTATTCCATCATCATCAATCTTTGCAAATGTACTTTCATTATACAGTTTTGCCCCAGTCTTCATGTAATTCTCATAAAAACTTATGGCTCCTACAACTAACTCATGCGTATGCCTGCAACATAAAATCAGTGGATCTTGAATTTTTTTATTTTCAATGCTTAGCTTTTCTCCTATAAGAACCTCCTTAAGTTTTCTATTAAGAAAAAGTCTTGCACAAGGCATACCTTGAGACCCTTTAAAGTTTTCCTTTAGCTCAACTGACTTTATAGTTTTGTTTGCATTTTCAATTTCAAGGATAACTGTAGTAGGAAGCTTTGTATCAAAACCATTGATATCAGCAAGATTGCACTGCCAACAAAGCAATGTCGAAGTTGTCTCAGACTCGAATATTTTAAATCCAAAGATTCTCTTACAAGAAACATCCTTGAGATTTGTTTCTGAAATCAGACCTAAAATATCATCGTAGTTTTCTATATCCCTTCCTATCTCAAAATTGCTTTCCATGCTAATCAATCCTTTTTGAAATTTTTATCCATATACTCAAGTATTTTCATTGGACTACTAACCTCGGTAATATCATTTGTCTCAAACTTAAACCCTGTCATATCCTCAATATCCGTTATCAAAGAGTATACACTTAACGAGTCCATTCCAAGTTCTTGGAAGTCCTCTGCAGACATTATCTTTTCCTCTGTCCATCCGTATTTATCAGAAAGTAACTCTACTAACTTATCCTTATATTCCATATCATTTATTCTCCTTATATAAAACTCTCTTATCTTCAGGAATTCCCTCAATGCACCATTCCTTTAAGAGTTTTTTATCTATTTTTCCTGCAAGAATTATAGGCATTTCAGAAATGAACTCAATCTTATCTGGTTGTTTATAATTAGATAGATTTTTAAATAAATACTGTGTGATCTCACTCTTCTCGATACTTTTTCCCGCTACTGGAACAATAAAGGCAATAATTTCTTCCCCAAGAACCTCATGTTCTCTACCAACAACTGCCGCTGTCTGTACATTCGGAATTTGCAAGATTTTTTCTTCAATGTCACTAGGATATACATTGAAACCGCCTCTTATTATCATGTCCTTGCATCTTCCAACAATACTAATATTTTCTCTATCATAATATCTTGCTAAATCACCAGTGTATAACCATCCTTCATCATCAATTACGGTAGCAGTTTTTTCAGGCTGATTGTAATACTCCCTCATGTTATAACCTCTTACGGCAAGCTCACCTATTTCGCCGTGTGGCACACTCTTTCTTGTATTTTGATCTACAATTTTTATTTCAACACCAGGAATAGCTCTTCCCACCGTATTCATTCTCACATCTAACGGGTCGCCAATTCTTGTCATTGTTACAACACTTGTTCCTTCTATAAGTCCATAGGCATTTAAAAGTTCACAGTTTAACTTTTCCTCAATTCTCTGCGCAAGCTCAGGACTGCATAGGGATCCAGAAACTACAAGTTTCTTTAATCCACTAAACTTTGTAAAATTAATTATTCTACAGTTTAATAGTAAGGTCCACATAGTCGGCTGGGTATGCAATATCGTATCTTCAGCTTTTGATACTTCTCTTAGAATATCGTTAGGATTGAAGCTTGAAATCATCTTAAACCTTTCCTCTGTGCAGAAGTTTATTAAAAGACTCAAGAATCCCTGAGCTGAGTACAATGGTGCAATGGAAAATGGTCTATCCACATCCTCTGACCAAAGCTTCGTACTATATAGTGAAATCTTAACTATGTCATTGTTCTTTAGAACTACTCCCTTAGGCATTCCAGTTGTTCCAGAAGTGTACGAAATCATTGCATCATCATTTGCATCTATTTCTTCAAGATTTTCTATACCATCAAAGTCTGATTTAAGAAGTTCATCAAAACATAAACCTTTATGTCCATAATGGTTTTCACCCATATAAATTACCTTATCAAGTTTGTAATCATGATCTTCTATTTCATCAACAACCTCATGCGGAGCCATAGTTCCAACAAGTTCTTCGGTTATCAAAACTTTTGCTTGGCAATCTCTCAAAATATTTTCTATCTCGCCAGACTTCCATCTATTATTTATCGGCACAGGTAGTGCTCCTACATAAAAGAGTGCAAAATACGAATAAATGTACTCTATTCTGTTATTCAAAAGTATCGCTACCTTCGTACCCTTCCCGATTCCCATCTTCAAAAAGCTAGCTGAAATACTTTTGATATGGTTTAATAGCTGATTATAGTTAATTAGCTCTGTATCGAATAAAATTGCGTTTTTAACGCTGTTTTCTGTACATATGGTATCTATCAAAGTCCTAAGTGTATAATCCCCTACACCCCTTAAATTATTAATTGTATCAGAAATGGCAATTGGACTTTCAATTAACTTCAAGTCAAGATTAGCTAGGTTAAATTTAACATTAAAATATTTTTCGAGTTCAAAGATCATATTTACTAGCTGAAGTGAGTCAAGTACACCACTTTGAACAAAAGGTATCGTTGCAGGTATTTCTACACCAGGAACAATTTTTTCATTTAGGAACTTTATAACTTGTCTTTCTGTTACTACATTCATCTTCGTTCACCATAAAACCCTTATAATTTCATCGTCAGTGTTGCCATACTGATTCCGTTTCCGAAACCGAACAGAACAATCTGTTGACCGCTATTTAGAGAGATTCTCTTTTCTTCAAGTGCCATAGATATTGCAATAGGAATTGATGCACAGCCATTGTTGCCAAGAAACTCAACCTGATCAACTATTTTTTCCTTAGGTAGTTCAAGCATCTCGCAAGCCTTTACTGTAAGGTACTTAGTTATCTGATGAGGTATAAACAGTGATACTTTATCCTTATCAATGTCTAGCTCAGTAAATGTAGAACTATAAAACTCGATTGATCTTGCAAAATTTGTCTTAATCATCTCCTTTGTTTCATTTTGGAAGTAGAACATATCAACATCATGAGCATGCATTGTTCCTCCACCCCAAAGAACACCATCATCCCAATAGCATCCTACTGACTTAAATTTTGATTTATATATATCTTCGCAGCATTTTTCTGCTCTAAGTACAATTGCACCACCACCATCTCCAATTGCAAAGGTTGCATTAGCATTTTGTATCTCTTCTGCTGTCTTATAGTTTGTTTGAAGGAATCTGCTCAAAACTTCCCCTGCAACAATAAGAACCGTGTTTGCTCTCTCAGTCTCTATATACATATTTGCTATTTCAATTCCAGTTAAAAATCCATTGCAAGCATTTTTCACATCATAGCAATTTGCATTTTTGCATCCAAGCTCATTTTGAATTTTCATGGCTGTCGCAGGTTCCATAAAATCCTGAGTAATAGAACAAAACAGGAGTAAATCTACATCATCTGCTGTAATATTTGCTTTTTCAAGCGCCATTTTACCCGCTTTAATAGCATAGTCGGAGGAGTTCTCATGATCTTCTGCGAATCTTCTCTCCCTTACTCCACTTAGAAGTGTTGACATTCCTTTTCTAATATTAAACTTATCAAAGTTCATCTTTGCCTCTAGTTCATCAGATGTAACTATTCTGCTTGGTAGTGCATGGCCTGCGCCAATTATCTTTGCTTGATATTTCATATATTCCTCCATACCTATAGGCTTACATATTTTCTTATCTCTTCAATTGTATCTTCATTCCACTTGCTTACATCTAGCCCCTTCTGTGATAGGAATGCATATACTAGTCTTTCTACACCAAATGCAAAGCAGGATGTGTAGCAATACTCTCCATTTGCTTTTTTGATATTGTATGGCTTTGTAAAATGCGTTCTATGATAGTTCACAGATGCGCATGATATGTACTCATCATTATTTGGAATTAAAAACTTGTATTCTAGTTTTGAATTTCCTATCATCTGGAAATACTTTAGTTTCTTGTAGTTACTAGCGAAAAATGAATCATTTGCAGTTTCACATTTTGAATTCATAGAAAATTTGTCTATCCAAAACTCAACAAGTTTCTTTGATTTATCAATATATGACTGCATTTTATCTCCTTCACCAACAAACACATACTCCTTCATATAAAATTCGTTTAGTCTGCTAAGCTCTTTGATATTTGATTCTTCGTTTCTGAAGCATTTACCAGATACAAGAAAACATCTAACCTCATTCTCGTCAAAGATATCATTCTCCATAGATGGATATACCGCTGCACAGGTTGCATGCCTCAAAACATTTCTTGGAATAAATGTCTTCTTTAGTACCTCATCCATACCTTCACTTGAAGCATTGCAAGAAGCAAACTTTTCATATGTATCAATATCATTGTTTAGCTTGGTTTGAAACATCATGTAATGTGGAAAATTCTCAAAGTAGCCCCCTTTTACATACTCAGCTACTGGAAATAAAACAGGATATACTTCCTCATATACATCATCAAATGCATTATATGCATGTTCATTAATTTTTTTATCAAAATACTCATATATTCTCAAAAAAAGCCCTGAATAGGCAAATGCACCTGGAGATAGTTCTCTTACTATCTTTTCTTTAATCAAATCTCCATATACACTGTCCTTGTTCAAAGGTATTCTGTCAGTAAAGTCCTCTATTACGACTTTTTCAAGTTCTGAGCCTTGCATAGTATCTATGATACTCACAAGTCTAAATAATTCTTTTTTTACTTCTTCATTGTGCTCATCTTCGCAGTAGATAGTCACCTGGTTTTCACTTTTATCAAAGCTTTTAACCTTTGAAGAAATATAGGGTATCATGTCGAAAAACACCCTTAGATCATCTTTTTTTAGATTGTCCACAGTAAAGTCAAACATTTTACACTCCTTTAGTCTGTTCTCATTATTAAGTATTTTAGCGTACAAACATGGATAGCCTTTTCGATTGTAAAAATTGTTAGTCATCGGTATCTTTAGTTAGTTATCACTAACTAGAAGGATAGCACTCTTTAATTATTTTTTCAATATATTTTTTATACAGAAATTATTGGAAAATATAACAAAATTCACAATTACACATTATAATTTACTCAGATAAAAAAATTATGTAGAAAAAACTCCCTACCACTACATGACAAGGAGTTAAGCCTTAACTATTTATTTTTATATCTATACTTTATACTTAACCCCATCTTCTCCTTCTGGAGTGTAGAATTCATATAAGCTAGAAAATGTATGCTTCCAGTTATTTGCAGCATTAAGCTCTACTGTGGCTACTTCCTCATCCACTTTGACCCTCACATGCTTATTTAATGTGTGGTCAAATTTCATATAGTCACATGCTCTGTGTAATGTATGCTCAGCTTTTGATTGGCTATTGCCTATCTATTTCTTTTCAACAGATACATCGATTAAGGATTTATTCAAAATGATATTTCCATTAAAATAACTAGTTTCGTATCCAGCTAACGGGTCTTCTTTAGTCGTATATTTAATTTCGTGTCCATCATTCTCATCATATCTAGGATAATCAACAAATCTACCTTCCCAATCATCATCCTTTGTTAGCTGCATCGTTCCGACAACAACCCCATCTGCAAGTAGATGTACTGTGATAGCGTCTGGAATAGGTACGCTCGATACTTCTACTGGAGCTGATATCAAAGCATCAAAATCCGGATCATCATCTTCTATAACTTCTTCAGTTATTGTTGCTTCCCTAGCTAGTGCTACCGGAGCTTCAGACAATGACTCTGGAGCAGCATGTGTTCCTGAATCTAAATTTGTAGGTATCATCCCAGCCATTGTAGGTGGGCATGCAGGTGTAGGATGTCCTGGAATAACTATGTTAGGCATGACGTTCCATACCTTACCTACATAGATATCTCTAAGTGGTACAATCTTAATTACAAAGCCATTTGCAGCATTCCCACTTAGGCTATATTTGTATTTAACCCCATAATCCGCTGCCTCATATGTGATTGTATAATTGATTTCTGTACCAAGTGAGTTATACTTAGGTACATTTAAAAACATAGATTTCCAGTCTGTATCGTAGGTTATAGTAATAGTCTGTTTGAGTTCACCGTCTGCCATAAGATTAACATTAACAGGCACTCTATAGTTTCCTTTCCAATCTACTTCTACTGAAATGTTAATATTAGATGATGTCGCTGTTTCAGCATAAGTTGATTTAGCGCTCTGACCAATAATTAGAATTGCAATGAAAACGATGAGCAGCATCAAGCTAGTCATACGTTTAGCATGTCTCCTTTGCATATTCGTTCCCCCTTGTTTTTTGACACCATGTCTTGTATACCAATATAATTAAATAAATCATATTTTCGTTAGAATTGCAATATTTTTGGTCAATTGTGTATATTGCGTCCAATTTATTTTCGATAAATATTTTACTAACAATTTACATATATTAAATCAAAATAAAACGAGGAGATTGGCAAATTAACGAATTACCTTCTCCTCGAATTACGGGTTTAAATTAATCTATAAAGATTTTATTATGCTTTTCTTTTTTTAGCCATTATATTTACAAAGATTGAACCTGCAATTAAGAATGCAAATACATATCCTAGGCTTCCTGTATCGCCTGTATTAACAGGTCCTGATGCATTAGCAACCTTAAGGCTTGTGCTTGCTGAACCATTATTGAAGCTTACTGTAATATTGTGATTTCCATTGCTCAAGCTTCTTAGGTATGATGAACTAATGCTAATTCTTACACTTCCACGTACAGCTTTATAATTTGATGGATCAAGTTTCTTACCATCAATCTCAACACCTGTGAAATTATCAAAAGTCTTAGCATCGTTTATCTTTGATTTGACAACGAGTAATAGGTCCTTGTTTGCATCTGTCCAAACCGCGTTAGCTCCAACTTCAAAATAGTAATCATCTGCACTATCCTTCTTTGATGGGTCAACAGCTGGCTTAGAATCATCCTTCTTCTCTACAGGTGTATCTGGCTTCTTTTCTTCAGCCTTTGCAATAAAACTAGCATTGAAAGGTGTCAATACTAATAGCAATGCAATCAAAATTACGCTTTATACATTCTTAATTCTTCTCATTTTACCTCTTTAAAATTTAATTTTCTTAAAAATAAGCATAGACTAATTAAGATTAGCAAAGACTAACTTATTTGTCAATATATATAGCATTGAAAAAGTGACCTAAGCTTATGAATAACGCAGCTCATGGTCACTATTTATAAGGGGGGTATTATTATTTAACTTATATTTTGGGATGATTAAAAGGTGCTCTTGCACCTGCTATTAAACTTTACTAAAATTTAAAATAACTAATTTATTTACTTTGACACTTTCGCTTCTACCTGTTTCAGCTGCTTTGTAAGGTTTTGAATCATCTGTCCAAGTTGCTGTAATGCCTGTTCAAGTGCTTTAGTATCTTGGTTTGCATTTTTTGAGGTGGAATTTCTTGATCCATTTTGCTCACCTGGATTTCCCTGTGGCGGCTGGCCCTGTGAATTTCCTGGTCCATTATGTCCGCCCGGACCTCCCTGTGGCGGCTGGCCCTGTGAATTTCCTGGTCCATTATGTTCGCCCGGTCCTCCCTGTGGTGGCTGGCCTTGTGAATTTCCCGGTCCGTTCTGTCCGCCCGGACCTCCCTGTGGCGGCTGGCCCTGTGAATTTCCTGGTCCATTATGTTCGCCCGGTCCTCCCTGTGATGGCTGACCACCTGGACCACCTTGTCCATTATGTTCTCCTAGTCCTCCCTGTGGCGGCTGACCGCCCGATTCATTTTGACCTCCTTGGCTTCCGTTCTGTTTATTCTTAGAAGCCTTCGATCTATCATTTGTAGTTTTAGATTTTTCGGTGGATTTATTGCTCTTACTTGATTTTGATGATTTAGTGGTTGACTTGCTTGTTGAAGCCTCTTTGGATGAACTTACCTGTATGGTTTCTTTATTTGAATCATCAGCGTATGAGGTACTTGTCAATAGCGACGCTCCTCCAATACTTGTTACAGTTAGAACACCTGCTAAAAGCGATGCTGCTAATCTTTTATTTAATACGTCTTTTTTCAAGACATCACTTCCTTTCTGCATTTAACTTTGTGATTTAACTTACCTGCATTATGCACCATACAAATGTGGAAGGATTGGCGAAAATGTGAAGTAAGCATACAGAAAGAAGCAATAAAATGTGTATATCTCGTGTATGAATATAGATTTTTAAGCCCATATAAAACAAAACAAGCCTTGTAAATTCATTGCTTTACAGGCTTGCAAATATTGCTTTTTTATTTATTTTTTTTGTTTATTATTCCAGTTATCCCATGCCATATACATGTAACTGGATGATAAATAAGCATGCGGGGTCCGCTAAATCTCATGACATTACGAATCTTTTCCTTCATTTCAGGTGAATAACAATGCACAGTACAGTTATTACAAAAGGTTTTCGTTTCCATAAAAGGACATCTTTCGCTTCGCTTCTTGGAATACTCAAGTAAAGCCTTGCATTCCTCGCATAATCCATCTGAACTTTGATCCTTATGATTCTTCTTACAATATAGCCTAATCATCTGATTGACCATATTCTGCTCTCTTTTTCTTTTTAATTCAAGCTTATTACTACTCATATTCTGTCCTATATTATATGTTTATTTGATGCTGAGTGCCTTGCCTTAGCTGCAGACTTCTTTATTATGCTATTTTTACATACTGTTGCTATAATAAAACCAGGGAATATAGATTGTCCTAGTACTTAGTGTAATCCTCAGGTGCATACTCATCAAAATGGATTTTCTTATCAAAAACAGCCGTTTCATCTATATGTGCAAACGTGCTTTGCCCATATTCCCTATATCCACTATGTCCTGTGCACACGGCTTTAACAGGCTTATTTTTAAGAGTCTCTCTAAGCTTTACCAAGGATTTCTTATTTATATCTGGAAATTGAGTAAAAAAATCAAAGAAAGGATATCCCCCATTTTTATTAATAGCAAGGCAGTCTCCACTAATCAAAATGCTTTCATCTACAAGGTAGCACATATGACCTAAAGTGTGACCTGGCACGTGAATAGCTTCAACCTTTATTCCATTCACATCGGTAACTTGCTTATCTGAAAGTAAAATGTAGCCTTGTTTTAGACTCACTCCAACACTAAGCTTTACGAAGCCTAGCTTTGTCATTCTGTGCATCTTACCAGTAATATACTGTTCTTCATCCTTGCCAATATATACTTGAGCGTTTGGAAATATGTTATTTCCATTTTTGTCAATGCCACCAGCGTGGTCGACATCAACATGAGTTATGAATACATGTTCAATATCATTTGCGTTTATGCCTATCTTTTCAAACTCCCTCTTAACATTTGGAAAATTCCTGTGACCAGAATCAAACGCAATAGTCATCCCTTCTTTAGTATAAAACCAGAGATTTACATCCTCTTCCCGAATACATGATACTCCACCATAAAAAATTCCTGAATTTGATGGATTTACAGCTCTTGTTCCCTTCATTAGGTGTTTCTTTACATGCTTATCAAAGAAATATATGGTTCCCACAAAATGCTCCTTGTTGATAAATCAAGCTAATCAAAGCTCTACTAAGAATCAATTTCCTTTCTTATAAAATCACAATATGCTGCGTTATCCCTAGTAATCTTGGTGCAGTGACCATAGCCATCCCATAATTTTAAATTGGCATGTGGATAGTTCTTCGGTAGGAATTTATTTGCACTCTTTAAATCAAACTCTTTTGATCCATACGTGAAGAGGCACTTTCTCTGTTCTGCTTCTGTCAAAACTGGAAGTTCAACAAATGCACAGTCATGAATTATATTTAAAATACTTTCTTTATTCATTGCAATGAATGTATCTGCCATAACCGATGCTTTTTCACCGTATAGCTTCGTCAACTTTTTTACTGCAAGCTCTCTATTTTCAACTGCCTTTCTATGTTTTTTTATAAACACCTTTTTTATTAAAAACTCCTGAATCCATGAATTTTGCCAGAGGCTGCATCCCTCAAATATTACTTTTTTAATCTTAAGATCTTTATATCTAAGTAGTTGCAAGAGTATTACGCCTCCTAGAGATGCTCCGTAAGCAAGTTCGAGTTCTTTTATTCCATGTGATTTTAGATATTTGTAAATTTCTTCAGCTTCCTCTTTTGATGTATGGTATGTTTTATCTATCGACTTACCGTGAGCTGAGAGATCTGGAATTATATATCTCAAATCACTACCTAAGTTATCTGCTAGTTGAACTTTCATTCCCTCTGCTGAAGATAGCATAGGGTGAATAAATAAAACCGTCCTTTTGTTTTCTGAATTTAAATCGAGAGCCTTCATTTTGCCTCCAAAGTGTAATCTATCAAAGCGTTAGTTTACACTAACATCCTAACACTGTGCTTATAAAAATTCAATACCTTTACTTAATCAAAATTAGGAGTAGACGCATTTACCACTCCTCTAATTCTTGTTTATTTACTTATAAATCCATGTTGTTTAAGAAAATTTCTAGCTACAGTTTCTGCAGATTTTCCTTCTATTCCTACCTCATAGTTCATCTTACTCATCTGTCCTTCTGTAATCTTACCTGAAAGCTTGTTAAGTATTTCCTCAAGCTCTGGATACTTCTTGAGTAGTTCCGCCTTCATAAGCGGTGCTCCTTGGTAAGGTGGGAATAAATGCTTATCATCCTTTAAAATCTTAAGCTTATATTTTGTAATTTCTGGATCTGTTGAATAAACCTCCATAATCTGTATATCGCCTGACTGTATAGCACTGTAGCGAAGTGCAGGCTCCATAGTTGCAACATTTAGATTTAGCCCATACACTGACTTCAGTCCTCTGTTTCCATCATCTCTATCATTAAATTCTAAAGTAAATCCAGCCTTGAGCTTATCCTCGACTTTCTTAAGATCCGATATTGTTTCAAGGCCATATTCCTTTGCAATATTTTCTGGAACAGCGATAGCATATGTGTTTTGGTAAGCCATCGGCTTAAGTAAAACTAGATTATCCTGCTTTTTTATCCCGTCTCTTGCAGCTTCAAATACCTTTTTAGAATCATTACTGAGCTCTGGAGCAGGCTTTAATAAGCTTCCAGTAATAGTACCAGTAAACTCAGGATATATGTCTATATCTCCTTTTTTGAGCGCCTGATAGAGAAAATCCGTCTTACCGAAGTTCGGTTTAATATCTACAGATATATCGCTGTTTTCCTCGATAAGTATCTTATACATATTCATCAAAATCTCAGGCTCTGGTCCTAGCTTTCCTGCAATGACAATATGAGCTTTCTCTTGCTTTGGAATGAGCCTTGGAACATAAGATGCACCCACTCCTAGGAACATCAAAGAAAATGCAAGAAATACAACGCGTAGCTTTGCTTTTTCCATCCATTTAAGCACTATATTAAATACTATAGCGAGCACTGCTGAAGATATGGCCCCTATTAAAATCAAACTAGCATTTCTCCTGTCTATACCTAGCAAAATGAATGAGCCTAGTCCTCCTGCTCCCACTAGTGCAGCTAAGGTTGCTGTACCGATTATCATAACAGTTGCTGTTCTAATTCCTGATACAATGACTGGCATAGCAAGAGGAAGTTCAAAGGTCTTAAGTCTCTCCCATTTGTTCATTCCAAAAGCAACGCCTGCCTCTTCAAGACTTGGATCAATGCCATTAAGTGCTGTAATAGTATTTTCCAATATCGGAAATATTGCATATATTACAAGAGCAGATAGTGCAGGCATGGTTCCAATTCCCATAAGCGGAATAAAAAGACCAAGAAGTGCCATTGATGGTACTGTTTGAAATATTCCAGCTACCTGAAGTACCCATTTTGATGCCCGCTTATGCGTGTTAAGATAAATCGCTAGCGGAATTGTCAAAAGTATGGCGATAAGTAGCGTCAAAAGTGATAGTTGAAGATGCTGTCCAAGTGCCTTGAGCCATTCCCCAAATCTATCTTGAAATGTAAAAATCAAATTATTCATGTTTTACACCTCCAAATAGATTTGCAACAAAGTCATTCGCAGGATTTTCTAAAATCATATTTGGCTTATCAATTTGACAAATCTGCCCGTTCTGAAGTACTGCAATTCTATCTGCAAGAAGCAATGCTTCATCTGTATCGTGAGTAACAAATATAATCGTAACACCGAACTCATTGTGCAGTTTTTTTGTTAAAACCTGAAGCTGCTTTCGCGATATTGCGTCAAGCGCAGAAAACGGTTCATCCATGAGTAAAATCTTAGGTTCGCCTATTATGGCCCTTACTATTCCAACTCTTTGCTGCTCTCCTCCTGAAAGCATGCTTGGTAAACGGCCTGCATATTCTTTTGCAGGAAGTCCCACCATTTCTAAAAGTTCAGCCGTATTTTGTTTGATTTTATCCTTATTCCATCCCTTCATCTCCGGGATTATTGCGATATTTTCTGCAACTGTAAGGTTTGGAAAAAGAGCTATCTGCTGAAGTACATAGCCTGTGGATAGACGTAAGTCTCTCTGGTTATAGTCTTTGATGCGCTTATCATCCATGTATATGTTCCCATCTGTCGGCTCAAGTAAGCGATTTATCATCTTTAACATCGTCGTCTTACCAGAACCCGAAGGGCCAACTAGAACCATGAACTCGCCATCCTTTATTTTTAGATTTACATCTTCTAGAACTGATTTTTCTCCGTAGCGCAGTGCTACATGTTTATATTCAATCATAAATTACCTACCTAAATATTATCCTTTAATGAAATAGGTTTATGTCCTAAAACTCGTTCAATATCATTTGATATACCTGCCTGCTCACCTGCTGCAACTGCAGTATATGTACTCACCCATGCATCATACTGCCATGCCTCTGCAGGCCATTTCTTGCGTGAGTCATAAGCTTCTTCCATGTTTTCTTCAACATAGTTAAATTTGCGCCCTGTTTTATCACTCAATATCTTAACTATATCTGCCATAGATAACTCCTCTGGTCCTGTTAAATTAAGTGTAATATTCTCCCATTTTTCTGGTTCTAATAAAATTTTAGCTGCAACTGCAGACGTATCCTTACGTGCAACGGCAGATACCTTTCCATTTCTAGCTGGACCACGAATCTCACCATTATCTAGAGCGATATCCCTAAAGAAATCTTGATAAAAATTATCACGAAGTAGTGTGTAATTAAAACCTAATTCTTTAATATAAGCCTCTGTCTTAGCATGATCTCTAGACAAGGTAAATGTAGCATCATCGCTTGCTCCATAAAAAGAGGTGTATACAATATGTTTAACCCCCGCTGCTTTTGCAGCATCTAGAAAACCCTTATGCTCTTCAACCCTATTGGGATTTTCACCTGCTGAGACCATTAGAAGTATGTCAATACCTTTAAGTGATTCAATAGTCTCATCTGTATTTGCATAGCTCATTTTTCTAATCTCTGCACTATCGTATACTTTAGCTTTCTCAGGAGTTCTTGCAAGATGCACTGCCTTCTTTCCATTTTCTGCAACTATTTTTGCAACATATGAACCAAGCTTTCCTGTTACACCAGTGATTCCAATTACAGCACCATCATTTAATAATTTATCCATCTCATACCTCATATTTCTTTAAAACAATTTCGTTATATTTCTTATAGAAGTTTTTTTATAACTTCACCAATATCTCCATCTATACATATGCTTCTGTCCTCTATTTGCATGGGAGCAAATGATTCTCCATAATTTATGCATGCATACTTAGCATTTTTGTTATTACTAACCATGTGCCAAAATGGATATTTTATAATAACTGGAGTATTTGCACCAACACCTAGTTCAAGATATAAAACCTTACTATTTTTATGCTCCTTAAGAAAAACATAGTATCTCTCTGATGCAGCATGCCATCCCTCATCTTCAACAAAGCTATTATCAGCACGTAGGTTCATCGTCACATCTGAATTATCATCTATACATCTAGGAATTAGACCACTTGGTATTCTCATAGAAATCTTTCTATCTTGAGGTATATCAAACTCTCCATTCTCGTTCTTAACAAATCCCTGAGCCTCCATAGCTTTCATGACCCACTTTTCATTGTCATATGTTTTTTGATTTCTCTTATTTAAACTTTGAAATAGTCCGTAGTCCCCCTGTGTGTAAAACAGTCTATTTTTATCAAAACCAGCTTTTTGAAATTGATGATCAACATTTGTTGTTATAACAAAATAATCTTTGCATTCTATCAAAGCAAGTAATTCCTCATATACAGGCTTAGACGCCTTTACATAACGATTGAAATAGATATGTCTAGCCCACCAAGCCCATCTAGTTTCATCGTCGGGAAATGGATAAAATCCACCTGAATACATATCTTTGATTCCATATTTTCTCGCAAAGTCAAAAAAACATCTATCAAAGCGCTCACCACTATATGTGAATCCTGCTGAAGTTGAGAGCCCTGCTCCAGCTCCGATTACAACAGAATCTAAATTTTCTAGAGCGTCATTTAGCATATCAAGTTCTTCTCCCTTTGATCTATCAGAAAAATATATGCCATTTCCTATATTTCTAGTTGTCGCAAGACCTTTCTGGATAGTATCTCTATAACCGTCTTTTTTATAGTAGAAACTCCTCATAGTACCCCCTATCCTCATCCTTAAATACATTAAATACTATTCTATCCATCGCACCAGGATGCTCTGTATTCCATTTTTGTACAGTTGCTGTTGCAATTTCTGCTGCTTTCCTATTTGGAAAATGAAAAACTCCTGTCGAAATGCAGCAAAAGGCTACGCTTCTTAGGTCATTTGCTTGACACATATTAAGTGTATTCTCATAACATAAAGCAAGCTCTTCTTCTTTCTTTGATGTAAGTCTAGAATCAACGATAGGACCTACTATATGTATTACTTTCTTTGCAGGAAGATTATATGCATCTGTCAGCATTGGAATTGCAGTAGGCTGCTCGTAATTTCTTCCATATATTTTTCTAAGCTCGTTCATCTTACGATCACACTCTTCTCTGAGCTGTACCCCTGCAAAGGTATGTATCTGGTTATCAATACAAGTGTGCATAGGTATGAAGCAACCAAGCATCTGAGAATTAGCTGCATTCACAATAGCATCAAGCTTTAGCCTTGTTATATCCCCCTGCCATATTGATATATTTTCCTTTATTATTTCAATATCAGATACTTCAACAATACCCTTTTTCTTAGCACACTCCTTGAGATACTCATCTTGAACTTTGATTATCGCTTCTGACATTTTTCCTGGCATACGAATATTCATCAAAGAGCGTAGCAAACTTACTTTTTCTTGCATATCACTTGGTATATTTATATCCTTGTATCTCTTCGAATCGTTCTTAAACGCATCTAGAAGATAGTTGAGCCTGTCATTTTGTTTATTAAATTCTCTCATATCCATACCCCTTCATCAGTTCAAATGCAATATCTTATTATATCTATTCTTGTTCCCTTAACAGTTCATATAGTTCAGAACTTAGATCAGCAATTGTATATCTTTTCATTTCACTTTCCATTGCTTCCTGTATCGCTGCAAGCTTTCCATCAAGCAAATTGTGTATGTTTCTACCAACTGGACAGTTTGGATTTGGTGATTCGTGAAATCTGAATAAATCTGCCTTATTCTCTGGTTCAATTGCTGCGTATACATCAAGGAAACTAATCTTATTTAACGGTCTTGACAACTCGATTCCTCCAGTACCTCTTGCTACTTTTATTAGTCCAGCATTTTTTAGCTTTGCCAGAAGCCTTCTAACTATGACAGGATTTGTATTTATACTTCCTGCTAAAAAGTCGCTTGTTACCTTGTATTCATTTTTAAAGGCATCCACACATGTAAAAATATGTAATGCAACTGTAAATTTACTAGAAATTTGCATATGCTTTCCTCCTTCTTGCTTAAATTATACCCTATCAGTTGTAACCTAAACAGTTACATTAATATTTTATATAAAAAAAGCCATCCTTAGAAAATCTCAATTTACGATTCCTAGGATGACCCTCTAAATTAAATTCTATCCGAATACCACTTGTCTTCGCCACCGAAGCCGTAATACTTTTCGTCGATAAGCCAATTATTTTCGCTTAATCTAAGAACAAACTTATGCCTCATCTCTGTGACATCTATATAATCTATAACCACAGTTGCAAGTTTTTTTCTTTTCATTGTGAACGTGGCATCAAAATCATCGCCTTTAGCATATGAGTAATTGCTTGGAACTCCACATGAACTAGCATACCCCTTTGAAAGAAGTTTATTACTTACCCTACCCTCGATTAGATCAGTGTATCTATCATAGTATTCATCCATCAAATCTTCCCATCTAGGGTGAACCTGATGTTCAGGAATATTAAGTTCCTTCTTCTCTGCTTCTAAAGATTCATCTCTTTCGAAGATTTCTTCTTCAAGTAGTGTCAACTTCTTTAGTAAATCTAGAAGTGGCATAAGTATTTCCTCAGCCCTGTTCTCATATTTAGGTGATGTGTTAAGAAAAAGCCTCATATTTATCTCCTATTCATTAATATCTTTTCGGTACTTATTCATAACCTCAAGCGGAATATGGCAGTAACTATAATCCTTCGGATAGAGCTCTAATCTGTCCTGATGCACATCAGCACTCCTTACATAATTAGTCAAAGGCTTAACCTCAACAGCTATCCTGTCGCAGTCATCTCTAGAGGCGATGAAATTCCTAGCTTCCTCAAGATGCTTATCCAAAATACTATAAATTCCCGTCCTATACTTTGGTCCCTCATCTACACCCTGTTTATTAATGCTATATGGATCAATAATCTCAAATAGATATTGCATCAAAGCGTCTACACTGCAAACCTCCTCATCAAAATCCACTCTTACGCACTCTGCATATCCATCGTATTCACCATCTAAAGAGTTTGTACAACCATTTGCCCTTCCGGCCTCTGTGTTCAAAACACCTGGTATACTTTTAAAAAAATGCTGTACGCCCCAAAGGCATCCACCAGCTATATATATTCTTTCCATGATAATATTATATCAAAAAGAGATAATTAATAAAGGAAATGCTTATATTTATATAAAGTAAGTCGATGTTTGGACATCAATAATTTGTGCTATAATATAAAATATTTCATGTAACTATTTTAATAAAGGAGATTTAATTGGAAAGAAAACCATTTGACAAGAAAAAAATCCTCTTTTTGCTTTTTCCAATCGCACTCTGGATAGCAAATGAGTATCTAACTAATATATTTTATATAATCCCTAAAATGCTATTAACTTACCTTCCACTTAGTGATGACTTTATAAATAGAAGCGCAAGCTTTATTGACGCTAGCATTTCAATATCACTAATTATAGTTTATCTAATACTCTACAAGCTTATGTTTAGAGAAAAGCTTGAACCAGAGGTACGGCTATCAAAGCCACAATCTACCTTATTCACCATTATTATTTCATTTGGTGTTGGTGGAGTTTCAACAATTTGGCTTGAATTATTTGAGTATATATCTAGACATTTCCAATCGTTAAACGATCAAGTACAAAACTTCTCAACTCTCTACGATGATATGGAACAAAGTCCATATATATGGACACTTCTAGCAATTGCCATTGTAGGACCTATTGTTGAAGAGATAATGTTTAGAGGGCTTATATATAGAAGTTTAGAAAAGGCTATTGAAACACCTTGGATTCCAATCGTAATATCAGGCGTGATGTTCGGTGCATGGCATGGTAGTTTTATTCAAGGGGTTTACACCGCAATTCTAGGAATGATACTCGCCTACTACTACCAGAAGACAAGGTCGCTATTCCTGGTAATAATGGTACACATAATTAACAACTTCCTAAGCACCTTGCCTCCAGCATGGGATACTGACTTTAGCTATTCGCTAATCCTAGGAATTTCATACCTATGCATGGGACCAATGATTGCAATATTTGTATATATACATCGCAAAAGTAAAAGAGAAATAGGAAACCTCGCTTTATAGCGAGGTTTCAGTATATTCAAAGCTTATTATTTGATTGTCAGTATCTACATTAGCCTTAACTCCAAAAGGGATTATTGTTCTAGGCGTAGCATGACCTACATTTATATTGAATACAATTGGAAGGCTAGGTTTATCTATCTCATCAATAAGAATCTCTTTATATTCCTCAGCATATAAATTGTCTATGGGCTTACCTACAATAACGCCACTGAGCACATCAAATATTCCACTTTTTTTGAGTGCTTTAACCATCTTTCTATATTCGTCTGGAGCTGATGCTCCTTCAGCTGTCTCAATAAGAAGTATCTTATCTTTCCAATCATCAAGTTTTGGAAACAACTGATACTTTTGACACATCTCTACTGAATCATTGTGATAACTTGAATCAAAGATATCAAATATGCTTTCTATACAACCTCCCAATATCTTGCCACCAAAAACTGATTTCCCCTGTAGAAGCACAAATCCATTATCATTATGCATGACTCTTTTTGTTCCTATAGCATCTACACTATAATCCTTACGCTCTTCATACCATACATCGCTTGGCTCTATTTTTTTTATTTTACCAGTTCTAATTAGCTCAACAAAATATTTTTCCGTATATGGTAGCATACATTCATCAAGCTCACATAAATCTGCTAGAAATGATTGCCCGTAGAAAGTCTTGATTCCAAGCTTATGAAGCATCAGATGGTTCATTGTAGTATCTGAGAATCCTAGAAAAATCTTTTGCTTAACGACTCTTTTTAATTCATCATTGTCAAATAGATATGGTAATAGTTTATAGGTATCATCTCCGCCCATTGCACACAAAATCATATCTATTGAATCATCTTTAAATGCATTTATCAGATCCTCAGCTCTTTTTTCAGGATGCTTGCTAATATATGATAGCCCCTTACGTGAATGCTCCATGAACTTTACATTAAGTCCAAACTTTTTTAGACGTTCAATTCCTATTTTGACTTCATGTTGAACTGAGTCTTCACCAAGAATTCCACACGACAAGCTGACAATTCCTACAGTTTTTACATAGTTATTATTTAAATTCATTTTTTAATGCTCTTTCTGTTAAGTAAATAATTATTAAATAGCTTATAAGTTGCGCTACCGTAATTCCAAGACCTACCCACGATATTACATTAATATCCTTTGTCATGCATAGTGGCATGATTACAATCGCTAAAATTACAGTAGGAAAAAACATCTTTAAAGAAATACTTGAGCAAGCTCTTTGAGCAAATTCCCAAGTCTTTTGATTTCTCATAGAACGCGAGGTTCTATAACCCATCCAGCTATTACGCGATTTGATTCTCGGACAAATATACCAAATCATAATTAATGATAGTGGTATTAGCAATGTCATTATAAACATAAATATCCAAAAGCCCATATTTAATCCCATATGAATTCTCCCAAATTAACTATGTAAATCTAAAAATCCCGCAACTGTTGTTTCGAACAGTTCATCGGAGAAATTAAGTCTCATCATACTTGTACCCTGAACTGCAAAGTACGCAGTGAGCTTATCGGTAATAACCTTAAGAATTGCCTCTAATCCATGATCTTCAATATCAAACAGATAACCAAATTCAACAGTTGTATAGGCAAGCTCTGTATAATCTATGCCCTCCTCCAAAAGGCTAACTGCAACATCTGCGATTCTTTCCTTAAGTTCTTTATTATTAATTTCGTTTTTTTCTCTAGCTGGCATGGCATTCCTTTCTATGTCAATTATTCAAATATAATTAATGCTATCGCTGCAACCGATATTACTACCCCTATTACAAATTCAATTAGTCCAATTTGACTAGCATAGCTCTCTGTCTTACGTCCCGCCCTAAAATCTGCCTCAAATCCATTGACTAGACCATACCTCTTCTTAAAGTGAATCAAATAGCCAAACAATGTAAATGTCAATCCTAGAGAAATAGCGATTACTTTCAATATTAACATAATACACCTCTCTTAAGACATAAACGATATTATTTTTTTACACTTTAAGTATATAACTATTTTAAAAATTTGCAAGATTTTATCTAATAAATAAGGCAAATGCCATAATTAACATTTGCCTATACATACTTTGAATATATTGCTAGTTAAACACTTTATTCCTAAATAATTTGCTTGTTATATTTAGATTAGGCTCTTCTTCTTAATTTTCCAGCTAGCATAAGTGCTAAAAGTGAGCTTGTTAGAATAGCTCCATAGATAATTGAAGAATTGTCACCAGTATTTGGTGCTTTTGCTTTAACAGGTTTTACTGGTGGTTTTGCATGTTGAGCTGGTGCATCCTTATAGACAGCATATACATTGGTTACCGTCTTTGATATAGCTGTTGTAGTATCAAAACTCTGGCCAGTTGCAACATCCTGCCAATGTGAGAATATTTTTCCTGCTGGGGCATTTGTTGTAGGAAGCATTGCGCCTACGAGCTCCAAATTATTTCCACGTATGGTAAGAAGCGTTTTTAGAAGCTTTGTTGCATCGGCATTATCAAAGGCTTCTTTGCTTTCCCAGAAGTTTACCTTTGATGCAGGAGCCCAAACATAGGCAGTTCCATCATGTACCTTTCCTACTCTATATGTATATCCTGGATGACTAGGATTATCAGGATCAGATGCAATATTTATTGTACCGTTTGCAATACCTGTTATATCAAAGCGAGTAAGTTCCTCTCCTGCGGCATTAACTGGCTTAGTCTCAACAGCTGTATTTGTTGTTATTGCTTCCTCAACTCCGTTTACTATATGAGTAGCTGCATTTTCTAAAACTGAACCGCCCATGATTATAGATCCATTTGTTCCTCCAGTGAAGCCAACTGCAGAGCCATTATCACTTGTAGTTCCCTTTAGTGTAACGTGAGCTACATCGTTTGCTACTAGAATGCTTCCGTCAAGTGCGTACGCATAGCCTTCTACATTCAAAGAACTATTCTGATCTACCACGATTTTTGCCCTTCTTATTCCGCTTCTTGCTACACCACTAGATGCCTTTACATTGAGCTTTGCACCGTTTATTAGTTTGATTACTTCATTTGCGTTGCCTGCTGCATTTATTCCTCTAGGTGCTGCAGTTGTATTAATTTCTACTGTAGCTCCATCAACTGTTAAATGGCCAGAGCTAGGTATTACCATAGCATATCCAGTTGTTCCACCTCTGCTCTCATTTATTGTAAGCTTAGTGTTTACACCAGAAACAGTCATTTGTCCATTCATGTACATATCTCCAAATGTTCCGTTTCCATTATTCTCAAAAGTAACCTGAGCACCATCTGATATATTAAGTGCACCACCATCTAATTCAAGTCCGCCTTCATTTCCATTCTGTGCACAGTTTCTGATTGTGAATGTTCCACCTTTGATGTTTGTTGTGTTTCCACCAAGCAAAGCATAGAAGCCAAAGCCTGGAGCTCCATCAATAGTAAAGTTAGTGTTATCAAAGTTAAATACTGCAGATGCATCATTTGACCATATGCCATAGGTGTTTGGATTCATCAAAAGAAAGCTACCTGTACCTGTAAAAGTGATATTTGAGTTAGCATATCCTCTAAAATCTCCACCGTTAAGTGTTACCTGTGCCCCCGCATCAGCTTTGATTATCACAGTTCTTCTAATATGCACAGGAGATGTCATATTAAATGTATATGTTCCTGCTGGGAAGATGATTTCATCGTATGGATTGCCTGATGCATCGACTGTCGTTCCGTCGATAACTTTTGTTAATTCATCTGATGTTTCAGTTCCTGTAACAGTATACGAACTAGCTGCATATACTGTATTTACTGGCATCAGCATCAAAAAAGCAAGCAAAAATGACAAAACAAGCACTGCCCCTTTGCTATAGTGAGTTGAAGCTTTCATTTTTATCCCTCCTTTGTAAAAATTAACGCCTCATATTTTTAATAATATAATTATAATACTTATCTAATCAAAATTCACTAAATTTATTAACAAATTATAATTTTATTTTTCATTTCTACATAAGAAAAAAACAATATTTGATTTTAACAAATTTGATTGAAAGGCTATCCCTTCTTGTTATTATAACTTTCGGAGAGATGGTTATGGGACTTGCCCAATTCTTCACTGCTGTAAATTTTTCAATTAACTCAGTTCTTCTCTTTATTATTATGGTTTCGCTATTCCTCTTCTATTTTGGGATTGCAATTTTTCATGGAGCAACTCTTGCAAATAGCCGCTACAATACGGAAGATTTCAAATTCCCTAAATGCTATTACGCAATACAGATACTACTCTTCCTTAGCGGACTAACTTTAAGTCTTTTACTTTCTGACAATCATAATGCGGTCATTTTGATTACAAGCATCATGAGTACATGCCAGACTGGAGCATTCGTTCTGTATTATTTAAAGAAAAGACCTGATTACAATGTATTTTGATATATCAAAACGAAGCATGCACATCAAAAATCCTGCCAATATTGGTAGGACTTTGCTCTTATATATTTAATTATGCATGGGTAAAATCGTCGTCTTATCCTTGCTAGTCTGCGTCAACCCAGAGGTGATATTTACCGCAATGGAGGCACTTGAACAGGTAGCCACACATAAGTCCATCTTTGACAAGGTATTCCCCTATATCCTCAAAGGCTCCCCTCTGGACATACTCTCCGATTACCTCATCTGCTATATTCATGGCTTTGAGTTCACGAGTTCCAACTGTTCCCATATATGCACAGTAATCATCACAGCATGAAAGCCAGTACTCACCCTGCCAGCTCATGTAACCAGGCGTACGATGAAAAAGCTCATCATCCTTTTCCATATCAGGCTCGCCATGCCACTCAGCATTTTGTACAAAGTTTGCATCAAACTTCCTAGCTGCTTCTCCATTTGATATGCATGTTGGGCAGATATACTCTACATCTTCAGAGCAATATGGAAATGATGAATAGTATACCTTGCTTTTATTACCACAGCAAGGGCATATCTTTTCCTCTCCCTCTTCAAACGAACCTGTCTCAAGTGGATCTGGGTGATATTTAAAAAACGGAAGGTCCTTTAGTCGCTCCCTTCTTGCATTTCTCTCAGTATCTGTCAAAGGTCTAGGTAATGCAAATCTATCTCCATGACTTTGTGATAGGTTCTGTAGATTTGCTAGCTTCTTAATCTGCTTTCTATCATTCTTATCACATATATTTACGAAAAGCTTAAATGCACTTTCCATCAAATAAAGCTGCTGATACACATCAACAAGCACTTCCTTTGCATCCTTCTCATCTCTCAAAGCAAGCCTATCGGCAAACTGATAAAGCGCTAATACGCTATCCTTATCTTCATCCTGTTCAACAAAATTTTTCTTAAGCTTTATGTATTCCTTTAGATATTCGTTCATGCTTTTAAATTCCTCGCTCTACTCGATTATGCTATCTTTCTAACGACTCAAATAGTGCCTTACAACCTTGCTCTATCTCATTATATGCCGTATCAAAATCATTACTATACCAAGGATCTGAAATGCTTCTTGCATCTCCAGTATACTCTAGCAAAAGATGGGTCTTATTCTTAGTCTCATTTCCAAACACTTTCTCCATATTCTTTAGATTACGCGTGTCCATTGCTATTAGAAGGTCATATTTTGATGCGTCTTCTTTTGTTATCTGGCGAGCTCTCTTTCCCTCGCACGATATTCCGTGTTCCTTTAATTTTTGTCGTGCCGGCGGATACACTGGATTGCCAACTCCATTCCAGATTTCCTCAGTGCTTGTCGCTGCTGAATCTACTATATATTCATTTTCAAGCCCAGCTTCAGCAATCATTTTCTTAAATATGAACTCTGCCATAGGTGAGCGACAAATATTGCCGTGACAGATGAATAGGATTTTTGTCATAATTGTCTCCTTATGCGCCATGCAAAAGTATCTAGTTATTATTATATTATGTAATGACTTCTTTATCCATATAGAAATGGCACCTGCAATTGATATGTACCCTCTTTACTGGACACCCAGTAAGGAGGGTAATATCATTGAGTTAATTCAAATATTAATATGTATCTAAGCTTTCTCGGAATAGTTTCTGTAATAAATTTTACACATGAAAAATATCAAAGATAAAAGTATGAGCATAATTACCGCGCCTATAAACATATATACATTGATGTAACTAAGTAAAATTGAAATTGCTACCATAGGTAAAATAGATATGGCAAGTGTGTTTTGGGCAACTATTCCTTTTATCTTTGCAGTTCTTTCGTCATGCATTTCGTTATAAATACGAAGTAGAGCCTTTTCATCCTTAGCATACATTAGGTTTCTTACTAGGTAGAATATAATTACCATATCAATTATCATTGTAAGTCCAAGGTAAAAGAACGTCATAAAACAAGCTAGATCATCGTTTTTATACCCCTTTGTTAACCTATCTACGTTTATAATACTTAGTAGGATTAATATCGAAAGAAATGACAGCATAAGATTTTGCCTCTGTATCTCTTTCTTCGCTTTTTCTATTCTCTTATCCATTATTTAGACCTCCTCATCTATATCTGTAAAATCGAATACATCTTCTATCTTTAGCCCAAAATACCTAGCTATCTTGTATGCTAACGGTAGTGATGCCGTATACTTTCCCACCTCTATTGATGTTATAGTTTGTCTAGTTGTCCCGACAATATCAGCAAGGTCCATCTGGGAGAGTTTATTCTCCTTGCGAAGCTCCTTAATTCTATTTTTCATTTTCCATCCTCTGTTATCCTTTAGTCAAAGATATATTCAGCAAAGTTTACTTTGCATTTTTAGCATAGTTCACTTTGCATTTATTGTCAAGTATACTTTGCAAATCATTTGCAGATTGTAGTTCTAATCTTCGTTACAGATTAGACAATCACAATTAAAGTGGTTAAGTTGTTCTGCGACAAAGAAAAAGACCAGCAAAGCTGATATGTACCCTCTTTACTGGACACCCAGTAAGGAGGGTATTTTTATGCGTTACAGTCATGAGTATAAGTTAGAGTGTATTGAACTATATAGAAAAGGAATATGGCCTGAAACACCAGAAGGAATAAAAACATCAAACTTTCATCAAATGGTTCGATACTGGGTTCGTATCGAAGAACAAAATGGACCAGATGCATTAAAGCATTTATGTAACAAAGTGTGGACCCCTGAAGAAAAATATGAATTAGTTGCTAAAGTATTAGCAGGACAATCCTACAAATCAGTTGCTATCTCTGTAGGCATAAATCATGGTACGCTATATACATGGGTTCGCAAATACAAAGAATTAGGTTACAATGGTCTTGTGAATAAAAAGAAAG
>ERZ772960.429-NODE-429-length-38483-cov-13.565005_pt1 | contig 38483 bp, 35 predicted proteins | sample MGYA00580678_ERZ772960 | MGnify/ENA primary metagenome ERZ772960 (study PRJEB29015, sample SAMEA2737930) | human oral metagenome | biome: human oral; feature: human-associated habitat; material: dental | place: China | collected 2059 ... | reverse complement strand
TGAGAAAGGGACGATTAGTTCGAATAGTGCCAAGGAAATCTTTCTCGATTTATTCGATGAAAAATATGCTGGTGTCATGCCAGAGGATATCGCTAAGGAAAAGAACTTGCTACAGGTGTCTGACGAATCAGCCATCGCTGCCATCGTCGACGAAGTACTCAGCGACCCAGCCTCAGCAGCTTCCATCGCCGACATTCGCTCAGGTAAAGACAAAGCCATCGGCTACTTGGTCGGTCAAGTGATGAAGCGTTCCAAAGGCCAAGCCAACCCGAGCCTCGCCCAGAAATTAATCCGCGAAAAATTATAAGGTTCGACACTTCAGAAATAGGAGAGAATAGGAGTTAAATTATGAAAAAACCAACCAAAGCTATCATCGCTGCCGCTGGTTTCGGTACCCGATTTTTACCGCAAACCAAAGCCATGCCTAAAGAAATGCTGCCACTGATCGACAAGCCGATCATCCAGTATGTCGTCGAGGAATTGGTTGAGGCTGGCATTAAGGATATCATTATCATCGGTAGTGCCAACAAGCGGGCGATCGAGGATCACTTTGATACGCCGAACGAAGAGTTATTAGCTAACTTGCGTGCTGGCGGCGCCAAAAAGCAGCCGCTAATCGACATCGTTCAGCGTCTGTCCGAGATGGCCAACTTCGTCTACATTCGCCAGAAAGGTCCTTATGGTAATGCGACGCCGCTGGCTTGCGCCTCGCATTTAATTCGCCATGATGAACCGGTGATTTATACCTTCGCAGACGATTTCATTGCCGCTAGCCCAAGCCGTTTCCGGCAAATGATTGAGGCATCGCAGCAGCTTGACGGGGCAATTCTGTCCTGTAAGAAAATTACCGACGATTCGGAATTTGATCGTTACGGTGTTGTCAATGGCCAGCAAATTAAAGACGGCGTCATCAAAATGACCAATATTGTCGAAAAGCCTGGCAAAACCAATGCACCGTCCGATCTGGCGAGTGTCAGTAGTTATCTGCTTCCGGGCGAGATTTTTGGCTACTTGGAGAAAGCTAAGGAAAAATTTGACGACCATGGCGAATTCACCATCCAGCCGATTATGCAAGAAATGATTGACGATGGATTTGATTTTTACGGCGTAGAAATCACCAACGGCACGTATTATGACACTGGCGATAAATTGGAATACATCAAAACCGTGGTTGATTTCGGATTGAAACACCAAAAACTCGGCCCAGCGCTGCGGCAGTTCTTACAATCGCGAATTAACGGCGAAAATCGCTAAAAGCACTAGCTTTTTCTGACAGAACGTGGTATAATGAAAGTATAGCTGCAAAAGCAGTATTAAAATAAACAAAAAGGAGCGCAAATATTGATGGAATGGGCTCAAATACTTGTCATCATTTTGGCGGCAGCTTTGGCGTTGTTCTTGCTGCTAGCGATTATCTTGACGATCAAGCTAATCCAGATCTCCCGCCAAATCAAACGGGTGGCTTGCGCAGCCGAGCGCACTGCCCTCAAGGTAGAGTCGGTCGCCAATAGCGCGGCTGCTATGGTGGCTCCGGCAGCAATCGCCAAGATCATCAAATCGATGATGTACAAAACTAAAAAACATAAAAACAAGGAGGACTAATTATGTCAAAACGTAAATTTGTTTTGGGGGCGCTTTTTGGCGCAGTTGCCGGAGTAGTCGCTGGCGTCCTAACAGCGCCGAAGTCAGGCAAAGAAACCCGTGCTGATCTCAAGAAAAAGGCTAACGAACTAAAGAACGAAGCTGGCGAAAAAGCCGAAGAGGTCAAGGCCAAGGGCGAGAAAGTTTATAGCGATGTCCGCAACAAAGCCAATGCTGCCGTCGAAGAAGGCCGCAAAACCGTTGACGACTATAGCGACCGCACTGTCCGTGCTGCAAACGCCGCCAAGGACGAATTTAGCCGCCCAAGCAAGCGTAAATAATCACGGATGATCAAATACTAAGCGCCCTAGTTTGTTGAAAATTGGGGTGCTTTTATTGTGAAAACTGGCAAATTGTGGCAAACTAAATCTATGGCTAAAAAGCACAATAATATCTTCACCCGCATATCTCAGCGTTTGCGTGACGACAACGAAAAAGGCTCGCGCCAGGCGCTGCTCGAGGAGCTGTTCAACGACTTCAATCGCAATCGCTACGAAATTTACAAGATTAACTTTTTTCGCGGTATATTTTTCGGTTTCGGGTCGCTTTTAGGCGGTACTATGCTGATTGTGCTGCTGGTTTGGGTGCTTAATCTCACCGGCCAACTTGTCCCGAGCGTGGCTGGCTTTATCGATCAAATACTTAATGTTATGCAGAATAGCCGGCGCTAGCGTTGCTAAACGGCTTCTTTACTCCTTAAAATTACTGCGCTAAGAGAGTGTAGACAGGCTAGCGCGGCGCGTCTTCAAAAACAACCTAGTCTGCGCTATAATAAGCATAAGATATGGGTAGTAATTCAGTACAAGGCCAGCCGGCGCTGCAACCGAGCGATTTCGTACACCTGCATAATCATACCTTTCATTCGGTGCTAGACGGCTTGACTAAAATCAATGATTTGGTTGATAAGGTCAAGGAGTTCGGTATGGAAGCGGCGGCAGTAACCGATCATGGTACGATGAGCGGTATCCTTGACTATTATAAAACTGCCAAAAAGGCTGGTATTAAGCCGATCCTCGGTATCGAGACATACGTAGCGGCGCGTTCGCGCTTTGATCGCGACCCGGCCAAGGATAAGCAGCGCTTCCACTTGACGGTGCTAGCGATGAATAACACCGGCTTTCATAATTTGATGAAGCTATCGACGCAGGCTAATCTGGAGGGTATGTATTACAAACCGCGGATTGATCACGACTTGCTAGAGGAGTTGAATGAAGGTTTGATTGTGATGAGCGGCTGTGCTAGCGGTGAAATTGGCGTGGCTCTCAAAGAAGACGACTACGATCGCGCCCGCGATATCGCCAAATGGTATAAATCAATTCTGGGCGACCGCTATTATCTGGAGTTACAAGATCACGGCCACCCGAAGTCAAATACGCACTGGGACGTCCAGGCAAAAATCAACGAGGGCTTGATTAAATTATCGAAGGAACTGGACATCGAGATGGTGGTGACTTGCGACGGGCACTACTTGACACATGATCACCAAGACGCGCACGAAATTTTACTATGTGTCGGCACCGGTTCGTACTTGAGCGATGAAAAGCGGATGAGTCTGAAAGACTTTGAGCTTCACTTGACCGACCCGCGCGACATCATTGCTCACTGGGGCAAGGAGTATCCCGAGGTAATTCGTAACACTAAAAAGGTAGCTGACCGCTGTAATGTTGAAATTGAGCTGGGCCGCATTCTTATTCCTAAATATCCGCTGCCCGAAGGCGAGAACGAGCACTCGTATCTGCTGAGATTGACTTATCAGGGTTTGCTGCAGCGTTATAATGGCGCCTCGAAAGAGGAAGTTGAGAAACTAGACCCTGACGATATCATCCCGCAATTGTCTGACGAAGTTCGCCAGCGCGCCGAGATGGAGCTGGGCGTGATGGGCAACATGGGTTATGAGGGTTATTTCTTGATCGTTCAGGATTTTATTAACTGGGGTAAATCTCAAGGGATTGTTTTTGGCCCGGGTCGTGGTTCAGCGGCCGGCTCGATTATTGCTTATGCACTGAACATTACTGACCTTGATCCGCTGAAGTACGGTCTGCTGTTTGAGCGTTTTCTTAATCCAGATCGTATTTCCATGCCGGATATTGACGTCGATATCCAAGACACCCGACGCGATGAAGTGATTGAGTATTGCGCTAAAAAATACGGCGAAGACCACGTTAGTAATATCGCTACTTTCGGTAAGATGTTCGGCCGCATGGCGGTGCGCGATGTCGCCAGGGTGCTTGAGGTGCCGTATGCCGAGAGCGACCGCTTGGCTAAGTTGGTGCCACCGCCAAACCAGGGCCGGCACATTCCGCTGTCGGTTAGCGTTAAAGAGGACGCTGATTTGCGCAATGAATACGAGAATAACCCTACTGCCAAAGAGGTGCTGGATTACGCCATTCAGCTAGAAGGCACGATTCGCAGCCACGGCGTTCATGCATGCGGCGTGGTGATTGCGCCGGACACGCTGGTTAATTATATTCCGCTAGAAATGGCGCAAAAAGGCGTGGTGGCGACGCAGTTTCCGATGGGTGAAGTTGAGGAATTGGGACTGCTGAAGATGGACTTTTTAGGCCTTTCAAACTTAACGATTATTAATAATGCCATGCGTATTATCAAAAAAGTTTACGGCGAGGAAATCGATCTGGCGCATTTGCCGCTCGATGACAAGCCAACATACGAGCTATTTCAGCGCGGCGACACTACCGGCGTGTTCCAGTTAGAATCGGCGGGCATGAAACGCTACCTGCGGGCGCTCAAACCGACACATTTCGAGGATATCATTGCTATGGTGGCTCTGTACCGCCCGGGGCCGATGCAATTTATCGATAGCTTTATCCGCCGCAAGCACGGCGAAGAGCCTATCACCTACTTGCACGAGGGTATGCGCAACTCGCTGGAAAACACCTACGGCATTTTGGTCTACCAAGAGCAGTTTATGCAGATTTCCAAGGAATGGTGCGGCTTTACTGGCGGCCAGGCTGATACATTGCGCAAAGCGGTCGGTAAGAAAAAAATCGACCTGATGAAAAAGGTCAAGCCGGAGTTCGTCGAGGGCGCGGTCAAAGTTGGCGGCGCCACCCGCGAAATGGCGGAAACCTTTTGGACACAGCTGGAGGAGTTCGCTAATTACTGTTTCAACAAGTCTCACGCCGCTTGTTACGGCTTGATCGCTTATTGGACAGCCTATCTGAAGGCGCATTATCCGGACGCTTTCATGGCGGCGCTAATGACCAGCGATCACGACGATATCGACCGCCTGGCGATTGAAATTACCGAATGCAAACATATGGGCTTGGAGGTTCTGGCGCCAGACGTCAACCAATCCTACGTCGAGTTCGGCGTGGTGCCGGCTGCCAAGCAAGTCCGCTTCGGCATGGCAGCGGTCAAAGGCGTCGGCGTCGGCGCAGTCGAAGAGATTATCCGCGCCCGCGAAGCCGACGGCCCGTTCAAATCGGTCGAGGATTTTGCCAAACGTGTCAGTACCAGCAAAGTCAACCGCAAAGCCTGGGAATCGCTGGTCAAAGCCGGTGCTTTCGACGCGCTAGGCGACCGCAGCGATTTGCTATTTAATCTCGATACGATTCTGGCTTTTGCTAGCAAGCTGCAAAAGGAAGCGCTCAGCGGGCAAGTTGATATGTTCGCGGCGCTCGGCGGCGACAAATTGATGCCGTCGGTCGAGCTGAAGACTTCGCCGGTCAAATACACCAGCAAAGAACAGCTGATGTGGGAGCGCGAGCTGCTGGGCCTGTATATCAGCGCGCACCCGCTGGATAATTACGATGCCTTTTTCGAGGAGCAGACCATTCCGCTGCATGCCTGCACGCCGCAAATTGACGGGCAGAAAGTGTCGGTCGGCGGCTTGGTATCGACGATTCGCACTATCGTCACCAAGGCTGGCACCAAAATGGCGTTTGTCGGTATCGAGGACAAAACTAGCGAAATGGAGCTGATTGTCTTCCCGAGATTGTACGAACAGCTAGGCGACAGCCTGCAACAAGACGCCGTGCTGAAAGTTAGCGGTACTGTCAACGCCCGCGACCGCGACGGCAACATGACTGATGAAGCCAAAGTCATCGCCGACGAAGTCAATATCGTCACCGACAAAGAGCTCAACGAATACCAAAGCCACGGCCGTAAAATGACGGCGCCGAAAGGCCGCGCGGCCGTCAAAAGCAAGCGCTACCCGCGCAAAAACGCTAACGGTGCGCCAGCTGTGACGGCTGCAGCCAGCGCCAAAGCGGCGCCGGCAATTATCGCCAAGCCGCTGGAAAAGCTAGAGACCGTCTATGTCAAGGTCAAGAATCCGAGCGACCGCGACTTGCTGGTCTCGCTCAAGAAACTGTGCAGCCAGAACCCTGGCCAGAACGACATCATTATGATTCTGGGCGAAGATAAGTCCAATGCTATCCGTCTGCCGTTTCGGGTCGATGCTCAGCGCAACTTGCGCGCTGGCCTGGCCGAACTGCTGGGCGACGAATGCGTCAAGGTGAAGTAGATTAGGATGCGGATAATTTTGACCAAAGAAAATAGCCCGCCAGAAAGGCCTTGCGCCGAGGCTGGTGGCCTCTAGGCGGGCTATTTTCTAGCGGGCTTTATCAGCCCTCTTCGGACGCCTCAGGGGCGTCCTTGGTCTTGGCGTCGTCGGTCTCCTCCTCTCCTATGATAACGAAACACCCGCGGTTGGGCGTCTCGATCGTGTAAACGCCGTCTCTGGTGACATCGGAGACCCAAAGGGTCTCGGTGGCTGCGTCGAGAAGCGCGAGTTCCAGCTGACGCTTCCGCGCCTTCTGGAGTCGCAGACGCTCCTTCAGGTTGCGCAGCTGCGCAACCTTGGTCTCTTCAGTATACTCGGCGTCAATCTTGTCAAGCATCAGCCTGACAAGATTGACCGCCCCATAGAGGGCGATGACCGTCAACCCAAGTGCGGGGTGTTCTCCCCGCACCAACAGAGCGGCCATCACGGCCGCGCTGAGAAGCACGGTATACTCAATGGTGAGCTGGACGAAGAAGTGCTTCATGATTCCTCCTCGAAATCACGCTCAGACAAAAAGGGCAACTTTCCGCCCTTTTTTAGGTAATCTGAGCGAAAAGCTAATATATATATATCACATATGAATTGCAAAGTCAATACTTTTCGCAATTATTTCGCAAAAAACGCAAATTTTGAACCCTTTTCGGGCTATTTTGCCGCTTTTGCTAGTTCGTATAGCGCGATTCCGGCCGCTACCGACACGTTGAACGACTCTTTTTGCCCGAACATCGGAATCTCAATGATATCGTCAGCCAAAGCCAGCCATTCGGGCGCGATACCGCTAACTTCTTCGCCTAGCAGCAACGCGACGCGATCTGGCGCTGAATAATCGCGCAGATTGGTGCTATTGGCGGCTTGTTCTAGGGCGGCTATACGGTAGCCCAGCTGCCGCAGTTCGTCTAGCGGCGGTGCTTCGCGATACTCAAACGGCACCAGACTCTCGGCGCCGAGCGCAGTTTTGTGAATTTGCTTGGTAATTTTTTCGCGGATGTGTGGTAAGCGCCGGTCGTTTTGGCAGACTTCGCCGTCAATGTAAGCGCAGCTCGGCACTTCGCGGCACAAACTCAAATCTGGGTACGGCGTATAACCGCTCAAAATCAACCGCTCGATACCGAAACCTTCGCATGTCCGGAAAATCGATCCGACATTGAAGGTCGAGCGAATATTGTGGGCGATGACGGTGATTTTTGGCATAATTCTATTGTAGCACTATTTTTAGCGCAAGCTTTTTGCTAAAATAAAGGTAATGGACGAAGAAGAAGTTCAGCGCCGCCGGCGCGAACAAGACGAAAAAGCTACCCGCCAGCGGGCGACTATTTTGGGTTTGCCGTATGTTGATATGCGCAATCTAGAGGACACGCTACCGCTAGTCCCTGGCATGATTCCGATCGAGAAAATGCACCAATACCGCATCGTGCCGCTAGCCAAGGGCGGCAACGAAGTGATGTACCAAATCGGCGTGACCTCGCAAACGCCACAATCTATTTTGCAGAAGATCAAGCGTGAGTATCAAGATCGCGGTGATAAATTACAGTTTTTGCTGATCAGTGCCAGCGGCTACCGGGCGATGATGCTGCGTTACGATCCGCCGCAGCGTACTGCTTACGATGATATCGAGATTGCTAAAGAGGGCGACAGCAATACCATCGCTCAAGTTAGCCAGACGTTAAATCTAGTATCGAGCGAGGAGTTATTTGATTTCCTGATTAAGCAGGCAGACAAGCTTGGCGCTAGCGACATTCACATTGAAAACGAGCGCGATTCTATCCGCGTACGTATGCGCGTCGACGGCGCGCTGCACCCGGTGGCGCAGCTAGAACGTTCGCGCTACCGGATTATTATGGGCGAGCTAGCTAGCCGTGCTGGCGTTAGTAGTGCAGCTATGGAGTCGCAGTCCGGCCATATGCAGATGGAAATCACCACCGACCAAGGCACGCATCTATTGAACCTGCGCGTCGAGACTGTGCCGACGCTGTACGGGCAAGATGCGGTGCTGCGTTTATTTAATTTTGATGAATCATTATTGAACTTGGACTTGCTGGGCATTCCGCCGCGCCAGCGCAAGGAAATCGACGAAGTTGTCAGCCACCCGCGCGGTCTGGTGCTGATGGTCGGGCCGACTGGCTCGGGTAAATCGACGACGCTTTATAGTATGCTCAACGCGCTGAATACCACCGACCGCAAGCTGATTACACTCGAGGATCCGATTGAGTATGGCCTGAGCGGCATGTCGCAAATCCCGATCGACACGACGCACGGGCAGAGTTTCGCTGATGGTTTGCGCAGCGTTTTGCGTCTCGACCCAGATGTGGTGATGGTTGGCGAGATTCGTGATGTCGATACGGCGCGCACGGCTATTCAGGCGTCAATCACCGGCCACTTGGTGTTATCGAGCTTTCACGCTAATACTACCAGCACAGCCTTTAGCCGTATGATTGATATGATTGGAGTTAACCCGATCTTTTCAAGCGCTATCCGCTTGTTGATTGCTCAGCGTTTGGTGCGGCGTTTAGTCGATCATACCAAGGAAGCGTACGAACCTGATGAAGCAACACGTAAATACGTCCAGCGCGTACTCGAAAAGCTGCCGCCTGATGTCGAGAAGCCTGATTTGGATAATTTCAAGCTGTGGCGCCCCGTGCCTAGCGAAGATGCGCCGTTTGGCTACAAAGGCCGGGTGGTTATCATGGAACAGCTTGTTGTTACCGATGAAATCCAGAAGTTTATCCGCGGCGACGTCCAAGATGTTCACCCCGAGACAATCGAAGAAACTGCTCGAAACGAAGGCATGCTGACGCTCGAGCAGGTCGGCGTGCTGGCGGCTTTGCGCGGCGAAACCACGCTCGAAGAAATAGCACGGGTGATTTAACGCAAATTGTGGTATAGTATTGAGTGCTGGCTCTAGGTATAGGGCCTGGGTACAATCCATCGTCGAGTGCCCCGGTGCGGGGCGGAAGGAAGGTTTGAGATGGAATACCTCGATAGATGGCTGTTTTTTGGAGGCATATTCAACAATGTCTGGCAGTCTGGTTACGTGCGAAAAATTGGGTGCGAGTATCTCGCGCGGCTGGCCAGGCACGATGAAACAGCCCGCAATGCCGCTGAACTCGCGGACTCCGCTCGCGAGGTAGGGTTTTCGGTAGAGGTCTATTACTTCTGTGGACGCTTTACTATCTTAGTGGCAGCAGAGGAGGGTATGTCGCTGGCCAGCCTCGCACTGGACAGCGATGGTGTTGTTTTGACGGAATCGAGCTACTATCCCGAGGATTTGGTATCTTCGGAGAGGGGGGTGAGTAGAGAATACTTTGAGCGAATGATGGACTGGTATACTGACCCATCAACCACGCTCTAGCCTTGTTAGCCATCAGCAGAGGCGTGCTCAAGCCAGCAGAGCCGTGCCTTTGCTCTGGGGCGGGGCGCGCGATTCAGTTCGCCGTCCCGCCCCAACTCAACTACTTAGCACTGATTTAGGATTTATTTTATAACATTTGCTATTGCCGGCACGACGCGTTTGTCGAATGGCGACGGGATAACTTCGTTAGCGGTTGGGTTCTCGACCAGCGCTGCTAGGACTTCGGTGGCGGCTAGTTTGTGCTGGTCAGTGATTTTCTGGACGCCATTGTCGAGCGCGCCGCGGAAAATACCAGGGAAAGCCAAGGAATTATTAACTTGATTCGGGAAGTCGCTGCGGCCAGTTGCTACGACAGCTGCGCCAGCGCTAATCGCGGCATCGGGCATGATTTCGGGCACTGGATTGGCTAGAGCGAAAATAATCGGCTGGCTGGCCATTGCGGCGACCATCTCTGGCGCCAGCGAATTAGCAGCCGATACGCCGATGAAGATATCGGCGCCAGTTAGTACCTCTGCTAGCGTACCGCTTTCTGAAGTGTTCAAATATTGCTGCAAGGCGATTTTTTCTGGCGACAGGTCAGTGCGGTCGCTGCTCAGCGCGCCGTGGCGATCGAGCGCAATCAGGTTTTTGATACCGTACAGATTGAGCAGCTTAATAATCGCTGTGCCAGCCGCGCCTGGCCCTGCCAGGACGACTTTGCAGTCGCGCAAGTTCTTATCGACAACCTTGGCGGCGTTGATTAGCCCAGCTAACACTACTATTGCCGTACCGTGCTGGTCATCGTGAAATACTGGAATGTCTAGTTCGGCTTTCAAACGCTCCTCGATCTCGAAGCATTTTGGCGAAGCGATATCCTCTAAATTGATCGCCCCAAAGCTCGGCGCTATCGCCTTGATCGCAGCGATGATTTCTTCTGGCTCATGAACATCCAAGACGATTGGCACGGCATCGACATTAGCGAAATGCTTGAACAGCAGCGCCTTGCCTTCCATGACTGGCATGGCGGCTTTCGGCCCCAAATCGCCTAAGCCTAAAATCGCTGAGCCGTCAGAAATCACACCGACCAAATTGTTCGTCCAGGTGTATTTCGGCAAATCCGCCGGGTCCTCGGCGATGGCTTGGCTAACGGCGCCGACGCCCGGGCTGTAATAAGCGCTAAGCTTATCGCGGTCAATTTCGCCGTTATCGCGCAGCGCGGTGGTGATTTTGCCTTTATATTTTTCATGTAGTTCTAGTGCTAGTTTGTTGTAATCCATATACTTATTATAGCGCGTTTGGCGGACTATCGGGCTAAGTTGCAATAAACTGCAGCCTGCGTTATGATATACGCCATGGAAAAGAGTATAGAGAGTTTATCTAAACCAAAGTGGTGGGCAACTATAGCAGCGGTAGGTAGTTTAGCGGTAAGCCCGTTTGTCGGGTCATGTTCGGCTGAATCCCAATCGCCAGAACCAGCGCCAGAGGCATCGACGACGGCCGCGGCAGCTAGTACCGCTCCCGGTGAGTTAACTTATGAAGGATTGGCTGATGAAATTGGCAAAGGTAATCCAGTTTGGATCGCGCCAGTTGCTTATCCAGAGAATACGGACGGTGGCAACGGTGGTATCGTTGTACGCCCAGTTGTTGAAGTAAACGGCGACCCGACATGCCAGCAGCCAGGCGAATCGCGGCAGGTAGGCAGTGCGCAAGTGGAATACTACGCAGTCAAGGATGGCCAGTTGACAAAGGTGGATGCTCCACCAGCCGAGGCAGCCACGCGGTCTGATAGCGTCGATCAAAATACAGCCACCTGTGTGCAATTTAACCAGTCAATTGATGTATATCAGCCGGGAGTAGAAGTGCCGACGCGCATGGGTATCGGTGACAGCGGCAGCGTATATGATGTTATGCAGGTAGTCTCGGCAGAAAACTCGTTGACCCCGCGCCAAGCACTTGACCCGATTGACAAATAGCTATTTTGCTTGCATTTTAGTATAGTTTGTGGTATAATAAAAAGACATACCAATTTTAATTTCGAGGTGAAAATATAACGAAATGGGTATATTAAAATCTGGCAGGCCTGCTATGAGGCATGCAGGCGAGCGCCAAAGTACGCTTGATAGAATTAAAGGATACTTGCCTGAAGATGGTAAAACTAAAAAAACACTCGTTATTGTTGGTGCACTTGCTTTGGCGGCAGGCGTTTTCATCGCAAAGTCTGGCTGCGAGCATGTTGCGGTAGATGATAGCAGTAATGCGGATACTGGCACCCAGCAGCCATTAGATACCAATGAACAGTCTAACGATTTGCTGCGGCAGCCGGTAACAGTAGACGATTCTGATGGCAACAAAACACCAGAAGAAGTAATAGTGGTCGATAGAGGATCTCAGGTGACGACTTGCGAGATACTTCAGGGACAAGGAGTGATTGATAGTAAGATTGCGTGTCCCCACCCTGACCGAATAATTGAGCCGGGTGCTCAAAATATTCAGGGCGCTTAACAGGTGATCGATTCTAATCCTGACACTCAATTTTTTGTCAACGTTAATATTGACCAACCAACTACAGCGTAAGGCTTTTCTGCTTCCAACGCCAAATAGTGCTGCGATGTACGCCGCACTATTTTCTTTGGTGAGATTTTTTGTTTTATGCTTTGGTTTATCATACGAGCGGCGAGGAGTTGCGTGCTACGATCTATGTCAGCTATTGCTCGCCGCTTGATATTGTGTTAGAATACTTGCATTGTACGAGAGTTAATGATTCGGGCTTTGTTCGGTGTGGAGCCGCAGAGGTACAACTGCGTGGCCAGCCAGAGCGGGCTTGAAAGATAGGAAAAATTATGAGTTTTGCATTAATCCAAAAAGTCAACGACGAGCAAAAGAAAGCGCAAGTTGTTGATGTTCGCAGCGGCGACACCGTACGCGTCTATCAGAAAATCAAAGAAGGCAACAAAGAGCGCATCCAGATGTTCGAGGGCGTGGTTATCCGCACCGACAACAAAGGCCAGCACACTAGCCGCATCACCGTTCGCAAAGTTGCTTCGGGTGTCGGCGTCGAGAAATCGTTCTTGCTGCATAGCCCGCTGGTTGAAAAAGTCGAGATTGTGCGCCGGGCCAAGGTGCGCCGCAACTTCCTCAGTTTCTTGCGCAAGCGCAGTGGTAAGTCGGCCCGCCTGACTGCTGTTAAGTTCGACCGCGAGGCGGTGAACGCCGTCCGCGACGAACATGCCGAAGAAGAAGCCGCCCGTCTGAAAGAGGAAAAAGCTAAAGAGGCTGCCGAAAAAAAGGCCGCCGAAGACGCTAAACAAGCCGAATTGGACGCCAAGGCTGCCGAAGTGGCCGCTCGCCACGCCGAAAATTAACGGCAGTCTGCGTCTAGCACTAACGATAAATCCCGCCGATGAGCGGGATTTTGTTTTGCCAGCGAAATAATCGTGAAAAGGAAAGTGCCCGCCGAGGCGGCTCAAGCAGAACGTGTACGTTCCGCGAGCCGCCCCAGCGGGTGTCGGAGAGGAAACGGCCCACCGAGTAGGCCGATGGCAGGGCAGGATTTCTGCCTGCGGGCCGTTTCCTCGGGGGTTGGGGTCAGCGGCCGCCGTGCCACCGCGCCGGTCTAGTGTCTTCCGTTGCCGCGGAGATCGCGAATATTGTGATGCAAAAAAGCATCAACACCGCGGCAAAACTCTCCCAAAAGGAGAGCGATGGGATTGCGCTGCACAGCGAGTGCAGTGCTCCCAGTACGATCATGACAACCCAGGCCACAACGGCCCAGCTCATGGCCGGAATCCCGACCATGATAAAAAGTACGAAGAGCTTCCCCTTCATCTGCCAAACGCCCCCTTCCTCTCTAGTCGATAGTGCTTAGCTTACCAATATTATAACACAAATCCTGCCGCCTGTGCTCGCGATTGAGCCTATTGCTGCCATTTGTTATCATGAACTTATGATTCTGGGGATTGACGAGGTTGGGCGCGGGCCGTGGGCGGGGCCGCTGGTGGTCGGCGCGGTGATTCTGGGCGGCGCCGAGATTGACGGCTTGGATGATAGCAAAAAGCTAACCAAAAAGCGCCGCGAAGCGCTGGACGTGGAAATTCGCGAAAAGGCAGCTGCTCACGCCCTGGGCTGGGTGAGCGCCCAGGAACTAGACGATATTGGCATGAGCGAGGCGCTGCGCCTGGCGACGCGGCGAGCGGTCGAGCGAATTCAAGCGCAATGCCGCCAGCAAAATCTAGCTTTTAGCGAAATCATCATCGACGGTAAGGTGAATTTTCTGCGCGGTACGGCACTAGAGAAGTTCGCTATGACCATGCCCAAAGCTGACGGTTTGATTCCGAGCGTGTCGGCGGCGTCGATCGTCGCCAAGGTGGCGCGCGACCAGTTCATGGCCGAGCAGGCAGCGGTCTATCCGGGGTACGGTTTCGCGTCGAACGCTGGCTATGGCGTGGCCAAGCATCGGGCAGCGATTGAGCGCCTGGGCGTGACGCCGCTGCACCGGCTGAGTTTCGCGCCGCTGGCGAAGTATGCTGATAATAAGGCGAAGCCGCGAGCAGTGCCTCAGAAAAAATCAGGGCAACTTTACGTGGGCCCCAGATCTTTTTCTGATGGCACTCGAGCGGCGGAACTGCAGCAAAACGCCTTAGACAATCCTGCACACGTTGCCCTGATTTTTTCTGGGGATACCGCTCCAGGCAGTTCTGTAAATCCTGATGGTGATACCACTCAAAGCAAACCAATGACAACTCGCCAAATTGGCGATAAAGGCGAGCAAGCGGCGGCAGATTGGCTGACGGCGCGCGGCCATGAGATTGTGGCGCGCAACTGGCGGACGCGGTACTGCGAAATCGATATCGTCAGCGTGAAAGGCGAGGTGTTGTATTTCACCGAGGTGAAGTATCGTAAGAACGATGATTTCGGCGATGGACTGGCGGCGATTACCACCAAAAAGCAGCGGCAGATGCGTTTTGCGGCAGAGTTGTTTTTGGCGGGTAAGCCAGAATACAGCGGCATGGTAGCCAAGCTGCTAGCTGCCAGCGTAAGCGGCGACCCGCCAGCTGTCCAAGCGGTGGTAGAAGTAAATTAAACCAAAGAAAATAGCCCGCCGAAATTGGCTCAAACCGGAATTGGGTCATATATCAACCCGGGAGACACTTAATGATTAAGTGTCTCAACCGTGTTGAACCAATTCGGCGAGCTATTTTCAGGCGGGCTTAGCCCTTCTTCACCTCCTCAACCTCGGCGATTTTCGACCTAAGGATATTGTCCGCCTCCCGGAGCTTGCGCTCCAGGAGGATATTCTGAACATTCTTGCCCGGCAAGGCCTTAACGGCCTGCCGGGCGATTCCTGCGTATCTTTCGGTCTGCTCGACCTGAAAATTGAGCAGACCGCATACGACAGCAACCTTATCTCTGCATCCGACGAGCGTCTCGTTGAGGCGCCTGTCGGCCTCGGAGGCCTTCTTGGCGTCGTCGGCCGCGCTAGTGCGGCCGAGGACGTATCCTCCGATGCCCGCCATGATGGCGAGCGTCAGGACGGCGAAGATGATGATAGAAACGGCAATGACATCCATGATTTCCTCCTCAGAAAATCATCGCTCAAGTAAAAGGGCAACTTCACGCCCTTTGTTTTCTGGAAACTTGAGCGAAAAGCTATTATGAATATAGCACATTATCGTATAAATGTCAAGCGTTTTAACGAAAAATGTGTCATAATAATTTTGCGACCTCTGTAAAAGCCGCAGAATTACTTATCTCAAAAAACTGAAATTACTTTGCCAGCGCTGCTAGGACTGCTGCTTTGTCGCGGTCGATTAGGTCTAGTTTGCCCTCTAAATCTAATATTCCCATGTCGATGGCTCGGGCGAGCGACTGGTCGCGGCGCAGCGGCGTGAAAAATTCGCGGTATTCGGCTAGCTGCTGGCGCGTCATCAGCAGCATGGCGGCGTAGCGCGGGAAATAATCGTGGCTTTTGTCGCTGGCGAAAGTTTGCTCGATCCAACTCCACTGGCTGCGCATCCAGCGCCAGGCGGCTTCGCGGCCGTAGCGATTGCGTAGCAGGTCGACGAACCAGTGAACGGTGTCTTGGCTGCGGATGATGTCGGTGTTGGTGAGCAGTCCGATCAAGCGTGCTAGCTGCTCGGCGTCGCGTGTCGCAGTAATCCCCGCGGCGATGTCGCTGCGCAGGTCGGCTGATTGCGTGGCTTGGTAGGCTTCTAGTAGCTGGCTGACTATATCTGCCGGTTGATCGCTGTAGCGGACGGCGGCACCGATGATTGATGGGCGCAGGTCGGCGCTGAGCTCGGCCAGAGGTGTATCCTGGTAGAGCCGGCGCGCGGTACTGATTGCCGCTGCGTCCTCGCTATATAGCATACAATCGATGATGGCGGCGCGCAGTTTGCTGTCGGATTCTGGCTCGCCGGGGTGTTTGCTCCAACCTAGGCGTTCGAACTGCCGACGAGCTAACTTGCCCGATAGGCGGCGCAGCAGCTTTTCGGCTGCTTCGTCTTGGTCAACGAATTTCTTGAGATCGCTGATGGCCAGCGAGATGATTTCCCAGACGGTCTGATCGCTTTCGTTTTGGAAGGCGGCTAGCGCTTCGACTAGCGTACTGCTAGCAATTAGACCGCCGCGGGCTAGCAGGATTTGCTCGTTGAGGTACTGAGCTCGTTGTGCTGGCGTTAATATGCCATCGGTGATCGCCTGCAATATGCGGGCTCGCAGAGTGTCGTCATAGCAAGTGATAAAGTGCGAGGCGTTTTGGTGATTGAGTAGTAATAGTCCGTCTGGCGCTGGCGAAAAGCGCTGCTCGCGCTCTTTTAGGATTTCGGGCAGGCGCTGGTCGTTGGCGTCGAGCGGAATCGGCCACAAACGATCAGACGGCTGGTGCGGCCCAGTGAAGAATTGTTCTTGGCGGAGCGTCAGCTCACCATTGTCGAGCGATGCGTGAACTACTGGGTAGCCTGGTTGTGAAATCCAGGTGTTCATTAGCGCCCCGACATCTTTGCCACTAGCTTGGCTTAGGCATTCCCAGAGGTCGTCGCCAGTGGTGTTGCTATACTTGAAGCGGGTGAAATACTGCTTGAGGCCAGCGCGGAACGCTTCATCACCGATCCATAGTTGCATCATTCGCAGCAGCCGGCCGCCTTTGGCGTAGACAATCGCCCCATCAAACAGTGCGCTAATTTCGGCTGGGCTCGATACGTCGGTTTGGACTGGCTGTACACCGTCGATGCTATCGCGGCGCAGGGCAGCGACGCCCTCGTTGTTGGCAAACTCGTCCCATTGCCGCCAATCCGGATGCAGCGCGTCAGTTGCTAGGTATTCCATCAGCGTAGCGAAACTCTCGTTCAGCCACAAGTTATTCCACCACTTCATAGTTACTAGATTGCCAAACCACTGGTGGCTTAATTCGTGGGCGATAACCGTTGCAATATATTGGCGGGTCGAAACGCTAGCGGTTGCCGGATCGGCCAGCAGGGCGGTTTCGCGGTAGGTCACCAAGCCCCAATTCTCCATAGCGCCGCTAGAAAAATCAGGTAGTGCTACATGGTCAGATTTCGGCAGCGGGTAAGGCACGCCAAAATACTCGTTGAAAAAGTCAATTGTTTGCGCTGCGTGCTGGAGCGCCCAGTTCAAGCTGTCGGCTGGCTGCGCTGGCGTGGCGTAGGCGTTGACCTCGACGCCGCTCTTGGCGGCAGTAGTCGCGCGCTGCAAATCGCCAGCGACAAAGGCCGCCAGGTAAGTACTCATGCGCGGTGTTTGCTCAAAGGCGGTTAGCGTTCCCTCGCTGCTCTCCCGCTGCGAAATGACTGGCATATTGCTGAGTACTACTGGTTCATTTGATAATATCGAAATCGCAAATGTAGCTTTGGCCTCTGGTTCGTCGACGCATGGGAAGGCTTCGCGGGCATGGTGGCTTTCGAATTGAGTGGCGTATAGCTCGCATTTCTGGCCTTGATGCTTATAATAACAAGGATAAATACCGTGCATGGCGTCGGTTAATGTTAACGAGAATTTGATAGTAATTTGCGCTGGACCGTTGTCGGTATTGTCAAATGTCAAAATGTCGTTGTCGGTTGATATCTTAACTGCTTGGCCATTGACAGTAGCCTCTTCGATTTGCAAATCTTTGGCGTGCAAGCGAATTGGTTCGGCTGCTAGATGTTGGCCGCGGATAGTTGCCGTGCCACGGATTAAGCGATTGCTCTTTGCTTGACGCAAATCCCATTGGATATCGTAGTGTTCTGGTTGAAATTGAGAAAATAATCTGTCCATACGTCCATTATAGCAGGGTGTATAATATGCTTATGCAGCGGCGTCGTAGAATGATACTAGCAGCGGTGGTTTTGATAGGTACTCTCGGGTGGATTGTTGTTAAGGAGTGGCCGAATTTGCCGCTGATGCTGCCAGATTCGCAGCCTCAGCAGTCGGGGTCGAACTCTGGCCCTGGCGAAGTAGCACGCGAGGCTCTAGCGGCATTGCCAACCAAGGGCCGCGCTCCCAAGACTGGCTACAAACGCTCGCAGTTCGGTGACGGCTGGGCCAAGGCGGGCGGCTGCGATACGCGCAATGTTATCTTGCGCCGCGACTTGGCAAACGCTGTCCTGGGAGACGACAACTGCAAAGTACAGGCCGGCGCTCTTAGCGACCCGTACACCGGGCAGCGAATCGCTTTCAAGCGCGGTGCTAATTCTAGCGGCGCTGTGCAGATTGACCACGTAGTGGCACTGAGCAACGCTTGGCAGACTGGCGCTCAGCAGTTGTCTAGCGAACAGCGAATCAGTCTGGCTAACGACCCGCTCGAGCTGCTAGCCGTCGACGGACCAGCCAACCAGCAGAAAGGCGATGGCGATGCGGCGACTTGGCTGCCGTCAAATAAACCGTTTCGCTGTCAGTACATTGCCCGTCAAATTGCCGTCAAGAAGAAATACTCGCTGTGGGTGACACCGCCAGAACGCACGGCTATGGAGCGGATTTTGGCGAGTTGTCCGGAACAGCGCTTGCCGGCGTGATATAATCTAAAATATGACAAAGAAACAACATTATTCTCTGTATGATATATTTGCGGTACTTTTTGTAACGACACTATTGGTTAGTAATATTGTCAGCGTTAAAATTGTATCTGTTGGCTGGCTGACTTTTGATGCTGGCACGGTTTTGTTTCCGCTAGCGTATATCGTGGGTGATATAATCACTGAGGTTTACGGTTATCGCCGGACGCGCCGGCTGATTTATAGCGGTGTGGCGGCCTTGATGCTGATGACGTTGACTTTTTGGGTGGTGCAATTATTGCCGGCGGATAGTAGCTGGACGGGGCAAGCGGCGTTTGAATCGACGTTGGGTGTGGTTTGGCGGTTGGCTATCGGTTCGGTAACGGCGCTATTTGTCGGTGAAATAATGAATGCTTACGTAATGGGGCGGATGAAAGTCGCTAGCCGCGGCCGTGGTTTGTGGAGGCGAATGATCGGCAGCTCGGCGGCGGGCAGCGCTCTAGATACGGTGATCTTCTCGACAATTGCTTTTGCTGGGACTATGCCGATGACCAGCTTTTGGCAGCTTATCATCACGGTGTTTTTGATCAAGATGGCAGTAGAGATTATGGTCTCGCCGCTGACTATGCATTTGATTGCCCGCGTGAAAAAGCATGAGAAATTGGATACGTTCGAGCAGCCAGCGAAATACCTGGTGAATTAGTTGCTTGGTCTGTCTTGGTGGCGTTAGATTTTGACGTGGCTTTATTTTATAGTGTGACGCCAATCGGTAAATTATCGCCGTAGTAGCGAGCCAGAAACGAACGCTTGAAATCAAAAAATGTGCCATCTAGCAGCGAGGCACGGATTTGGTCGACGGTGCGCACTACGAAGCGCTCGTTGTGAATGCTGGCGAGCGTAGCGCCGAGAATCTCATCGGCGCGAAACAGATGATTGATGTAGGCGCGCGTATGATGCTGGCAAGTATAACAGTCGCATTCAGCGTCGATCGGCGCGAAGTCCTTGCGAAAGCGAGCATTGCTGATGTTGATGCGGCCGTCAAATGTATACAGAGCGCTGTTGCGGGCTTGGCGGGTCGGCGCGACGCAATCGAAAGTATCGATACCGTATTCGACGCCGAGAAATAAATCGGCCGGCTGCGAACCTAAGCCTAATAGGTGGCGCGGCTTATCCTCGGGCAAAGTCTCGCAGACCCAGCGGACTACGTCGGCGATTTCGCCAGGCTGGAAGACGCCGCCGATACCGTAGCCGTCGAAGTTGCGCTGGCCCAGGAAATTGGCCGATTGGCGGCGCAGTGTTTCGTCGCGGGCGCCTTGGACGACACCGTAGAGCGCTTGCAGGTTTTCGCCGCGTGCTAGATGTTCGGCGTTTAGTTCATCGTGGCGAACCAAGCAGCGCTCCGCCCAAGCATGCGTTCGCTGCATTGCCTTTACAATCGTGCCGCGGGCTGCTAGCGGTGCAGTCAGCTCATCAAAGGCCATATGAATATCAGCGCCGATGGCGTGCTGTAGCTCCATTGACGATTCTGGCGTCATCATTATATATCTGCCATCCAGATGCGACCGAAATTGCGCGCCTTGGTCGGTAACTTTGGCTAGCTGATTAGCAGACTTGACCGCTTGCGCAGCATTGCCTTTTTGGGTGTGAGCGACGGCGTCAATGCCTTTTTTGTAAGCAATTCCCAGACTGAAAATCTGAAAGCCGCCGCTATCAGTGAAGGTCGGTCCATCGTAACCCATAAATTTGCCTAGGCCGCCAGCTTTATGAATGATTTCGGCGCCTGGCCGCTGCATCAAATGATAAGTATTGGCCAAAATTGATTGCCCGCCGCAGGCTTTGACTTGTTCGACAGTCAACGCTTTGACGGTTGCTTTGGTGCCGCCAACGATGAAAGCTGGCGTTTGAATCGTACCGTGCGGCGTTTCAATCGTACCAGTACGCGCTAAGGTGCCTGGGAGGCGATGGGTAATACTGAAAACAAGGGGTTGATTCATAAGGTCTAGTATATCATCTACCTCATGGCAGCAAAGTGTAACTTTTGCCAAAAGCATGAAATATGTTGAAAACATTGACGATGCTCAGTAAGTATAGTATAATTATAATTAGCCTTTCAGATAAAGGCTGCCTGACGCGCGGAAAGTCCGCATGCGTCCGAGGTAGCGGTCTGGATAGGCCGCACCTCAACTTTCTAGGAGAGGATAAACGTTATGCTCGATATCGTGGCCAGCCTTTCGGCTGTGGTTCTGTGTATCTTTCTCACCGTCTCCCTGTGGCGGCAGCGGAGAGTGGGGTATATTCAGGTGTCGTTACTAGGAGTGATATTCACTATTATATACACATACTCCTCAGCTACCCTTTACAATAGTATCTATAGAGGGTATGAAGTTGCTGGTTGGGCGGCATTGATTGCCTATACGACAGCGGCGGCACTTGCCGTCGCAGAATATAGGGTCAAAATCACAGCCTGGATCTCCAGACTGTGGATCCGCCGAACGCAGACACAAAATTCTGCCATCATTAAGATGGCGGAAGCACGGTTGAGCCTGCCCGAGCAGGCCTGGGGTCCCCGTGAGGGGTATCCCCCAGAGGGCGACGACGCATGAGGTGCGGGGCGGGATGTGCGATTTATTTCGCCGTCCCGCCCCCAACTCAACTCTTTGTGAAATATTTTTTGTATCGCACTGCTAGGCTTGACGATGCCAGCCCTCGCGTGTTACATTAAGTACGTACTCATCCGGCCGGCAGGTCGGTTGTTTTCGTATTGGAACTAAAAGAAAGGAATTATATGGAAGATTTGAATATCAAGCAGTTGACGCTAGCGGTGCGGGCGATTGCTGATGAAAAGGCGTTGCCCGAAGAAACTGTACTAAACGTAATCGAGCAGGCGATCGCTGCTGCCTGGCGCCGCGATAACGGCGAGCGCGAGCAAAATGTGCGCGCCGAACTTAATATCAATGACGGCACCGCCAAGGTGTTTGTCCAGCGCGAAGTCGTCGAGGATGTCGTCAATCCGGCCACTGAAATCAGCTTGGCGGACGCTCAGGCAGGGAAGCCAGATGCTCAGTTAGGGGATACTGTCGAGGAAGCTCATGAAGTTAAGTCCTTTGGCCGAGTGGCCGCCCAGACTGCCAAGCAGGTCGTCATGCAGCGCCTGCGCGAAGCCGAGCGCGAAGTTGTTCTGGCAGAGTTCGAAGACAAAATCGGCACGGTCGTTACCGGTATGGTGCAGCGTGTCGAGCCGCGCGTGGTGCGTGTCGAGTTAGGCAAGGCTACTGGTATTATCCCGCAGAGTGAGCAGATTCAAGGCGAGTTTTACAAAATTGGCTCGCGGATCAAAGTATTAATCAAAGACATCGAACGCGAAGGCCGCGGTCCGCAGCTAATCCTTAGCCGTGGCAGCGAGGACTTTATCGAATATCTCTTCCGCCAAGAAGTGCCCGAGATGGAAACTGGCGCTGTCGAGATCAAAGGCATCGCCCGCGAAGCTGGCCGCCGCACCAAACTTGCGGTTGCTAGCACGGTGCCAGGCGTTGACCCGGTTGGAACGTTCGTCGGCGGTCACGGCGCGCGCGTCAATGCGGTGATGAGCGAAATCGGCGAGCAAGAGAAAATCGATATCGTTACTTATGATGATAATATAGATACGTATATCCGCAATGCTCTTAGCCCGGCTGAGATTGTTAAAGTTGAGATTGATAAGGACAAAAAAACCGCCAATGTTTACGTTACTGAAGACCAGCAATCAATCGCTATCGGCCGCGGCGGGCAAAATGTGCGTTTGGCGAGCCGCCTGACTGGCTACGAATTGAACATCGAGACCACAGCGCCGAAATCAGCCGAGAAAAAACCGCGCAAGAACGTCGAGGAAGATTTGTTTAGCGCTATCGAAAATCAAGATTAAAACCCGCAGCCGCTTTTTCGCAAATTAGCACTCTGCCTTGACGAGTGCTAATTTGTTATGTATAATTGACTGTAATGGGCAATACGCTCAGAACGGAGAACTCATGATGCCAGAAGACTTTGCAGATTTTATTTCGCGATTGACCGACAACGCGCGCGCTAGCGTCCAGCATGCTGACGCGATTGCTCGCGGTAACGGTAGTAATTACATCGGGACGGAGCACTTACTGCTCGGCGTTTTGGCGCAAGGGTCGAGCTCGGCGGCGCAAGTATTGACTGACGCCGGCGTAACCTTGCAGCAAGCTGAAATGATTCTGGATATCAAACCGTCCCGGGTAGTTACCAGTACCGGTATGGTGGGCCTTAGCGAGACGGCCTTGTTGACATTGCGCATGGCGTGGGAAGCGGCGCGCGAGTATGGCCATGATTATCTCGGTACAGAGCACATTCTATACAGTGTTTTGCGCCAAGGTAACGCCCGAGCGACAGCGCTGCTGCGCGAAATGGGTATCAACGTCGATATGATAATAAGCGAACTCGAGAAGTCGTTTGAAGAGAATCGCGGCGAACATGGCAATATTGCTACCGAGCCGCGGCGCCGCGGCAATACGCGCGGCGGAGCGCTTAGCGCCTTTGGCGTGGATTTGACGGCGCTTGCAGCCAGCGGCGAGCTTGACCCGATGATTGGCCGCGACAAAGAGCTAGAGCGAATGATTACTATCCTTAGCCGCCGCACCAAGAATAATCCAGTATTGATTGGCGACCCAGGCGTTGGCAAAACCGCCATCGTCGAGGGGCTGGCGCAGCGGATCGTCCGCGAGGACGTACCGGGCCATTTGTTGGATCGCCGAGTGGTTATGTTAGATATGGCGGCGATGATTGCCGGTACTAAATATCGCGGCGAATTTGAGGATCGGCTGAAAAAGGTAATCGCTGAAGTCAAAAAACAGGGTAATATTATTCTTTTTATTGATGAATTGCACCTGCTGGTTGGCGCTGGCGCCTCGGAAGGTTCGATGGATGCGGCGAATATCCTCAAGCCGGCGTTGGCGCGCGGCGAGCTGCACATGATTGGTGCGACGACTCTCGATGAATATCGCAAGCATATCGAGAAAGATACGGCGCTAGAACGGCGTTTTCAGACGATCGTCGTCAAAGAACCAACTATGGCGCGGACAATCGCTATTTTGAAAGGTCTTAAAAATTATTATGAAAAGCATCATGGCGTCAAAATCACCGACGAAGTGATCGAATCGGCGGTATATATGAGTGACCGCTACGTCAGCGACCGTTTCATGCCCGATAAAGCGATTGACGTGCTCGACGAGGCGGCTGCCCGAGTTCGCGTCAAGCGGGGCCACCGCCCGAGCCGCGAGCGTGAATATCTCAAAGAGCTCAAGCACCTCAATGAACGCATGGAGGATGCTGTTTTGCATGAAGATTATCAGCGAGCCGCTATGTACAAACAGCGTATTAGCCAGATTAGTAAAAAACTCGAGACAGAAGTTGCTGCCCAAAAAGGCCGCCGCGCTATCCAGCTAACTGATGACGATGTGGCTCATGCTATCGCTGTGATGACCAATATTCCAGTCGAAAAAGTCCAGACTAGCGAAGCGAAGTTGCTGCGCCAGCTCGAAAAGCATCTCGGCAAGTACGTCATTGGCCAGCGCGAGGCTATCGGTAAGGTAGCGCGGGCGATTCGCCGCAGCCGCAGCGGCGTAGCTAGCAGCCGGCGGCCGATTGGCAGTTTCGTTTTCATGGGACCGACTGGTGTCGGCAAAACGCAATTAGCTAAGGTGCTGGCGCGAGAAGTTTTCGGTAGCGAAGAAGCGCTTATCAAAATCGACATGAGCGAATTCGGCGAGAAGCATAATACGTCGCGCCTGCTCGGGGCGCCAGCTGGTTATGTCGGTTACGAGGACGGCGGTAAATTGACTGACAAAGTTCGCCGCCAGCCGTACAGCGTGGTGCTTTTTGACGAAATTGAAAAGGCGCATCCAGACGTATTCAACCTGTTGCTGCAGCTACTGGAAGATGGGACGATGACTGATGCTAAGGGGCGCGAAGTTAGCTTTCGTAATACGATTATCATCTTGACTAGCAATCTCGGCGCCGACAAAATGACCAAAGAGTCGGAGCTTGGCTTTCACTCTAACCGCGATAAAAGCAGCGAAATTGACGATTTGCACCGCCGCAACGCTAAATTTGCTCGCGATGCTCTCGATAAGTTTATGCGTCCCGAGCTGATTAATCGCTTTGACGGGATTATCACTTTCCGAGCGTTGACTCGCGCCGAGGTCGGCAAAATTTTCGACCTGCTGATCGGCGAGCTGCGCCAGCGTTTGGTGCGCAAAGGCCTGGCTCTTACGATTAAACCTAGTGCCAAAAAATTCCTTATCGACAAGGGTTACAGCATTAAATACGGTGCCCGTCCGCTGCGCCGCGTCATCGAGGACGAGATTGAGCATGCTATTGCTGAGCAAGTACTTGACGGCGCCTATGCTAAAGGTGATATCCTAGAAGTAGGGATCAAGAAAGGAGCGATAGCGATTGAACGGCGCAGCGAAACCGATAGCCAGGCGTAATATTGTCTCGAAAATCATCGCTTTGATGGCAGTGATAGGTGTTGCTGCTGCTGGCTTTTTCTACGGGCAGACAGCCTTTGATACTTATCGAGCGTCGACTTTCGCGCCGCTTGCAGCTGTTGCCGCGGTTGAAGATTCAATCAAGCTGACTCCGGCGGCGCAGCGCACCTTTCGAGCAACTCAGCCAGCTATCGAGGCCAGCGACCAATTCAATGCTCATTGTAAAAGTACCGAACGTACCGCAGCCATCTTGGGCTGCTATTATGGCGATCGGATTTATCTTTTTGACGTCGAAAATGCCGAATTAGCTGGCGCCAAAGAAGTAACGGCAGCGCACGAATTGCTACACGCCCAGTATGCACGGCTGAATATCTTCGAGCGACCTAAAGTCGACGCTATGATCAAAAAGGCTTATCAAAAGGTCAAAAATGAACCGGAAATCGCCAAAGCCATGGAATACTACCGCGAGGCCGAGCCAGGCGCCGAGCTAGATGAGCTACATTCGATTATCGGTACCACGATTGGCGAGCTCGACTCTGACCTTGAACAATATTATGCGCGTTATTTCACTGATCGAGCGTCAATTGTCGCCAAAAACCAAGCCTACACAGCAGTATTTACTCGAGTTAATACCCGGGCTGAAGCGCTGCAATCTAAGTTGCAGTCAGCCGCTAAGCAAATCAAACAAGATGTCGAAGCTTATCAGTCTGACTTATCGCAAATTAACGCTGATATTAATAGTTTTAATGAACGGGCCAGGAGCGGTGAGTTTAGTTCGCAAGCTGACTTCACAGTGGCGCGGTCGGCGCTGCAGCAGCGAATTAGCGCTATCAATGCTCGGCAGAGTTCGCTTAATTCGCGGATTAAAGCTTACAATGACGATGTGGCAACTCTCAAAAGCTTGGCCGTTAAAGCCGATCAACTCAATCAAAGTATCAACGGCGTAGCCGCGCCGGCCGGAGTAAATAGTGGCCAAAGCGCGCAGTAATTTCGTCTGCCAAAATTGCGGCACCAGCTATCCGAAATGGACTGGCAAGTGCGAGAATTGCGGCGAGTGGAATACGCTCGTCGAACAGATAGTCGAGACCAAGGGCGCTTCGGCGGTAGCGCGCAGCCATTCGCGCGGTAAGATCCTAAAGCCGCAGTCGATGCGTTCAATTGCTGCCGAGGATTCAGTGAAACGCCTGCCGACTGGTATTGCTGACCTCGACGCAGTGCTAGGCGGCGGGATTCTGCCGGCAGGTGTAATGCTGTTAGCGGGGCAGCCGGGTATCGGTAAATCGACACTATTGGTGCAGGTAGCAGCGCATGTTGCCGAGCAATCATCGGTCCTATATGTCAGCGGCGAGGAAAGCGCTTCTCAGGTCAAGCTCCGCGCTACGCGCCTCGGTGCGACCTCTGGCGATGATCTGCAGTTTGTCGCTAGTACTAGCGCTGACGACATTGCTGCGACAATTCGCAGTGGCCAGTATAAGTTGGTAATTATCGACAGTATCCAGACGCTTAGCCTCGAGGAAATTGCCAGCGCACCAGGCACCGTCAGCCAGATTACCAACTCAAGTAATGTCATTATCCGGTCAGCAAAAGCTTCGGGCGCAGCGGTAATTTTGGTCGGTCACGTTACCAAGGAGGGCTCGATCGCTGGGCCGAAAGTTCTCGAGCACCTAGTCGATGTGGTCTTGCAATTCGAAGGTGACCGTTACGGCGGCTTCAAAGTGGTGCGCGCCGTCAAGAATCGCTACGGCTCGACTAGCGAAGCGGCAATTTTCGAGATGAACGATAAGGGTTTGCGGGTCGTCGAAAATCCGTCAGCCGCGCTGTTAGCCGAGCGCCAAAACGCCGATGGTTCGGTGGTATTGGCGACGCTTGAAGGCAACCGTCCGATTCTCGTTGAGATCCAAGCTCTTGTCAACTCGACTAATTTCGGGTATCCTAAGAGAACGGCCAGCGGTTTCGATCTCAACCGCCTCAATCTGCTCATCGCGGTGCTAGAGAAGCGCACCAAATTGAATTTATCCGATAAAGATATTTATGTGAATGTAGTTGGCGGTTTGAAACTTGCCGACCGGGCAGCAGACTTGGCGGTAGCGATGGCGATTGCTAGCGCGGCGGCCGGGCGTAAACTCGACGACGGACTGGTGGTGTTCGGCGAAGTGGGCTTAGGCGGCGAGATTCGCTCGGCACAAGGCGCCGATAAGCGCCTGAACGAAGCCAAAAAACTCGGTTTCACCCAGGCGATTGCGCCAGCAACCTCTGGCAAAAAGAATTCATTTGTAAAAGGCGTCAAAGATTTACGCCAAGCTTTGATCGGCTATCTCAAGTAGTCAATAGTCAATCAAAGCAAAAAGAAAGGAAAATATGCAAACCAAAGACTTAATATTATTGGCGGTAACGCTGCTTATTTTGGGCGAGGTGTCGTACTTACTAGCGCGCCTGCCCAAAAACTCTATCAAATCAAAAGATCGGGCTATCTTGGTAGATACCTCGGTACTGATGGACGGGCGAATCGTGCCGGTAGCGCAGACTGGCTTTATTGGCGGTACGCTGGTGATTCCACGCTCGGTTATCGGCGAACTGCAGTTTCTAGCTGACCACGCCGATGCTGATAAACGTGCTCGCGCCCGTTACGGGCTTGATGTGGTCACCGAGTTGCAAGCTATGGAGCGCGTCAACGTCGAATTGCTGCAAGACGGTAGCCACGCTCGCGAAGGCGTTGACGACCGCCTACTCAAGCTAGCTAAGCAGCACGGCGCAGTGATCATGACGCTAGATTATAATCTAAACAAGGTTGCCGCCGTCGAGGGTACCGAAGTGCTAAACCTTAACGAATTAGCGCAGAGTATCCGGATGGAGCATCTACCTGGCGAGAAAATCACGTTAGAGCTTATTCAGAAGGGGCAGGACGTGCATCAGGGCGTGGGCTACCTACCAGACGGCACAATGGTTGTCGTCGAGCAGGCGAGCGCTCAGATAGGCCAGACGCTAAATGTCGAAATTATCCGTAATTTACAGACCGCAGCCGGCCGGATGATCTTTGCTAAGAAAATAGAGACTGTTGGCAAACCCCTCAAATCGACCGCCAAAGCTGCGAGTAAAACTCAAAAAACGGCGAAAATCGCAGCCGCAGCAGTATCAAAAACGCCCGCGAAAAGTACTGCTAGCGCCAAGCAGCGTCCTGCCGGCCGCACTCGCAGCCAATCGTCAGCTGGCAGCGCTAGCAACCGTGATTTGGTCAAGGCAAAGGCATCAGGCGAAGTCAAAACTCAAGCTAAACCAGCCAGCAAAAAAACTAATTCGCCGAAAACAAAACCGCAGCCGAAGCCAGCTGCCCCAGCGACCCGGCGCCAGAGTGCTCGCCGCCGCCCCGACCACGAGAGCGACTTGATCGATCTCGTCAATAACCAATAAAATCGCCAGCGCGATATATAGATAGCACGCTACTAGGAGCGTGCTATTTTGCTGGGTATTAGCGGCAAACTATTGCAATGCGAAGCGGGTTTAATCGTCGTCATCGCTGCTACTGTTTGGATTGTAGCTGGCGCTACTAGTCGCCGTGTAGTAGCCAGTGTCGGTGATTTTGGCGGTTAGCGTGCCGCTACTGGCTGCTGACAGGTTGCCTTTATGAATATTCCAGATGCCGCTGCTGTCAACTTGCTTGCTGGCGACAACGGTACTGCCAGATAATAATTCGATGTTTTGCAGTTTGTAACGGCCGCTGGTATAGACGATGGATACGCCGCCGCTAGTTACTGTTAGCGTAACGTTCGGCTTTGGATCGTCGCACTTGTGTGCATCGTCGTCTTTCTCGGCGTCGTAGCTAGAGTCGTTAGGTGTGACTATCTCTTTTCTGGTGATTGGATCAGCCATTTTCATGACATCGATTTCAATCTTGGCAGCTTCAGGAGTACAAGACGTAGCTTTCTTTTTCGAGACGCGGTCGAAAGTCATCTTGGCATTGGTAGCAGCGCTAGCTTTGTTGTAATATGACGGATAAATCTCGCCCTTGATTGTCTGTATGCCGCTCGGCGCAGTATACCAGTCGCTTAATTTTAGTTTACCTTGGTCGGCATACATCTTGGAGATATCGGCCATCGTACGATCGAAGAACATGGCTGGAATCAGCGAGTTGCCATTGCGCAGCGGCGAGGTGTCAGAATTGCCTAGCCACACCGCCATCGATAGGTTCGGCGTGTAGCCGGCAGCCCAGATATCTTTAGCGCTAACCTTGCCATTAATCTCGCTGTTGCTGGTACCAGTCTTGACAGCTGCTTTGACGCCGGCGCGGCCGAGGTTGACTAGGTAGTCGCGGCCCGCCAATCCAGAGCGCGCTTTACCGTCGCCAAGGATGTCGCTAACGATGTAAGCTGCTTGCTGGTCAATGACTTGCTTGCTAGATTCTTTGTATTGTTTGAGGGTTTGTCCATTGCTGTTGGCGACTTTCAGGATAGTCGTCTGCGGTTTATAAGTGCCCATTCGTCCTAGTGTTGCGAAAGCGTTAACGTGGTCAACCAAGCGTGTGCCGCAGCCGCCGATAGCGCTCGATAGGCCAGCTTGCGCGTCGGCGCCTTGCGTGCAGTACTGCAAATCGCCGGCGGAGCGTATCAGCGACCAGGTGCTGCCGCTGTTGTTCTTCTCGTTGATGGCCATAGCTTTGATAGCTGGAATATTGCGAGAGCGGGCCAATGCTTGGCGCAGAGTAATATTGCCTTGGAATTTGTTGTCGGCGTTGTTCGGACTATAATTGCCCGGGAAAGTTGTCTTGGAATCTGCTAGAATCGAGCCGCTGCCGTAATTGGCGTTATTGCCGCCTTGGTTGCTAAATAAGCGGGCGTAAACAAGCGGCTTGATCGACGAACCCGGCTGAATGAAAGCGGTGGCTGCATTATCTTGTCCAAAGCCAGCGTAATTAAAGTCGCGGCTGCCGACTAGGGCGATAAGCTGGCCAGTCTTGGTGTCTTCAATGGCTGCTGCGCCGTTTGAGAAGCCGGCAAATTGCGAGCAGTTGCGATAACCGCAGTTACCATCGGTAATCTCGCCGTTAAATAATTTGGTTATATTGGTTTCTAGGGTTGTTTGCGCGTCGAGGTCGAGTGTTGTCTTGACTGATAAACCGCCTTCGCCGACGATAGTCTTGCCAAGCTCTTCCTCTAGCTGTTTCTTGACCATTTGGACGAAGTGCGGCGCCTTGACGTTAGCGTATTGGTCGGCTAGCGGTTTGATGGTATCCATGATGTCGACTTTTTTGGCTGCCGCTGCTTCTTGTTTGGATATGTAATTCATCGAGACCATGTCGTCCAGTACTTTGTGCTGGCGTTCGACAAGCGCTTTGCGGCCATAGGTATTGTACGGGTTGTAAAGCGACGGGTTGTTCGGGATAGCGGCTAGCAGCGAGCATTCTGGCAAGGTTAAATCTTTGGATGATTTGCCGAAATAAGTTTGCGCGGCCGATTCGACGCCGTTGCGCCGGCCGCCGTACGGCGATTCGTTGAGGTACAAGCCGAGGATTTGGTCTTTGCTGTACATTCGTTCGACCTCGATGGCTAGAATCATCTCTTTGATTTTGCGCGGAATACCCGACAAGCCCCGCTGCATAGCTTCGTCCTTAGTAAAGAACACTTTCTTGACTAGCTGCTGCGTTAGCGTCGAGCCGCCCTGCACGGCGTTGCCCTGCGAGTTGCTGATAAAGGCGCGAGCAATACCGCTAGCGCTGATACCGCTATGCTTATAAAAATCTTTGTCCTCGATAGCTATAGTAGCCTTGCCCATGCATGGCGCGATGGTTTTGGCGTCGACCACTAACGTATAATCGCCAGTGCCTTTGTCCTCCCACAGTAGCTTGTCGTTGCGGTCGTAGTATTTGGTGACTGTCGTTTTGACGCGCTGCGCCAATGTGTCGGGGTTGATTTTGTCGAGATCTTTGCGGAAATAGGCAAATAGCGAAGCCACGCCGATGACGATTAGCAGTAAAGCGATACCGACAACTTTCAGCGCCATTATCGCGCCGTCGCGGCTAAACCAATATTTGGCTAGGCGCTTGGGATGCAAGCGGTATAGTAAGCGCTTGACCGGATGTTTCGGCAAGGTCGCTAAATATTCGGCCTTTTTGCGCGCTCGCGCGTCTTTCTTGACTCGGCGTTTGTTGGCTAAATTAGCATAAGCGCTGACGCCGCCAGCTACTTTTCGTTTCTTGTTTCCCACTTTCACTCTTCCCATAAGCAATATTTCCACCATTATAGCACTGTTCGCATCACGACGGCTAGTGCTTTTGCTGATAATTTGCAAATATGTTACTATCTCACTATTAAATAAAGAAAGGTTTCAGATGACGCTAGCAGAAGAACTAACGTGGCGCGGACTCATCAACCAGACGACGTTCGCTGATGTCAAAGATATAAACGAGCCGCGAACGTTCTATTTTGGCGTTGACCCTAGCGCGCCGAGTATGACTATCGGCAACTTGGCGGCGATGATGTTGTGCCGGCATTTTATCGACCACGGCTACAAACCGCTGCTGCTAGTCGGCGGCGCCACTGGCATGATCGGCGATCCAGATGGCAAAAAGCAAGAGCGCGACCTGCGCAATGCCGAAACAGTGGCGCGCAATGTTGAAGGTCTGGCGGCGCAATTCCGCCAAGTTTTCCGCGGCCAGGATTTTGAAATTGTTGATAATGCCGACTGGTTCTCGCAGATTAATTACATTGATTTCTTGCACAAAATCGGCAAGCATATCAGCATGACGCAGCTGCTCGACCGCGAATTCGTGCAGCAGCGTATCGGCGAGGGCGGCGCTGGCATCAGCTACGGCGAATTTAGCTACGGGCTGATTCAGGGTTACGATTTCCTGCATTTGTACCGCGAAAAGGATGCCACTTTGCAGCTAGCTGGCGCCGACCAGTGGGGCAATAGCGTCATCGGCGTATCACTGATTCGCAAACTCGAGAGCGGGGAGGCGCACGTTTTGACCGCGCCGCTAGTTATCAATAAGCAAACTGGTGTTAAATTCGGCAAATCCGAGGGCGGTGCCATCTGGCTCGACTCCGAGATGACCAGTCCGTACAAGTTCTATCAATTCTGGCTCAACTGCGACGACGACACCAGCGAGGATCTCATCAAAATCTACACGCTGCTCGACCGCGAAACCGTTGAGGCGCTGATCGACAATCATCGAGCCAATCCAGGCGAGCGCGCCTTGCAAAAAACCTTAGCGCGCGAGGTCACCGACTTGGTGCACGGCCGCCAGCGCCGCGAAAGCGTCGAGCGGGTGACGGCGGCGCTGTTTGGCGGCGGCGAGATTGCGGCGCTGAATGATGAGGATCTGAACGCTCTGGCTAACGAAATCCCGACGGTTGACCTCGAGACGACGGTTGTGGCAGCGCTGGTCGCTGCTGGCTTATGCGCTAGCAACGGCGAAGCGCGCCGGCTGATCCAGAATAACGCGATTAGCGTCAACGGTGCGAAGATTGCTGGCGATATGCCATTGACCGAGACTAGCTTAATCAAAAAGGGCAAGAATGACTTCTTGCTGGTGAAATAATTGGAATAGGAGGAAATCATGAAGAAAATTATCGGTTTTGACTTGGACGACACGCTAGCGGTTAGTAAATCGGCGATTTCGCCGCGCATGGCGGGCTTACTCGCTAAATTGCTGGAAAATTATCAAGTTTGCGTCATTTCTGGCGGCAAATTCGAGCAGTTTGAAAAGCAAGTGATCGACAAGATGAACGTTTCGCCAGAATTGCTGGCGCGGTTCCATATGATGCCGACGTGCGGCACGCGGTATTATACCTTTGACGCGGCCAGCGGCGCTTGGCAGACGCATTATAAAGAGGATTTCACCGACGAGCAGAAGCAGAAAATCACTCAGGTTTTGGAAGAATCGGCGCGTAAATTTGATTTGTGGGAAGCAAATCCCGACGGCGAAATTATCGAGGATCGTTTGAGCCAAGTGACTTATTCAGCACTTGGCCAGCAGGCCTCGCCCGAGAAAAAATACGCCTGGGCGGAAGCTAACAAAGCAGTCCGCAAGCAAATGCGCGACGATGTCGCCGCTAAATTGCCAGAGTTCGAAGTACGCCTGGGCGGCACCACCAGCGTCGACATCACCAAAATCGGCGTCGATAAAGCCTACGGCATGAAAAAACTGATGGAAGCCACCAGCGCGAGTAAAGAGGAAATTTTGTTCTTTGGCGACAAAATAGAGGAAGGCGGCAACGACTTCCCGGTCAAAAACCTCGGTATCGACTGCATCGCGGTGGAGCGCTGGCAGGATACCGCCTACGCGCTAGAGGGTATCATCGCCGTGACCGAGTAGATTTTCGAACGAAATTCGAGCCAGCAAAACACCCGGCTAACTAACCGGGTGTTTTTAATAAAATCAATCAAGGGAAAGTGATAAGCGAGGCGGGCCGCCCCGGCGCGAGAAATTGGGGAAAATCTCGCGCCGGGGCGGTGTCGTCAGTTGTTGCCCTCCTCTCTGGAGGAGTGCTCGTCACGAATGACGATCCCGCCACAGATGGGGCGGATATCAACGCCGAAGCGGGGCTTGCGCCCCTCAAGGACATTGCGACGGAGCTCGCCGGCGATCATGCCGGCGTAGGCTCCGAGAAAGGTCAAGTCGCGCCTATCCTTGTCGTCGAGGACGACGAGGATAACCCGATTGAAAGACTCAAATCGGATCCGGGTGGGAACACCCGGTTGGCTCAATGCGCGGCCGAAGCCGCTCAGGATGGTCTCGAGAACCTCGGTCTCGTCAAACTTCTTCATCGTTCCTCCTAGAACGATCTTTCTCGCAACGTGGGTGGTCGTCTGTGCCACCGTGCGAGATGCTTGCTCGCGATTGAATCTCGAACATGCATCTCGCCCGGTGGACCTCGCTTATCAAAAAACTCTTTTGGACAAGGATTCGCTCTACTTGTCAACAAAAGCTTGATATATAATATCATACTAGAGCAGCAATGTCAATACTTTTTCGCAATTTCCCGTAAAATCTATAAAATTTCAAAGTAAAATAAATAACTTAACAAAAAATCTCACCAAAGAAAATAGCCCGCCGAATTGGCTCAAACCGGAATTGGGTTGTTATATATCAACCCGGGAAACGCTTAATATAGTTAAGCGTCTCAACCGGTATTGAAAAAACCAATTCGGCGAGCTATTTTCTGGCGGGCTTGTTAGCCCTTTCGAGCCGCTTTAGCAGCCTTGTCGGCAGCCTCGAGGGCCGCCTGGGCGGCCTCTAAGACCTCTCTGTAGTCGAGAGATGACGCACGCGGATCATCTCTCCATGAGGCCCAAACAGCCTCGTCTGCCGCTTGAGCGGCAGACTCTTCTCTCATGGCCTCCCCGACCTGAACGGCCAGGGAGACAAAAAAGCCGAGAACGACGGCGACGGCTACAACAAAGCTCATGATTCCCTCCTTGGAAACCATCACTCAAGGCAAAAGGGCACTTCTCGCCCTTTTTTTCGGATAGCCTCGAGCGAAAAGCTATTATGAATATAGCACATTATCGTATAAATGTCAAGCGTTTTTCGCAATTTTCCTGAAAACTAGTACAATAAACTTATGAATCTCGCAACCAACCTTGAGCAAATCAAAGGCGTCGGCCCGAAAACGGCGGCTGAGCTGCGGCGGGCGGGACTGCAGACAGTTGGTGATATTCTGATGTTTTTGCCGCGCAAACACGAGGACTTCACTAACGTGACACCGATTGCCGAGCTGCAGCCCGGCAAGGTAACGATTCGCGCCCGCTGCCAGCAAATCAGCACTCGGCCAGTCCGCCGCGGCCTGCGCTTGACTACGGCGGTGCTGGGCGACGACACTAGCAAGCTCAACGCGGTTTGGTTCAATCAGCCGTACCGAGTGCAGCAGCTGGGCGGCAGCGATGAATGGTTTTATTTCAGCGGCACGTTTGAGTATAACTACGGCCGTTACCAGCTAACCAACCCGACGGCCGAGCTCGCCAAAGAACTGCCAGTACAAGCCGATCGTTTACTGCCAGTGTACCATGCGGTGCGCGGCCTAAAATCGCAAACAGTACGCAAAGTTATTGAGCAATTACGCCCGCTAATGAGCGTCTTGCCCGAAACTTTGCCGCCGAGCGTCGTGCAAAGCGAGCAGCTGCTCGATCGTGCCGCAGCGATTTCGGCGATGCATTTCCCGCGCAACGAAAGAGAAGTTGAACAGGCTCGCCAGCGCTTAGCTTTCGAAGAGCTATTCGAACTGGTTTTGGCTAGCCAGCTCAACAAAATTGACAACCAGAAGCTGGCTGGTTTCGCGATTCCCTTTGAAAAGTCTGTTGTGCAGGATTTTGTCAAGAAATTACCGTTTGCGCTAACCAACGCTCAGCGCCGCGCCGCCTGGGACATCTTGCAAGATTTCGAAAATGCTAGGCCGATGAATCGCTTGCTGCAAGGCGACGTTGGTAGCGGCAAGACAGTGGTGGCCGGATTGGCAGCGCGGCAGGCGGCGAGCGCTGGTTATCAGACGGCATTCATGGCGCCGACCGAGATTTTGGCGCGGCAGCACGCCGAGACGCTGGCTAGGCTGCTCGAGCCGTTCGGCGTGACGGTCGGGCTACTGATCGGCAGCGTCAAGGGTAAAGCCCGCCAAACGCTCTACCAGCAAATTGCAAGCGGTGCGGTTGATGTGGTTGTCGGCACGCACGCGCTTATTCAGGATAAAGTAGAGTTTCACCGCCTGGGCTTCGTGATTATCGATGAGCAGCACCGCTTCGGTGTTGAGCAACGGCAGAGGCTGCTGATGAAGGTTAAGGCGGAGAGAGTAGGGTCGGGGGCGCTCGATACACTTTCTGAACCTATGACGATTGCCGCTGGCTCGTCTCGAGAGACCGGGCGCGTAGCCCCAGGCTCGCGAGCGAGACACGGAGGTGAGGAAAGTGTATCAAGCGCCTTGCTAGACGCAAAAAAGCCATCGGTAGCCGCTGCCATGCCGCACCTCTTAGCGATGACTGCCACGCCGATTCCGCGCAGCTTGGCGCTAACTGTTTACGGCGAGCTAGATGTCAGTGTCCTCGACGAGTTGCCGCGCGGCCGCCGGCCAATTCTTACCAAAATTATTTCGCCGCCTTCGCGCGAGGCCGCTTATGCTGCTATCGACCAGCAAATTGCCCAGGGCCGCCAAGTTTACGTAGTTTGCAGCTTGATTGCCGATAGCGATTCTAGCGACCGCAAAAGCGTCGAAGCTGAATACAAGCGACTCAAAAATAGTATTTTTAGCCGCTACCGCATCGCTATGCTACATGGCAAGATGTCTGCCAGCGAAAAAGATCAAATCATGCAAGATTTCAAAGATCAAAAATACGATATCTTGGTTAGCACTACCGTTATCGAAGTCGGTGTCGATGTGCCGAATGCTACGATTATGATGATCGAAGACGCCGACCAATTTGGCTTAGCACAGTTGCACCAGCTGCGCGGACGGGTCGGCCGCGGCCAGCACCAAAGTTACTGCTACTTGATGATGAGTACGAATAACAAACCGTCGCAGCGTTTGCGGGAAATAGAAAAATCCAGCGACGGCTTTCATCTAGCAGAGGTCGATATGAGCTTGCGCGGTCCTGGCGAGATTTACGGACGCATGCAACACGGCGCGCTTAATCTGCAAATCGCTACGCTAGCCGACACGCAACTGATTGCTCGCGCCCAAAAAGCCGCTAAACGCTTCATCGATAGCGGCGAAAGTCTATCGAAATATCCAGCACTAGAAGCGCGCATCCGCCACAACCAGCGGGTGACAACGCTTAATTAACTCTCGTGCTATAATACAATTCATGTACAGCGGGACAACATTTCGTTCGCATTCGGGTAATTTTATCGGCGTGCATCAGAAAATCGACCGAATTGCTCGCCGCGATTTGCGTAAAATATCAAGGGTTGGCCGCGGTTTTCCTTCTGCCAAGGATATTTTGCATTTCGAAGGCAACAACGGCCCCGACGGTATCAAGCGCAAAAGCCCGGGCGTCGATGAGCCGTGGCATTTCATCGACCCCAGCGACCCCAGCGATACGGCGCTAGTCGAGATGATTATGGATCATTATACCAATTTGGTGCAGGCGCTTAAGAAGCGTAATAATGTGCGGGCAGCCTTTGAGGCGGCCTGGATGGCGCATGCTATCACCGACGGGCTAACGCCGGCGCATCATTATCCGCTAGGCGAAAAGATCGAGGAGCTGTGGGGACGGCCTCAGAACGAGCGGGCGTCGATCGCCGAAAAAGGCATCATCAGAGGCTCGACCATGCGCGAGACTCTTAGCAAAAACTGGGAGTATTGGGGTGCTAAGGGCGTATTCGCGACACACGTGCTATTTGAGCTAGGCGTAGCTACCAGCATCAAGACGACCAAATTTCCCGATTCGGCACCAAATTCAATCTGGCTCAAACTAGCAGATGATAAGGATTTGCAGACGGTCTTTCTCGATGCGGTGCAGCAAGTTTACGCGCTAGGCATGTACGAGGAATTTTGGAAGCGCGGCTGGACGACTCATCTAGCGCAGCAGACGCGGCAAACGCTGATTCCGCTGATCGCTAATGTCATCACCTATTTCTGGTACCGCGCCTACCGCGAGGCGCACCAGTGAGCTCGATCCGAGTAATCGCCGGGCGTTTCGGCGGGCGGCTGCTGGATGCGCCTAGAGAGAACAATACTCGCACCAAGCCGATGGGCGAGCGGATTCGCAATGCCATGTTCAATAGCATCGGCAACGAGATTAACGGCGCGCAGATTTTAGACGCTTTTGCTGGTACTGGCGCGGTTGGCCTCGAAGCTCTCAGCCGCGGTGCTGCCCGCGTAACGTTCATCGAACGCGATAAAATTGCTCAAAAAATCTTAAGCAATAATGTGTCCTCGCTAGGTGTTCAAAATGAAGCAAAAATTATTAGCGCCCCTGTCAATTCGTGGATTGAGTCTGGCAGCGCAGGCAAGTATGACATAATCTTCGCCGATCCGCCATACAAAAATCCGCAGTTTTCCACAGTTAGCAAGCTTTTTGGACTTCTCAAACCAGGCGGGCTTATGGTATTATCACATCCAGGAAGAGGTGAGGAACCAAATCTGGGAAACGAAATTGTTGTGGTGGACAATCGTAGTTATGGAAATGCTTATCTCACCTCTTTCCGCCGAGAATCGTGTGATTCGTGATTTTTGGGGAATTAAAATAGCCCGCGATATACGGGTTATTTTTTTATGCGTATTTTCCTCAGAGTGTGTATCGAATCTCCTTGGTGCGGATGAAAGGACTTGAACCTTCACGCTCGAAAGCACATGCTCCTAAGGCTAGATAATTAAGCTTTCTTTTCACTTAGCGGAGGAACTACGCACACCGCCAACAAGAGGCTTACAACAGGCAAATAATGGGCAATAAAGGCAAAAATGATATAAGAGTTCTAACTCGCTGTTTTTGTTTGTTATTGTACAGGGCGCAAGGAGTCAATTCTGGAGTCTAGGGCGGAGTCTAATTAATCAAATTGGATAAGTAAGATTCTCTACTCTTAGGGGGTAGCC
>ERZ772960.426-NODE-426-length-38537-cov-6.244504_pt1 | contig 38537 bp, 33 predicted proteins | sample MGYA00580678_ERZ772960 | MGnify/ENA primary metagenome ERZ772960 (study PRJEB29015, sample SAMEA2737930) | human oral metagenome | biome: human oral; feature: human-associated habitat; material: dental | place: China | collected 2059 ... | reverse complement strand
CTTTTCAGTTGCTCCGAAATGAAGAAGTCTATAAGATTTTTGATTTTGATACCGGCCGCGGATTTCAACCGGATTTTTTATTATTTCTGCACGGAAAAGCCGGCAATCCCAATGCATATTATCAGGTCTTTATCGAACCGAAAGGCAAGCATCTTACGGGAGACGACAGCGACGGTTGGAAACAAGATTTTCTGGAAGAGATCGCTAAACGCTACGGGAAAAATCATGCCGTTATAGAACGGAACAGTTCTTATGTGCTAATAGGTTTACCGTTTTTTAATAGTAACGATGAAAAATTGAAATCAAAATTTTTGAAAGCTTTTCAAAAAACAATTCTTGCCCGTCATTAAGAAAAAGGCTATACCGTGTTCTTTATCGATTATATCGCAATCATTGTACTGTTTGCAGCTTTTGTACACTACGCCGCAAATACCCGCACGGCATCATAGCGTTCGCCTCCGCACAATCCCGCATCGAAAAGCGGGCAACCAGTACCCTCGTTTTACTCCACTTCGCTTAATTCCGCACCGAAGCGGATGCTCCGCTCGGTTTGTATCGAATCGAACGCGATGCCGTAACAGCCGGCTTTTTTGTTTACCGAAACGACGGTGCCGCAGCCGAAAATAGGATGGCGCACGCGTGTGCCTTCTTCGTACGGAGTGCCGATGCGCTTCAGCTGCGCTTCGCTGTAATCGATGAGCGTTTTCGTCTGCACGACAAGCGATTCGTCGAGTTCTTTTTCAAGCGTGAGGTTTTCAAGTCCCGCATCGAAAATAAAACGCGACGGCTGTTTAAAGAGGTTGTCGTTCGCCGTCCCTTCCGCATCCGACAAAAAGAGCGCATCTTTCGCGCGTGTCATCGCGACATACGCGATCCTTCGTTCCTCTTCCATATCGTCGAGCGAGAGCGTTTTGCGCGACGGGAACACGCCTTCGTTCAGACCGCAGACAAACACATACGGGAACTCCATGCCTTTTGCCGCGTGGATCGTCATGAGTTTGACATTGCTTCGATTTTCTTCCCTGTCCAAATCGGTAAAGAGCGCTATGTGCGCGAGAAAGTCTTCTAAGTTCGCATCATCGTCCTGTCCCGCTTTTTCCACCGCACGGCGGAATTCGGCGACGTTGTCGAGCCTGTCCTGATCGTTTTGCAAACGCAAGTACGCTTCGTAGCCCGACCTGTCCATAACCGCCTGCAGGAGCGTGCCGAGCGGAAGCGTTTTGTACGATGCGCGAAGCGTTTCTATCGCTTCGACGTATGCGCGCGCTCCGGTGCCTGCAAAAAGCGGCGTATCGATATTTTTTTTAAGTTCGTCGTACAGCGCCGTACCGTTTTGTTCGGCAAGAGTCCGCAGCGCATCTATTTTCGCTTTGCCGATTTTCCTCGACGGCATATTGACCGTGCGCAAAAACGCGACGTCGTCGCCGGACGTGATCATGCGGAGGTAGCACACGATATCTTTGATTTCCCTGCGGCTGTAAAATTCTATACCGCTGTAAAATCTATAAGGTACGCGCTTATCGATAAACGTTTCTTCGATCGCGCGGGAAAGATAGTGCGCGCGATATAAGACTGCGATGTCGCCGTAGGCTACACCGCGTTTTGCAAGCTCATCGATTTTATTAAAAATCCAAAGCGCTTCTTCGCCTTCACTTTTACAATGGCAAAAAATCGGTTTGGCGCCGGACTTCTTTTCCGCCGTAAGCGTCTTTTGATAACGCACGGTATTTTTTTCGATCAGCGTATCGGATGCTTTGATGATTTCCGGCGTCGAGCGGTAATTTTTCGAAAGCAAAAACGTTTTTGCGTCGGGATAAGTTTTATCGAAATCGAAAAAGAGTTTTACGTGCGAGCCGCGCCACGAATAGATCGTTTGATCGGGATCACCGACGATGTAGAGATTTCCGTGCTTTGCGGAAAGCGTCTGCGCGATTTTGTATTGCTTTTTGCTTACGTCTTGAAATTCGTCGACCATGACGTACTGCATGCGTGCCTGCCATTTTTCGCGCACGGCGGGAAAATGTTCAAGGATATACGTCGTAAAATTTATCAAATCGTTGAAGTCGAGGCCGAAGATTTTTTTCTGCTCGTAGATATAGCGCGCAAAAATTTGGTCGCGGCGGTCTTTGATAAAATTGAAACGCTCGCGGAGCTGTTCGTTGTTCATGCGGTAGATATCGTCGATATACGTGTCGGCGCGCATTTTTTTCGCTTCGAGCACTTCGTCGATCGCGCTTTGCACCGTCATCTCCCGCATCGTGATGTGCATATCGGAAAAGATACGCAGCAAAATATCGCGCTCGTCTTCCGTATCCATGATGACGAAATTTTTCGGGTAGTTTAAAACGCTGATGTCTTCTTTGAGCAGCTGAACGCAAAACGCGTGGAACGTGCAGATATATCCCAAATCGATGTCGCCGAGCCGCTTACGCACGCGCTGTTTCATTTCGTTTGCGGCACGGTTCGTAAACGTAGCGCATAAAATATTGCCCGGAGCGATGCCCGCTTCGTCGACGAGATAGCAGTAGCGCGACGTCAACGCTCTCGTTTTGCCCGTACCCGCTCCCGCGATGACGCGCACGCGCCCTTCCGTCTGCACGACGGATGCCTTCTGTTCGTCGTTGAGCGATAAAAGAATCGATTCCATACTGTCGGTATGCAGTCTAAATCAAAAGCGCTCCCGTGACAACCGGCGGCTGCGGTATAACGACGGTACGAAACTGCGACAATGCACCCGTCGGCAAAGGTGCCGATATGGCAGTGCAGCCGAAAATACGGTATAGTTGCATTATGATTTTATCACATACGAAACTGCTTTTGCTCTTCGTACTCTTTATCGGAGCGGGGGCGGCGTTTACCGTAACCGGCACATATATGCTTTCGAAAAAATATCTTGCATCTCTCGGCGATAAAAAGCGGCTCGGAAAGGCTGCCGGATGCGCATCGTTCGCGCTCGGGGTTCTCACTATCGCAACGGGTATCATGTTTTTTATTGTGCCCGACGCGGCGGCATACATCGTCGTCATCTATCTTGCACTTTTATTCATACTCGCGTGCGGTGCGATGATCGCCGCGAAAATAAAAAAATAAAATACATGGAGGCATATATATGAAAAATCTGAAAACGGAACATATCGTAAAAATTATTAAAATTTCTGCGGCCGCTTTGCTGCTCGCGACGATATCGGTATCGTGCGGGAATATAGCGGAAGATCCCAACGCCGCTTATTTTGCCAAACTTGAAAATGACGTGCTTGAAGAAATCAATTTTGCGCGCACTCAGCCGGCACAATACGCAAAAACACGTTTGGAACCGTATGCCGTCAAAAACCCGAGTACCGCTATGACGGAATGTATTAACGAGATGAAAGCAATGCAGCCCCTACCGCCATTAAAGTTCGGAAAAGGATTAGCACTTGCGGCAAAAGAATGGGTCAACGTGTAAGGACAGGGCGGCGGGGTCGGACACGATATGAATTTACCGAAACGTTTGGCAAAATATTGTTATTTCGGTTATTACGGTGAAAACATCTCCTACGGTTACGACGATGCAAGAAAAATCGTCATCCAACTTTTGGAAGACGATAAAGTGCCGGGACGCGGACACCGGAAAACTATTTTGAGCCGTGCTTTTACGCACGTCGGTATCGGCTGCGGGACGCATAAAAGATACAACTATATGTGCGTTCAGGACTTTGCAGAACGATACAAAGATAAATAGATAGTATCAAATCAACAAACCCGCCGCACCAATAAATTATTAAGCCGATTTTCACACAATCGATTCAGGCCGCCGCTCTGTCAGCCGTATGAGCCGTTCGTGAGAAGCGATCATGAGAACGCAAAAGAACAGCACGTATACGGGCAAAAGAGAGATGCCGAATCTGTTCGCGATAAAACCGAAGAGCGGCGGCAGCGAGCAAGTGCCGATATACGCGCTTGCCATTTGTACACCGATAACCGCCTGCGATTTATTTGCCCCGAAATGATGCGGCGTTGCATGGATGAGGCTCGGAAAAACGGGCGCACAGCCGAGCCCTATAAGCGCGAAACCCGAAAGTGTAAACGCATTTCCGAACGGCACAAAGAGCAATATCACTCCGGCAAGGATAACGATTTCGCCGAGCCGCACCATCTGCGTGTCGTTCAAATACATCGAAATAAAACCGGCGAGCGCGCGGCCTGCGGTAATGCCGAGGTAGACGAAGCTCGCATAGCGCGCCGCGACATCCGCCGAAACGCCGCCCTGCAAAACCGCATAGCTCGCCGCCCAAAGGCCGCTCGTCTGTTCCACCGCGGAATAACAAAAGAATGAAAGCATCACCGCTTTTGCGCCGGGTAAATTAATAATTTCTTTAAGCGAAAGCGGACGGGTATCGGCCGAATCGAGTGATGAAGCTTTCGACGTATCGAATGCGGAAGACTCCGTCGTCTTCGGCACGGATGGGCGTATATCGGAGACGGAAGCCTGCGCTGCTCCGGATATCCGTTCGACTGCATCGTTTTTATCGTTTCGTTTCCAAAGCGGCAAACTGAAAACGAGAAGCGCCGTGAGCGCAGTTTGCAGTACCGCAATCGCGCGATAACCCGCATTCCACGTGTTCCCGTGTGCAAGCGCAAAACCCATAACGTAGGGACCGGCCGCCGCTCCTACTCCCCACATACAGTGCAGCCAGCTCATGTGACGGCTTTTGTAATGAAGCGCGACGTAATTATTCAGCGACGCATCCACGCTGCCCGCACCGAGTCCGTACGGAAGCGCCAAAAAGACGAGCGCATAAAACGAATGCGAGAGCGAAAAACCGAAAAGCGCGAACGCGGTCAGCGCGACGCTCGCGGCGGTCACCCGTCCGGTTCCGAATTTTTTCGTCAATCGATCGCTCTGCAAACTCGAAACGACGGTTCCAAAAGCGATGATCATCGAAATGATACCGGCGTAAGAAACGTTTACGCCGAATTCGCGATACATAACCGGCCATGCGGAACCGAGCAGCGCATCCGGCAAACCGAGGCTGATAAAGGCAATATAGATAACCGCGAGTAACAGTTGAAACATAATTTTACAATATACCTTTGAGGTGCGCAAACATGCAAGCGCAAATCGCTTTGCAATCGTTTATCTCTCCGTCGCCGATTTGTTTGAGCAGCGTACCGACCGGAAGCCATTCGACATTGAGAAATTCGTCGTCATCCAGCTCCTGCCGCGTTTTTTGAAGGCGGCGCGCATAAAAGATGTAAAGCGTTTCCGTAATAATTCCCGGCGACGGATACATCATGCCGAGGTATTCCATAGAATCCGCAATGCAGCCGGTTTCTTCCCGTAATTCGCGGCGCGCCGCATCGACAGGCTTTTCTCCGGGAATTTTATCGAGTTTACCGGCGGGAATTTCCGTCGTAATGCGATCGATAGCGTATCGATATTGCCGGACAAGTGCGACTTTACCGTCGTCGATCGCTAAAACCGCAACGCCGCCGGGATGCTTTACCACTTCGCGCGTCCCCGTTTTTCCGTCAGGTAAACGAACCGAATCGACGCGAAAGGAATACGATGCGCTTTTATACAACTCTTCGGAAGAAATTTTTTGTTCGATAAGTTCCATTTCACGTACCTCCGCATGCTTCCGTTTGATTTTAAAACCGGCAATTGCACTGCAACCGCTGCATAAAAAAACCGCCCGGCATTTTGCTTTCGCGCTTACCGGACGGTTTCCGCTGTCACATACAGCTTAGATTATTTTTTTGCTTTTTTAGCGGTTTTCTTCGCGACCGGTTTTTTAGCGGCGGTTTTTTTCGCCGTCGTTTTCTTTGCCGGTTTTGCCGCGAGTTTTTTCTGCGCAGCTTTTTTTACCGTCTTTACGGTACTCTTTTTTGCCGGAGCTTTTTTTGCAGCAGGTTTTTTAGCGGCAGCTTTTTTCGCCTTTGCCGCACGGATAACCGCTTGCGCCGCCGAAAGGCGTGCGATCGGTACGCGGTAAGGCGAGCACGAAACGTAATCGAGACCGACGCGATAGCAGAAGTCGATCGTCGCAGGATCGCCTCCGTGTTCGCCGCAGATACCGAGGTGCATTTCCGGTTTAACTTCACGCGCGTCCGTAACCGCCATTGCCATGAGTTTGCCGACACCCTTTTCGTCGAGCGTCTTAAACGGATCGTCGTCGAGGATGTTGCGATGGTAGTACGCGCCGAGGAATTTGCCCGCATCGTCGCGGCTGAAACCGAAGGTCAACTGCGTCAAATCGTTCGAACCGAAACTGTAGAAATCCGCAACCTTCGCGATCTCTCCGGAAAGGAGCGCCGCGCGCGGGACTTCGATCATCGTGCCGATTTCAATTGCGACTTTCATACCGCTCTCTTTTTCGACTTTTTCGATGACTTCTTCGCATTCTTTGCGGATCGTCGCAAGCTCGTTCGGTTCGCACACGATCGGGATCATGATCATCGGGCGGACGGGGATGCCGCGCTTTTTGCATTCGATCGCTGCAAGCGTAACGGCTTCCGTCTGCATTTTATAAATTTCAGGATAGGTGATCGTGAGACGGCAGCCGCGGTGACCGAGCATCGGGTTGAACTCTTTCAGTGCGTTGAAGCGCGCGGTAAGCGTTTCAACCGACACGTCAATGCCTTCTTCTTTCAGCACTTGCTGCACTTTGCGCGTTCCCTCTTCGTCTTTCGGAATAAATTCGTGAAGCGGCGGATCGAGGAAGCGAATGATGACGGGCTTGCCCTTCATCGCGTCAAAGATGCCGGAAAAATCTTTTTTCTGCAGCGGCATGATTTTCGCAAGCGCTTTTTCGCGGGCACTCGTCGTATCGGATGCGATCATCGCCTGGAAGTACACGAGCTTCGCGGGATCGAAGAACATGTGTTCCGTACGGCAGAGACCGACGCCTTCCGCACCGAAGTTAAACGCGGCCTGCGCCTGATCGGGCTGGTCGGCATTTGCGCGGACGCCGAAACCTTTGATCGTCGATTTGCCGACTTTGCGGACGGATCCGTTGCGGACTTCGTCGCACCATTTCATAAAGGTGCCGAAGTCGCCGGTGATCTGCGGCTCTTTTGTCGGGATCTGTCCGGCGTATACGTTGCCCGTCGAACCGTCGATCGTAAGCCAGTCACCCTGCCGGTACGATTTGCCGTTGACGGTGATGGCGCCGTTTGAAAAACGGATCGCTTCGACGCCCGAAACGCAGGGTTTGCCCATCTGGCGCGCGACGACAGCCGCGTGCGACGTGCGTCCGCCCGTCGCGGTGAGGATGCCTTGAGCGGCCGCCATACCGGCGATATCGTCGGGGCTCGTCTCTTTGCGGACGAGCAGCACTTTTTTGCCTTCTTTTGCAAGCTTTTCCGCTTCGTCTGCCGTAAACACGATTTGACCGCAGCCCGCTCCCGGAGAAGCGTTCAAGCCGCTCGCAATGACGCCTGCGCGTTTTGCCGCGTCTTTGTCGATCATCGGATGAAGCAGCTGGTCGATTTGATCCGCATCCACGCGGAGGATCGCTTCTTCCTTCGTGATAAGTTTTTCGCCGACCATATCGACGGCCATTTTGACCGCGGCAGGACCGGTGCGTTTACCGTTGCGGCACTGGAGCATATAGAGCTTGCCCTGCTGAACGGTGAATTCCATATCCTGCATATCGTGATAGTGCTTTTCGAGATTGTTGCGGATTTTAATGAGTTCGTCGTAGACTTTCGGATTGTCTTTTTTCAGCTGACTGATTTCCTGCGGTGTGCGAATGCCGGCGACGACGTCTTCGCCCTGCGCGTTCATCAAATATTCGCCGAAGAATTTGTTTTCGCCGGTCGAGGGGCTGCGGCTGAAGCACACGCCCGTGCCGGAATCGTTGCCCATATTGCCGAACACCATCGCCATAACGGTGACGGCCGTTCCTTTCAATCCTTTGATATTGTTGAGCTCGCGGTACTTGATCGCGCGCGCATTCATCCACGAACCGAAAACCGCGTTGATCGCGTGCCACATCTGCTTTTCCGGATCCTGCGGGAATTCCGTTCCCGTCGTCTTTTGATACAGCGCTTTGTATTTTGCGACGATGTCTTGAAGCTCCGACGTATCGAGTTCGTTGTCGAGTTTTTTACCCGCGCGGGCTTTCGCTTCCGAAAGAATTTTTTCGAATTCTTCATGCGGAACGCCCATCGCGACGTCGCCGAACATTTGAATAAAGCGGCGGTACGCATCCCACGCAAAGCGCGGATTGTTCGTCTTTTTTGCAAGACCGAGCACCGATTTGTCGTTGAGGCCGAGGTTGAGGATCGTGTCCATCATACCGGGCATGGAGCTCGCAGCACCCGAGCGGACGGAAACGAGCAACGGATCGTCCGGAGCGCCGAGTTTTTTACCGAACGCGCGTTCGAGCTTTGCAAGATTTGCCGCGACGTCGGAATACAGTTCTTTCGGATACTTTCTGTCATTATCGTAGTACATCTTGCACACATCGGTTGAAATGGTGAATCCCGGCGGAACCGGAACACCGATATTCGTCATTTCGGCAAGGTTCGCACCTTTGCCTCCGAGTTCCGCACGCATATCGGCGTTGCCTTCGGCTTTTTTGTTGCCGAAAAAATAAACGAGTTTTGTCTTTGCCATGTAATAACTCCATATAAGGATCGAGAGATAAGATAAGAAAATAATACAAGTAATCGCCTGCCCTGTCAATGCGGTTGTCCGTGCGATAATTATTAACGCAGTGCTGCGCACCGTTTTTTCGACACCTGTTTGCCCGGCAAACTCGCGGCGCAAACGATGCGAAGAGCGCGATTGTTTTCGACGATTTGAAGCGCATTTGCCGTTTCGGACGATACGTTTATTTTGCGCCGCCCAAATACGCTTCTTTGATACGCGTATCGGCGAGCAGCTCTTTTCCCGTACCCGAAAGCGTGATCCGCCCCGTTTCCATAACGTACGCCGCGTCGGCGATTTTAAGTGCGGCGCGCGCATTCTGTTCGACGAGCAGCACGGTCGTACCCTCCGCGTTTATTTTACGAATCGTATCGAAAATATCTTTGATGATGAGCGGGGCGAGCCCGAGCGACGGTTCGTCGAGCATAAACAATTTCGGGCGCGCCATAAGACCGCGCGCGACGGCGAGCATCTGCTGCTCTCCCCCGGAAAGCGTTCCCGCATTTTGTTTCGCGCGTTCTTTTAATCTCGGAAAAAGCTCATACACCATATCGCGGTCTCTTTCTATACCCGCTTTATCGCTTCGGTGATAAGCGCCGAGCGTAATGTTTTCCCACGTCGTGAGGTTGGGGAAAATACGGCGCCCTTCCGGCACGAGCACGACGCCATCCGAAACGATGCGCTTTGTTCCGAGTGCGGTCAGCTCTTTTCCGTTCCACGCGATGGAACCCGATTGCGGTTTTACCAATCCGACGATCGAATTGAGCGTCGTCGATTTTCCCGCTCCGTTCGCGCCGATCAGCGATACGATTTTTCCGTCGGGAACTTCGATCGAAATCCCTTGCAGCGCGTGAATGCCCCCGTAATATACTTCAACGTTCGTAAGCTCAAGCATCGCCGCCCTCCGCATCTCCGTCGAAGAATTCGTTTTCCGTACCCAAATACGCGTCGATCACTTTTTGATTCGAGCTTATCTCTTTCGGCGTTCCTTCGGCAATCGTATTACCGTATTCGAGCACATACATTCTGTCGCAGATTCCCATAACGACCTGCATGTGATGTTCGATTAATAAAATCGAAATGCCGAAATCGTTTCTGATTTTTTTAATAAAAACCATCAGCTCTTCCGATTCCTGGGGATTCATCCCCGCCGCCGGTTCGTCAAGCAGGAGCAGTTTTGGCCGCGTCGCAAGCGCGCGCACGATTTCAAGGCGGCGCTGTTCGCCGTAAGGCAAACTCGTCGCACTGTCGTACGCGTGTTTTTTTAAATTGACCTGATCGAGGAGATCGAGCGCATGTTCTTTGACTTTTTGAGCGCGGTGTCGGTATCCCGGCAAATGCAGCACCGATTCGAATACGCTGAAGTGCGCACGCAGATTTCCCGCAACCGTGACGTTTTCAAGCACGCTCATTTCGCCGAACAGCCTGATATTTTGAAACGTACGCGCAAGTCCGAGTTCGGTGATTTGATGCGGCTTCAATTTTACGATATCGGTATCGTCCCAAAAGATGCCGCCTCCGGTCGGTTTATACACGCCGGTGATCATATTGAACGCGGTCGTTTTGCCCGCTCCGTTCGGCCCGATCAAGCCGACGATTTCGCCGTCATCGACTTTGAGATTCAAATCCCGAACCGCCGTAAGTCCGCCGAACTGTATCGTCGTGTGAATGCACTGCAGCATCAGCGGCCTCCCGTTTTTCGATTTTTCAACTTCGGCACAAGTCCGATCTTTGCAAGATAATCCCAGGAAAATTCGTTCGTGCCCATGAGACCGCGCTGCCGATAGATGACGACGATCATAAGCAAAAGCGAAAAGACGACCATGCGCAGTCCGGGCAAACCGTTTGTTTTGACGAAAACGAAATTGAGCGGACCGTCGAGAAAGCGCAGCATTTCCATGCACACGGTGACGACGATCGATGCGATGACCGAACCCGTGATACTGCCGTTTCCGCCGAGCACGACGATGAGCAGGATATTGTACGTGAGGCCGAACACGAACATACGCGGATCGATTGTCTGCATGAGATGCCCGAGCAAAGCGCCTCCGATTCCCGCCATAAAACCCGACATGATAAAACTGATCGTTTTAACTTTTGCAACGTTGATACCCATCGCTTCCGCCGCGATTTCGTTGTCGCGGATCGCTTTAAGCGAACTGCCGAAAGCGGAGTTGATAAGCGCAACCGTAAAGACGATTGCGAGGATCGCGCAGCCCCACACGACGTAGGTCGTCGAATACTTCGGTAAGCCTTTTAAACCGAGCGCGCCGTTCGTCACTCGCTGCAAATTCGTAATGATGACGCGGATGATTTCCGCAAAACCGAGAGACGCGATCGCGAGATAATCGTCGTGCAGACGCAGCACCGGAAGTCCGATCAAAAAAGCAAAGAGCGCGGCGGCCAAGCCTGCAAGCAAAAGGGCCGGCAAAAACGGAATCTGAACGCCTGCAAGCGGTTGTATAATCGGCGCAAGGTAAAAATTCATTTCTTTTTGCGCGGGACTCATCGTCAAAAGCGCCGAAACATACGCGCCGATCGCCATAAAACCCGCATGTCCGAGCGAAAAAATGCCGGTAAAACCGTTTAATAAATTGAGCGAAAGCGCAAGGACGATATAGATTGCGCAGAGATTGAAAACGCGCAGCGTAAAATTATCGAAAAAAACATCGGCTGCGGCGATGAACGCAAGCGCAAGCACAGCCGCACACACGGTCAATATCGTTTTTTTCTTTTTATCGATTGTTATGACTGCCGCGCTCATACTTTTTCCACTTGGTTTTTTCCGAGCAGCCCCGCAGGCTTAAAGAGCAGCACGAGGATAAGCACGATAAACGCAAACGCGTCGCGGTAGCCGGTAAGCGCCGGCAAAAACGCGATTATCATGATTTCGAGAAAGCCGAGCAAAAAACCGCCGAGCACCGCTCCTCCTATATTGCCGATGCCGCCGAGCACCGCTGCGATAAAACACTTGAGTCCCGGCATGATACCCATCGTCGGATTCAGCTGAGGATATTTTAACGCCCACAGGATGCCGCCGATGGCAGCCATGAGCGAACCGATTCCGAACGTAAAAGAAATCGTTTTATCGACGTCGATCGCCTGAAGCCGTGCCGCATCCAAATCGGTCGAAACCGCACGCATCGCCATACCCGTCTTCGTTTTATTGACGACCCAAAGCAGCAGTACGAGGAGTACGGCCGTCACAATCGGAATGACTGCGCTGATTGCGACGACGGTAACCGCGTTTTTCGACGAACCGAACGTAAACAATTTATTAAAAATATCGGGAACGGGAAAACCTTTTTGCCGTCCGCCGAAAACGACGGTCGCCAAGTTTTCGATCAAAAACGAAGCGCCGATAGCGCTTATCATAACGGAAATTTTCGGCGAATCGCGAAGCGGCCGGTAGGCGACCCGTTCAAGTCCGATCCCGAGCAGAGCCGTCAGCGAAATCGCAACGATAAAAGCGACCCACCACGGTAAAAAAAACGTCGCGATGAGATAAAACGCAAAATATCCGCCGAGCATAAAGATATCGCCGTGCGCAAAGTTGATGAGGCGCAATATGCCGTACACCATCGTATAACCGATTGCGATGAGCGCGTAGAGGCTGCCGAGCGAAAGCGCATTTACGATATGCTGCAAAAAAAGTACCGGTGTCATATACAGTTCCGAAACACGATACCTGCCGCAAAGTACTTGCACCGTCTTACGGCAGGTATTATTAATTATTAAAAATTCTTACGGGTTTACGATTGTGATATAGGTAAACTTTCCGTCTTTTACCGTTTTAATAAAAGCGCTTTTCGTCGCGTCTCCGTTTTCATCGAGCGTAACGTTTCCGGCAACTCCTTCGAAGTCGCTCGTCGCCGCAATCGCATCGCGAATCTTCGTCGTGTCGATCGAATCGGCCCGACGTATCGCGTCGAGAACAAGGCGATATCCGTCAAAAGCGAGAACCGTAAACGCGGCGGGTTCTTTGTGATACTCTTCATCGTATTTTGCCAAAAAAGTTTTCGCAAGATCGCCCGTCGCACCGCCTGCATCGAAAGCCGTAGAAAGAAGACAGCCTTCAACGGCATCTTTTCCGACATCGATGAGTTCGGGCGTTTCCCACGTATCGCCGCCGAGGAAGGGAGCGGTAATGCCGAGCTCTCTCGCCTGCTTCATGATAAGGGCGCTTTCCGTGTAATTGCCCGGCGCGAAGATCACGTCGGGATTGCTCGCTTTGATCGTCGTCAGCTGCGCGGTAAAATCCTGATCGCCGGTATTGTAATTGAGCTCTGCAAGAATGCTCGATTCTCCGGCAAGTTTTTTAAACGTGTCGGAAAAGAATTTCGCAAGACCGACGGAATAATCGTTCGAAATTTCACGGATAAGTACCGCGGTTTTCGCGTTGAGATTTTTATTCGCGTATGTCGCCATAACGGTTCCCTGAAACGGATCGATAAAGCATACGCGGAAATAATACGGATTGTCCTTTGTAACGAGGGGATTCGTACACGTCAATCCCATTGCCGGAACTTTCGCTTCCTGCACGATGGGACCCGCTGCGATGGAATAGCCCGAACCCCACGAACCGAGCACAACCTTTACTTTTTCCTTGTCAACGAGGCGCTGTACCGCATTCGCCGCTTCGACTTTATCGGATTTGTTGTCGGCGACCACGAGTTCGACTTTATATTCTTTCCCGCCCGCCGTAACCGTCGGATACAGTTCGTTTGCAAGACGGACGCCTTCGAGCTCAAGGGCGCCGCCCGCCGCATTCGCTCCCGTCATCGGTTCGAATACGCCGATTTTAATCGTATCGCTTTCCGCCTGCGCGTTTTTTTTCGTACATGAAACAAAGGTGCCGAGTGTAAAAACGGCCGCTGCGAAGGCGACGAGTTTACCGATTTTTTTCATAATTTCCTCCAAATAAAATGGGACGAACAAAAAAAGCCGAAATTTGTATTCGCGTACAAACTCCGGCGATTTACTGTATGAAAATTATAGTCGAATTCGATTTTTATGCAAGTGCCCGCTTACGGCGATTGCTTTTACGAAAAAAGCGGTCCGATTGATAAAAAACAGTACATTCGATACGATAATACCGTGCACGAGCACGGTATTATTCCGTAAACAGGAGAACACAGCTATGAAAAAAATTACAAACGTCCCCGAAGTAAAACTCGGAATCATCGCGGTCAGCCGCGACTGTTTTGTCATCTCGCTTTCGGAGCGGAGGCGCAAAGCGATCGTAGAATCCTTTTCGCAGTACGGTACTATTTACGAAGCAAAGACGACGGTCGAAAACGAAGTCGATATGCTCAAAGCCGTCGACGAAGTAAAACAGGCGGGCTGCAACGCGCTCTGCGTATTTCTCGGAAACTTCGGCCCCGAAACGCCTGAAACGCTCATCGCAAAAGAATTCGCAGGTCCCGTGATGTACGCCGCTGCGGCCGAAGAGCGCGCAGGCGATTTAATCGACGGGAGAGGAGACGCGTACTGCGGTATGCTCAACTGTTCGTACAATCTCGGGCTTCGAAAACTCAATGCGGTCATCCCCGAATATCCGATCGGAACCGCTTGCGACATCGCAAAAATGCTGCGAGATTTTATTCCGGTCGCGCGTGCGTGCATCGGCATCGCAAATTTGAAAATCATTACGTTCGGGCCTCGCCCTCAGGATTTTTTCGCATGCAATGCTCCGATCAAAGCGCTCTACGATATCGGCGTCGAAATCCAGGAAAACTCGGAACTCGATTTGCTCGTGTCGTACCGCGCGCATAAAGACGACGGCCGCATTCCCGAAGTCGTAAAAGATATGGAAAGCGAACTGGGTACGGAAGGCAATCGATTTCCCGATCTGCTCCCGCGCATGGCGCAGTTTGAACTTACGCTGCTCGATTGGGCGGAAGCGAACAAAGGTGCGCGAAAATACGTCGCGTTTGCGAACAAGTGCTGGCCGGCGTTTCCGAAAGAATTCGGTTTTGAACCCTGTTATGTAAACAGCCGCCTTGCGACACGCGGCATTCCGGTTGCGTGTGAAGTCGATATCTACGGCGCGCTCAGCGAATACATCGGTACCTGTGTGACAGGCTCTCCGGTTACGCTCCTCGATATCAACAATTCCGTACCCGCCGATATGTACGAAAACGATATCAAAGGAAAATTCCCCTACGCCTACAAAGCGACGGACGTGTTTATGGGATTTCACTGCGGCAATACGCCGTTCTGTCGTTTGAATCCTAAAAGCAAACCGGCCGTTAAATATCAGCTCATTCAGCACCGCCTGCTCGAACCGTCGGGCAGTGCACCCGATTTTACGCGCGGTACGCTCGAAGGCGATATCGATTCCGGCGACATTACGTTTTTCAGACTTCAGAGCGCTGCGGACACGACGCTGCACGCGTACATCGCGCAGGGCGAAGTGCTTCCCGTCGCAACGCGTTCGTTCGGCGGCATCGGCGTGTTTGCGATTCCCGAAATGGGCAGGTTTTACCGTCACGTGCTCATTTCAAAACGGTTCCCGCATCACGGCGCCGTAGCCTTCGGACATGCGGGCAAAGCGCTGTTCACCGTATTCGACTATCTCGGCGTACAGGATATTTCATACAATAAACCCGCCGGACAGCTGTACTGCGATGAAAATCCGTTTGAAAATTGACAGCCTGAATGTCGAAAGTATTTCAAAATAAAGATATGCTTTCGGCGAAAATTTCGTTCGCCGGCGTACGCCGTTCATTGATGCATAAAATGAAAACAAAAGGATACATATGGCTGTCACGATAAAAGATATTGCAGCAAAAGCCGGCGTATCACGCGGAACCGTCGACCGCGCACTTCACAACAGAAAGGATGTCAATCCTGAAGTGGCGAAACGGATCCGCCGTATCGTCGACGCAATGGGCTACATACCGAATCGCGCAGGCAAAGCGCTTGCAGCGCGCAAACAGCCCATCCGCTTCGGCTGCCTGCTCCCCGACAAAGACAATCCGTTTTTCAACGATGTCATCAAAGGATTTCGGCGGGCCGAAGCGGAGCTCAAAGATTACGGCGTAAGCGTAGAGCTGATTCACATACGCGGATTCGACGTGCAAACGCATATCGCCGCAATAAAAAAAGCGGCAAAAAAACGTTACAAGGGTATGTGCATCACGACACTCGACTTACCCGAAGTGCAGCGCGAAGTCTTTGCGCTCACGCAGGGCGGCACCCCCGTCGTAAGCGTCAACACCGATATCCCCGACAGCGGAAGAATCTGCTATGTCGGCACCGACTACAAAAAAGCGGGGTACACCGCAGCGGGCATGTTGTCGCTTATCACAAAAGAAAAACAAAAATTATTAATCGTAAGCGGGTCGTTTCACATACGCGGACACAACGACAGAATCAAAGGATTTTGCACAGGCCTTGCGGAACACGGCATTGCATATGAAATCATTAAAACGGTTGAAGCCTTCGACAGCAACGAAGATTCATATATACTCACGCATACGATTCTTTCGAAGCATCCCGAAATCACCGGCGTCTTCGTCGTCGCAGGCGGCGTTTCCGGAGTATACCGTGCGATAAAAGAACTCGGTCGCTCTTCAATCGTACCGCTCGTATTCGACGATTTGCCGGAAATCAAAAAAATTATCAAGGAAGGCGGCATCGGCTTTACGATCTGTCAAGAACCGGAAACGCAGGGATATATCGGCATAATGCGATTATTCGGTTATCTTATGGAAGAAGGGAAAAAATTACCGGACGACTATATCACACAAACGATTATTAAAATCGCCGGTAACATATAGAGCACGATCAGCCATCGGTATACGCAAGCCGACAACGGCAACCGGTACGGAAGCGTTCAGCACCGCTCGCGCACGACGAATAATACGATAAATAACGCGTTGTCACGTGCGGAACAATCGGCTACAATAAATTCATGCGAAACAAACAAAACGACGAACTCGCCGTGTGCGGACTTTCCGCCGTAAAAAAGCTCGAAAAAAATAATTGGAAAAAAATCCGCCGATTGTATTTTACAAAAGAGACCGCACCGTTTTTCGGCGGACTTTGCAAAAAGCTTGCGGAAAATCGCGGCATATACAATTTGGTCGAGCCGGCCGATTTGGAAAAACTTTCCGGAACCGTGCATCATCAGGGCGTCGTCGCGATGATCTTTATGCCGAAAATTATGCCGCTCGATTCCGACGTCTCGGACGAGTGGATCGCAAACGGCGAAAACGTACTTGTGCTCGACCGCATCGGCAATGCGAACAATTTCGGCGCAATTGTCAGGAGCGCAGCTTTTTTCGGTATGAAAAACATCGTTATCCCGGCGGACGAATCGCAGTCTGCGATTACGACGAGCAGTTACCGCATCGCACAAGGCGGTATGGAATTCGTTACGATTTATTCGGCGAATTCGATTCCGCGTTTTATGGAAGCCGTTCGCGGACGCATGCTGCGGATAGGTACCGATTTACGTGCAAAAAAAACGCTCGCGGAAATCGCGGGTCTGCGCGGAAGCAAACCGATAGCCGTTGTACTCGGCAACGAAGAGGACGGCATATCCGATGACGTGCGGAAAAATTGCGACGAATGCGTCATCATCCCCTTTGCGGGATTTACAGAAGGAAGCGAGCCCGCCATACAAAGCTTAAACGTCGCACAGGCGGCGTCGATTATTTTATACGAACTGATACAGCGGCCGAACGGACACTGATGTAGAGTAAACATTTTTATCAAAATTTTTATCGCCTTAATAATTACGCCTTAATAATTTATTGACAGCGTATACAGAATGGAGTACTATAAAAAAATAAACAAACGTATAGTGCTGCTTTTTCGGCAAAACTTTTCTCTGTCGATCGGCAGTATCATACACAATACGCATATCGATTCATTTTTCAGGAGGTGTTATGAAAAAAATGATTTTAGCCGTCATGCTTGCAAGCATCGGCGCGGCGGTTTTTGCAATGGGAGCTTCGGAAACGACGGGCTTTTCCGCAAAACCGGTTACGCTGGAATGGTGGACGTGGGATCCGACCATGAAAGATCAAAATATGCAGATCATTGCAAAGTATCAGGCTGAACACCCGAACGTAAAAATCAACAATACCATTATCGATACACATGAATATTGGACGAAACTCCGCATTCAGGCTCAGCAGCGCAAACTGCCCGACGTCTTTACGATGAGTTCCGGCTATCTCGAAGAATGGGCGGAAAACGGCCTCATGTACAATCTCGATTCGCTTATCAAACGCGACGGCACCGATAAAAAATTTTATAAATCGATGATGGACGCGACGAAAGCGATTTCAAAAAGCGATCACGTCTATGCACTGCCGTTCGCGCTCGTTACGGCGGTGCTTTACTATAACAAAGATATGTTTGACGCGGCAGGCGTCAAATATCCGACGGAAGATTGGAGCCGGGACGATTTTCTCGCCGCCGCAAAAAAATTGACGATCGATAAAAACAATGACGGTGCCGTCGACCAGTGGGGCTTTTGGTTTTACGGACGCTATGCGCAGATTGAAAGCTGGGTGTATGCGAACGGCGGCAACCTGCTCAATGCGCAAAAAAACAAATTCGCTCCGGATGCCAACGCGCGCGATGCGCTGAATTTTCTGTACCGGCTCGTTGCCGTTGAAAAAGTCGCACCCCGTCAAAAAGATATGAGCGCATTCCGCAATCAGGATATTTTTCCGCAGGGCAAATGTGCAATGTGGATCGACGGTTCATGGTATGTCGACAATCACCGCAAAACGCTCGGCAACAGCGTAAAGTGGGGTATAAGCCGCGTTCCGTTCGGACCCGCAGGCAAAGCGAAGCGCGTCACCTACGGCTGGCCCGATGCATATTGTATGTCGCCGAATACGCAAAATGTCGATGAAGCGTGGAAATTCATGCAGTACGTTGCGGGCGAAGGCATCGATTTGTCGCAGTATATGGCGGGCAAAATTCCGTCGAACATTGCGCTTTCAAAAGGCATCGTCGACCCGGCTCAGCAGCCCGGCAAAGAGATGGAGCTTTTGAATAAAGAAGCGGGAGAGCCTCTTAAAACTTCCTACACAAAAGGATGGAACGAATGGAGAGGCTACCGTGCGAACGAAGCGATGGGCTTAAACGGTTACATCGACAGCGCGCTGAACGGCGAGAGAACGATGGATCAGGCGATTACGGCCGCGACCAAAGACATCAATGTCGTTCTTTCCCGTTATTACAAATAATTGATTTTATCGGCGGCATGCGTCAGTTTGCATGCCGTCTTTTTATTATTCAGTATCTGTTAATTTAGGATATAATAATGTCTTCCAAATCACTCGTATGGCACAAGCCGTGGACACCGTGGATCTTTTTATTACCGACCGTCATCGGCTTGTTCGTATTTCGTTTAATGCCGATCGTCGCGGCATTTATCTTAAGCTTTTCCGATTGGAATTTGCTTGCATCTCCGAGATTCCACGGATTCGCAAACTATATCGAAGCGCTTAAAGATCCCGACACGTGGCTCGTTATCCGCAACACGTTCAAATTTTCCGTTTTCTATGTAATAGGCGGTATGCTGTTCGGTTTGATTTTTGCCTGCCTTATCAACGTAAAAATAAAAGGCATCAATTTTTTCCGCGCGGCCATTTACATGCCGGTCATCACTTCTTCGGTTGCGGTCGGAATCGTTTGGCGATGGCTGCTCGGTCCCAACTACGGACTCCTTTCCGTTATTTTAAAAAGCGTCGGCATTATGACTATGCCGAATTGGCTCGGCGATAAAAAACTCGTTTTGTTTACCGTTGCATTCGTTCAAGTGTGGAAAATGTCCGGTTACTATATGATTTTGTTTCTTGCCGGTCTTCAAAATATATCACATGAAATGATCGAAGCGGCGACCATAGACGGTGCAAGCCGACCACAGCGTTTTTTCCGCATAACGCTGCCGCTCTTGAGTCCGACGACGTTTTTTATTTTAACAATCGCAATCATCGACTCATTTAAAAACTTCGAATTGATTCTTGCCATGACGCGCGGCGGGCCGATGAACGCATCGAATACGCTCGTCTATGACGTGTACTTAAACGCATTCGTATATTACCGCGTCGGCTTCGCCGAATCGATCGCGTTTATCCTTTTGATAATCGTCGCGTTTTTCACCGTCTTGAATTTTTACATCAGAAAACGCTGGGCGCAGCCGTGGGATTAAAAAAAAATTCGGAAAAGCATCGTCTCAAACGGGAGCGGCGCTTTTTGAAAATTACCGTTTTGGACAAAAAGATTTATCAGGAGAATACCGTGTTGGACAAAAAAGACCGTATTCCGATCATACGATATATATTGATTATTTTATTTGTGCTGCTTTCGATTTTTCCGTTCATTTGGATGGTGTCGAATTCTTTTATGAGTGCGAAAAACATTTTCGCCGATCCGCCGAGATTCATACCCGATCTGCTGTTTACCGACCGAATATGGGACAACTATAAAACGGTTATGGGTGTATATAATTTCGGACGCTATATTTTAAACTCCGTTTTTGTCGTCGTGCTTGCCGCGGCAGGACAGCTTTTCGTATGTTCACTCAGCGGCTTTGCATTTGCACGGATGCGTTTCAAAAGCAGAAACCTGCTGTTTTCTCTTTTAGTGCTCACGTATATGATTCCGGTTCAAGTTACGATCATCCCCGAGTACTATCTTATGATGCGCCTGAATTGGCTCGATTCCTATCTTCCTCTGATAGTGCCGTCTTTCCTTGCCGGCGCGCTCGGTACGTTTATGCTGAAAGAATTTTACGAACAAGTACCCGAAGCGCTCTTCGATGCCGGGATCATCGACGGGGTGAATTCGCTTCAAATGTATACGATGATTTACGTACCGCAATCGATCGCGCCGATCGCGACGCTGTTTATCATCGCATTTATGAACAACTGGAACGATCTGCTTCGGCCTATGCTCTACATTGCCAAAACGGAGCTGTACACCGTTACGCTCGGACTTACGATGTTCCAAGGTCAATATTCGAGCGAATGGAATTTGCTGCTTGCGGCCGGCGTACTTGCCGTTTTGCCGCTGATCATCGTATTTATTTTCTGCCAGCGTTATATCATCGAAAATTCCATGAACGTCGGCATCAAAGGATAATATGACTGTCTTCAAACGCTTGGATCAAATCGACAATCCCGACGGAAATATTCAGCGGTTTTTGACCGTGTCGGGATTCGGCTGGAACGATATCGCCTTTACGCAAGCTCCGTTCCGTTCCGATTTTATTAAATCGCTGGCACAGCTCTATCGCGTGGCCATCATTCCTAAAAATCCTTCAGAAGCCGGACACTTGATTTTTTTTCACGTACCCGACACCGTCGATACGGCTTCGATGCCCCGAACGATCGGCGGCGTGACGTATTACGATGCGACGGCAAACCTCGCCGCGTGGATTGAAAGCGGCGATCCGAAAAGCGAAAGCCTGCTGAATGCGGTTATAAAATCGGGTTTTTGCGATACGGCTGACGGATCGGGTGCGGGTGCGCGGGCTATGCCGGTTTCAAATCGCTTCGGCTGCGTAAGCGATGCCGCAAAAACGCATGACATAGCATGTAACGCCCACTTTTTTTTAATGGACACTTTCGATGCGCTCAATCCGTACGATCTTTTCGGAACGCCCTACGGTATGACCGTGCAAAAAGGAACAATGATTTTGCCGCCGCTGCATCACCGTCCCGCACTCGTTGCGGATACGGACGGAAAAACACGGATCGCGCATCCCGAACTCACCGAAGTGTCCGTAACGATAGACGGCAAAACTTACGTACACGGCAAAAACTGTCTTTTTTTTGAACGCCCCGATACGGAAATGACGCCGCCGTGCAGCGGAAGCGCATTGCTCGTTGCCGACGGCCGCGTCATCGCATCGAAAAAAGGAGGAGCCGTTCGCGTTCCCATGGGAGGCTTTGCCGTTCAAACGGAAAAGCCCGTTGCCGTTTCCGATCCGCACTGTTCCTTTCAAAGCGATACGCCGTATGCGTTTGCGCTGCAAGTCGGACCTGCAATGACGGAAAACGGAAAACCTGCCGTCGATTTTTCCGGCTGCCCCTTTTGCGAATTCGGAAAAATGACCGCATTTCCGCCGACGGTATATCCCCTTTCTTGGGACGGCGGAAGAGCCGGACGGATAGTGTTGGGAGCCGATAAAGACGATTTGCCCGTGTTAATTTGGGCCGAAGCCGCAAGCATCCACGGTCACATAAAAGGAAAAGAAAGTCCCGGCTGTTCGCTCAAAGAAACGGCTGCATACTGCGCCCGTATCGGTCTTCAAAACTCGGTCAATTTGGACGGCGGCGGATCGTCGCAGCTGCTTGTAAACGGCGAGAGATTTTTGCATTTGAAAGATCGAACTGCCGACAATCGAGAAGCGGAACGACCGGTACCGGGAATCATCGTCATATCGTAAAGCGTCGTACAAAGCCGCCGCTCCGTTTGAATACGCGCTTTTAAAAACACGCTCTTTTAAAAACATTGTCAAAGATCCCCAAGCACGATATGATTTATGTATATGAAATACTTTATTATGTCCGATATTCACGGAAGCGCCGCGGCTTGTGAAAAAGCGCTCGAGCACTTTCACGCGCTTAAATGCGATAAAATTATTTTACTCGGCGACGTGCTCTATCACGGACCGAGAAATCCGCTGCCGGAAAATTATGCGCCCGCCCTTGTCGCGCAAATGCTCAACCCGCTCGCGCACGACATAATCGCGTGCCGCGGAAACTGCGACTCCGAAGTCGATCAGATGGTACTCGCCTTTCCGATTTCGGCGGATTACGCCTGCATCGCCGATGACGGTATAAGAATTTTTGCATCGCACGGACACATCTATGCTCCGGCAAAACAAACGGCAAACGAAGCAATTGTCGCCGGCAGCAAAATTCCGCCGCTCTCCCCGAACGATATCGAACTGTTCGGCCACATCCACGAACAGCACTTGTATAAAACGCAAGCCGGCGCGCTCGTATGCAACCCCGGTTCGACATCGCTTCCGAAAAACGATTCTCCTGCGGGATTCGCCGTATACGAAAAAGGCGAAATCGCGTTGTACGATATGGAAGGACGCGAACTCAAGCGGATGAGCTGCAAATAAGCTGCGCGCAATCGAAGGATGATTTTACACGATGAAAAAAATTATTAATTTTATACTGCCGATAGTATCTGCGGCGCTCCTTTTCGCAAACGGAAAAAACGATATACCGAACTTCGCACAAAACGCAGTCGAACCGAAAACTCGCATCGTCGCATCGACATCGTGGACAGCCGCTTTTGCCGATATCGCAGGGGCGGACAACGTCGAAACGATCGCACCCGCAACGCTTCGTCATCCGCCGGAATACGAAGTGACGGTGAGCGATATTCAAAAAATCACGGCAAGCGATCTTTTCATCTACGCCGGTTTTGAACGAATGATGAAAACGCTCGGCGATTCTATAGACGGAACGAAAATGATGCGCATCGCAAGCAACAATTCAATTGCAACGGTAACGAACGAAACGGCAAAAATTGCGGAAAGATTGGGTACGGAAGAACAAAACAAAGCGCGGCTCGCCCTCTATGTAAATGCCATACGGGATGCGAAAGCGGAAATCGAGCGGCGCGGAAAATCGAATGCAAAAGTGCTGTGCCACAAACACCAGCGCTACCTCGCCGCCGATTTGGGTTTTACCGTTGCGGAGACATTCGGACCGGAGGCTGTGACGGCAAACCAAATCGCAAACGCAAAAACCGGCGGCTGCGATATAATCATCGACAATGTGCATAACCCCGTAGGCAGTCCGCTTGCCGAAGTTGCGCCGAACGCCGCGTATATCGTGTGGCGAAACTTCCCCGACAAAGTCGAACGGAATGCATTGCTGCACGTCATACGGGAAAATATCGCTGCGCTGATGAAAGCGATGTAAACGCCGAAACATACGGTCGGAAAATTATTCCGTGTCGCTTCTCGTGTCGATGAGCGTTTTTTCGATATCCGATTGGGGAAGCGCATCGACACGCGTCAATTTTCTTTCGATCTGGCGGCTGCGCTTTTCCGCGTTTTCGATTTCATTCGTCGCCGACAGCAGCTTTTCTTTTGTCTTTGCCAAAACCGCGCCGAATTTTCCGAATTCCGTTTTTACCGTACCGAGCAATTCCCAAATCCTGCTCGTCTCTTTTTGAATCGCGAGCGTGCGAAAACCCATTTGCAAGCTGTTCAAAAGAGCCGTCAACGTCGTCGGTCCCGATATCGTAACTTTAAAATCGTTTTGCAGCTGCTGCACAAAACCCGGAATGCGATTCAGCTCCGCATACAAACTTTCATACGGAACGAACAATATGCCGAAATCGGTCGTATGCGGAACTTCGATATATTTTTCTTTAATATCTTTTGCCATGCTCCGTATCTCTGATGCCAACGCTCTTTTCTGCAATTCGATTTCGGCCTTATCTCCCGTTTCATACGCCAGTGTCAGCTTATCCCAAATCGCAACGGGATATTTCGAATCGATCGGCAGGTAGATATAATCGCGTTCCGTACTTTTCGACGGAATTTTTACGGCAAACTCGACGACCGTTTTCGGATTGGAAGGATTCGGATGCGCGTTTTTTTCGTATTGTTCGGCCGATAAAAAATCGCTGAGGATGGCTTCTAGCTGCACTTCGCCCATGCCGCCGGCGGACTTTACATTCGTCAATGCGCGCTTAAGCCCGCCGACATCGCCGGCAAGAGTTTGCATTTCGCCGAGACCTTTTTGTACGGCTTCAAGCTGCTTGCTCACGATTTCAAACGAACTCGACAATCGCTTTTCAAGCGTCGACTGCAGTTTTTCATCTACCGTCATGCGCATCTGCTCAAGCTTCTTTTCGTTGTTGTCCTGTATGTTTTTAAGTCCGGCTTGTATGGTTTCCTGCTGTTTAAAAAGATTCGCCTGCGTTGCACTTGATAAACTGTCGAATTTTTGAGAAATAATCGCCATAAATTTTGTTAAATTGTTCGTCAGGGATTCATGCGTGTTTTTCGTCAGAGTATCCAATTTTCCGTTTATCGATTCTTGGAATTTTACGAGCGTTTCGGTATTTTCCTTTCGCGATTCTCTGTCGCTTTCGGAATTCGCTTTTCTGCTTCGTTCAAATTCGTCTTTCAGATTTTTTTCGTAATTTTCAAGCCGATTGATAATCGTCCGTGAATCGGTTCCACTTTTTTTAACAATAAGCACGATTAATAAAATGACGGTGAGCAAAAGCAATCCGATAATCGCTATAAAAAACTGCAATTCCATATTATTAATTTAAAACTCCTGCTCAGCCCTGCGGTTCGCTGAAGCGGCTTCATCGATATGCGTATCGTCTTTCAGTATGATCCCGCTCTCACGCTTCCCACAATTCGTTGAGGCGCGAATCGAGGGCGGCGATGACGCGGCCTCGCGAAAAATGCAGTCGCTTTGCCGTAAGCGCGTCGAAAGTCGTAAACATCTGTCCGAGAAATATACCCGCTTTGCCCGGCAAGTGCAAATGCGGCGATATGGCGAATTGTGAAAGAAATACCATGCCGGAGAGAATGCCGCTTTTGTGCAAGCCGATGAGGAGCGAGTCGAGCGTAATGCGGAATTTACCGAACGACAGGAGCACTCTGCCCGACGGTGCAAGGAGCGCAAAAAACGTAATGCCGATCGTCATAAAGATAGACGGCAACACTTTGATGCGTCCGTGTTTTTTTATTGCAGCCATTGTGAAAAACGCCGCAACGAAAATCCACACGATGCACACGCGCACGATGCCGGATACGTTTTTCGGAACGACCAGTCCGTGCAGTAAAAAGATCGGGAACAGAATCATCGCGGCGATAAACTGAACGCGCGAAGTTTTGGCGTCGGCATCGAGCGGGCTGCCGGAAGAAGGGGCAGCGAAAAAGACCGGAGCGCTTTCGGCGCGAGGACTTTGGAGCGAGGGGGAGACTTCCCCCCCTGCCGTATTCGAATCAAGCTGCTCGGAAAGCAGCCGCTTATACCACGACGATTTCGCGCAAAAAATATTCACAAAAACGCCGAGCACGAGTCCGGTCACGAAGCCGGTAAAAAAAAGAAGCGGAGCGATGTAGCGCGTTTGAGTGCCGAAAATCATCACGCGGGCGACGGCAACCTGTGCCGCATTGTTCGCAAGCGCGCCTGCGAGGCTCAAGCCGATATTCGACATGAGCTTCGTTTTGTGAAAGAGCGTGTAGAACAGGAGCATCGCAAAGCCGGAAGCGAACGAACCCGCTGCGGAAAACACGAACACGTACGAAAAAAGCGTGCCGGAGATGAGCGCCTGACCGAGCACTTTGAGCACGATAAGAAAGGCGACGTCGCGTTTGGACATCATCGCGAGCGAAATGAGGATGGGAAGGTTTGCCAGTCCGAGCCGCATAAACGGCAGCGGTTTCGGGATCGCGTATTCGACAGCGGAAAGAAAAAGACAGAGCGCCGCAAAAAACGGAACGCGCGAAGATCGGGTTGTGTTCGTCATAGCGCAAGTATAACGTATCGTGCGGAAAGCAACAACGGAGCGGGAATGTGTTCGGGGAGCGCGCGGTGCAAGAGACGGCATACGAACCCCCGATTACGCCCGTACCGATTTTTGTCAAAAAGCCCGGCAGATACGTCGCGCCGCGTTTTCTTATTTGATGTTCATTCGCCGAAAATTTCTTTTCTGTGGTATTCGCCGAGCTTTTCGAGGTCGCAAGCGAGCGATGCGTTTGTACCGGATAGTGCGGCGCCTTTCTTGTTGCCGTGTGTTTTTTTACCGCCGCCGTCCGCCGCACGATTTTTTTGATAGGCTTTCAAATCGATGAGAAAGCGGTTCATCGAAAAATGCTGATAGACGAACACGCTGTTCCACGCATCGCTTCCGGCATAGGCGGCTTTCAGTGCGTCGCGGTACGGCGCAAATATACCCTTCTCTTTCAATTCCGCATAACCGACAAGCCACAGCTGAGGAGGATTAAAACACTCGCCGATTTTTGTGCCGACCGTATCGGCTCGGCTTCGCGCGTCTTGTTTTCTGTTTGCACCGTTTTCCCAAAGTGCGCGATGCAGCTTTGCCGTGTGCTCGGCCATCCACAGCTGACTTATTTCGATGAGCTTTGCGATTTCAGGATCTGCTTTTTGCAGAGAGCGCAGATGGTGCGTCTTTGCGGTATGCACGGGTGTTTTATTCAGGATGACGACGTTTTTTCTGAAATCGGTTTGCAGTTCGGGATTGCGCCGAAAAAAACCGTCGGCGATTTTCCCGCTCTGTCCGACGAGGTAGCGATTGTTGATCGAAAGCTGTTCGTCTTTGCCCGGATTGTCGCCGATGACGATCAATTTGATTTCATCTTGAGCGGAAACGTCGTCGAGCGCACGGTTGTACACGACCGTCGTTTCAACGGGATAATCCGGCGTATCCTTTTGCGCGGCGGATCTTTGCAGCGTTTCGAGCGCCGAAGCGTACTTCGACCACTCGGCAACGCGAGATCGGAATTCGTCACGGAATTCGACAAAGGCTTTAAATTGCGATCGAAGCATCACCGCACTCCGCGACTCTCAGGAAAATATTATTGTGCGGTTTTTCGCAATCGGAAAAACGAAACGATATTGATAATACCCTGATACAGAAAACCGAAGCCGATCATGTACGCGACGACCAATCCGGTAAAAAGCGGATGAAAGGCCATGACGATGCCGCAGAATATTCCGAGTACGCCGGTCAAAAATAAATAATTTCCTTCGCGCTTGTCGGCTTTGCGTATTTCAAAGCCGATAAAGATTCTTGAGATCCCGCCGAAAAGCACCCAAAACACGAATATGTACGGAATGAGCGTGACCATCGCGCCCAGCGGACCGGAAAACAGGATAAGAGAAAGCACGACGGTAACGATGCCGTCAAAGAGCATAAAGCCGCTGCTATTTCCTTTATCGTAAAAATAGCGGACTATTTCATACACGCCGTTGACGAAGAGTACCGCCGCAAAAAAAATCGATAACGAAACCAAACTGACCATCGGCTGTGCGATTACATAAATGCCGGCGATAACGGATAGAATTCCCGTTATCAATAAACCCCACTGCAATTCTTTTCTCATACGTCCTCCTGATGTAACCGGCGCGGATCGCCGCGTCCCGATCGCTGTATCATGTGCGTCGATTATCGCGTATTACCGTATAGTTTGCGCGGAGCTTTGTCAAGCAAAAGAAATACGGAAAAGCTACAAGCTCCCCGCTTTTCCGCACTCCGGTTTCGACATTGCCGCTTTCCGCGTCCGCGCGCTATAATAGCCTTATGGCGGACACTATACGAATCGAAAAAGCACAGCGCATCCGCGACGTCATTCGCTACGTCGACCGATTTAAAAACGTCGTCGTCGTCATCTATCTCGACGACATCGACTCGCCGCTTTTTTCAAGCCACATCCGCGACATAGCGCTTATCAAAAAAGCGGGACTGCACGTACTCATCGTGCCGGGCTCGCGCGAGCGCATCGACGAAGTGTTGTCGGCATCGCATATTTCATGGACGATGCAAAACGGCGTGCGCGTTACGACGCATGAAGCGATGCCTCTCATAAAAATGGCGGCGTTCGACGTTTCGAATACGGTGATGACTTCTCTCGCCGCGAACCGCATTTCCGCCGTGATCGGAAACTGGGTACGCTCGCGCGCGATCGGCGTGCTCGACGGCAAAGATTACGGGGACGCGGGCGAAATCGACAAGCTCGAAACCGACGCGATCCGCACGGTGCTTGCCGACGGCTTCGTTCCGATTTTTCCGTGCATCGGCTGGAGCCGAACGGGAAAGCCGTACAATATCTCTTCTCCGGCGCTCGCAAAAGAAGTCGCCGTACAGCTGCAAGCCGATAAATTGTTTTTCGTCACAAGCGGCGACGATATAAACGCATCGCACTTTACCGTACCGCCCGGAATCGCCGTGTCGGAAACGGGCGAAATCCCCGCGCTCAATCTCGGCGAACTCGATTCTTTTATCGAAGCGAACGCGAATTCGGAAAACGGAAAAATCGTTTCGCTCCTGCGCTTGGCAAAGAGCGCGTGCGCGTCGGGCGTCGCAAGAACTCATATCGTAAACGGCGCGCTCGACGGCGTGCTGCCCTGCGAAATTTTTTCAGGACTCGGAAGCGGTACGATGGTCTATTCGGAAAACTACGGCGGTATCCGTGCGATGCAAACCGAAGACATTCCGGCAGTTCTTTCGCTTATGCGCCCCTTCGTCGCGTCCGGAAAACTTTTGCCGAGAAGCGATGCCGAACTGCTCGAAAATGCGGACGATTATATCGTCTACGAACTCGACGGCGGCATACGCGCATGCGCCGCACTGCATTTTTACGACACGCATCAGGCGGAAATCGCAGCGGTTGCCGTGGACGAATCCTGCGCGAATATCGGCGTCGGACCGAAGCTCATCGAATTTTTATTAAAAAAAGCAAAGCGGGAACGCTCGGAAAGCGTGTTCATCCTCACGACACAGGCGGCCGATTGGTTTGAAAATTTGGGATTTGTGCCGGACGATATCGGAACGCTGCCTGAAAAACGCAAAGAAAAATGGACACCGAACCGCGGCTCGAAGCTGTACCGATTGAAACTGCAATAGAGGGCAAGTGCCGAATAACAATCGAAACGAGTTTCGTTTTTTTACGATAAAAAAACGCCGCAAACGGGATTATATTCTGATTTTTTTTACCTCCTGAAAATCTTTTATCGTAAAAACAATAATGGCTATTCCGTAAAAAACCAATGATATATGTATATTTGCTGTGATTTCTTTTTTTACTTCAGGCATACGCATGATTTTAAAAGCTATTTCGACGGCCTTTTTAAAGGCAGAACTTTTTATCTCGGACTGTGTTATAATTTTTTTTACTATATATGCAAAAAAGCCTACATAAACTCCGAAAACGGAAAACAACAAACTCACAAAGGAAACCAAAGCGATACCGATTTTATTAAATTTTCCTTTTGCCTCTAAAAACCCTTCTCGTGCAAGCCCATAATATGCGACACCGCAAATACCTGCTATTTTCCCCAGCATAGCGAAAAAAATATTAAATAAAATTCCCGGTATACAAAAAAAGAGCGCATATATGACGCCTTTTATATAATTATTATTTTCCGCCTTTTCTTTTTCGTATAGGGCTTTTGTCCGATTACACAAATTTTCGGCACAGGCGCGGCAACGCGGCAGAGGAAGGCCTCCGCTGTCATATATTACAACAGCATCGGCCGAACAGTCGTCTTCGCTGCATACGATTTGTCTTTCCGGATATTTTTTAAATATATAATTTGTAATGTCGTCGATGACTTCTTTTATTTTTTTTATATTGAACGGAACAATATATTTAATAAAATTCATTTCAACGGATATGGCGTTATCCTCCAAAAAAACAATTTTTTTTGCGAAGCCTCTCTTTTTCCACGATTCGATTTTTATTTTATCACCCTCATCAAGCTGTCGCGGAAATCGAAACCAAACGTTTTTATGTTTGTTTCCATCGAATATAACGATATATGTGTTTTTTACCATACCGTATATAAAAGTCCCGTTATTTTTAAATCCGTATATGTTACTTAATTTTTTTAATCCCGAAAAAATCATTTACTTCGCTCCTTTTTATAAAAGCGATAAAAAAACGCCGCGCTTAAAACACGGCGTTAATAATTAATAATTCATGTTTATCTTCAGTGCAGCGTAATATCGAATGCTATATACGCGTTTTCGGGAATGACGCCGGGGTACCCGCGCTCGCCGTAGGCCAAATCGGGCGGGATGACGATCGTGCGGCTTTCGCCTTTTTTCATATCCTGCACCATCGCGTCGAAACCGGGAATCATCTGTCCCGCGGCGGTCGTAAAAGACAACGGCGCTCTGCCTTCCGACGAATCGAACACGCGGCCGTCTATGAGGTAGCCTTTGTAATCGACGGAAACTTTTTTGCCCCTTCCCGTTTTTTCGCCGCTGCCGGCTTTCTTTATTTTATAATAAATGCCGTCGGCGTTTTTTTCGAAATTCGCAAAATTCTTTTCGATCGTTTTGATTTGATCGGCGAACGCGGCTTCTTTCCGAGCGGCAGCCGCTTTCAGCGCATCGGCGGATAATTTATTAAAATCGCTTTGCGATGCGGTAAACTTTTTCGCGTCTTCGCCGTTCCGCACAATCGTAATCTTTTTGATAACATCGCCCTGTTTTGTCTTATTGACGATGTCCTGTCCTTCAAGCACTTTGCCGAAAATCGTGTGCTTGCCGGTAAGCCACGGCGTCGGAACGATCGTGATAAAAAATTGACTGCCGTTCGTATTCGCTCCGGAATTCGCCATGGCGAGGAGGCCGCCCGAAGTAAATGCGTATTTGTCGACGATTTCATCGGCAAACGAATAGCCCGGGCCGCCGGTGCCGTTGCCACGCGGGTCGCCGCCTTGAATCATAAAATCCTGATCATCGCCGTTTCCCTTGCTGATGACGCGGTGAAACGTGAGTCCGTCGTAAAAGGGTTTGCCTTTCGCCGCATCGAGCGTACCTTCGGCAAGCCCGACGAAATTCACGACGGTAAGCGGCGTATCTTTGTAATACAGCTCAAGCACGATGTTTCCGCGCGTCGTCTCCATGACGGCGAATACTCCGTCTTTCCCTTGAATCGATTTTATGCTTTTTTCCATAGGATTGCATCCTCCGTACATGATCGTAACACAGCACACTGCAAACGATAATAACAATTTACGCATAGGCCTTTTCACCTTATCAAAAATTAATAAAATTTCAAACCGCTTCGATCGCACCGCGTGCGGCGGGATACGTCAGCGAACGCCTTTATAGAGAACGCGCACTTGCTTGTACAGACCGTCGCCTTCCGATTTCGTGTCGATATCGGGGATGTCGTTGAGCGTCGTGTGAATGAGGCGGCGTTCGAACGGATTCATCGGTTCGAGCAAAATCGAATTGTGCGTCTGATGCACTTTGTCCGCAGTCGTGTACGCAAGGCGCACGAGCGATTCTTCGCGGCGGATGCGGTAATTTTCCGAATCGAGGATGATGCGCACGTCTTCGTGGCCGAGCCGGCCGGCGTAGATATTTGCCAAAAGCTGGAGCGCATCGAGGTTTTTCCCTTTCCGCCCGATAAGGATCGACGAATTCTGCGAATTCATCTTTATGCCGATTTTCTTCGCTTCGCGGAACACGATTTCCGTTTTTACGTCGTAGCCCATCTTTTCGATAATCGTGTCGACGAACTCAAGCAGCTTTTTTTCGAACTCATCCTGCGGCAGCGGATCGGCGACGATTCTTGCAGGCGTTTCATACATTCTGTTGTCGTTCCCCGCGTGCGACGCATCGGGAGAATCGACCGGATTGACGCGGATCTTTACATAGCCTTTTTTGAACAGCGAATTTTTTTGCGTTTCAAGGATCTCCACGTCGAACTGATCGCGTTCGAGACCGAGTTCGCTCGCGGCTTTTTCGATCGCTTCTTTTTCGGTTTTTCCTTCATACTCGTATATCATAACGTACCTCTTGCTTTTTCCGAACGGCGGTTAAAACTTCCGAAAGTACAATTTTCGAAAGCCGCCGATCAGCCGATTAATAAAATACGGCTCAGCGTTTTTTGCTTTTTTTAACAATTTTAAATTGTCCGGCTTGCGCGGAGATTTCCGCTTTTTTTTGCCGCATTAATTTATTGATTACCAGCTGCTGCCCCATCTGGATGATATTGCTCACCGTCCAATACAAAAGCAGTCCGGACGGCGCATTGTAGAACAGGAAAAAGAAAATGAGGGGCATACCGTACATCATAAATTTCATCTGTCCCGCACTCGAACCGGCTCCGGCCGCAGTGCCGCCAACCATCGTGATTTTACCGTACAAAAGCTGAGACGTGAGATAGATGATCGGTAAGATGCGGAGCGAATTACCCAGGAAAGAACTTATAAGCGGTATGTCGCGTTTGAACGTATACACACTGTCGCCGGTCGAAAGATCGGGAATCCATCCGGGAATAAACGACGCACCGCGGAATTCGAAATAATTGTTAAACAGATCGTACATCGCAAAAATTATTAAAAATTGGAAAAGCATCGGAAGACAGCCGCTCATCGGATTGTAGCCGTTGTCTTTGTAAAGTTTTGCCGTTTCCGCCTGTAATTTTTGCGGATTGTCTTTGTACTTCGTCTGCAGCTCCGTTATCTTCGGCTGAAGCGCCTGCATTTTGAGCGTGCCGAGCGATTGCTGTCTTGTCAGCGGGAACATCGCAAATTTCAATAAAATCGTCATGACGATGATCGCGACGCCCCAGTTGTGAACGACTTTGTACAGCATTTCGAGAACCCATTTGAGTATCTTTTCAAGCCAGCCGAGCCAGCCGTAGCCCTGCAGCGATTCGTCGAGTTTTACATTTTCAAGCTGCCAGCCGTTCGCCTGCGCCGTATTGTAGAGACGCAAATCGGTTTCGTTGCGCGGCCCGAAGTAAACGTAATACGTGTCGGCCATATCGGTGCCGGAAAAAGGCTTGCGCGTAAAAAAAGCTTGCGCGTTCGCATAGTCGCCGACTTCCGTGCGCGAAGAATAATACGCTTCGCCCGTCATCGTCTCAGGTTTTTCGGGAACGAAAAGTTCTTCGAAATATTTTCCGGCGATGCCCGCCCATACGTAATCGCGTTTATACGGTTTAAACTGTTTCGTACCGACCTGTACGTATTTTTTTTTGTTGCCGTCGAACGTGATAAACATGCGCGAATCGTAGCGGTTGATGCGCGGGTTGTAATGCGGGCCTACTTGCGGAGCGGTGCGGATCGTGTAAGCGGCGTTGTTCGTGTTGAGTGAAACGGTGCCCTCGTCGCTGTGCATCAAAACCTCAAGTTTGAACATGTATTCGCCGGGGATAAACGTATAGCGCTTGCCGAACGTATAGCCGTTATAGCGTCGCGTAAAAAGTACGGTATTCGCATCCGGCTGTTCGACGCTGAACAGATCGTTTATCATCGCGCCGTTCGCATCGCCGAACGAAACGGCGCACGCGCGGTTAAAAGCGGAAATATTGTCCGCCATTTCAACGCCTTTATTCGTATCGGTATCGACGTGATTCAGCAATTCATAGCCGATGATATCGCCGCCCCTGTTCGTAAAAACCGCTTTGATTTTATCCGTTACGATCGTAAGACTCTGCTCGGAAACGGCTTCTTCGGTATCGGAAGAAGCGATAAGCACGGGCGCCGCACTTTGCGAATTTTCCGGAAGCGCATTTTCGGAAATCGCCGCAGACTGTTCCGTATTTGCCGAAACGTTTTGACGTTTCGGTGCAAATACGGTAGACTGCAAAACCAAAAACACGCCGATCACGACCGTCGACAACGCGATCGCCCAAACAGTATTTTTATCCATAATAAATCTCCATCAAATTTAAAAAAGGTACGCGCGGGACGGCGCGGAATTTTAAAATTATTAATTTTACGCAACACCTCATTTTTCGCACGCGATTCATGTGCGCGCTATTTGTCGCAATGCCGCATTTTACGGAACGGGATCGTATCCGCCGGCATGAAGCGGATGACAGCGGACGATTCTCTTTATTGCGAAAAAAAGACCCTTACCCGGTCCGTATTTTTTTATCGCTTCGATCGCATACTGCGAACACGTCGGCGTGTACCTGCAGCACGACGGAAACAACGGAGAAATACAGATTTGATAGGCACGGATACAAAGACAGAAAAATTTCACAAGGAATTGTTTCATTCCGCAATCAATCCCGCTTTTTTACACAATAATCGAAATTGCGCACATCGGGCATCGAACGAATCTCGCCCGGGATACAATAAAAAGAGCATATCGTATCCGACATCCAACTGTGCTTTTAATAAACGATAGACTTCACGGCTGTATCTTTTCGACAAGTTTCTCTGCACCGCGTTACCGTATCCGCGGGACAGAGGAAATCCGACTCGATTTACTCGCAATCCGTTTTTCGCATAAAACAGCTTTGCGCCCGGAATACCCGTTCGCTTTCCGTTTTTAAAAAGCGCTTTAAAAGCGGCGGATTTTTTTATACGTTCTGAACGTTTAAATCCGCTCTTCTTTCTCAAAGCGGCTTCCATCGGCAGCTTCCGTCCCTAAAAATCAATACTTCTTTTTTTCGTCTGCGACCGACAGCTTTTTGCGTCCTTTTGCGCGGCGGCGGGCGAGAACTTTGCGGCCGCCCTTTGTTGCCATGCGCGCTCTGAATCCGAATTTTCTGTTGCGTTTAACTTTGCTGGGCTGATATGTCCGTAACATAGAACAGGCTCCTTATATAATCAACCGCGATATCGCTACCGAGGTCATAAGATATCGAAATAAGTACTCAAATATATCATTATTTTTTATACTTGGTCAAGGCGCGGAAAAGGCTCCATGTCTTACGCATGAGAATCTATATTCCTCAAAAAATAAGCGTTACCGTAAAAATCGGCTGCACTCCCGGCAGCAGCCCTGCCGTTTGCGCGGGGAACTTCGCGCTTCGCGCTCGTTGCAAGTGCCGCGGCTGACCGTGATTGGAATCGGATTGCGCGAAATTTCTTCGAAATTTTGCTTGCCATCGGTCAGAGCGGCTCGGCGACATTGCCGCTGCCTCGCGTTCCGTCTTTTTTTATTTTATTATACGCCTCTTTTCTGTGTATACATTTCTCATGCGTAATCCCTGAAAGAGAGCGAGCTGCATTTGTGAACTTAATCCTATCCGCTTTTCTATTTTTAATATCAATAACGATTGAAAAACCAAGTAAAAGTGATAAGAAAGAAACAAAACTTATAGGTCTGATTACCGTCGAACTATATATGGTATTCATTTTTATACTCTTTCAACGATCCGCGTCGTGTGTATAACATACAAACCGAACAAAAGCCTTTTTATCTTTCTTCTCCCTTTTCCATACCGAAAATGCGCGTCGTCAATCGCTTATAGCGTTCGTAGGGTTTGCCGGGCAAAAACGACGTAAGCCGCTGCTGAATTGTCAAAGAACGAAACTGCAAAGCATTTCATGAGAATATCTTGCAGAAAATTCTTTACAAATCGTTTTATTATAATGCACCGATGCCGAATTGTAAAAGGCTTTCTTACGGTGTTCATGTTGTGCCTGAGGTTTATTTTTTTCTTGAACTGACCGGTATTTCAATTGATAAGATAAACAGGAATTTAGCGTAACTTGTCCATTCATCAAAAGAGGAAGAAGCGTGTTGCGAAGGACGGAGAGTTGTTGGATTTCTTTTAAGCAATTTTGTTGTTTTTCTTTTATTGGCGTTATTGTATTTTCAAATTTTTCTTGTTCTTCTTTTGCTGGAAGTGAAATCACATATCGTTCTGTTCCATTAATATTTAAATGTTTTACATTTGTTCCTGAGGCGAAAGGTTTTATATATTTATGATAAAATGAAGTTCTCAATGTATAATATAAATACATTTTAGAAATAGATTTCGGTGTAATTTTTGCCAAGTCCATAGAATAAACATATTCTTTAAATTCTGTAGGTGCAAAAATTGGTCTTCCAATTATATCTGCATTTTGGGTCATATCTGTACAAGCAATAAACATTTCAAAAGGATAGACTTTATTAGAACACTTACCTGAAAAGAATTTAAATTCTCCTGAGCGATATTCGCCCGATTTGTCATAACATGCTAAGTTCAACATTGGAATACCATTTACATTCTTAATATCATCAAAAGTATACGAAATACCTCTTTCAACTGATTCTATTACTTCAGAAACACGCTTTACTTCCCACCCCGAAGGAATTTCACGCTTTAACAGTTCATTCCATACCATCTTTCCGCCAGAACTCTTGTAAGGTCTGCCTTTATTATTCGGAAAGTCAAACTGCACGAACCAATAGTCGTAAATCTGCTTTGCCAGCTCTTCTAAATTCCTGTTTATCTCATGATTAACAGAAATCTTGCGGTCTATATTTGAAAGAATAGCGGATATTTTTTGCTGAATTGGGAGAGCCGGAATTGAAATCTCATATTTCTCAAAAGCTGTCTTTGAAACTTCCCGAAAAGTTGTCCCGCTTCCTAAAGCCTCAATTTCTTTTACGTGATATTTCAGAAAGTAATACATGAAATCAACGTCAGCAATTGATTTATCTAAAACAATATTCTTGAACCCTTGATTTGTACAGCAATCAACAGTATTTATGGCAAATAATCCAATCGGTGCACGCGATGACATAAGAATATTATTTGCAGAAATCATTTGTGTACTGCAACTGTCAAAGCCTTTTTGAGTTATGTTTCTTGCACCTTGAGAAAAATATTTTGAATTCTGGTCAGATAAATCTTTTGGCGTTGCCCAAATTATATCTCCGTCATAGTTTGAACTATCAAAAGTTGATGGTGTTGAACCGTTGTATATTTCTGCAATCTCGCCCAGTTTATATTTCTTCAGTTCCGCCATCATTTCACTTCCTCATGAAATTCCAGTGTGTCTAAGTCTTTTAGAATTTGAGTGCCTAAATCCGCGCTTTCTTTGAACAGATTTTTAAGCGTCTCTTTTTTTTCTGCAATCCGCTTGTTAAATTCTTCTTCGGTAATATCTACATATTCAATCTTGATGTCAAAATACTGACCTGCTGAAAGAGAACAATTCTTTTCTTTTATATCTTTATACTTCTTTACAACTGAAAAATCTTCAACAATCTTTTTGCTGCGGAAAGTGTCTACAATTTTTTTCACTTCCTCCGGACGCAGACGGCGTTTCTGGTTGTTGCCTTCTTTGTACTCCTCGCCGAGCTTTGAAGCATCGATCAGCACAACCGTGTCGTCATCTGTTTTTGGAGTACGGTCAAAAATCAGTACGCTTACATTTGTTCCTGTTGTAGCAAAAACATTGCTCGGCATACTTACAACGCCGCAGATTACGTGGTCGTTTACGATGCGCTCCAAAATTCTTTTTTCCACGCCGGACTTTGCCGTTATGAATCCGGTAGGAACAACGATCGCTCCCCTGCCTGTAGGCTTTAAAGAATTAATAACGTGCTGAATAAAACAAGTATAAATTGCCATTTTCGGCTTTTTCGGGTCTACAGTTTTTACTTTGTTCGGGACTCCAGCCCAAAAGCGCATACTGTCGGCAGTGAGCGAGTCTGAATATTCCGGAAAATCAAGCTTGAACGGCGGATTTGAAACGACAAAATCAAACGTTTTTAGCCGTCCGTCGCTTTCTTTGTGTGCAGGTTCTGTGAGCGTGTTCCCCTGAATAATGTTCGGAAGGCTTCCTACGAGATTATTAAGGATAAGATTTAATCGGAGCATTTCCGAGGATTTTTCGGAAATGTCCTGACTGTAAATTGAACACCTGTCCTCTCCGATTGCATGGGCAAGAGCCATAAGCAATGTTCCGGTTCCGGCGCTCGGATCGTAACAGGTAACGCCTTTGTAATCTTTTTTGTCTTCGGTCAAAAGGGCTGCCATTACCTGTGCTATTGCACGCGGAGTAAAATATTCAGCGTATTTTCCGCCGCCTGCATTGTTGTAATCCTTGATAAGATATTCAAAAACGCCGGAGAAAAAATCATATTTTTCATTAAAGACCGTCTCGAAGTTAAAACTTGTAACCGTACTCATAAGGGCTTTCGCAAAAGCGTCCCGTTTTGAGGTGTCAGTAACATAAGTAGTAACCGCGGTAAAAATACTTACTTTAGACTTTCCGGATGTGGAAACAGAAAATGTATCTGCATTCTGACTTGCAATTTCAATTAAGGTTGAATCGAGCAATGCTGAAAAGTCGCCCTGCCCCGAAGCATTGTAAAGGTGTGCAAGTGTCTGATGCGGCTTTAATCGGGGAACTGACCCCGGAAGATAAGTAAACAGATCTTCAACTTCATCTTCTGTAAAAGAATCGTATTCGGCATCCCATTTTTC
>ERZ772960.419-NODE-419-length-39051-cov-4.570187_pt1 | contig 39051 bp, 30 predicted proteins | sample MGYA00580678_ERZ772960 | MGnify/ENA primary metagenome ERZ772960 (study PRJEB29015, sample SAMEA2737930) | human oral metagenome | biome: human oral; feature: human-associated habitat; material: dental | place: China | collected 2059 ... | reverse complement strand
AGTTCAATGTTCAAAATTCAAAGTTCAAAGTCCTCAAAGTTCAACGTTCAAAGTCAAAGTCCCGCCATCTCTATCTCGGCTACTTCGTCATCTCACGGCGGCCACACCTTCCTTGATTCCCTGCATTGCGGGCGTTCCCCAAACCGTTTGTGTGGCCCGATTGATAATGGTCATGTTCGGAAAACTGCACACATTGATATCCCATGCAAAGGGAACGATGCCGCGTTCGCCGGCATATTGGAACACGGTTTTGTACCAATGCTTCAGCGTGGCATTGAAAGTGGCATCGTCTTTCTGCCAGTTGGCACCGCATTCACCGATGATAACCGGGATTTTCTTATCTATAAAGGTCGTCTTGAGCTTGTCGAATTGCACCTTAACGCTGTTGGTATCGGTCCAAGTGTCTGTGGCTCCGCTGGTGAAATTCCATGGGTCATAGTAGTGAACTTCAACCATCAAGCGGTCAGTCTTGGTGTCATTGGGCATCTGAAGATAGCTACAAGTGGAGTTAATGTCAGTAGATGGACCTTGAACCACCAGCACACGCGACGCATTATTGCCTCCCGTGGCCCGCACGGCGTCTACGAAAGCCTGATTATACCGTTGCAGTATCGGGGTCAACGCTTGGTGATGGCCGTGGAAGAGCTTGTATTCTTGGAACGGTTCGTTGAGTCCTGCAAAGAGAACGTGCTCATCATAGTCTTTGAAAGCAAGGGCAATGTTGGTCCAAAGCTTCTTCAACTGCGCTGTTTTCGCCGTGATGGTGGCCTCATCTACGGCTTGGAAATGGTCGCGGGAGCTGCTGAAGCCGTCCACTTCGAGCCATCCTCCGTCCCAATGGTCGTTGATAATCACGTAAAGACCGTCGGCAACACAGTAGTTCACAATCTCTTTTACGCGGTTCAGCCACTGTTCGTCGATGGTCATTCGGGCCTTATCGGTAAGGTGTCCCATCACCCATGCAATCGGAAGACGCACGCTTTTGAAGCCTTGTGCCTTCACTTCGTCGATGATTTTCTGCGATGTCTTTGTGCTTTGCCATGCCGTTTCGGCTGCCAGACCGCCTTTATTGGTGAAATTGTTGGCCAAGTCGCCGGCCTCAAGCGTGTTGCCTAAGTTCCAACCGGGATACATCAAGGCAGCCAATTCCATGGCAGAAAGCGACATGTTTCCCGCCTTGCCTGCCGATTGCGCTATGGTAACGGCCTCGGTCAGGCTGACATCGCCCTTTGAAAGGGTGAAACTGACCGTCGAAGTGCGTGCCGTTCCCACGTTTTTGCTTACATGGAACCGATGAAGATAGGCCTTCATGTTGGCCCGGGAGCCTTTCGTTTCGCTGATCCATTCGGCACCAAGCGTCACCGTATAGGGCGCATTGGCCTGCAATGTCACCTCGATATCGCCACCATCGGCCCCGACATTCAGCGTTTTCGCAGACTTTATGACCAAGCCTTCAGTGGAAAGTTGCGTCACGGTGACCGTTTTTGTCTCGCCACCGACGCTGATTGAGACCTTAGCCGTGCGGTCATTGAAGGCCGTGTTAGCCTCGGTTGCGAACTGATATTTATAAACCGTTTTCGAGGTTGACGGCTGTGGCGTGATTTTCAGCCAGCTTTCAGACGACGAAATCGAGGGCGTTGCAGCCCCACGCACATAAAACAACGCTTCACCTCCTGATTTTGCAAACTGCAATTCGGCCTTCGACAGTGTGAACGTCGTGTTTACCGAAGGTTTGTCTTCGTCTTTCGTACAAGCCGAAAAGGCCAACATGGTAAACGTCATCAGCAACAATGACAATAATTTTATTCTTTTCATACGCTTTTTCTTATTCTGTTTTTTCCTTAAACAACCCCTCTCGGCCTCTTTCTTTCCACTTATCGTTCATAAGATGCATGGAAATCGCCAAGAAAAGGCATGGTCAGTTGACGTTATCGGCATCAAAATCGATGCGCAAGACGCTCGCTTTCAACTTCGAAACATCGACAAGATCGGTTGCCAAATCCTTGATATCGATGCAGAACACCTTGGCCCCTTCGGCCGCAGCAGCAGTCTCCATAAACACTTTATAGGTGCCGTCGCCCGTTACTTTGGCGTCATATTTGTCGCCCGAAAGGCTGCTCCAGTAGCTTGGGTCCCACGAATCGTCGGCAAATTCCAATCCGGCAACATGCTGATGTGGCGCAGATGGCTTCAGGTTTCCGTTGATTCCCGTCAGCTTAAAGGTGACAACCATGTTCTTTGAAAACTTGATTTGAGCCGGATTAACAGCCGGATGGGTCTTGGTTGCACCATATTCGTTATAGATTTCAATCCTTATGCGCCCGTTGTTTTCAAGGTCTCCGACGACAAGCCGGTCTGAAAGCGGCGTCAAATGAGGGCTCTTTCGCACGGAACGGACGCTCAATCCGAGGCTACGCAGGGAGAAACCGCTTGCCGCAGTGCCCGCTGTGAGCTTCAACGTGTGGCCGTAGTCCTTGACAATGTCATAGCTGCTGGCCGTCCAATAAAGCCCTTCCGTGCCGGAATTATTCACGGTTTGGCCCTTGCGATAGCCCGTATAAGGCAGGAAGATGCTGTTGCCATTGGCGGCAATGAAGCGCATTCCCTTCACACCCTTCACGGTTTCTTCCTTCCGGGTGGTCTTGGCAATCAGTTCAGCCACCTGTTCTTCTGTCGGAATGGCCGATTTCAGGGAAGAAGAGCCATCGATATCGGCCGCCTTGACAATGTCGTTGCTGCCGTCAATCGGGTAATCGGACAGGTATTCGCTCTGTTTAAGGCCGGTAGGGTCGCCAAATGCGGCCAGCACACCGGTCTCTTGCTCGGCCTCTGCACCGATATTGCATTTCGCCCACATGACGGATAGGCCCAAGTCCACGTATTCCATCACCTGACTTGCGGTTTTGAAGCTCTTGGTTTCACCATAGATGAGTCCGTCGCCCAATTGGAAATAGGACGTATAGTAATAAGTTTTGCCCGGAACAAGCCCCGTCAAGCGCTGCGAGACCGAGCTGCTGGTAGACAAGATGGGGAAATCTACGCCGTTCCGCACGCCATCTTGCGTGGCAGAAAGCTTGAAACCGTAGTGCATTTCCGTCTCACCTTCGACCATGATGCCGTCAAGTCCTGTCGTCACGGCCTTGACCGTAGCCTTCGTAGCCGTTATGTCTGCCGCATCAGCCGTACCAATTCGGGCATCAGTAGTGACGAAACGCTTCACCTTGCCATAGGAGGTCAGCTTCCCGGCCAGCGTGACATAGGTGGCATAATAATAGGTATTGCCTTTGGTTAGCCCCTGTAATGTTGTCGTCACAAGCCCATCTGCGCCCATTGTTCCTTGCACTTTGCTGCCAACGGCCTTGGGATCGGGATCGGTTCCATATACGACTCCGACACTGTATGAGGCGGAATGCTGTCTTGAAAGGTCGAACACGCGTCCCGTGGTCGTGGCCGAAACGGCCGTGACAGTGGCACTTCCCGTTTCTACTTTCTTGATAATCGCATCTGTTGCCACGGAATAATCATCATCGTCACCGCATGAAGACATGACGAAAAGCGAAGCCAGCAACACGATGCCTGCAATATCTCTTGGTTTCATAGTTCTGTTTGTTTGTTAATCTATACTTAATGACGTTCCCTTATGGCTCCATGACGTTGACACCGCAGTCGAGCGTGACCTTAACAGTGACGACAACAGCGTCGGAGAAGTTGTAATATTGCTTGTCGTTTTTCGTGTCTCCCCACGGATTCACCAGATAACGGCGCGCCGTAGAGTGGTCGTTGTCGGCCGTTCCACGGTTTATTGCCGTGTCATCAAACGGTACACTGTGGCCATCGACCTTGATACTGACAATCTTTATATCGCAGTTGTGGTGGTCTTTATACAATTTTGGAACGTCAAGATATACACCGTAGGCATCGGTCTGCTTGCCTTTGAGCGTGAATGTATAATTTCCATCGGTCGTAATGAACGTGGGAGCACTCGACATAGCATTAAATCCCGAGTCGAAGATGTAGAGCTTGCCCGTGTAACGCTTCACATCGCCCGCTCCTTTCGTTTGTGCCACCCAATGATATCCCTGATATTGGAACCGTTGGCCTTGGTCGTCAACACACGATTTCCCTAACCAAAGATCCTTTAATGCCCCGGAATAGGCATCAGTGGACACGGAAAGGACGCGCAGACTGTTGTCGGCATTCGCACTCATATTGAAGTTCGCCGCCAAGGCCGTGTTGCCCAATCCTTTAGAGAACGTGATGACGCCCTCGTTGCTTAGCGTATAGGTGCCTTTCACTTGAGAGCCATCGGGAGCCGTATAGGTGTAAGTGCGCGATTCGGCGTTCGTTCCGTAATAGATTACGAGTTTGGCGTCCTCAATTCCCGAGGCTGCCGTGAAAGTCAGGCCTTTTGGAGTGCCATCAAGATTGCAATAATCAAAAGCTGCACCTTGATCGTCTTTCGCCAACTTGTAGGTTATCTCCCGATTCGTAGGATTTTCAATCAGATTCTTCCAGCCTTCGATGAGCTTCGGCTGCACATCTGCGGTGCCAGTTCCCGGATTCGGTTTCCAATTATCCCAATATTCCTGCGAAACAAAATTGTAACACAGTCTGCAAGGCTTCTCGCTTGAGTTGTCACGCAAGGCAGCTATCTGCAAACGGTCGTCATCTAAGCCGAAAAGTGACAGGCTTGCACTCCAATTTGTCACTACACCATCGTGTCCGGAATTGTGTAATAACTGCGCATCACTGAAGGTTATCGTATGATTTTCCGTATCCAGCATGTAAGTTCCACGCATGGTTTTTCCCGTTTCGGCATTATAAACCGTCACATGTGCCCCATCTTTCAGGTCGAACTCCATATATCCATAGTCCATGGGCCTCATCACCCAACCGTTTCCCGCAATGTCAGGAGTCCAATTCCAGCTGTCTCCGGCTATTTTTTGGCCCAACATCACGCTGTTCCAATTGTCATCGACGCCCCAGAACCCCAAAGGTCCGGCCCATAAATCAGTGTGTTTCGTCACGGTGTTGGCATCGATATCGAGTTTCCAACGCTTGGAATGGCCCACTCCACCACTGATTTTAGTCCACAAAGGGTCGTTGACAAAGCCGGCGAAGAAGTCTTTTACCGTGAAGGTTGCATACGGTCCCCACACGAAACCGCCGCGTGTCTCGGCTCCCATCCTTATTTTATAGGTGCCACTGAAGGGAATCTTCAATGTCACTTCGCTGCTTTGGTAACGTCCTTGAGGCGTATCCATGATGACAGCGTAGCCACTTGGCAACAAACTTTTCACGATAACGATATTCGGATTTGACACATCGTGCTTTATTTCATAGGCAATACCTTCGACAAGGTCGTCGGATGACAAATCCTTTCCACCCAAACTGAAAGCATCGGGAGAGCAACCGGTCGCCAAAAGCATCATGACAACGACTGCCAGCAAGTATATAGATTGTTTTGTCTTCATAATCATTCGTCTAAAAATGTTTATTCTATGCACTTATTTCACTGATTTACCAACCCGCATTCTGCTTAAGTACGCCATTACTTAACGTAATCTGTGACAGAGGTATCTGGCAGAAGCCGCGTTTCTTGATGATATTCTCAGTCTCAATGCTGATTCTTTCCCTCACACCACCACTCAACAGCACGGTATTATGCTCTGCAATCTGGTTCGCAGCAGCCCGTAATCCCTGCCGAAGTTGGTCCCAATATCTGATACCTTCAAAGGCGAACTCCCTTTGACGCTCCTTCCAGATGTTCTCTCTCGTAGGAGTAACAGCAACATAATTGCCATTTAGCGAACCATCGTCCTGTGTATAAGCACGCTTGCGCACTTCATTCAAATACTGTTGTGCCTTACTACTGCCCAATTCTGCAGCCATTAAGAGTACGTCAGAATAGCGAAGAAGAATCCAATCTTGATATTGAGAGATCATGAAATCGCCGGCCATGTCGCCTTGCAAGTAGGAAACCAACGACGTTGTTCCGTCTTCTGCCGTCATATTTTTGCTGAGTGGGGTGTATTTCTTGATGGCATAGCCGGTGTACTCACGCTGGTCAGCAATATAATTCTTTTCATAATCGCGCAGTTGTTGGCAATCTATGATTGAAGCTTGGCGGCGGGTGTCGCCCGGACCATAGACAGAAGCCTGCTTAGGATTGACAGTTAATGCGCCCCATCCCTGACCATAGCGGTCGTAAACATTGGCTCCGGTTCGCATACCCAGGTTTACGACAAAACGGTTTCCATCGTTATTGCCGTTATAATCGGCCGTATAGTTGAACTTCATCGACAAAACTGTCTCCTTGTTTCCTACACCTGCATACGAAGACTTGTCCACCCAATGGTCAAGATACTTGCCCGTTTTGTCATCAGAAGCTGCAGGCCAGAGATTTTTGAATTGAGGTATCAGTCCATATTCGCTACTTTTGATTACTTCTTCGCAATAACTCAAGGCCTTTTCCTTTGTAAGTCCGCCGGGAATAGGCTTACCTTCATTATGATTATAATAGCCATCGTAGAACAGATAGACGCGAGCCAGCATTCCCATTGCGGCATAACGCGTGATATGACCATCGTTCTTGGCAGCATCTGCCTTTGGATAGGCATTTGAAGGGATAGTTTCTGCAGCATAGGTAAGGTCTTTCACAATCTGAGCATAGACAGAATCCGGATCAGCTTGCGGGATATTGTCCTTAGAAGCATGTAACAAGAGAGGTATATGCTCCCATGTGCGCACCATATCAAAATAACATAGGCCCCGAATGGCATACGTTTCACCAAGATAGGTGGCGCGTGCTCGGTCATCATCCCATGCAATTCCCCCGGCCTTATCAATGAATTCGTTGCAGCGAAAGATAGCCGCATAATACGAAGCCCAAAGCGTATTGTGCATATCTGTGTAAGATGGCGCCTGATTCATATCAAAACGATCCAAAACCTGCGTATTTCGACCATCTGTATTGCCCGTTCCTCCAAAACATTCATCGCTCATTGTCTCGGTAAGCTGATAGATAGTGAAGCTTGGTCCATCGGAAACTGTTCGCTGCCAACCGTCATAACAGGCATAAAGAGCACGCAAACCATCTTCCTGACTCTTGTAGTAATTTGCAGAATTGCTCTCTGTCTTCGACGTTACGTCAAGCCAATTGTCACCGCACGAAGAGAAAACTACGGCTGAAAACATGGACAAAACCGCCATTGTTATTGTATTTGTTTTCATATTTAATGTCTTTAGCTAATTAGAATTTAAGATTTACGCCCACTAAAATCGTACGGGGACGGGGATAGTAGCCAAGATCGATACCTGAAGCCCAGCTATTCACTCCATATCCAATCTCCGGATCCATGCCATTGTACTTGGTGAACGTCAAAGCATTCTGAATTTGGAAGTACAAACGAGCCTGAGAGAACAACTGTGTCTTGAGTATTTTCACGAAATCATAGCCCAACGTGATGTTACTTACACGTAGAAAGCTGCCATCATGAATGAACAAATCGGAGAACTGCCAGTTAATATTGTTCTCTGTTACACGAGGATACTTGTTACTTGTGCCTTCTCCAGTCCACCGACTCAATACTTCGGTCGTGTAGTTCGCCGTTTTCGTGCCAACATTCCTGTAAGCTTGCACGATATCATTGCCCACCATACCATTCGCAGTGACATTAAAATCGAAGCCTTTATAGTCAAAACCCAAGGTAAAACCATAAGTAAAATCGGGCATTCCATTGCCGAGATTCACCTTATCAGCGTCATTGATGACCCCATTATGGTCAATATCGTAGTATTTCACGTCACCCGGCTGCACATCACTCTGTAAAACACCGTTCCCGGAAGCTATCCAATCATTGATATCTTGCTGATTTTGGAAGACTCCTGCTGTCTTATAGCCCCAGAAATAGCCTATAGGACGCCCGTTACTGGCACGATAGAACTCCGTGGAATTATCATAAAGCTGCCCATTGCCGTCGGTTCCATGAATGATTCCGTCCTCCGTTGGAATGTTTCCTACCTCATTATGGTTATAAGCTCCATTGACATTGACGTAATAATGAAGGTCCTTACCGATACGATCGCTCCAACTTAAGCCCACTTCCACGCCGGTATTCTTCACGTCTCCACCATTAATATAAGGTGCACCCGTCCCGGCTGTAGCCAAAATCGGGGCAACTACGAGCCAATCTTTCGTCGTTTTGTAATACCAATCGAAGTTGATATTCAACCGACCATCAATGGCTCGGGCATCAAAACCAAGGTCTATCTGCTCTGATGTCTCCCATTTCACCTTTTCATTTGCCAATCTACTCTCATAAGCTCCATAGAATGGGGCCTGAGCGGCAGCACCATATTGATTACCGAACAGATAATAAACGCCAGCCGTAGTGATGGGAGATACAAACATCAGGTCTCCGATATTCTGATTGCCCACTTGTCCCCAGCTGACACGCAGTTTGAAATAATCCAAAACGTTGGCTACAGGCTTCCAAAAGTGCTCGTTTGAAACCAACCACCCTGCACTCACAGAGGGGAAATAGCCCCAACGGTTTCCCCGTGCGAACTTACTTGAGGCGTCAGCACGCAGTATTGCATTGAGCATATAGGTCTCTTTCCAGTTCCAACCAGCACGTCCGAAGTAAGAGAACATGCGTTGTTTCAAAGCAGGAGCACCGCTTGCACTCAGTCCGTCTTCAGGAGAAGAGGCGGTTCCATTGCTGATATAGGCGTGACTCCAATCATCGAAGCCGCTCTTTAGCTTACCTTGACCCGCACCCACGCCGATTCCGCTAAACTGATAGGCCTCGGTTCCAACGAGTGCATTAAGACTATGCGCCTTCCATTTCCAACTATAGCTCAGCGTATTGGTCCATGTAAGCTGATGATTGTGGCTTGCATTCTGGCTAACACGTGTTTGATTGATATTCCGCGAATAGTCGCTGAACTCGTAAATGGGTGTGAAATTGCGGTAATCTGAGCTATAATACTCGTAACCTACGACTGTTCGGAAGTGCAAATCCTTGAGCCATTCGGCATCGGCATAGACATTGGCACTGAAACGGGCCGCATTGTTCTCATTATTGGTGTTGGTCATCATCAAACCATATGGATTTCCCATCGCTTGGACATCTTGCCAATCCATGAACTTCGTGTTTAAATAAGGGCTCTTGTAGTTGTTTTTGCCATAAACGGGAACCAAAGGAGACATTCCAAAAGCTCCTTTTAAAGTGTTATTATAGGCATTTCCCACGGAAACACCGCGATTCTTTGTGTAGATAAAGCTCACCTGCTCGCCTATTTTCAGCCAAGGTTTCACCTGCCAATCCGAATTGACACGGAAATTATAGCGTTCATAGTTGCTGACATCCTTGCCGCCAACGATTCCTTCTTGGTTCATATAGCCGAGAGTGAGGGCATAATTCCCGGTTTTACTGCCACCTGTGACACCTATATTATAAGAATCCGTCTGCGCATTCTTCCGAAACATCTGGTCAACCCAATCGGTATCGACCACACTTCCATCTGCATTGTAGATGCTTTTATAAGCCGACCAATCGTAAGGCTGCTTGCCTGAGTTGATAGCCTGCTCATCAAGTATCGTCATATACTCATGTGCGTTGAGCATTTTAACCGAACGTGGTTTGTTCTGCCAGCCGACATACCCATCAAAACTGACGACTGCGCGTCCCTCCTTACCGCTCTTGGTCGTGATGAGTACGACACCATTGGCCGATTGTGAGCCATAAATCGCAGCCGAAGCCGCATCTTTCAGTACATCGATGCTTTCAATGTCGGCCGGATTCAGCGAAGCAATGTCGCCACGTATCCCATCTATGATATAAAGCGGGTCGCTTCCGTTGATGGTTCCCATGCCGCGAATGTTCACTTTCAGCCCCGAACCGGGCTGACCGCTTTGCGAAATGATGGTCATACCGGGCGTTTGCCCCTGCAAGGCCTGCAAAGGATTGGAGGTATTCAGCTTTGCAATGTCGTCGCCTTTAACATTAATGTTGGCACCGGTGACGAGTTTCTTCTTCTGAACACCATAACCAATGACGACAACGTCGTTGAGGGAGTTGGCTTCTTCTTCTAATTTGATGACCAAATTGTCACCGTTCACTTTCACACGTTGCGTGATAAAACCGATATAACTGACGACAAGCGTCTGCCCATCATTGGCCTCTATAGAGAAGTTACCATCAAGGTCGGTCACAGAACCACCCTGTTTGCCCTGCACAATCACGGTTGCTCCCAGCAAAGGTTCGTTGTCTGAGGCCGACAACACCTTTCCTGTGACCGTTTTGGCACAGATACTCGTTGTCCATAACAGCATGAAAGCCGTCATGACAACCTTGCAAAAGAAATCTTTGCTCCGCATAAGCGTTTTTTTCCTCATAGCTACTTTGTGTTTAGGTTATTGTTACTTTATCTGTATTCCATGATTTGTGACTATCAAAGTCATTCGTTTGCAAATTTAATTAAAACACGACAAAGCACTACGTCTTTATGTTTTCAACGTAGACACCAAAAGTTACGATGACTGTATGAAATGTTTCTACAAACAGTATGATTTGTATCGAAACAGAACACCAAGCCCGATGTATAGGAAGAGCCTTAGTCTTGGAAATAAACGCGCTTGACACGGTTGCTGACGCCTGTCAACACCTCGTATGGAATGGTTCCGATGATGTCGCTAAGCACAGTAACCGGCAAGCGATCGCCAAAGATTTCGACGCTGTCTCCCTCTTTACAATCGATCCCAGTCACGTCGATCATAGCCACATCCATGCAGATATTGCCCACATAGTCAGCCTTTTGACCGTTGACAAGACAGTAACCACGACGGTTACTCAAGTGCCGGTCGAGCCCATCTGCATAACCTATAGGTATAGCGGCTATCATACTGTCGCGCTCAAGAATGGTCTTTCGGCTGTAACCGACGCTGTCTCCGGCCGGAACCTTGCGCAACTGGAGTATCGTTGTCTTCAAGGTACTGACGTTATCAAGGGTTTCATTGGTACGCGGATTGATGCCATAGAGTCCCAATCCCAGCCGACACATGTCCATCTGGCGGTCGGGAAAGTGCTCAATTCCGGCACTGTTGTCCATGTGGAACAGGATTTTGTGGTCGAATACCGCTTGAAGTCTATCCGCCCCAAGCCTGAAAAGCTCGTATTGACGGGCACTGAAGTCGTCAAAATCATCACTGTCGGAACCAACGAAGTGGCTGAAGACCGACCGGGGAATGACCGCAGTCTGGCGTTTCAGCCGTTTGATGAGCTCATCCATGTCTTTTCGCGGGTCGAAGCCCAGACGATGCATGCCCGTATCAAGTTTAATGTGGACGGGAAAGCCCGTGATGCCCTCTTTTTCGGCCGCTTTCACCAACGCATCCAGCAGACGGAACGAATAAACCTCGGGCTCGAGGTCGTAATCGAACATGGTTTTGAAGGCCGTCATCTCGGGATTCATGATCATAATGCTACTCGTGATGCCGTTTTTCCGCAGGGTTACGCCTTCGTCTGCCACTGCAACAGCCAGATAATCCACGCGATGGTCCTGCAGTGTCTTGGCGATTTCAACGCTACCGGCACCGTAGGCATCGGCCTTGATCATGCATACGAGCTTGGTTTCGGGCTTCATAAACGAGCGATAGCGGTTCAGGTTCTTCACAACGGCATTGAGATTAACCTCCAACGTCGTTTCATGTACCTTCCGAACAAGCAGTTCCGTCAGCCTGTCGAAGCCGAAACGCCGTGCCCCTTTGATGAGAATCACCTCGTCATGCAGCTGCTTGAACACATCGCTGCCTATCAGTTCGTCAACGTTGTCAAAGAAATACTCCTCCGACAGCTTGATGCTTGCGGCGTGTTTCTTTAGTTCTTCGCCTATGCCGATGAACTTTTCAACTCCTCGTTGCCGGCACAATCGACCCACTTCTTCGTAAAGTTCGTGCGTGGTCATGCCGCTTTGATAGATGTCACTCAACACAAGCGTGTGCCGACGTCCTTGATGATCGGGCCGACGGTTCATAAAATCGAGCGCAATATCCAGTGAATTGATGTCCGAATTATAGCTGTCGTTGATCAACGTGCAGCCGTGACGCCCCTGTTTCACCTCCAAACGCATGGCAATCGGCTCAAGTTGACGCATGCGCTCGCCGAGTTTGTCGGCCCCGATGCCCAATGTCAGCGCGACAATTGCGCAGGCAAACGAGTTATTAACCGATGCTTCGTCGATGAATGGCAAGGAATAGCGATGCTCTTCACCTTTATATATATAGGTGATCTCGGTAGTTTGCGCTTTCTTCTCTATCGCTTTCACGAAGAAAGGCGCACGCTTGTCGGCAACCGACCAGAAGAGACGCTCGCCTTTCAGGTCTTTCAGCTCGCTCACACAGCGCCCCACCAGCTCGTCGTCGCCATTATAGACGACAACCTTGGCATCGCGGAAAAGCTTCAGCTTCTCTTTACACTTCGCTTCCTTGCTGCTGAAGTTCTCTTGATGGGCGTCTCCGAGGTTCGTCAGCACGGCAATGGTGGGCTGAATGATGTCATGCAGGGCCGCCATCTCGCCCACCTGACTGATTCCGGCTTCGAAAACGCCCACCTGTGTGTGCTCGTTCAACAGCCAAACACTAAGCGGAACGCCTATCTGCGAGTTGTAACTACGGGGCGAACGCGTCACAAACAGGTCGTCACTCAGCAGCTGATTGAGCCATTCCTTCACCATTGTCTTGCCATTACTGCCCGTAATGCCGACTATCGGTATGTTGAATTCGTCACGATGTCGCTCGGCCAAGCGCTGAAGTGCCTCCAATGTGTCGACTACCTTCAGGAAGTTGGCATCGGGATAGTCGGTCTCGCGATTGAACGGCACCTCCGTCACCACGAAATTCCTTACACCACGACGATATAACTCGGGAATATAGTGATGCCCATCATTGCGTTCCGACCGCAACGCAAAGAAAAGTGTCTCTTCAGGAAAACAAAGTGAGCGGCTGTCTGCAAGGATAAAGCCTATTCTTGCCACGTGTTCACCAAAACGACGCGCACCTATCAGTGTGGTTACTTTCTCAATAGTATATGTCATCGTGTATGATTTATATTGTTGTTCTGACTACAAAATTAATGCAAACCAACGACATATCAAAATAAAAACGAGACGAATTCGATGTCCGGCAACAGTGAAATGTCTTCGCACATGCAGCATCTCGCCATCGGTTTTATAAAAATCAAATCTCAGTTCTTAACACTTCGCGACCGAAGAAACTGGAAACGAGAAGCAAGCAAGATTGACCCTTGGCGGCCATTTTCACCTTTCTGCGACTCCGTTTCAACCGTCTTGCAAACCGGTTCCGCCCATCTTACAGCACTGTTTCAGCCATTTTACCGCGTAATCTCACCCATTTCACCGTGCAATATGGCTGAGATTGCGCGGTAAAATGGGTGAGATTGGAATGCAGGGTGTAAGTAGTTGATTATCAAGATAGATTTGATGGCTTTTCAATAAGAAAGAACATGTGTCGGAAGCTACCCTCCATCCGAAACAGAAATCGGTTTTCCGGGGCGCAATATGCGCTATCCGAAACGCGGGTGCACCATCAAATGAATGATGATACACCCGCTTTCGTTTCTTTTATGCCTGTTTCGGCCCGCTGTTCTCCGTCAGATGGCGGGGTATGTGGCCGTAAACAAGGGCGCTATATCTTGTCCGTTGTCAACGTCGCCGCACGGATTACTTGCCTTTGGGGGTGGAACTTGGAAGCGGAGCGCCATCGAAGACTAAGGCAACCGGCACTTGAAGGTAGTTGTTCTGGGCTGCATCCATCTGTATTGCGCCTGCAACAATCTGCATACGTACATTAGGTTTCTTGACAACCAAGCCGAAAGAGAAACGGTTGTTGATATAGAAATAGACGGCAACCTTATGGTCTTTGCCACCGAATTTCAGCGTAAATTCTTGCTTAACCGGGTTCAACAAGAAGCCTGCAGGGGCGAGCCGATAGTAGTTGGTCAAGCATTTCAGGTCTTTGTTGGGGGCTTTTTTCAATGCTTCTTTCAGGTCTTTGTCCTTCACATAGTTGGCAAATACACTCAAAGGGAAGTCTTTTATGATGACCGTACTGTCGGTCATGATGTCCCATTTGATTTTCAATGTGTCGGAATTGTCCTTCGGATTCTTCTCATTCTTGGCCGGATAGATGAAGTCGCCAGCGTAGTTGCCCTTCACTTCAAGGTAGGCTTGTTGCTTTTCTGCAGGCGTCAGCACCTTGGTATCATCGTTACCGGGGTCACAAGCAACGAACATGAGCGACAGGATTGCGAGGCAACCCAAGAAAGAAAGCTGTTTTTTAGATGTTTTCATTGTCTTTTTGAATTTAAAAATTAATCGTATCTTTGCCCTATAAAGTGCATTAAGCGCATAAACTTGCCTGATGTTTGGTTAAGAAAGGTTAAACATTAAAAGTTGAGGCAAGCTATCCGCTTCTGTGTATTTAATAGGTGAAACGAGGAAAACGGCAGATATAAGAAAACAACGGAAATGACGTTCTAAGAGTAGATAGGGTTCACTGCGGCATGAAATTATTCACTACAGACAAGGAAGAGGCCATTGTTCGCAAGTTAAGCAGGGGAGATGCCACTGCCATAGACTTGCTATATGCGACGTATGCTCCCCATCTGACAGCAGTATGTGCCCGCTATATCCCTCGAAAAGACGACATGAAAGACGTCTTACAAGAGGCTTTTATCAAGATGTTCAGCAATGCTTCGGGCTTCAATTACCGTGGAAAAGGGTCGCTAAAAGCGTGGGCTACGCGCATAGTTATCAATGAATCGCTGCTCTTTCTACGCCGAATAGCAACGTCAGGTATGGTGTTTACAGACAAAGACCTGCCCGATCAGACTGATGAAACGCCCGATGTGAGCACGCTGAATGCCGAGGAAATAACGGCCATGATAGGCCGGTTGCCGCCGGGTTACCGCATGGTTTTCAACCTATATGTAGTGGAAGGAATGAGTCATCAGCAGATTTCGGAACTGTTAGGCATCAAAGTTGACACCTCGGCCTCGCAACTCCACAAGGCGAAGGCAATGCTTGCACGTATGATTAAAGAACACCGGAAACAACAAGAACAGCGCGTATGAAGAATTGGACAGACGACATCAGACAACGCTTGCAGGGACATCGACAGGCGCCTCCGCAAGAATTGCTCGACAATATCAAGGCCGAGCTGCAGCGTCGCGGCCTTACGCCGGCGCGTTCTTCGCAAACCACCCACGTCGGAACGGGTAAACTGTGGTGGGCGGCAGCCTGCTTGACGGCCGTTATCGCGGGTGTGGGCGTGTGGTGGCTGCGCCATTCGGAGCCAACGTCAATGCCGCTCACGGCCCAAAAGCAGGCCGTGAGCGACCAACCGACACAAGTTCTTGAGCAAGCGGCCGACTTGCGACAGCAAAACCTGCGGCAACGGCTTGCTGTATGGGCCGGCAAAGAGCCAATAAGGACCATAGCGGCTCGGAACGTGCAGGAGGTTAAAGCTGCTTCGGCCGTGAATTCCGTGCCTGCGGAGCCGTCTTCGGTCGCCTCGACCACCGAAACAACGGTGCAACCCTCTGAACAAAGGCCTGCAAGACCAGCCCGACGGCCCACTAATGGCCCTGCGAACATCCCCTCACACCCGGCATCTCGCCTCGCCCACCGCCTGTCATGGAGCGCCTATACCGAGGAAACCGGTCTTTCAAACAGTGGCGGAAACGGCCTGCATGGGAATGAACGGCTGCTGAATGTCATGCTTCGGGAGCCCAACGGCGAAAAGCCGATAGCCGCACCGGGCTATCATGCATTGCAATATCATCATCGGCAACCCGTGAAAGTGGGGCTTTCCGTCGGCTATCGCATGGGTGAAAGGTGGTCGGTTCACACGGGTTTGACCTATAGTTACATGTCGGCCGACGTCAATCTGACGGGTTCGGAGTCGGGAAACGGGCTGCAACGCCTGCATTACGTAGGCATTCCGCTGGCCGTAAGCTATGGATTATGGCAACACAAGCAGCTTTGTGTCTACGCAACGGCAGGAGGTGAGGTCGAAAAATTGGTCAACGGACAGTTGAAGTTCACGCAGGTATCGGCGCAAGAGCAGCAACATTCGGAGACAATTTCGCTCAAAGAGCATCGCTTACAATGGTCGGTTAACGCGGCGGTTGGCTTGGAATACCGGCTCACCAAGCAGCTTCATCTGTATGCGGAGCCGGGTGTGAGCCACTATTTCAACAATGGAAGCGATCTACAAAACAGTTATAAGGATAAACCTACGGGCTTCCAACTGCAGATAGGAGTAAGAATCAAATAACCAAAACAAAGGAATATGAAAAAAATTATCATGTTGTTGTGTGCCGCTTTTCTGTTGATGGGCTGCACAAAGCGTCAAAAAGCCGTTGAATATCAGGTGGCCAAGAACTACTTTTTCGTCAATAATTCGCCGCGTTCCATGTCATTGAAGATGACAACGGAGCTGGAATTCGGTAAGTATTTCGGCATGGCTGCTTTCATGGGTAAGGACGGTCAGCCGACAGAAATAGACTTTAAGAAGCAGTTTGTCATTGCAAAAGTGCTGCCGGAGACCGACACTTTGACCCATATCACGCCGCTTTCGCTGACGGAAGAGGGGAAAACGTTGCGCTTGAAATGCAAGATTACACGCGGAAAGAAGCAATCTTATACGATGCAACCGTTCGTTCTGCTCATCGTTGACAGGAAGTATATCGACAAAGAAGTGACGGAATAAGGCCCGAAGAGCGGGGCTTTATTCACAAAGATGCGAAACAAGCACCTTAATGCCAATGGCAATGAGGATAAGTCCGCCCAACAATTCGGGCTTCAGCCTGCGTTCTATCGGCTCACCGAAGTGGGTTCCAAGGTACATTCCGGCGACAGACAGCATGAAAGCGGCCAACCCAATGACGAAAAGTGGGTAGGCAAGCGTCGCAATGTGCCTGAAACCCATGCATGCAAACGATATTCCTATGGCCAAAGCATCGATACTTGTGGCCACAGCCAACATCAGTTGCGTCTTCAATGTGTGTGGGTTCATCGAGTGTCGTTCGGCAGGAAGGAACGCATCCCTAATCATTCTGCCTCCCAAGAAAGCCAACAAACCGAAGGCAATCCAATGGTCCACCTCTTCTAAATAGTGGGCAAAGAGACTGATTCCAAGCCAACCAGCCAACGGCATCAGTAGCTGAAAGAACCCAAAAAGCATGGCCATGCGGAGCGTAATGGGCCAAACAAACTGCTTGATGATAATGCCGCACGTCGTTGAAACAGCGAAACAATCCATGCCTAAGGCTATGGCAAGAAACCAAATATCGAGTTGACTGATCATAAATACATGAAAAAGCCCCCCTTTCTGATGTAAAGGGGAGCCTTATCTACCTTATTTTTTATTTCACTTGAATGACCAAGAACTTGCTTGTGCTCCAGAATAGCTGTGGATTTGTAATGTTCAAGGTATATTGTTTGTTGACATCACGGGTCAAAGTGTAGCTACTTGACGGGTGAAGCGTAAGGATCTTGACTGACTTGGAATACAGTTTGACGGTCTTATCCACGCGGATATCGATCTTCGTAAAGTAGTTCTTGTTGAAGTTTCCTTGCAACACTTTGCCGTCGGCAATGATACGTTGCTCCTTCAACTCAGCCTTTGTGCCGAACACATACCATGCCGTATTGAGCTGTTTGTCCTGTGCATTGATCGTTGCTGTCTTCTGTGCGCTCTCCGTTGTCAGGTGACTTACGTTGGAATTCAGGTTGTTTATCGTCTCATCCAGCTCGCCGATGTGAATGTCTTTGGCGTCCAATTCGGCGCGAAGTTGCTGCATTTGCTGGTCTTTCTCGTCCAATTGCTTCACCAAATTGTCTATGGTTGACTTGAGTTGTGTGCCTTTTAGCGAACTTGTTGACAGCTGTTGACGCAGCTTAGTGATAAGTTCTCGGTTCTTTTTCATGCGCTCTGTGATGAACTTAATGTTCTCTCTTAGCACCTGTTTGCTATTGTTTCCCTCGCCATCCTTGGCTATCGTGACGCGGTTTTCGGCCTCGTTAATCTGACGAAAGCCCTCTTGAACCTCGTTCATCAAGCCCACCATGTCGTTGATTTCCGTATCTTTCTGCGCAAGAATCTGCTTCAATGAGTCGGATTGTTCAACACTTGCAAGATGGTTTTTCGCCTTGTCTTGATTACAACTTGTAAGAGCCAGCAACACTACACCGGCTGTTACGAACAATAATTTCTTCATAATTCTTCACTCCTCTAATTTTGATTTCTGATCTTTATTCTTTTTTATACTTCGTCCCGCCAGCACGATAACGATCTCACCACGCGGGTCTATTTCCGTAAAATGGGTTATAACGTCTTTCAAAGTGCCCCTCACATGCTCCTCATGCACCTTGGATATCTCGCGCGAAACGCTCACCCGGCGGTCTTCGCCGAACACTTCGGCAAACTGCGTCAGCGTTTTCACGAGGCGATAAGGCGACTCATAGAACACCATTGTGCGCGTTTCGTCCTGCAATGCGAGCAGATGTGTCTGCCGACCTTTCTTCTGTGGCAGGAAACCTTCAAAGCAGAAGCGGTCGCAGGGCAGTCCCGATGACACCAAAGCTGGCACGAATGCCGTTGCACCGGGAAGCGTTTGGACTTCTATTCCAGCCTGGGAAGCCTCGCGAGACAGGTAAAAACCGGGGTCACTAATGCCCGGAGTACCGGCGTCACTCACCAATGCTATGGTCTCACCTGCCCTTAATCGCTCCACAATTCCTTGTGCCGTTCCATGCTCATTGAACTTATGATGTGCCATCAAACGGTTCTTGATGTCGAAGTGTTTCAGCAAGATTCCCGACGTACGGGTGTCTTCTGCCAGCACAAGATCGGCTTCTTTCAATATCCGAATGGCCCGAAGCGTCATGTCTTCCATGTTGCCAACGGGCGTAGGCACAATGTATAACGTTCCCATATTCAGTCACAAATATATACAATTCTCCAAGATGTGCAAAATAAAGCGGGGCTTCTTTGCAATTTTTAAAATATAAACTGGCAAGTGGTAAGATTTGTTTTTTTTCATACTTCAAGGCTTACAAACTGTCATTCAGGCCCATATTGCCGCCCGATATGCCCATGCTTGCTTTGCAGGAGCCATGAGGGAGCCAACCATGATGAATGACTTCAGTTTGCAATATGGCCCATTTTACCGTGCAATCTCACCCATATTAGCCGTTAATCTCACCCATTTTACCGCGCAATATGGCTGAGATTGCAACGCAAGATGTAAACGGTTGATTATCAATCTCCAAACTATGCTTTCCCGATTAACCCATGCAGTTCGCTCTCCCCTCCTTCGGAGGGGTCGGGGGAGGCTCCCTCTTGCATCAAAAAGGGGCTTGCCTCACAGCAATCCCCTCCCCAAATACAGAGTTAAAGCATAGGTATAGCTATATTTTACTAATGATTCCGGCTCGCGTTGCCTTGAGAAAAGCAACGATGTTTCGTATTTCCGGACCATCGGGCACTTGGTCTTCAATCTGCCGAATGGCGTCGAACAGACTCGTTTGTCCATGGAATACCAACCGATAAGCATTGGCTACGTGCTTCCGAACCTTCTCTTCTATGCCGTTAGCGTCCATCATCACCGTGTTAGGACCGCCATAACTGACGGGCTTTCCGCCTGCAATAACGTAGGGAGGAACGTCTTTCGAGAAGGTCGTTCCGGCCTGAATCATGGCGCAACGGCCCACACGTGTCTTCGCATTTTCAATGACACTGGAACTGAAAATGACGTTATCTTCGATGCAACAGTCGCCGGCTATCTTCGTTCCATAGCCGAAAACGCAGTGGTCACCCACCACAGTATCGTGGGAGATATGGGCACCTTCCATCAAGAAATTACCGTTTCCGATGACCGTTTTACAGCCTTCATGCGTTGCACGATTGATGACTACGTTCTCTCTTATGATGTTATCATCGCCGATAACAAGCTCACTTTGCTCGCCACAGAAGTTGAAATCCTGCGGCAAGGCAGCAAGGACTGAACCCTGATGTACCTTATTGTTGTTGCCCATACGCGTGCCGCTGAGAATGCTCGTGAATGGGAAAACGACGCAATTGTCGCCGATCACCACGTCGTCCTCAATGTATGCGAACGGGAATATCTTACAGTTGTCGCCGATTTTTGCCTTAGGCGACACCTCTGCTCTTGGACTTATTTCACTTGACATAGCTGTTAATGTTGAATGATGAATGTTGAATGTGAAGTTATTTTAATACAGAATGAGGAATGTTGAATGTGAAGTCGATACCCCATATTCCTCATTTCGCATTACTTAGCTCCTCCTCCTAAAGCACTGTAGAGGTTGACCACGGCCTGCATCTTGCTGAAATCGTCGGCCACTTTGGAGAGTTCGACGTTGAGAAGAGTGCTCTGTGCGGTGATGACTTCAAGGTAAGTGCTGCCTGCACTGGCCATCAAATCCTTGGTATCGTCCACGTTTTTGCGGAGCACCTCAATCTGTTTGGCCTCTACTTTCGACTTTTCTTCGGCACTGTTATACTGCACCAAGGCGTTACTTACCTCGCTTCCAGCTGACAGAATAGCGTTCTGCCAGGTGTTATATGCCTGCTCATATTGAGCTTTGGCTACCTTTAAGCCAGCCACAAGTCGGCCATTTTGGAAGATAGGTTGCGTGAGAGAACCCACCGCAGTGAGCAACCATTTGCCCGGATTCACGATACCCATGCCGCTATTATTGGTGAAAGCACCGACAGCATTGATGTTAAGTCCGGGGTAAAATCGGCTGCGTGCGGTCTCCACATTATAGAAACACTGGGCCAAAGCCATCTCGGCAGCATGCACATCTGCCCGGTTTTTGAGCAGTTGAACACCCACTCCGGTAGAGAATTCGGTCGGAAGACGCTGGTCTTCGAGCTTGCCTCGGCTCACTGTTTGGGCCTGTTGGCCTATCAAAAGCGAAAGGGCATTCTCGGTTTCCCGCAGCTGTCGCTTGATATCCACCTTTTGAGTAAGCACCGAATAGTAGTTGGATTCGGCCCTTTGGACAGCCGTTGAGCGCACTCCGATGACTGCATCTTTCTGCAAAAGCATGATGTCCCAGGTGTCTTTCGTCAGCTTTTCCATGTCTGTCACCAGCTCCATTTGCTTGTCAAGCATCAGCAATGTGTAGTACATATTGGCGATGTTGGCAATCAACTTGGTCTGAACCGACACCTGATAGTCCTTGCTTTGCAGCATTGCCACCTGTGCCGAGCGTTTCGAAGAGAGCAAGGTTCCGAACAAATCCACGTTCCAGCTTGCGTTAACGGGCAGGCTATAAATCTTCGATGCGGGGTTTCCGTCCCACGAAGAGATAGTGCCTTGGGGCGTAAAAGCAAACGAAGGGAGGAACGAAAGCTTGGCAGCTTTGAGCTGAGCCTCGGCCATCTGCACGCTTAAAGCAGCGTTGAGGAGATTCGGATTGTGGGCCAATCCCTTCTCGATGAGCCCTTGTAACTGCGGATCGGTAAAGACTTTGCGCCACGGAATGTTGGCGAAACTCGACGTATCTCTGACAGCCAGCGTGTCACGGTCGGCCATAGCGTCGCGGAACAAGCCTGAAGTGTTGACCTCGGGACGCTCATATTTGCCGTAAAGGCTTTTGCAACCCGTCAGCAAGATGGTTGCAAATGCCATGAGCAATAGCGTTTTATTCGTTTTCATATCATTCAGATGTTATATTTTTGTGGGGTTACAACACCGTTACTATGGGCATATTGCGCCAATTCGGTGGCTGCTTCCTCGTTCAATTCGTCTTCAAACTTCAGCGGAGTAAACTTCTCCTGCAACCATTGGAAAGCCGCAAACAGAGCCGGAACGACGAAGATTTGGCACAAGGTACCAATCAACATGCCGCCGACGGCAGCTGCTCCGAGGGTTTGGTTACCGTTCTTTCCGACGCCACTTGCGAACATCAACGGCAGAAGACCAATGACCATGGCCAGTGAAGTCATCAAAATCGGACGCAAACGTGCCGCAGCTCCGAGGATAGCACTATACTTAATGGCCATTCCGGTGCGTCGTCTTTCAAGCGCAAACTGCACAATCAAGATGGCATTCTTGGCCAAAAGACCAATCAACATGATGAGCGAAATCTGCATATAGATGTCGTTGGAGTGGCCAAAAAGCTGCGTAAAGAGGAACGCTCCGGCCAATCCGAACGGGATAGAGAGCAGTACCGACAACGGAAGAATATAGCTTTCGTACTGCGCACTCAAGATCAAATAGACGAAAATCACGCAGAGCACGAGCACAATGGCCGTGGTATTGCTGCTTTCGGCTTCTGATCTTGTCAGTCCGGAATATTCATATCCGTAGCCTTGGGGCAGCGTATTCTTTGCCACTTCGGCTATAGCTTCCATGGCTTGTCCTGTAGAATAGCCCGTAGCAGTGGTCACACTGACATTAATGGCTGTGAACAAATTGAAGCGAGCAATGTTAGATGGGCCGTAAACACGCCTTAAACTGCAGAACTCAGAGACTGGAGACATCTTTCCACTTGCTGTGCGTACGTAGATATTACTCAGCTGTTCGGGACGTAATCTGTCGTTAGGTGCGGCCTGAATCATCACACGATAGAGCTTACCATAGGCGTTGAAGTTAGACGCATACATTCCTCCAAGGTATCCTTGTAGTGTAGATAACACCACAGTTGGGGAGATTCCGGCTTGCTTTGTCTTAGCAACATCTACGTCAACCATGTACTGTGGATAGTTTGGATTATATGTTGTCATGGCCTTTTGAACCTCAGGTCGCTTGTTCAACTCCTTGAGGAAGTCCTGCGTTATGGTGAAGAACTTGTTCAAATCTCCACCAGTTTTGTCCTGCATGGTCATCGTAATACCATTCTGAACAGAGAAACCCGGAACCATTGGAGGCCCAAATGCCAAGATTTGGGCATCTTTAATAGAAGCCGTTTGCTTGTAAATCATACCCAAAACAGAATTGGCTTCCAACGGATTTACAAACAAAGCCATCAGATCACCCTGTGAAATCGCATTCTTGATACGGGTGAAGAAGCCACCAGAACGCTCATCAAAAGGCTTCAACTTGATGATGAAAGTAGCCTGATCCGACCCTTGTCCGGCAATGAAGTTATAGCCAACAATCGCTTCGCGCCGCTGAATGGCAGGATTACTTGCCAGCATCTTATCTACTTCGTTAACGATTTCAACCGTTCGTTCCTGGCTTGTTCCCGGATTAGCCGATATCATTATGAACAGCGTTCCCGTATCTTCATTCGGCACAAGCCCTGTTTTTGTGGTCGCCATCGTAATGACCAAAGCCACTATTCCCACTGCAACAGCAACCGAAGCCCATAGCTTATGGTTGATGATACGGGTGACACCTTTCTTATATTTCTCTGTTGTTTTGTCGAAAATACGGTTGAAATTGCTGTGAAAACGACGCACGAAGTTCTTGTTGGTCTCGTCTTTTTCTTCGTCATGTGGCTTCAACAGGATAGCACATAAAGCTGGAGAGAGTGTCAAAGCATTGAGGGCTGAGATGACAATCGATAGCGCCATCGTCACACCGAACTCGCGATAGAAGGTTCCGGACGTCCCTCCAAGGAAGGAAACCGGCACAAACACGGCCGCCATTACTAAGGTAATGGAGATGATTGCGCCCGATATTTCGTTCATTGCATCAATAGATGCGCTCATAGCATTCTTGTAACCTTGATCTAATTTGGCGTGAACAGCCTCGACAACTACAATGGCATCGTCCACAACAATAGCGATAGCCAACAGCAAGGCCGAAAGAACAAGCAGGTTGATCGAGAAGCCGAAGACCCAAAGGAAGAAGAAAGTACCAATCAATGCCACTGGAACAGCAATCAAAGGTATCAGTGTCGAGCGCATATCCTGTAGGAAAATGTAGACCACAAAGAACACCAATGCCAACGTAATGAACAGCGTTACGATCACTTCTTCAATGGAAGCAAAGAGGAATTCCGTGGTATCTTGTTCGATGGTATACTCCATTCCGGGAGGGAAACTCTTGCTGGCTTCTTTCAAAGCTGCCTTTACATCCGTGGCAATATCGGTCGCATTGGAACCTGCAATCTGGTTAACCATACCCAAAACTGCAGGCTGTCCGTTGTTATTCAGCTTCACATTGTACATCAATGAGCCTAATTCTACCTTGGCAATGTCCTTTAATTGCAATGTCTGACCAGTCGTTGAACTGGTCAAAAGTATGTTCTCGAACTCCGTAGCACTCTTCAAACGACCTTTATATCTCAATGCATATTCGTAGGCAACTGACCCATTTTCGCCCAAAGAACCAGGGGCTGCTTCGATATTTTGCTCTGCCAATACGCCCATAATATCTGAAGGAACGAGGCCATACTGCTTCATTTTGTCGGGCTTCAACCATATTCTCATGGAATAAGTCTCTGTTCCTGGCGTCTGAACATCACCTACACCTTTGATACGTTTCAGCAGAGGAACGATATTAATATTGTTGTAGTTGGTCAGGAATTGCCCATCATATCGACCGTCTTCCGTGGTCAATGAATACATGATTACATTGGAAGACTGTCGCTTAGAAACCGTAACACCCACGCGAGTCACCTCAGCTGGCAACAAAGCCTGAGCCTGTTGGACACGGTTCTGCACGTTGACAGCCGCCATATTCGCATCAGATCCCTGCTTGAAATACACGGTAATCATCGCCATTCCCGCATTGGTTGCGGTCGAAGACATATAGGTCATGTTCTCCACACCATTGATACTCTCCTCCAACGGCGTAATAACAGAGTTCAAAACCGTCTGTGCATCGGCTCCCGTATAGCTGGTCATCACCGATATGGTAGGCGGTGCGATGTCCGGATACTGCTCGATTGGCAGCGAAACCAGACCTATAGTACCCAGCAAGACGAAGAAGATTGATATCACCGTCGATAATACCGGACGCTTGATAAAGTTTGTAAATGTCATAGTTCTTCTTTTATTTTCCTGTCATTGCACCCACAAAGCCACTTGCCGAGCTTTGTTTTGCACCGAGTTTAGCGGCATCATCAATGCTCTTTTGATAGGCTGCGAGCGTCACCGGTGTGATTTTCATCTTGTCGGTCAGCTTTGTCAGGCCCTTAACCACAATGCGATCGCCTACCGAAAGTCCGCTTGTAACGATGTAAGTATTGCCATCATTCTGCGGATCTACCTTGATTTCGGAGTAGTTTACCTTGTTGTCTTTGCCCACTTTATATACAAACAACTTGTTTTGGACAGACGCTGTGGCCTCTTGCGGAATGACGATTGCGTTGCTATTTGTGCGAGGTATCACGATCTGACCAGCTCCCCCACTCTTCAACAAACGCTCCGGATTGGCGAAATGTGCAATGATTGAATAGGCACCCGTGGCCGCATCAATCACCCCACTCATCTTTACTACCTTGCCGGGGTGGCCATATACGGTCCCATCGGCAAGCAAAAGCTTCACCGAAGGCATCTCTTTCAGCGCCTCACCTACGCTACCTGCGGTCTTTGTAAGCCCCAAAATGTCACGCTCGGACATGGAGAAGAACACCTCAACCGTGCTGATATCAGAAACCGTAGTCAATGGATCTGGCGACGAAGCACTGACTAATGCGCCTGCTTTATAAGGCAAACTGCCCACCACTCCTGCGGCAGGACTCTTCACTAAACACCAGCTTAAGGTCTCCTTTGCAGATGCCAATGAAGCCTCAGCTTGCGCTAATGAGGCCTGAGCCGTGGTGAAACTGTTCTGCGCAGTGGCCAATTCAAACTGCCCAATCACATGCTTATCGAACAGTTTTTTATTGTTTTCGTAGGTCAAACGCGCCGTGTTTAACTGTGCACGAGCAGTGTTAACGCCGGCTTGAGCCTGCCGAACTGCGGCCCGATAAGTCTCACTATCGATGGCAAAAAGCACTTGACCGGCCTTCACTGCCTGCCCTTCATGCACATAAACTTTCGTGATAAAGCCCGACACTTTCGGCCTCACTTGCACGTCCTGAATGCCTCTTATGGTTGCAGGATAGGTGGATTGCAACGATGCACTGTTCGTACCTATCGTCTCAACAGGGTACTCATCGTTTCCAAAATTAGGCATTCCGCCTCCTCCGCCACAAGCCGTAAGCGAGACAGCGACCGCCGTTACAAACAAACTTTTCTTCATTTTCATACCTATATATATTAAATTCTTATTTTAATTTATCTATCTTGGCATGGTCATACATGCAAATGGTTATCCTATTCCATTGTAAACCCATTCAGAAAACCCTATATTCTCAAATAGTTTTAGCGAGGCAAATTTACGAATTAATTCCTTTCATGGTTTCATACGAGCCTTCTTTTTAACAATTCTTATGCTGTAACCGGCAGAAAACGGGTGACGAAGCAATACGAATAAGGCTGTTTCGGAAACAGAATAATGTCTATAAAATTATTTACAAAGCACTTCATAGGATTTCGATATTCAAAACGGGCAGCAATTTCGCTGAAAATATGCGCATTTCAGGGCCACTTTGTAATGTGCTATGAACCAAACAGTTATTCGTTTTGCAGTAAATTACAACACAAAATAACGCAACAAAACATGCAAGATGAATGAAATGACGCGCTAAAACCAGCTGTTTCAGTCCGTCATTTCAGCCATTCAGCCGCACAAAACCAGCCACTTTGCATGCAAAAACGGCCCAGATAGCGAAGCAACGCACAAAAAAACGCACAAAAACAGTCCTTTTTCGGCCTCTCCTTCTCCAGATGGCACGGATGAAACAGCCTGTTTTTTGGTCCATAAAATTTACAAAACAGCAGCGCGAAGAAACCGACAACGCCCCTTATAAGCGCACACTTTGCTCGTAAAGATACTCGGGCGCAAAACCTATTTCGTTGTTCCAATCAATCGTAAACGGGTCTAATGTGAACGATTTGAAATAGTTTTTATCCTGCAATTTTCGGCAAATTCCTTGCTGAATCAGCGGAGTGAAGTCGAGCAACCGCTCCTCTCCGTTGCTGAAAGTGATGCGAAGTGTGTTGCCAGTTACGTACACTGCAGCCGTAACCGTCAGTAGTTGAGCTTTCTTTTGCTGTTTCATTATCATTTATTTTAAGGGTTCTATCTTGTTAGCAGCTTCATGATTAGAGCGCCGTTTCCAGTTTTCCATTAATTCATCCTTGTGCAAATCAAGCCATTCATACACCATTTTAATAGCCCTACGAGGCAAAGAACCAGTGATTATTCCATCAGCTATGGTTATTGTTGCTTTATAATCATCATACCAAACATGGAAATGTGGCGGGTTATGGTCTGCTATATACATTAGATAATAATCCATAAAATCGACTTATCTCTGGCATACCGTTCCTTTTTCATTGTTTATCACAAGGCAAATATAGTGTTTCAAATTGATATTTGCAAGCAAACGAATACCCTTTTGCATGACACTGCGGTAAAGCCTCCATGAGATGACACTGAAAACAGAATGAAATAACGTGCCTTATGCTGCATGATGATGTTCCGAAACGTCGTTTGAAAGGCACCGATATTCAGCGAATTAATGTTTTTTTAAACAAATCTTCGTTTGTTTTCTACGTAAATGAGACTCCTACTTGCTCACTAACCCCATGCTTTTGGCCTTTTCCAAGAGCAATTTCATCAGTGGTTCACGCTCGTTTTCAACCTTATTGTCGAGCACAGCGTCCTTTAACGCCTGCTTCAACTGCCCGACTTCGCGGCAAGGACCAAGGTGGAAGAGTTCCATGATTTCGTTTCCATCGATGCAAGGTTGCAGAAGTCGCTTGTAATCGCGCACTTTCAAGTCGGCTATTTTCGCGCGGACAATGCGGAAATTATCAAGGAATCGCTGCTTTCGCACTTGGTTCTTGCTCGTTATATCGGCCTCGCATAGCATCATTAAGTCGTCGATATCATCGCCTGCATCGTTCATTAAGCGACGCACGGCACTGTCGGTTACCTCGTCATCTGCTATGACTATGGGTCGCATATGCAGGTCTACCAGCTTCTGAACATACTTCATTTTGTTGTCCATCGGCAGCTTCATGCGACGGAAGATGCCTGGAATCATCTTCGCACCCACGTAATTATGGTTGTGGAAAGTCCAGCCAATAACGTTGTCCCAACGCTTGCTACGCGGCTTACCGATGTCATGCAACAAGGCAGCCCAGCGTAACCAAAGTACCATTTCGCCCGACTTTCCGCTGCCAGATTGCGCCTTACAGAGGTTATCGAGCACTTCCAAGGTGTGATAAAAGTTGTTTTTATGGGCGCGACCATTGCGGGTTTCTACCACATCTAAGGCCACCAACTCAGGCATGATCAGCTGCAACAGTCCACAACGATAAAGGTCTATAAAACCTTTGCTGGGCGTTTTGGTCAGCATGATCTTGTTGATTTCGTCGGCAATACGCTCTCCACTGACGATTTTAATGCGCTCGGCATTACGCTGAAGCGCCTCGAATGTTTCGTCTTCTATAAAGAAATTCAACTGCGTGGCAAAGCGAATGCAACGCAACATGCGCAAAGGATCATCGGAAAACGTGATATCCGGGTCAAGTGGCGTACGAATAATGCCGTCTTCTATGTCGTAAACTCCGTCGAAAGGGTCGACAAGTTGGCCGAAACGTTCCTTGTTCAAGCACACTGCAAGCGCGTTGATAGTGAAGTCACGGCGGTTCTGATCGTCCTCAAGGGTGCCGTCTTCAACGTGCGGTTTGCGCGAATCGTGGCTGTAACTCTCCTTACGTGCGCCCACGAACTCCACTTCCAAGCCACGGTATTTCACCTGCGCTGTGCCGAAGTTGCGGAAAACCGAGAGGTGAGCCCGCCTGCCTAACCGGCTTTTCAGTGCGCTTGCCACTTGTATTCCGCTGCCGACAACGACCACATCGATATCATTTGACGGGCGTTCGAGGAACAAATCGCGCACATAGCCGCCCACGACATAACACTCAAGTCCCAATTTATCGGCCTCATCTGCAATCAGATGGAATATATCTTCATCAAGGAGACGCGCCAAATCGGCGTCGGTTAGCTTTCTCATTGTTGCTTAATTTCTCTTAACTTGCCCTAAATTGCGTGCAAAGTTACTAAAAATTAGCGGCAGAAAGAGCCGTTTCAGGTAGATTTTTATATTTTTGCAGCATGAAGAAATACTTTTGGCTGCTCGCCTTCATGACCTCCCTTTGCGGCTGTTCTGAGACACAAGACGAGAAAGCCGCACCGCTGTTGGGGCAGATAGAAGCGCTTTACAAAGCCGGGAACTACCGCCAGACGCTCGATTCCATCATGGAATTGCGCAAGAGTTTCCCTGAGGCTGTCGCGTCACGCAGGGCAGCTTTAAAAATATGGCAGGACGCTTCGCTGAAGATGGCACAGGCCGACGTGGCGCAAACCGACTCTCTTTTGCAGGCAACGCTTCAATCGCTTGAAGGCAAACGTGCGCTGTATGAGCGTAATATCCTGCGTGTCAAATGTGATTCTTTAAGGGCAAGATATGAAGCAATGTGTGGTGTTGTGCGAATGATTCGCTACCGTCAGCAGCATCCTTAGCCCAACCTGAAGACCAAAAATTTGGCTGTTTCATGGGAAATAAGTAACTTTGCAATCATAAGTCATAACTTATGAACAACTTGAACACAGAGAAACAGTTTAAGAACACGATAGATGAATGCCGTGAACTGTTCAGTAAGAAACTCCATGACTATGGAGCTTCATGGCGAATTCTGCGTCCGTCGTCCCTGACCGACCAGCTTTTCATCAAAGCAAAACGTATCCGATCGCTCGAAATCAAGCAGAAATCCCTCGTTGGTGAGGGCATACGGCCCGAGTTCATCGGCTTGATCAACTACGGAATCATCGGACTTATCCAGCTTGAACGAGGGTTCGTAGATGCCGTGGACATCAATCCTGACGAAGCACTTCGCCTCTATGACAAGCATGCAAAGGCTGCTTTGGAACTCATGTTGAAGAAAAACCACGACTATGACGAGGTTTGGAGAGACATGCGCGTCAGCAGTTACACCGACTTTATCCTTACGAAGATAGAGCGAATAAAGGAAATTGAAGACCTCAAAGGGCAGACCTTGGTATCCGAAGGCATTGATGCCAACTACATGGACATCATCAATTATGCCGTATTCGGAGCCATCAAACTGGCCGAAAACAAATAGAAAGCAAATGAGCGCAGACCATCGAATGCAGAAAGTAACGGTCAATCTCTGCCGAATCATCGTGGCACTGACGTTCATCTTCTCGGGTTTCGTGAAGGCCATCGACCCGATTGGCACGCTGTATAAGCTGCAAGACTATTCGGAGGCCGTGCATTTGCAAGGCATTGTGCCCGATTGGCTGTTACTGACCATGGCGGTTTTGCTCGCAGCCGTTGAGTTCTGCATGGGCATCTTCCTGCTCTTTGCCATTCAACGCCGCCTATGTTCGAGGCTCATCGTGGCTTTTATGACAGTCATGACGCTGGTAAGTTTGTGGCTGGTTATAGCCGATCCGGTGAAAGACTGCGGTTGTTTCGGCGATGCACTGCGGCTCACCAACACGGAAACTTTCGTAAAGAACATCGTGCTTTTGGGTTGTTCAATCATCGTAGCACGGAAGCCTTTGGCAATGTTCCGCTTTATCTCGGAGAGCAACCAGTGGATTGTTATCAACTATACGGCCCTGTTTATTCTCGTCAGTAGCGGACTGAGCCTTTACTATCTGCCGCTATTTGACTTCCGACCTTACCATATCGGCGTGAATATTCTGCAGGGAATGCAGATTCCAAAAGGTGTACCACGACCGCAGTTCGAGACAACTTTCATCATGGAAAAGGACGGACAGCGCAAGGAATTCACCTTGAACGACTATCCGGACTCCACATGGAAGTTCGTTGACAGCAAGACCGTGCAAGTCAGCGAAGGCTATGTTCCGCCCATACATGACTTCACCATCGAGGATAACAAGACGGGAGAAGACCTCACGAAAAAGATACTTGGACGCAAAGGATACACATTTTTGCTCATTGCACCATACTTGGAGCAAGCCGACGACAGCAACTTCGGCGACATAGACCAGCTCTATGAGTATGCCGGACAACATGATATTCCGTTCTATTGTCTGACAGCAAGCACAGCAAAAGGCATCAAACGGTGGAGCGATATCACGGGAGCTGAATACCCGTTCTATATGACCGACGCGACCACACTCAAGACAATTGTGCGCAGTAATCCCGGACTTTTGCTGCTCAAAGACGGAACTATCATCAACAAATGGAGCCATAATGACCTGCCGGGAGCCGAACTTTCACGGCCTATCACACAGTCTGCATTGGGAAAGATGCCGAAAAACAGCGTTCCGGGCAAGATATTGAAAATCGTGCTGTGGTTCATTCTGCCGCTGTTCCTGCTGACCTTGGCCGACCGTCTATGGGCTTGGAGCAAGTGGGTGAGGCTGAAAGAAAAGAAAAACAAAACCAAATTATATCAACTCTTTAATCAAAAGGAAAATAAAATGAGAAAGAAAATCGTAGCAGGTAACTGGAAAATGAACCTCAACCTGCAAGAAGGTGTTGCATTAGCAAAGGAAATCAACGAGGCATTGGCGGCCGAAAAGCCCAACTGCGACGTGGTGATTTGCACGCCGTTTATCCATTTGGCAAGCGTTGCCCAAGTGCTTGACGCCAACAAAGTGGGCCTCGGTGCCGAGAATTGTGCCGACAAAGAGAAGGGAGCTTACACGGGAGAAGTGTCCGCAGAGATGGTAAAAAGCACCGGAGCGCAGTATGTTATCCTCGGTCATTCAGAGCGTCGACAATATTATGGCGAGACTGTTGAGATCCTGAAAGAGAAGGTTCAGCAGGCTTTAAAACATGGTTTGAAGATTATATTCTGCTGTGGTGAGACGCTTGAAGAGCGCGAATCGAACCGTCAGAATGCTGTCGTTAAGGCCGAACTCGACGGCAGTGTGTTCAACTTGACGGCCGAAGAGTGGAAGAACATTATACTGGCTTACGAGCCAATCTGGGCCATCGGAACTGGCAAGACCGCTACTTCCGATCAGGCAGAAGAGATGCTTTGCTACATTCGTTCTATCGTTGCAGAGAAGTATGGCAAGGAAGTTGCCGAGGAAACCTCTATCCTTTACGGTGGAAGCTGCAAGGCATCAAATGCTCCGGAGCTGTTCTCCAAGCCGAATATCGACGGTGGTCTGATCGGTGGTGCTTCACTGAAGACTGCTGATTTCAAGGGTATCATCGACGCTTGGAAGAAGTAAACCAACGAGAAAGAATTGGAAAGCCGGAGAAAAAGCCCTTTCGGGAAGTTCCGGCTTTCCAATATTTAATATCAAACGCAAGAAAATGAAAAAGTTCGCTTGGCTCTTCTGTGTTGCAATCGCTATGGCAATGCCTGCCCATGCCCAGACTTTTCTCGACCATTTAAGAAAGAATGTGCCGGGACAAGGCACCGTAACCGTCACGCAGAGCAAGGAAATCGACGAACTCATCAATGGCAATCAGCCAAAGAAAACACCGGCAACGACCGAGCCGAAGAAAGAGATTGTAAAGAAGGAAACGGCAATCGGCAAGACCGACCCCACGAAGAAAGAAAATAAAAAGCCCCAACATATCCTCACCGGCGACTCGACCAAGCCTGCCACAAACAAGGTTGAACCCACGGAGAAGCCTGTGGAGAGACACGAAACGCCCACAGCAAAGACCGAACCTGTAAAAAAACAACAGGAAGAAGGCGAACTTGACATTCCAACCATCGATATGCGGAAGAAGGTGATGCGTGGAAGTCATAAGATAACAGGCTACCGTGTGCAGGCTTTTTCGGGCGGAAACTCTCGCTTAGACAGGCAGAAAGCCGAACAAGCCAGTACGGCTATCAAGATGAAATACCCCGACCAGCCGGTCTATGTCCACTTCTATTCGCCCCATTGGATATGCCGTGTGGGCAATTATCGCAGCTTTGAAGAGGCCGAAACCATGCTGCGGAAGGTAAAAGCATTGGGCTATCGGCAAGCCTGCATCGTCAGAGGAAAGATAATCGTGCAGGATTAAATTCCCAATATGGCACAAAACAAGGGACAGAACAATGATACAGACAACTCAACAGCTATGAACCCGGAAAACGAATTCCGCGACGGTCTCGACGACCTCGCCACACATTACAGGCATATCCTCACGCTCTTGGGAGAAGACGCACAAAGAGAAGGATTGGAAAAGACGCCGATGCGCGTGGCAAAAGCCATGCAGATACTGACACGCGGCTACACGCAAGACCCGCATAAGGTGCTCACCGACGCACTGTTCAAGGAAGATTACAACCAAATGGTCATCGTCAAGGACATCGATGTGTTCTCGCTTTGCGAGCACCATCTGCTGCCTTTCTATGGAAAATGCCACGTGGCCTACATTCCAAACGGCTACATCACAGGCCTAAGCAAGGTAGCCCGCGTGGTAGACATCTTCAGTCATCGTCTTCAAGTGCAGGAACGACTGACCCAACAAATCAAGGACTGCATTCAGCAGACGCTCAAACCGCAAGGCGTTATGGTCGTAATCGAGGCCAAACACATGTGCATGCAGATGCGAGGTGTGGAGAAACAGAACGCCATCACCACCACGAGCGACTTCAGCGGTGTATTCAATGACCTCACCACCCGGCAGGAATTCATGAGCCTTCTGCGTGGCGAATCCAAACGAATTTAAGCATTCAACGGCGGGAAAGCGGCCTAAAGCCCCACTGACCTTGCCCTATCGAACCACAATAAAAACGACGAATATGAAAAAAACACGTAACCTCGCCTGCACCTTGCTCTGCATCGTTGCGGCCATCACAGCGCTTTCTTCCTGCCTAAGCAGTGATAACGACGAACAAAACATCACTCCGGAAGAAGCAAAAATGATTTTCAATGCCTTCAAAGGCACCTATCAAGGCAACCTTTATGCCGTTTACGAGCAATCGGGCCGGCTTTACAAGGCCACAGACTCTGTAGAAAACGTTACGGTTACGATAGACCGAGACACCATTGTCCATATCGCTAACGTCCCTGACAGCCTTTATGCCTACTTGACCAACACAGAATACGCCGAAGGAAAGAAAGTGAAAGATGCCCTCCGCAAGCATACTGCAACGCAATCTGTAAGAAGCAAGATAACAACCGTGGGCTTCGCAGACAGAGACAAGCGCTATTATCAGTGCTTCACCAACTATTTCACGACAAACATCACGGCCAACTACGACAGCCAGAGCCACCAACTTACTTTCAACAATGCCATGAGTTGCTGGTATAATCCCACCAAAAGTAAACTGCAAGTGAACATGTCGCCGGTCGAAATCAAGTCCGACAAGAACGCACTCCGGCCTTCCGGCATCTACTTTGTCTTCCTTTCAAAGACCAAAAGACCATGACCAAGTTCGTTTCATGGAACGTTAACGGGCTGCGTGCCTGCGTCTCTAAAGACTTCGCGCAGACATTTGAAACGCTCAATGCCGACTTCTTCTGCCTTCAAGAGACCAAGATGCAAGCCGGACAGCTCGACCTTCAGTTCCCCGGCTACACTTCTTTTTGGAACTATGCCGACAAGAAAGGCTACAGCGGCACGGCAATCTATGCCCGAAAGGAGCCGCTTTCGGTGGCTTATGGCATCGGCATCGACGAGCACGACCACGAAGGTCGCGTCATCACGCTTGAATACGAAGACTTCTATCTCGTCAATGTTTACACGCCGAATGCGCAAGACGGTCTGCGAAGACTCGACTATCGCATGACGTGGGAAGACGACTTTCAGGCCTATCTGCACCGACTCGACGCCCGAAAGCCCGTCATCGTATGCGGCGATATGAACGTGGCGCACGAGGAAATAGACCTCAAGAACCCCAAGACCAACCGCCGCAACGCCGGATTCACAGACGAAGAGCGGGCCAAGATGACCCAACTGCTCGGCAATGGCTTCACAGATACGTTCCGCAACCTCTATCCCGAGGCCATCAAATACAGCTGGTGGAGCTACCGCTTCCGCGCCCGCGAGAAGAACACCGGCTGGCGCATCGACTACTTTCTCATCTCCGATCGGTTGCGACCACGGCTCAAAGAAGCCGCCATTCATAACGAGATATTCGGCAGCGACCACTGTCCGGTTGAAGTAGACCTCGACCTCTGAAGCCTTGTTCACAAAGTTCCCCCAAGTGTCTGAACCACTTGGGGGAACTTTTTCGTGTGCCTCGCCAGACACTTCCATGCACTTCGTCATGCACTCATACCTGTAAGGCCCGTCATATAAGGAATACAAGACCTTTCCTATAAGGAGTGTGAGGCCATAGATACTTGCCCTATCGAATTATCTTCATGAAGAGAAATATTTCTCATCGCGAAGAGACAAATTTCTCATCGTGAAGATAAATATTTCTCTTCACGAAGATAATTCGCAAACCTAAGTAGGAAGAGGACCGGCTGTGCGGTTATCAAGGAACGATACTTCTATAGGAAGTGCATGCGCACATCAAGTTCATGGCAAAGCGGCAGGGCCTTCCCCATGCCTCGCTCAGAGCTTGATGAACAGCTTCCGCTTATACAGCACGTGCGCCACCACAAAACAGCAACCCACATAAAGCAGACCGAAGACGGCCGAAGCCATGCACTTGTCGGGCAGCAGGCCGGCCAAGAGGTTGTAGAAGACTTCGGGCAACGGCAATGTGCCTATCTTCACGAGGCCGATCAGCTTGAGTGCAAGGCCCGAAAAGACATAGAGGGCCAAGGCATTGCTGCCGAAAGCCACCAAAGGATAGGCCCGGCGGCCCTGCTTCTTGAGGTCGGCGAACCAAGCCATGACAGTCCACGCGAGCAGGGCATAGCCCGAAGTGACCATGACGAACGTAGGACTCCATATCTTTTTGTTCAGCGGACACATGTAGCTTAGCAACAAACCTGAAAGCAGCAATAATGCACCGATGACGGCGAGGCGAAGGATACGCCGGGGTAGTTCCTGTGACGTGCACAGCAGTCGGCTGCAAATATAACCTAACAGCACTTGTGCCACACAGGGAATGGTGCTCAGAAGACCTTCGGGGTCGAACGCAATCGGCGTGCCGTCGGGCAAGTGTTCAATGTATAGGTGGCTCTCACCAAGTAGCCACCGGTCTACAATGGCCACGATATTGTTTGCTGAGAAATCGAAACCATGCCCCAACATCAACAGCAGCCAATAGCCTGAAAGCAGGGCCATGGCCACGAACGTCATCGTCGGAACACCTTTGACCCGCCGCACGATGAGCGCAACGACCAAATAAGACAGTGACAGACGTTGCAGAACGCCCATGACACGAAGTTGTGAAAAGCAGAGTTCCCCCGTATTCAGCCACCTCCCTATCAAGGTGAGCAAAAGGCCAATCACGAACAACAATACACTCCGCTTCATCACCTTACGGAGATAGCTTGCACGCGAAGCCGTCAAGCCTTTGGTAGAAAACCCCATAGCCATGCCCATGGCAAAAACAAAAAAGGGGAAAACAAGGTCCGTAGGCGTCAGACCGTTCCATACGGAATGCTCCAACGGAACGTAGATGTGGCTCCACGAACCGGGGTTGTTCACCAATATCATGCCGGCCATAGCCAATCCGCGGAGCATGTCGAGTGAAATCAAACGTTGTTGTGTCATCATTGTGTTATTGAATGAATTCTATAGGTGTTAAACACTCATGAGTGCGAGTGTTAAACACTCACAAGCGTGGGTGTTAAACACTCATGAGTGCAGGTGTTAAACACTCATTGGTGCGAGTATTAAACACTTACAAGTGCAGGTGTTAAACACTCACGGTCAAGGGTGCTACGTTTACTTCTGCTTCAAGGCTTTATTGAGGATATACAAGAGGCTTTTGGAGGTATCCTCATAATAATCCTCGGTAAGTTCCCAAATCATCACGCCACGAATGCCCTCGTCTTTCACGTATCCGACCTTCTTCCTTATCTTGTCGGGACCGTCATAATAAAGGTTTTCCTCCAACCATTCATTATTATACATCGCCTTGGGATAGGTGGCCAGAATGGTCTTCCATGTCCGTTGGTCTGCGCCTTCGGTACTTGTTGCCGACTTGAACTTGATGCCATAGAAAGGGATGCCCGGCAAGATTTTCGACTTAGAAATGCCCTTGTCGACAACCAACTGAATACCTTTCTTGAAATACTCATAGGGGGCATGTGGCCCGGGAGTCTTAGACCAAGGGCCGGTCTTGTCATAAGTCATCACGTTGCAATAGTCGAGCAGCTGCAACATCTCCGAGGTATAGCGTCCTTGCTCCAATGGTATCATGCTGAGTGCAGCCGTCAAGAGATAGGTCTTGGGCAGTTTGCTGCGCAATTCTGTCCACAATATTCCAAGTCCTTTTGCCTTTTCACGGTCGGTACTGATGCCATTGTCCCAGCCTTCAAAGTCGACATCAACGCCGTCGAACTCATACTTCTTCAATAAATCCAAGGCTTCCTTGACGATAACGGCACGTTGTTTCTCGTCTATAACGGCCTTTGAGAAGGCGGGCTTTTGGTCGCCGCGCCCCATTCCCAAGGAAAGCAGCATGCGGATACCTGCCTGATGTGCCTTACTGATGACATCTTTCATGCTCTTCTCGTGCGCGGCATCAAGCATCATGTTGAGCTTTCCACCGTCGTTCACACGGGCAAAGGCCCACGAAAGCATGGTGACATTATCTTTCCAATGTTGAAATTCGTAGCGGTCACGATAATGAGGAATATACCCCAACACCTCTTTTGCCTGATTCTTGGCCACGAACACACGCTTGCTGAATAGCTTCACACGTCCTTTCCCGTCTTTGACTTCCAAGGTAAGTGGCTGCTCACCCAACGTGTTTGAGGTTATTCTGGCATCAGCCTGTGTGGAAACAACCCTGTCGCCCAAAGTCCACTTAAAAGTCAATCCACGGTTGGAAGCTGCTTTATCGGCCTTCAGTTGCAAGACAGAGTCGGCCAATACAACCATACGCTCGGGGGCATTCAGTTCCACCTTATCTATCCCACTGTTCTGTGCTGACGGCTGTGGGTCGTCCTTACTACTGCCACAAGCACTGTTCAAGATGAGCAGAAAGCCCAAAAGAGCAACATTCATTTTCTTTTCCATACTGATTTTCTTTTGTTATTCATATAATTTCGTTCTAATAACCTAACAAGTCGGCCTTTGCCGCCGGCTTATCTTCAGAAGAGGCGTGATAGGCATCTACCGTCAACTTGCCATGAAGGCAAATATCCTCCGACGAACGCCCTACCATGATCGTAAACGTGCCGGGCTCGACAACAAACTCTTCATGCTTATTCCATAACGACAAGTCACGTGGTGTCAACGTAAAGCGGACAGTTGTTTCCTCTCCTGCCTTTAAGTGGATACGTTCAAAACCACGCAGGGACTTTTGATAGGTTGTTACTGAACTGACATCATCGCGTATATAGAGTTGCACTATCTCATCACCTTCACGCTGTCCCGTGTTGCGCACCTTACAGCTTACCTCCGTTTCACCTTGAATTCCAATCACTGGCTTGGAGATGTGGAAATCACTATAAGCAAAAGTCGTATAACTAAGTCCATAACCGAAAGGATACAAGGCACCATCTACACGTACCGGCCCTTTAGAGTCGGCACCGGGTTTGAAAGGGAAAGCGTAAGGTATCTGTCCGACAGATTTCGGAAAGGTGACCGCGAGCTTTCCACCGGGATTATAGTCGCCAAAGAGCACCTTAGCCACAGCCGTCCCCGTGAACTCTCCGGGAAACCAACCATGAACAATGGCGGGGACATATTGGTTTGCCCAATTGATTGTCGCTGCACGACCATCCAACAAGACAAGCACTACAGGCTTTCCCGTGGCATATACAGCACGCAGCAATTGCTCCTGCCGTCCCATCAGGTTAAGATCCGTGCGCGAATACTCCTCACGAACAGTCT
>ERZ772960.418-NODE-418-length-39054-cov-12.278956_pt1 | contig 39054 bp, 27 predicted proteins | sample MGYA00580678_ERZ772960 | MGnify/ENA primary metagenome ERZ772960 (study PRJEB29015, sample SAMEA2737930) | human oral metagenome | biome: human oral; feature: human-associated habitat; material: dental | place: China | collected 2059 ... | reverse complement strand
AGAGCATCTGCCTTACAAGCAGAGGGTCGGCGGTTCGAATCCGTCAACGCCCACCTTTATATGTATATAAGAGAAATGAATGACTTTACAACACCTGTTGTGAGGTCTTTTTTATTTTATTGAGAATTTATCCGCATTCTTTTCAGAATATTATTATTATTATTTGCGCTGTTACTGATTTTATTGTTAATTTTGCACCATATTAATCAACATCGTTATGATCCTCGACACATTAACAGCCGTTTCTCCCATTGACGGTCGCTACCGAAACAAGACCGAACACCTTGCCGACTATTTTTCCGAGTATGCCCTCATCCGTTACCGGGTACGTGTCGAAATCGAGTATTTCATCACGCTGTGCGAGCTGCCCCTGCCGCAACTGGAAAGTTTCGACAGTACGCTCTTCGAGCCGCTGCGTGACATCTACCGCAACTTCGACGAGGCTTCGGCGGCACGGGTAAAGGAAATAGAGAAGACGACCAACCACGACGTGAAGGCGGTTGAATACTTCCTCAAGGAAGAGTTTGACAGGATCGGCGGCCTGGAGGCCTACAAGGAGTTCATCCACTTCGGCCTGACTTCGCAGGACATCAACAACACAAGCGTCCCCCTGTCAGTAAAGGAAGCACTCGAAGAGGTGTTCTATCCGCAGGTAGAGGAGCTGATCGCACAGCTGAAGGAATACGCCGGGGAATGGAAGGATGTGCCGATGCTGGCGAAGACACATGGACAGCCGGCCTCCCCCACCCGACTGGGCAAGGAGATCGAGGTCTATGTCTATCGCCTGTCCGAGCAGCTCGCATCCCTGCGCAGCTGCAAACTGACGGCCAAGTTCGGCGGTGCCACGGGCAACTTCAACGCCCATCACGTGGCTTATCCGCAGTATGACTGGCGTGCCTTCGGCAACCGGTTCGTCAGTGAGAAGCTGGGACTGGAGCGTGAGCAGTGGACGACGCAGATCAGCAACTACGACCACCTGGGCGGCGTGTTCGATGCCATCCGCCGCATCAACACCGTCATCATCGACCTGGACCGTGACTTCTGGATGTACATCTCGATGGACTATTTCAAACAGAAAATCAAGGCCGGAGAGGTAGGGTCAAGCGCCATGCCGCACAAGGTGAACCCCATCGACTACGAGAACAGCGAGGGAAACCTCGGGATAGCCAACGCCATCCTGCAGTTCCTGGCACAGAAGCTGCCGGTGAGCCGCCTGCAGCGCGACCTTACGGATTCCACCGTACTGCGCAACGTCGGCGTACCGCTCGGACACAGCATCATCGCCATCCAAAGTACGCTGAAAGGCCTGCGGAAGCTCATCCTCAACGAGAAGAAGCTGAGCGAGGACCTTGACAACACATGGGCCGTCGTGGCCGAAGCCATCCAGACCATCCTGCGCCGTGAAGCCTATCCGCATCCTTATGAAGCGTTGAAGGCGCTCACCCGCACAAACGAGAAGATGACCGAGGAGACCATCCATGCGTTCATCCGCACGCTCAATGTCAGCGACAGCGTGAAGGAAGAACTGATGGCGATCACCCCGCACAACTATACGGGAATTTAACCACTTCTTCGTAAAGACCTACAAACAGCAACCGGGTAACTCCCGACAAACGGAGTTCCATTTATAAACATACAAATAAAACAACAATCATTGGCCGTGAGGCCAGTAACATCAAAACCAAAAATAAAACAATTATGGCAGAAGAATTCGAGAACAAAGAAGTTCAGTCTGAGCAGAACGAGAACAGCCGGGAGGGCTATTCGGCAGCCGGTCAAAGCGGCTATCAGAGAGAGTACCGTGGCACAACAGGACGCACACAGCGGCCGCGTATTCACAGCCAGCGTGCCTACAGCAGCAACAAGACAAACAGCGGCAACAACGAAGGCGGATTCCGTCCGGAGGGTTTCGGATCTGGTCTGCAGAGCGCGAACCGGCCGCAGCAGGGCGGCTACCGGCCACGCCAGAACAGCTACGGCGGCTACAACAACAACCGCGGCGGATACAACAACCGGCCTCAGCAGGGGGGATACCGGCCTCATTACAACAACAATAACGGAGAAGAAGGCGGCTACCAGCCACGGCAGGGCGGATACAACAACCGGGGCGGATACAACAGCCGGCCGCAGCAGGGTGGTTACCGCCCTCGTTACAACAACGACGAGAACGGTTATCAGCCGAGACCCTACCGCCCCCGCTACAATGCCAACAACGGAGCTGAAGGTGAGGAAAACAACAGCTACCAAGCAAACCAGAGCGGCTATCAGCCACGGCAGGGCGGCTACCAGAACCGCGGCGGCTACCAGAACCGGGGATATAACAACAGCCGGGGCGGTTACCAGAACCGGGGATACAACAACCGCGGCGGCTACCAGAACCGTGGCGGCTACAACCAGGGCGGTTATCGCCAGCGTACAGCTGATTATGACCCGAATGCTAAATACTCGCTCAAGAAGCGGATTGAGTACAAGGAGGAGAACTTCGACCCGAACGAGCCGATCCGCCTGAACAAGTACCTTGCCAATGCCGGTGTATGCTCACGCCGTGAGGCAGACGAATTCATCCTCTCCGGCGCAGTGACCGTAAACGGAGAAGTCGTAAAGGAACTCGGCAGCAAGGTGCTGCGCTCCGACGTAGTCCTCTTCCAGGAGAAGCCGGTATCATTGGAGAAGAAAGTATATGTCCTTCTGAACAAACCGAAGGATTACGTCACCACGAGCGATGACCCGCAGCAGCGCAAGACGGTCATGGACCTCGTGAAGGGAGCCTGCCCGGAACGTATCTATCCTGTAGGCCGCCTGGACCGCAACACGACTGGCGTGCTGCTCCTTACCAACGACGGCGACCTTGCCTCAAAGCTTACCCATCCCAAGTTCCTGAAAAAGAAGGTCTATCATGTGTTCCTCGACAAGCCGGTCACAGCCAACGACCTGCAGAAAATCTCTGACGGCATCGAGCTTGAGGACGGTGAGATCAAGGCCGATGCCATTGAATATGCCGACCCACAGGACCAGACACAGGTGGGCATCGAAATCCACAGCGGCAAGAACCGCATCGTCCGCCGCATCTTCGAGAGTCTCGGCTATCGCGTTGTCAAGCTCGACCGTGTACAGTTCGCCGGTCTGACGAAGAAGAATGTACGTCGTGGCGACTGGCGGTTCCTCACCGAGAAGGAAGTGGATATGCTGCGCATGGGGGCATTTGAATAAAAAGGCCTCTCCGAAACCTCCCCGAAGGAGAGAATATAGTAGGATAAAACTCCACTGAAAGCCTCCACAAGCCCCTCAGAAGGAGGGGATGTGGGAGGATAAAACTCCATGAGAGGGACAAGGAGCATTCAATTACAACATATAGAAATGAAGAGAACTAAAATCGTCGATGCACTCGCCTGCACCGACTTTGGAAAAGATATCAACGTAAAGGGATGGGTGCGTTCACACAGAAGCAGCAAGGCTGTTGACTTCATCGCACTGAACGACGGCTCCACCATCAAGAACATCCAGGTAGTCGTCGACCCGTCAAAGATGGACGCAGATGAACTGAAGAGCATCACGACAGGAGCCTGCATCAGTGTTGTCGGCACGCTCGTCGAGAGCCAGGGAAAGGGACAGACATCTGAAATCCAGTGCAAGGAGATCGAAATCTACGGTCTCTGTCCAAGCGACTATCCCATGCAGAAAAAGGGACAGAGCTTCGAATACATGCGCAAGTACGGGCACATGCGTCTGCGTACAAACACTTTCGGAGCAGTCTTCCGCATCCGCCACAACATGGCCATCGCCATCCACAGGTACTTCCATGAGCATGGATTCTACTATTTCCATACCCCGCTGATTACAGGCAGCGATGCAGAGGGAGCCGGCAATATGTTCCAGGTGACGACACTCGACCTCGACCGCATCGCCAAGTCAGGAAAGGTTGACTACAATGCTGACTTCTTCGGAAAGCGCACGAATCTCACCGTTTCCGGACAGCTGGAAGGCGAACTGGGCGCAACATCACTCGGTGCCATCTACACATTCGGGCCGACGTTCCGTGCCGAAAACTCCAATACGCCCCGCCACCTGGCAGAGTTCTGGATGGTCGAGCCGGAGGTCGCCTTCATCGACAAGGACGAGCTGATGGACCTGGAGGAAGATTTCATCAAGTACTGTGTCCGGTGGGCACTGGACAACTGCAAGGACGACCTTGAGTTCCTGAACAAGATGATCGACAAGGAGCTCATCGCACGCCTGGAAGGTGTCTTGAAGGAAGACTTCGTCCGCCTTACCTATACAGAGGGCATCGAGATTCTCCGGAAGGCTGTCGCCGACGGCGCGAAGTTCGAGTTCCCGATTACCGGATGGGGCATGGACCTCAGCAGCGAGCACGAACGCTATCTTGTCGAGGAGCACTTCAGGCGTCCTGTCATCATGACCGACTACCCGAGCGAAATCAAGTCGTTCTACATGAAGAAGAACCCCGACGGAAAGACCATGCAGGGAACCGATGTACTCTTCCCGCGCATCGGCGAAATCATCGGCGGCTCTGTCCGTGAAGAGAACTATGACAAACTGCTTGCGGAGATAGACAGCCGGGGCATGAAGCGTGAGGTGTACGACTGGTATCTCGACACCCGCAAGTACGGAACCTGCCCTCATGGCGGATTCGGTCTCGGCTTCGAACGGCTTATCCTCTTCGTTACCGGCATGCAGAACATCCGCGACGTAATTCCGTTCGCACGCACACCGAAAAACGCAGAGTTCTGAAGATTCTTCTTGCAGAGAAACAAAGGAGCGGCATATAGACCGCCCCATGTAGAAACAGGGACACACAGATTCTGTGTGCCCCTGTTCTGTTTCTGCACACTTTCACAGGTATGATTCTCCTGCAGAACTCTGCCGATTCCCAGATGGACACATGGGCTGCCAGGTTTGAAATATCCTTACAGAAATTGCTTTCCGTCCTGCCTGAAGGACGGAAAGAAGGAACTCAATATCCACTTGCAGACGACACGACATCAGCAGATTACGATTGCTCTTGAAAACTACGCCCATCTGCATCCGAATCAAGCATTACTTGCCCTCCAACCAAGCACCACTTGGAACGCAAGTAGTGCCCGATTGGAACGCAACTCACCGTCAGCAGATTTTGAAACGAGAAATATTCTGACAAAAACAGCCATATCGAGGCATTACCTGCCAGGATATGGCTGTTTATTTATGGAGGAACGTGAGGAGGTGTGCCCGAGGCTTTTGTCTGCCCCAGGACAGACCTTCTATGTTCCACGTCCTCCAGAGCCTGCCCTATAGACAGTGCCCTGTTCCTGCCGAATTATTCAGCACAGCTCTGCGATCTGACTGCAACGAGCATCCAGACCGTCTTCTCCTGCTCCCTCAGGAAGTCGCTTATCAGCGAGACCGTCGTTTCGTCCTTGGCATCGGATGCAAGCTCGATGATCTTACGTTCCCGGGCGATCAAAGTCTTGTAAGAATCAAGAAGAAGATCAATTCCTTCCTTGGCACAGCTTACGACACCGGCTTCCTTGATCTCAGATGTCTGCAAATAAGCACTGTAACGGCTCTCCGGCGCACTGCCCAGCTGGAGGATACGCTCTGCCACTTCATCCACTTTCTCTGCTGCATCGTTGTAAAGCTCTTCATATTTGCTGTGCATTACAAAGAAACCATGCCCTTTCACGTCCCAGTGGAAACCGCGAAGATTACTATAATACACCTGAAGGTCAGCCAACAATACGGAGAGTTCCTTTACCACGTACTGTACCTTCTTCTCATCTAAACCTAAAAAATCTGATGTTCTCATTGCTAAAACCTTTCTGTTAAGTTATTTAATCGATTCGAATGCAAAGATAGTCTTTTAATCTTCTTCAGACAACAGACTGTGTCTATTCTATCGATAGATTATTTCTATCAATATCCGTATTATGTTGACCATCAGGATTTTATTAATAATAAAACGACGGCATTCATTTTCAGCCGCAGCTCAAAGATACAATCCGGGCGGCAGTCGACCGCTGTGCAGAGAACAAAGTCTGCCCGGCGGAAAAGTCCATAGGCCGGTCACTTAGATTCGGAGAAAACACCTATCTACATTCATCAACACGCCCGCCCCGAAGAACACCTTCCGCCGGCCGGGCTTTAACAAGAAATAAAACAAATCTATCCGGACCATACAAAAATAACGATAGCCATCACTGTTCGTTGAACAGTTACTCTGAGCAGGTGTATGCCGTTAAATAGCTTTAATTAAGGAATGGAAAAAAAGAAAAACACAGTCTGTTTGGATTTAAATTGCTAAATTTGCATGCAATAAATTTCTAAAATACAATTATGTCATCATTTGTTGCAGAAAAAATCATGATGGACGGTCTGACCTACGATGACGTCCTCCTAATCCCGGCTTATTCAGAAGTGCTGCCCAAAGAGGTGGAATTGAAGACCAAGTTCTCGCGTCACATCGACCTCAACGTACCTTTCGTGACGGCGGCCATGGACACCGTGACAGAAAGCTCGATGGCGATCGCCATTGCACGTGAAGGCGGTATCGGCGTCATCCACAAGAACATGACCATCGAGGACCAGGCACGCCAGGTCGCCATCGTGAAGCGGGCCGAGAACGGAATGATCTACGACCCCGTCACCATCCGTCAGGGACGCACCGTGAAAGATGCACTCGACATGATGGCCGACTACCATATCGGCGGCATTCCTGTCGTCGACGGGGAGAACCATCTCGTAGGTATCGTCACCAACCGTGACCTCCGTTTTGAACGCCATCTGGACAAGCTCATCGACGAGGTGATGACAAAGGAAAACCTCGTCACCACCCATCAGCAGACCGACCTTACGGCCGCTGCACAGATTCTGCAGGAAAACAAAATCGAGAAACTGCCGGTAGTCGACCGTGAGAACCGCCTCGTGGGACTGATTACCTATAAAGATATTACCAAGGCCAAGGACAAGCCCATGGCCTGCAAGGACGAGAAAGGCCGGCTGCGCGTGGCCGCCGGTGTCGGCGTCACAGGCGATACGATGGAGCGCGCACAGGCCCTGGTGGCCGCTGGTGTGGATGCCATCGTCATCGACACGGCCCACGGACACTCTGCCGGCGTGATCGGCAAGCTGCACGATGTGAAGGCCGCTTTCCCCGATCTCGATGTCGTCGTAGGGAACATTGCGACAGGCGAGGCGGCGAAGTTCCTCGTTGACAACGGCGCTGATGCCGTCAAGGTGGGCATCGGCCCCGGCTCCATCTGCACCACACGCGTCGTAGCCGGCGTCGGCGTACCGCAGCTTACGGCCATCTATGATGTCTACAAGGCGCTGGAGGGAACAGGCGTGCCGTTGATTGCAGACGGCGGACTGCGCTACTCGGGCGATGTCGTCAAGGCACTGGCAGCCGGCGGCAGCAGCGTGATGATCGGATCGCTCGTCGCCGGCACGGAAGAGTCGCCGGGCGACACCATCATCTTCAACGGACGAAAGTTCAAGAGCTACCGTGGCATGGGCTCGCTGGAGGCCATGGAACAGAAGAACGGCTCGCGTGACCGTTACTTCCAGAACGACATCCGGGATGCGAAGAAGCTCGTCCCGGAAGGCATTGCCGGCCGTGTACCCTACAAGGGGACAGTACAGGAGGTCATCTATCAGCTCGTCGGCGGACTGCGCTCGGGCATGGGCTACTGCGGTGCGGCATCCATCGGGAACCTGCACAATGCCAGATTCACCCGCATCACCAATGCCGGCGTGATGGAGAGCCACCCGCACGACATCACCATCACCAGCGAGGCACCGAACTATTCCCGTCCGGAATAAAAACAGACCGTCAACCATCCGCCCTCTTCTCTGTTCTGCCAGGGGAGAGGGTATGTGCGTTTCTTAATCACAACAATGAAATTCAAGGCACTACTATCAGCCGCACTGCTCTCCGCCACGACGGCATACGGGCAGGCAGACCCTACCCTAATGACCATCAACGGACAGCCGGTGAGCCGTTCGGAGTTTGAATATTCGTACAATAAAAACAATTCCGACGGAGTCATTGACAAGAAAAGCATAGACGAATACGTGCCGCTTTTCATCGACTATAAGCTGAAGGTGCAGGCGGCCCTCGATGCCCGCCTTGACACACTGTCCTCCTTCAAGAAGGAGTTTCTCGGCTACCGCGACCAGCAGATACGCCCGGCCTTCATCACAGACGCCGATGTCGAGGCCGAAGCACGAAAGATATACCGCGACACCCGGCGGCAGATCGAAGCCAACGGAGGGCTGTGGCATTGTGCGCACATCCTCGTGGGAATGAGACAGCGCGCCTCAAAAGAGGAAGAGAATGCAGCAAGACAGCTGGCAGACTCCCTCTATACGGCTCTCCAGAAGGGTGCCGACTTTACGGAACTGGCAAAGAAATATTCCACGGACACCCGTTCTGCCAAGAACGGCGGCGACCTGCCCGGCCTCCAGAAAGGGCAGACCGTGGCCGAGTTCGAGAAGGCCATGCTGGCTCTGAAGCCCGGGGAAACAAGCCGTCCGGTGCTTTCCCCCTTCGGCTATCACATCATCAAGATGATCGGGCACGAGGAGCTTCCTCCTTACGATTCGCTCCGTGCGGACATCATGCAGTACATCGAGATGCGCGGCCTGCGCGACCAGATCATCAGCCAGCGGCTGGACTCCCTCGCCCAGGCCGGCGGGAAGGAGGTCACACAGGAGCAGATACTGGACCGGAAACTTGCAGAACTGGAAGAGAAGGACGCCGACCTGAAGCATCTTGTCCGTGAATACCACGACGGCCTGCTGATGGTCGAGATGAGCAACCGCACCGTCTGGGACAAGGCTGCCAAGGACGAAACGGCACTGGAGGCGTATTACCGCAAGCACAGGAAACAATATAAGTGGGCAGAACCACGTTTCAAGGGTATCGCCTACCACGTAAAGAAACAGGCAGACGTGGATGCCGTGAAAGAATGCGTGAAAGGGCTGCCCTTCAGCAAGTGGGCAGAACGGCTGCGCGATACGTTCAACAAGGACGGCAACATCCGCATCCGGGTCGAGAAGGGAATCTTCCGCAAGGGCGACAACACCCTCATAGACCGTGAGATATTCGGACAGGAAACGGCAGCCACACCGGTCGAAGGCTATCCTATTGATGCCGTCTTCGGCAAGAAGCTCAAAGCACCGGAGGGGCTGGACGACGTGCGCGACCTCGTCATCTCGGACTACCAGGGAGAACTGGAGAAAGAATGGGTCGCTTCGCTTCGCAGGAAATACAAGGTCGTAGTCGACAAGGCCGTGCTTTCCACGGTCAACAAACATTAAAAGAAAGATCATACAGCATATATCAATGAAGATAAATAAAAGAAAAACGATTGTCCTGCTTGCAGGAACAGCCCTCACGGCAATGGGGCTGCACGCCGGTTCCTTCCGTGCCGACGGCCCGGGTACACTGTCTGACTCGCTGAAGACCGTACCGGCAGCGACAGACAGGGCGAACAACGTCGTAGACGAGGTCATCTGGGTAGTGGGCGACGAACCCATCCTGAAGTCGGAAGTGGAAATCATGAAGCTGCAGGGCGAGGCGGAAGGCATGAAGTGGGACGGCGATCCCGAATGTGTGCTGCCCGAACAGATTGCCGTGCAGAAACTATTCCTCCACCAGGCGGCTCTCGACAGCATCGAGGTGACGGAGTCGGAAATCGCACAGGGCATCGACCAGCAGATCAACTACTGGATCTCTCTGCCGCAGATCGGTTCCAAGGAGAAACTCGAAGAGTTCCAGCACAAGAGCATGGCACAGATCCGCCAGGACCTGCACGACGACTACAAGAACCGCCAGCTCGTGCAGAAGATGCAGGAGAAACTCGTCGGCGACGTGAAGGTTTCGCCTGCCGAAGTGCGCGAATACTTCCGGAAACTTCCGGTAGACAGTATCCCGATGATTCCGACGACGGTGGAGGTGGAGATTCTCACACAGACTCCGAAGGTCGAGCCGGAAGAGATCAACCGCATCAAGAACCAGCTGCGCGACTATACGGACCGCATCACAAAGGGCGAAACCTCCTTTGCCACGCTGGCACGTCTCTATTCGGAAGACCCCGGCTCTGCCCGCCAGGGAGGCGAGCTGGGCTATATGGGACGGGGCATGCTCGACCCGGCATTCGCCGCCGCCGCCTTCAACCTCACCGACCCCAAGAAAGTGTCGAAGGTCGTAGAGAGCGAGTTCGGCTATCACATCATCCAGCTGATCGACCGCCGCGGCGACAAGGTGAACTGCCGCCATATCCTGCTGAAACCGAACGTGTCCATGGCCTCCATCGACGCGGCCAAGGAGCGGCTGGACTCCATCGGGAGAGACATCCGGAACGGGAAGTTCACCTTCGAGGACGCAACCGCCTACCTCTCGGACGACAAAGACACCAAGAACAACCACGGACTGATGGTCAACTCGTCCGAGAACGCCCGCACGTCACGGTTCAAGATGAAGGACCTGCCGACCGAGGTGGCTCGAGTCGTCGACACGCTGAAGGTCGACGAGGTCTCCCAGCCGTTCCAGATGGTCAACCCCCGCGGAAAGGTCGTCTGCGCCATCGTGAAGCTGAAGGGGCGGATACCGGAGCACAGGGCCACCATCACCGAAGACTTCCAGGCGATGCGCGACATCGTTACGGCACAGCGCAGGAAAGACATCCTCCACGACTGGGTCGTGAAGAAGGTGAAAGAGACCTATGTAAGGATCAATCCTCGCTATAAAAGTTGTAAATTCCAGTACGAAGGTTGGTTTAAATGACGACAGACAGCAGGTATAAAGATACACATTGCGGGCATAGAATCCTGGGCATCCTGATTCTATGCCTGTTTGGGCTATGGCAGTCCCAACCGCTCCGGGCACAGAAAACGGTGGAGAAGAAAGGAAGCAAGTTCTATATCGACCATGCCGACAACCTCCGCTACAACCAGATGGTGATGCCCGACGTGCAGATTGCCAAGGGCAGTGTCCGTTTCCGCTATAAGGGCACGACGCTCAAGTGCGACAGCGCCTACTTCAACGAGAAAGCCAACTGGTTCAAGGCCTTCGGGCGTGTTCACATCACACGTCCCGGCGGCGTGTCCATCGACTGCCAGCGCATCCACTACGACGGTTTCTCCCAGCTGGTCCATGCCCGGAAGAACGTGGTCGTGCGGCAGCCGGGACGCTCCCTCCGCTGCGACAGTCTGGACTACAGCCTGGCCTCCAAGGTAGCCAACTACTTCGGCGGACGCGGCACGCTCGTCTACAACGGCAATACGGTCGTCGCCGATGAAGGCGATTACAATACGGAGACCCATGAGGCCAACTTCTTCGGAAACGTCGTCATGTTCACGCCCAAGTACCGCATCAACACGCCGGAAGCCCACGGCAACACGGAGACAGGGCTTGTCCATGTCGTCGGGAAGTCGGTCATCCGTACCGCCAAGGGCGAGGTGGTACACACAAACGACGGGACTTACAACAGCAAGACCGACCACATGGAGCTGAACGGACACTCTACCATCACCTCTCCCAGACAGGATGTCGAGGGCGACAACATCGTCTACAACAGTACGACAGGGGATGCGGAAGGCCACGGCAATGTGAAGATCGTTGACAAGGCCAATAACCGTACCATCGTCGGCCAGGATGTCTTCTACAACGAGAAGACGGGGCACAGCAACGCACGCGGCAATGTGAAGATCGACGACCGTAAAGCACAGCGGGTGATTACAGGCGACGACGTGACCTACAACGCCAAGACCGGCTACAGCGAGGGGCACGGAAACGTGAAGATCGTGGACCGGCTGAAACAGCGCACCGTGACCGGACGCGACCTCACCTACAACAGCAACACGCGCGAGGGGACGGGCGAGGGCGACGTCTACTATATCGACTACAAAAGAAAGCACGCCTTCTCGGGCGACTATCTGCACTACACGGACTCCGCAGCCATCGCTTTCGGCGGGAAGCCCGGCCCTGTCGCCAAGGACTTCTCACAGGGCGACACGCTCTTTGTACACGCCGACACCATCAGCATGAAGGGTTTTCACATGAATACCCCGGGGATGTACCGTGAGATATACGGCGTGAACAACGTCCGCGCCTACCGCACCGACGTACAGACGGTATGCGGCTTTCTGGTCGCCAACACCAAGGACTCGTGCGTGACCCTCTACGACTACCCCATCGTGTGGAGCGGCAACCGGCAGCTGGTGGGCGACTCCATCAAGGCTTACATGAACGATTCAACCATCCGCCAGGCCTACGTCTACGGCAATGCCTTCTCGATAGAGACGCTGCCCGACAGGAAACATTACAACCAGATCTCGTCCCGGGATATGCGGGCCGACTTCGTCGACGGAGCCGTGCGGCGCATAGACGCATGGGGAAATGTGGAGGTGGTGTTCTACCATACCGACAAGGACAGCACGCTCATCGGGCACAACTATACCGAGACGGATACGCTCCGGATGTACATCTCTCCCCTTCGGAAGCTGCAGAAGATATGGATGTCGAAGTCGGACGGAGTCATCAGCCCGATGACGCAGATTCCGCCCGACCGTCTGACGCTCCCCCATTTCGAGCTCTTCGACGAGGTACGTCCGAAAGACAAGAACGACATCTTCCGCCGCGCCGCACGCAAGACGAGCGCGACGGTACGCAATGCACGGGTCTCCCTGCCGCCCCGACAACATATCGAGTGACACCGGACAGGAACAGGCCGGGAGCAGCCGGACCGTTCCCAACCGGCTGGGAACAGGAGTACCAGACCTTGGGAACCGGAGTACCGACGGCCGGGAACAGGATTCCCAATGGGTCGGGAACAACTTTCCCGCCCCTGCCCCTTGTCCCGGAAGTCCATCTGTCTCCTCCGCACCTAACGGCCAGTCTCGAAAGCTGCCGGCTTGACTCCCTTAAACCCTTTCCCCCTCTTCAACTCCCCCCATGCTTTTCTCCCCATCATCACATCCCCGCCGCTTCCACCACGAATACATGTATGTGGACGAGCGCAAAGCGTTTCTCCACGACCTCGAACAGCGCGCGCAGCATCAGCCCGACGGAGAAGCCGGACCGGAAGGCGCATCCCGCGAAGCGTTACAACGCAGGATACGAGGCTCTCTGAAGCCCGGACTGCTCCGCCAACGGCACAACCGCTATACGGCGATGTGGACATCGCTGATACTCTCCGCAGGCGTCATCGCCCTGCTCACCTTATTATTGTTCATCTTTTAAACGGACCGTTCATGAGTGACATCATACAACTTTTACCAGACAGCGTAGCCAACCAGATAGCAGCCGGCGAGGTCATCCAGCGGCCGGCCTCGGTCGTCAAGGAGCTGGTGGAGAACGCGATTGATGCCGGGGCGCAGCACATCAATGTGCTGGTAGCCGATGCCGGACGTACGTCCATCCAGGTGATCGACGATGGAAAAGGCATGTCGGAGACCGATGCACGGCTCTCTTTCGAGCGTCATGCCACTTCCAAGATCCGCAAGGCCGACGACCTCTTTTCGCTCCATACGATGGGATTCCGCGGCGAGGCACTGGCCTCCATCGCCGCCGTCGCACAGATCGAGCTGAAGACCCGCATGGAGGCCGAAGAACTCGGGACACATCTGTCCCTCGCCGGCAGCCGTTTTACGGGGCAGGAGCCTTGTTCGTGTCCGGCAGGAAGCAACTTCCTGGTCGAGAACCTCTTCTTCAATGTTCCCGCACGCCGCAAGTTCCTGAAGTCGAACACCACCGAGCTGAACAACATCATCACCGCCTTCGAACGCATTGTGCTGGTCTGTCCCCAGATAGCCTTCACCCTGCACAGCAACGGCACGGAGCTCTTCTGCCTCCGCTCCTGCAACTTCCGCCAGCGCATCGTGGAAGTGTTCGGGAAACGGCTCAACCAGGATCTGCTGCCGATAGACGCCGATACAAGCCTCTGCCGTATACATGGCTTCGTGGGCAAACCGGAGTCTGCCCGCAAGAAGGCTCCTCACCAGTATTTCTTCGTCAACGGACGGTACATGAAGCACCCCTATTTCCACAAGGCCGTCCTGACCGCCTTCGACCGGCTCATCCCGCAGGGAGAACAGGTGCCGTACTTCCTCTACTTCGAAGTGCCGGCCGAGAACATCGACGTGAACATCCATCCGACCAAGACCGAGATAAAGTTCGAGAACGAACAGGCCATCTGGCAGATACTGCTCGCCGCCGTCAAGGAAGCGGTAGGACGCTTCAATGACATCCCTGCCATCGACTTCGACACAGAAGGAAAACCAGACATCCCGGTATTCAATCCCACGACAGGAACAACCGCCCCGAAAATAGACTTCAATCCTGCTTACAATCCTTTCAAGCAGACCGCCAGACCCGCCCGTCCGGCATCCCCGAAAGGATGGGAGAACCTGTATCCAGGGCTGGATTCTGATGCCGGACCGCAGCAGTCACAGCTCTTTGACCGGCAGGAGGGGGAGACGGCCGGTACCGGAACAGACGGAGAGACGGTCGTCTCCTCCATGGCGACACAGCCGGTCATGGAGTCGATGATAGAAGACAAAGCCCCTTCCCATTACCAATACAAAGGATGCTACATCATGACGGCGGTGAAGTCCGGTCTCATGATCATCGACCAGCACCGCGCTCACATCCGCATCCTCTATGAATCCTACCTCCGCCAGCTGTCCGAGCACAAGCCACACTCGCAGAAAGTGCTGTTCCCGGAGATGGTGCAGTTCGCTGCCACCGACCAGCTTGCCCTCGACAGCATCCTGCCCGAGATGAGAGAGATGGGATTCCAGCTCGACAGCCTCGGCGGTGGAAGCTATGCCGTCAATGCCGTCCCGGCCGGCATTGAGGGGCTGAACGTCGTCGCACTCATCCGTGAGATGGTGACGGCGGCAGTAGACAGCGGCACGAGCGTGAAAGCGGACATCGACCATGCCCTGGCGCTCAGTCTTGCACGCAATGCCGCCATTCCACAGGGACAGGTTCTGGGCAATGCCGAGATGGACAACATCGTCAACGAACTCTTCGCCTGCGACAACGTCAACTACACCCCCTCGGGAGAGCCGGTGATCGCCATCATGAAACAGCAGGACATCGAGCACCTGTTCGACCGATAGAATCCGGATCCATACAGGTGCGGGATCTCTGCCGAACTCCCTTGCACGAACCCCTCGAGAAGGGGCACTTGTTGATCATCCAACATACGGTTCTGAGACAAACATCCTCGCATTCAGCAGACAGACCGGAAACCCAGCTACTGGCAGCTTCCACGGTACCGGTATTCCGGTATGAAATCCTTAGAACAGACCGGGACAAGCATCCCGCCAACCCTTCATAACCCTTTTGGTACCTGCCTATTAAGGAAAAAAGGTGGACAAAAAGGAAAATCTTAGAGGGGCACTTTGTTAAAAGTGTGATTTTTTTGAGAAATAATATTATAGTTAGAATTAAATTACTATCTTTGCACATGATTCTGGTGTGAATGATAAAATCACATCCATTAAAGAAGAGGTGAACAAATTTAGATTGTTAAATAAATAAGGTTATGAAAAAGTTATTTATGGTTTTGGCATTAGCCGGTTGTACAATGACTGGCTTTGCTCAGAATGAGACACTTACTGAGAAGTACAGTGTCGCAACAAATTCTTTCTGGAGCAACTGGTTCATACAGGTTGGTGCAGATTGGAATGCATGGTATTCAAACCAGGAGCACGGCCGTGATGCCGCAATCAGCCCACTGAAGAGATTCCGTTCAAACCCAGGTGCTTCCATTGCCGTAGGTAAGTGGTTCACACCGGGTCTCGGTCTCCGTACAAAGGTACAGGGCATCTGGGGAAAGCGTGTAGGTGCCAGCTTCAACCCGGCTTCCCGCCTCGACAACGGCAACAAGTACTGGCTTGCGCAGGAGCAGGTAATGTTCAACCTGAGCAACCTCCTCTGCGGTTACAATGAGAACCGTGTATGGAACCTCATTCCGTTCGCAGGTGCCGGTGTCGGCCGTTCTATGTCTGCCGACCGCTATGCAATGGGGCTGAGCGCAGGTGTCCAGTCTTCATGGAAAGTCTGCAAGGCAATGCGTGTCTACCTCGAGGCAGGATGGAACCGCTACGAGGGTGACCTCGACGGTGTCGCAGAGGCTACGACCAAGGCACGCGGCTGGGAGTCTCACGACAACAACCTCTACGCAGAGGTAGGTCTGAACTTCAACCTCGGCAAGGGCACTTGGAACAAGGTTCCGGATGTAGAGGCCATCAACGCACAGCACCAGGCAGCCCTCGATGCACTCAACGCAAAGCTCCGCGACTCAGAGGCAGAGAATGCCCGTCTCCGCGACCAGCTTGCCAACCAGAAGCCGGTAGAGACAACATCAGAGTCTGTCAAGCAGCTGGTCAACACACCGGTTTCCGTCTTCTTCAACATCAACAAGTCTACCATCGCTTCTCAGAAGGATCTCGTAAACGTTCAGGCTCTTGCAAAGTATGCAAAGGACAACAACAACAGCCTCCTCGTTACAGGTTATGCTGACAGCGCAACAGGTACTCCTGCTTACAACCAGAAGCTTTCTGAGCGTCGTGCCAACACGGTTGCCAACGAGCTCGTCAAGATGGGCGTTGAGAACAGCAAGATTACCGCAGTCGGCAAGGGTGGTGTAGAGACTCTGTCTCCTATCTCCTTCAACCGTCGCGCTACTGTTCAGGTTACAGAGTAATCCTCTATTTATCACGCATAAAAAAAGTGCTTCCCGTAAAAGGAAGCACTTTTTTTATGCGTGATCTCATCGGTTTTCATTTCCCGCTCTCCCCCCGTTACATGGCCAGTCTTCTCTCTTCCATCGCTTGTCTCGGCCCGCAAATTCCATTCTCCCGCTTCCGGGAAGGCCGGGGGAGGTTCTCGGAGAGAGAGCCGTCTATCCCTCGGCAGCATGATAGGAAGAGCGCACCAGCGGACCGCTTACCACATGCCGGAATCCCTTTGCCAAGGCAATCCGTTTGTATTCAGCAAACTGTTCAGGCGTAATATAGGCCTTGACCGGCAGGTGACGGGCGGTCGGCTGGAGATACTGGCCGAGTGTCAGCCTCCGGCATCCGGTCGAAAGAATATCGTCCATCGTCTCTAATATCTCCTCGCAAGTTTCCCCGAGACCGAGCATGAAGCCGGTCTTGGCGGTGACACCGCAACGCACGATTTCACGAAGGACATCCAGGCTGCGGTCGTACCGGGCAACAGAGCGGACAGAAGGTGTAAGGCGGCGCACGGTCTCCATGTTATGCCCTGCCACATGCGGACGGGTCTCCATCACCTGCCGGATGAGGTCGGGCTGTCCCATGAAGTCGGGGATGAGAAGCTCTATCTTCGTGCCGGGATTCAGCCGCCTGACCTCTTCTATCGTCTTTATCCAATGGGCGGCTCCATAGTCGGGCAGGTCGTCGCGGTCGACGGAGGTGATGACGGCATAACGCAGGCCGAGTGCTTTTATCGACTCTGCCACATGGCGCGGCTCGTGAGGGTCGAGAGCATGCGGCCGACCGCTGAGCGTGTTGCAAAACCGGCATTTACGGGTGCAGATCTCGCCGCCGATCATTAGTGTCGCCGTGCGTGCCATCCAGCATTCCGACCGGTTAGGACAGAGACCACTGGTACAAATTGTGTTCATGTGGTGTTTAGCCAAGATTCCAGCCGTCTCACCGGTCGATTTCTTCGAGGTAAGGTCGATCTTCAACCATTCAGGCTTCCACACATGCGGTTCCCGACCGAAGAGCAGCCGGAGGAACTGACGCAGCTGCAAGCCCCGCACAATGGCAGACAGGTCCACGTCCTGCAACGTCTCGCCTACCGCCTCCCGGGTAAATGCGCATCCCTTGAGCAGTGCCAGGAAGTCATGGTCGATGTCGCCGAGCAGGAAGTAGTCTCCCACCAGATTGATACTTCCGATGATGCCGTTCTTCACTTCTACGTGTGCCTCTATCGTACCGACCCCTTCAAAACGGTGTTTCCGTACGACCGTGTACTTCGGATTCCTGCCATAGACAAAGCTGTCAGTTCCCAGCTCTCTCTCTATCTCCGCCACGCCCCCCATGTCTTCTTCCGTCAGGCGCAGCACTTCCGTACCGCACATCTCACGCTGCACGTAGTCCATGAAGGAGGTGATGCTGAGGCGTGTGTAGGCAGCCACATTCGCAACACGCTGCCTTACCGACTCCACCCCCTTGCTCCTCAGCTTCTCCCTGGCAGGGGTGAGCGCATTCGACAGATGGTCAAGCCGGGTGTCGAAAAGCAGGGAGTTATGCAACACACTGCGGTTGGGAAGCTGGTAAAAAGCACACCCCGACACCTTCGTATCATCAATCAGGATGTCATTGCGTCCCGACAGCCGTGCATCGATCTTCAGTCCTTGCAGCATCCCGGCCATACGCCGCATGTACCGTGCGAAGGCCTCGCCGGCATTGGAGGTGCGGGAGATATAAGAGAACTGTATGCAGCCCCTGTCGGCATAAATACATCCCCCGCCGCTCTTCCGTCTGAAGATGTCAATCGCATTCTGCCTGCAGTAATCCGTATTCACCTCATTGTCTATCAGCTGGTTGCGTCCCAGCATGACCGTAGGATTCACACGCCAGCCCATAAAGTAGTCATCGTCTGTATAATGGCGTGCCACATACTCCTCTACCGCAAAATAGAAGGGGAGCCGGCGGATAACGTCAGGTTCCGGCAGTAGTATATATTTCATAGCTTGGTATTTGATTGTTTATACGGACAAATTTACGAATAAAAAGCCAATAGAAGAAAAGAAAGCCGGAGAAACTGAAAGATAAGGACAAATCGACCCTGTCAAACTTACCCCTGCGCCTGGAACAGCCAGCCCGTTCACAAGAGGACATCATAAGAATCTGGTGGAAGTACACTCTGAAAAAACCACGTCCCAAGCAATGACCGACCAGCGTCATTCGACAATTCGGTGGAAGTCCACTCAGAAAAAAACACGTTACAGGCAATGACCGGGCAGCGTTATTCGCCGCCCCGGCGGAAGTCCACCCTGACAAAGGAACGTCTGCAGATCCTCTTCCGAGGGATAACGGCTCCTTAAAAAGCAGAACTTGCCTTTCCTCGGAAGCGTATGAATCATCACACTTCTTCAAGGAAAGGCAAGTTCCAGCTGCCTGAAAAGAGAAATCAATACAGACCGTTAAAGCCCCGACCTGACCAGATACTCTGCAATCTGCACGGCATTCAGTGCAGCACCCTTGCGGATCTGGTCGCCGGTGAGCCAGAGGGTGATGCTGTTGTCGTCAGCAAGGTCCTTGCGGATGCGCCCGACAAAGACATCATCCTTGCCGGCACTCTCCAAAGGCATCGGATAGATATAGTGCTGCGGATCGTCGACAAGCGTCACGCCCGGAGCCGTCTTCAAAGCCTCACGGACTTCCCCGACGGAGAGCGGACGCTCGGTCTCGAGCCAGACCGCCTCGGAGTGGCTGCGGAGCGACGACACACGGACGCAGGTGGCTGATGTGCGTACATCGGAGTGCATGATTTTCCGTGTCTCGTTGAACATCTTCATCTCTTCCTTCGTGTAGTCGTTCCCGGTCATCTTGTCAATCTGCGGGATGACATTGTAAGCGAGCTGGTGCGGAAACTTCTCGATGGTCTTCACCTCACCCGTCTCCACCAGTTCCTTATACTGCTGCTGCAGTTCCTGCATGGCCGCTGCACCGGCACCGGATGCACTCTGGTAACTGCTGACGTGTACTTTCCTGATATGGCTGAGCCTGTCGATCGGATTCAGCACGACGACCATCATGATGGTGGTGCAGTTGGGATTGGCAATGATGCCACGCGGGCGTACGAGCGCATCCTCGGCATTGATTTCCGGGACGACCAGCGGCACATCGGCATCCTGACGGAACTGGCTGGAGTTGTCGATCATCACGGCACCGTACCGGGTGATGGTCTCTGCGAACTCGGCAGATGTACCCGCACCGGCACTGGTGAAAGCAATGTCAACACCCTTGAAGTCATCATTGTGCCGGAGCAGCTTCACTTCGTAATCCTTCCCCTTGAAGGTGTACTTACGTCCGGCTGAACGTGTCGAACCAAACAGCACCAGGCTGCCCAGCGGAAAGTTTCTCTCGTCCAGAAGGCGCAGGAGTTCCTGTCCTACGGCACCGCTGGCACCAACAATTGCTACTTTCATCTCTTTTATGTCTTTATTGGTTTTACGAATCCTTTGTCATTGCAAAAGTACTATTTTTCCTGCAATGCCGGCTACTGTCAGCCTTTCTTTTTTCGATTTTTGCAGCGCTTTCAATTTGATTATAACCTTTTGCAAGACAATATGCACCGTACGATTACACAATTATCTTTCGTACGACAGAAGATTAAAGTCTTCAAAGCAGAAGAAAGAATCCCACGTCTGACAGTGATTTTAAACGGCTGTCATCCCTATGCGATTCTGTTGCTTCCACCTAAGAACGAACTCGTCAAAAACCGGTCATTCCACTTTCAACACTTTCTCTCTGCTCATAAATACTCCATCAAAGCCTATTCATCATGTAGAGATATATCAGACTTTTCCGCTATCCCCCTCTGAAGAAAAAAACATTTTCTTTCTCCCGCTGGCTTATAAATCGCAGTTTTTGTGTAAATTTGCAGACAACAAGCGTATAGACTTTCATGCTGAATTTATCCCAATATTTTCCTATCACCGACCCGACGCTGATTTTCTTCGTCGTCCTGCTGATGATACTGCTTTCGCCCATCATCATGGGACGGCTGCGCATTCCGCATATCATCGGCATGGTGCTGGCAGGTGTCGTCGTGGGACAATACGGACTGGACATACTGGAGCGCGACGCCTCGTTTGAGCTTTTCGGACGTGTCGGACTCTATTACATCATGTTCCTTGCCGGACTGGAGATGGACATGGAGGGACTGAAGAGGAACCGCAGCCGCGTGGCTGTTTTCGGCATGCTTACTTTCCTTGCACCCTTTGCGATAACCTACGCCATGGCGACCGGGTTGCTGCATTACACGCCTCTGGCATCCCTCCTGCTTGCAGCCATCATGGCCTCGAACACGCTGATCGCCTACCCCATCGTAGGACGGTACGGACTGACACGCCACACAAGTTCGACGCTGAGTGTCGGCTCCTCCATGACGGCGCTCTTCCTGGCACTGATCGTCATGGCCTCCATCGTCAATTCGTTCCATGGCGGCAGCGGTATCGGCTTCTGGCTGCTGTTCGTCGTGAAGTTCGCTGTCTACTGTGCCGGACTCATTCTCATCATCCCCCGACTGACACGCTGGTTTCTCCGTCGCTATTCAGACTCGGTGATGCAGTTCATCTTTGTCCTTGCCGTCGTCTTCCTTTCGGCAGCACTGTCGGATGCCGTCGGACTGGAAGGCATCTTCGGTGCGTTCATGTCCGGACTGATACTGAACCGGTTTGTACCCAAGGTATCACCGCTGATGAACCGCATCGAGTTCACGGGCAACGCACTGTTCATTCCTTACTTCCTGATCGGTGTGGGTATGCTGATCAATGTACGGCTGCTCTTTGCCGGGAGCAGAATCCTCTGGGTGGTGTTCTGTCTGGTCTTCTTCGGCACACTGGGGAAAGCCGTGGCGGCTTACCTGGCAGCACGGCTCTTCCGTATGCCGTGGCTGTCGGGACACATGATGTTCGGACTGACCAGTGCCCATGCCGCCGGCGCCATCGCCATGGTAATGGTAGGCCGGCAGCTGGAGACGGCACCAGGAAGTTATCTGTTCGGCGATGAAGTATTGAATGGCATCGTCATCATGATTCTCTTCACCTGCGTCATCTCGACCGTCATCACCGAGCGCGCGGCGCAGCGTCTCCGCCTGCAGGAGAAGGAGGAACCGCAACTGAAGAAGGACGTTGACGACGAAAAGATACTCATCCCGGTGAAATACCGGGAGTATGCCGACAACCTCGTCACGATGGCGACGATGATGCGCAATCCCCGCTCCAGACGGGAGCTGGTGGCATTGAATGTGGTGTATGATGATGTGAACATGCGGCACAACCAGGCCGAAGGACAGCGACTGCTGGACCATCTTCAGCATCTGGCCAGCGCATCGGACGTACCCATGACCACACAGGTGCGTATTGCGGCAAACATCGCCAATGGCATCAAACACGCTTTCAAGGAGTTTCAGGCATCAGAGATATTGATGGGTCTGCACTTCCACAAGGAAGTCAGCCGGGGCTTCTGGGGGGAGTTTACACGGAGCCTGTACAACGGACTGAGCCGACAGATCATCATCACCCGCATCATGCAGCCGCTGAATACCATCCGCCGCATACAGGTGGCTGTCCCCTCACGTGCGGAGTTCGAGCCGGGCTTCTACCGCTGGGTGGAACGGATGGCGAGAATGGCCGGCAACCTGGAGTGCCGTATCGTTTTCCACGGCCGGCAGGATACGCTGCAGCTTGTCAAGGAATTCATCCACAACCGTTTCCCGAGCGTCAGGGCCGAGTATGAGGAACTGGAACACTGGAACGAACTGCCAGGACTGGCGACGAGAATACGGGAAGACCACCTCTTCGTCATCGTGACGGCCCGCAAGGGAACCATTTCCTACAAGAGTGCGATGGAACGGCTACCCGAAGAGGTGAACAAGTACTTCAAGGGCAAGACACTGATGATCATCTTCCCGGATCAGTATGGCAACCGGATGGACGACATGACCTTCGCCCAGCCGCAGCACACAGAGGAGCGCAGTGCCTACGAGGCTGTAAGGGAGTGGATTCAGAACAAGGTATAGGCATTGCCTCTGCCTGATCCGTTTCACAAAACAGACGGGTCTACCTGTCCCGGCAGACCTCACCGGCCTGCCTTCCCAACAGGTTCCATCGGACAGAGAAAAGTAAAAAATATGATTGACATTAAGAACATAACAAAGAGTTTCGGGTCACTTCAGGTGCTGAAAGGCATCGACCTGCATATTGACAAAGGCGAAGTCGTCAGCATCGTCGGGCCGTCCGGAGCCGGAAAGACCACCCTGCTGCAGATACTCGGCACACTGGACAAGCCCGACAGCGGGTCTGTCGTCGTGGACGGTGTGGATGTCGGCAGACTGTCTGCCGGCAGGCTGAGCGACTTCCGCAACCAGCACTTGGGCTTCGTCTTCCAGTTCCATCAGCTTCTCCCGGAGTTTACCGCACTGGAGAACATCATGATTCCTGCCTATATCGCAGGCAGGAAGACGAAGGATGCACGGAAACGTGCCGGTGAACTGCTTGAGTTCATGGGACTGGCCGACCGTGCCGGACACAAGCCCAACGAGCTCTCCGGCGGTGAGAAGCAGCGTGTAGCCGTTGCCCGAGCATTGGTAAACAATCCTGCCGTCATCCTTGCCGATGAGCCCTCGGGCAGTCTGGACACAAAAAACAAGCAGGAACTGCATCAGCTTTTCTTCGATCTCCGCGACAGATTCGGACAGACATTCGTCATCGTCACACATGATGAAGAGCTCGCCCGTACCACAGACAGGACCATCCGCCTGAAGGACGGTCTGATAGAAGCCTCCCCGGAAAGAGAGAATACTCCTGAAACAAAAACATCAGAATAAGGTCTACCATCCTTCTTTCTATATCACCTATCACCGTTATCATCGCTTATCCCCGCTTATCCCCACTTATCATCGCTTATCATCACCCAATAATCATCTTCAAAAATGTCTAAAATAAAACTCGGAGCATACAATACGCTCACAGTACAGAAAGTCGCCCTGCGTGAAGGCAACGGCGATCCGTTCGGTCTCTATCTCGACGGCGGACCGGCAGGTGAAATCCTCATGCCCCAGAAATACGTCCCGGAGGGCACACAGATCGGCGACGAGATAGAGGCATTCGTCTATCTCGACCAGGACGAACGCCCCATCGCCACGACCGAGAAACCACTGGCACAGGTAGGCGACTTCGCTTATCTGGAATGTTCGTGGGTCAATGAGTATGGGGCATTCCTGTCATGGGGCATCACGAAAGATCTCTTCTGCCCGTTCCGTGAACAGAAGAAACGAATGGAGAAAGGCAGCAGCTATATCGTCTACATCCATCTCGACGAAGAGACCTACCGGCTTGTAGCCTCGGCAAAGGTGGAACATTATCTCGACGGATGTCCGGAAGGTTACAAGCACGGACAGGAAGTTGACCTGCTGGTATGGCAGAAGACCGACCTCGGCTTCAAGGTCATCGTTGACAACCGGTATGCAGGACTTGTCTATGAAGACCAGATTTTCCAGTACATTCATACCGGCGACCGACTCAAAGGTTACATCTCCACTGTCCGCCGTGACGGAAAGATAGACTGTATGCTGCAGCCGGCCGGACACCGGCATGCTGAAGACTTTGCAGAAGTCCTGCTCCAGTATCTGAAGGACAACGGCGGTGTATGCGACCTCGGTGACAAGAGCGAGGCAGAAGACATCAAACGCCGCTTCCAGGTATCGAAGAAAGTGTACAAACGAGCCGTCGGCGACCTCTACAAGCGCCATCTCATCACCGTCGAACCACTGATGATAAAATTAGTCTGAGCGTTCCGCTCCCCTGCCCCGTTTCCTCTATCAAGAACCATCTCGACAGAGGAGGCCATCAGGATAAATCTCATCATCGCCCATCATCGCTCATCCCCACCCATCATCGCCTATGCACAACCAATTCTCAAGAACCCAACTCCTCCTTGGCAGACCCGCTACCGACACCCTCAACGGCAGCCGCGTGGCGGTCTTCGGAGTCGGGGGCGTAGGAGGATATGCCGTCGAAGTGCTTGCACGCAGCGGTGTGGGGGCCATTGACATCATCGACAACGACCGTGTGTGTCCGTCCAATATCAACCGGCAGCTCCTTGCCACCACCAAGACGGTAGGACAATATAAGGTCGATGTGGCTGAAGAACGCATCCATGCCATCAATCCCGACTGTATTGTACGCAAGCACCGGACTTTCTACCTGCCGGACAATGCCGACCAATTCGATTTCACTCTTTATGACTACGTGATCGACTGTATTGATACGGTCAAGGCAAAACTCGACCTCATCTTCCGTTGCCACGAGCAGAACACCCCTCTGCTTGCCTGCATGGGTGCCGCCTACAAGCTGGATGCCACCCTGTTCCGTGTGACCGACATCTTCAAGACCATCAACGACCCGCTGGCAAAAATCATCCGCAAGAAACTCCGCAAGACGAATATCAAGCATCTGAAAGTAGTCTACAGCCCCGAAGAACCGCTCGAGAGCATCCTGCCACTCGACGGTTCCGGCCCGTCCGATGAAGACTGCTCCGACACCATCCGGCATTCCGTGCCCGCCTCAAGCGCATGGGTACCGGCCGCAGCAGGACTAATCGCAGGAGGAGAGGCGGTGAAGGACCTTATCCTTTCAGCCCAAACCATGCGCATCCGACCCGAAGAAGAGGCAGCAAGCGAACCGGCCCGCATCGCACGAGAGCGGGCTGCAATGATGCTGGAAGAGCATAAACGGATCAAAGCGGAGCAGGAGGCGGCGGACAAGCAGTGCTTTTGACAAGAAATTTAAAAAGCGAAGATGAAAGATGATAACAAGTCAGAGCTCTTTACGGGTGCCGGTACAATTATAAGTGCAGAATAAGTAAGCCCCTTATAAAATAAGTCTTTCCGACACAATGCTTCACCGACTATAAGTTGCTCCCATTCCGGCAATATACGGCAGGGAGCGGGCCAACAACATGACTGGTGTTTACCGACAACTCCATAAGTGACGGCCATCAACACATCTGCAGGGAACGGGAAGACCTGCATTCCGGCCGCTTTTATATACAGTAAAGCACCAATGAACAACTTATATTGAAAATGCTCACCGAACAGCACTAAATTCTATTTGCTGTCATTCCCGTCATCCCAAGCAGGTGTAAAAGTGATTAGCTTACAGGATATTATCTCGAAATGTTAAAATGACAGTAAATGAATTTAAAAATTATATTGTGATTATCTCTGAAAGGAGTTGTGGTATGACAAAGGCCATTCACAATGATCAGGTTATTCGAAAGTCAGAGTTCAGAATGCGTAAGCAACTTTTACGGCCTTGTCACGTGACAGCTGTCCGGGGTTAGTACCGGGTTCTCCTTCGGGCACTTCACGATGGTAGAAGGCATAGAAGCGGATCCAGGAGTCTAAAATCCTACCGTCTTTACCATGAAAGGACATAGGGATAGTGTGGAATACCGGGAGTCCATGATGGTCGACGAACGACTTCTGGACCAGTTCACTGCAATAGATTTCCTTGTCATCGGGCATATAGAAGTGGTCGTAAGGCCTGCCGAGATAGCACAATGCCCGTTTCATAGAAGCAGCTATATCACAGTCGGCAATTACCCTTCCTACAGCAATAAGCGGCCTGTCTTCTTTCCCCTTCGCACGGTTGAGGAAGTCGGTCAGGGCGGTAAGCACAACCCCTTTCCCGATTGCTTCCAGTGCATAATCAAGGCTGTCCGTATGATGAAAAATCGCCACATGGTCAATCTTCAGTCCGTCAATGCCCTGCGTTGCATCTGTAATGGCATTGCTTTGTTCCTTCACAACAAACATCAGGTCTCCCTCACGCAGGTTGCGGAGGGAGAAGTCTTCATCCTGCTCAAACGCTGACGAACAGCCACAGAACAGAATGAACAAGACTAAAAGCAGGGGCTTCAGGTTTTCCGGGAATCTTCTCATGGAGTATAAAGTCTGATGTTAATAATATATGTCTACGGGTTTCTTGATCTGTGCAGATAGCATACCAGCAAAATGCTCAATGCTGAAAACAAGATCCGCACAACGGCATCAAGGCATGGAAACGGAACAGGATTGAGCGTACGGCCGTCCCGGCAGCGGATATTCCCTGGCGGAGGAGGCTGCACCAAAAGATCATACGGCAGCTAAACTGTAGGGGCACACTTTCCTCTGCCTACTGTCTGAACTGCAACAGCATCAGTTGGCCATTTCGGAAAGGAACTTGATACGGACAAGACGGATTTCAACTTCACTGTAGTCTCCGTCCAGTTCTTCCATTGCCGTCTCAATGCTGTCGGTCTCACTGTCCATGAAGTAGTCGTAGATGTCGTCTATCTGCTCCTCGTCATACATTTCCTCAAGGAAGTAGTCAATATTGAGTTTCGTCCCGCTATAAACGATTTCCTCGATTTTCGTCAGCAGATCGTCGAAGTCGAGTCCCTCCGCCGAAGCAATGTCGTCGAGCGGCAGCTGGCGGTCGATGCTCTGGATGATCTTGACCTTCTGCATCGATTTTTTCGCCACCGTCCTGACACGCAGTTCCTCCGGCCGTTCGATATGGTTTTCTTCGCAATGCTGTTTTATCAGTTCACAGAACTCCTTTCCGTAGCGTTTCGCCTTGCCGGCTCCCACTCCCTGTATATTCTGCAGTTCCTGTTCGTTGACAGGATACATCATCGCCATCTGTTCCAGCGATACGTCCTGGAAAATCACGTATGGCGGAATCTCCAGTTTACGGGCGATCTTGCGGCGGAGATTCTTCAGCATGGAGAAGAGTTCCGGGTCGAGAACAGCCGTACCTGCCACCGGCTCTTCATCATCGCCATCATCTTTAAACTCGGCATCCATCACGATCATGAACGACTCCGGCGACTTCATGAAACGCCTGCCGGCGGCAGTCAGTCTGAGAAGTCCGTAATTCTCGACGTCTTTCTCCAGATAGCCGGCCAGCAGCGCCTGACGGATGACAGGATTCCATATCTTCGGATCTTCGTCTTCTCCGGCTCCGAACTCCTCCAGTTCGTCATGCTTATGGTCTTTCTGGTCGTCAGTAGCCCTGCCCCTTATAAAGTCGATGACATACTCCTGCCGGAAGTTCTCCTTCAGCACCTTCACCGCCTGAAGGGCTATCAGAAGCTGCTTCTTCCCCTCGATCTTCTTCTTGGGATGCAGGCAGTTGTCACACATTTCGCAGTTGTCCTTCGGGTATTCCTCACCGAAATAATGCAGCAGCATCTTCCTCCGGCAGACAGACGACTCGGCATAGGCTTCCGTCTCCTGCAGCAGCTGCCGTCCGATGTCCTGCTCGGCGACCGGTTTCCCCTCCATGAACTTCTCCAGCTTGTTCAGGTCTTTCTTGGAATAGAACACGATACAGATACCTTCCTCACCGTCGCGTCCGGCACGTCCCGTCTCCTGGTAATAACCTTCAAGGCTCTTCGGGATATCATAATGGATCACAAAGCGCACGTCGGGTTTGTCGATTCCCATTCCGAAGGCGATCGTCGCCACGATCACGTCCAGATCCTCCATCAGGAAGTCGTCCTGCGTCTTCGACCGCGTCTCCGAGTCGAGACCTGCATGATAAGGTGCGGCCTTGATGTCATTGGCCTGCAGGACGGCGGCCAGTTCCTCCACCTTCTTGCGCGACAGGCAGTAGATGATGCCGCTCTTGCCGGCGTGCTGCTTGATGAACTTGATGATCTGCCTGTCGGTATCGTCGTCGCTCTTCTTCGCCCGTACCTCGTAATACAGGTTCGGACGGTTGAAGGAGCTCTTGAACTCCACGCAATCCTCGATGCCCAGACTGCGCACGATGTCCGTACGCACCTTGTCGGTAGCCGTCGCCGTAAGCGCAATGACCGGAGCCACGCCGATCGCTTCAATCGCATGACGGATCTTCCGATACTCCGGACGGAAGTCATGTCCCCATTCCGAGATACAGTGTGCCTCGTCAATGGCGTAGAAGCTGATCTTTACTGATTTCAGGAAGGCTATGTTCTCCTCTTTGTTCAGCGACTCCGGCGCGACATAGAGCAGTTTCGTATGTCCCGAGACAATGTCCGCACGCACCTGGTCGATTTCGGCTTTCTTCAAGGAAGAATTGAGGTAATGCGCCACCCCGTCCTCCTCGCTGATGCCGTTGATGACATCCACCTGGTTCTTCATCAGGGCGATGAGCGGAGAGACGACAATCGCCGTCCCCTCCATGATCAATGAAGGAAGCTGATAGCACAGGCTCTTTCCGCCGCCTGTCGGCATCAGCACGAACGTGTCGTGTCCGGAAAGAAGATTGCGGATGATGGCCTCCTGATCGCCTTTGAACTTGTCAAAGCCAAAGTAATGTTTAAGTTTTCCGGTAAGATTGACTTCCTGTGTCATGTTAATAGCTGGTTGTTCCTTATCCTTTTAGGTTCGGTAGAAAAACTACACAGCCTGCCGACATGAATCCGTCTTCACATCCGCAGGCTGTATGCGTATAAGGTTACGAGGCAGCATTCGCTTTCTGAATGTGCGCCTTGTCCAATTGCTGACGGACGTATTCCTCCGTCACTTCAAACGACTTGATACGCCGGGACGGCACATCGAACATCGCATCCATCATCACCGCCTCGACGATAGAACGCAGACCGCGCGCACCGAGCTTGTACTCGACAGCCTTGTCCACGATGTAATCGAGTGCCGGATCCGTAAAGCTGAGCGTGATGCCGTCCATGCCGAACAGCTTGACATACTGCTTCACGATGGAGTTCTTCGGCTCGACGAGTATCTTTCGCAACGCTTCCCGGTCGAGCGGATTGAGATAAGTCAGCACCGGAAGACGCCCGATGATCTCCGGAATGAGGCCGAACGACTTCAGATCCTGCGGCAAGACATACTTCATCAGGTCAGCCTTGTCGATCCGTGCGACATTCTGCACCGAGTTGTAACCAACCGTATGCGTATTGAGTCGCTGCGCTATCTTGCGCTCGATGCCGTCGAAGGCACCTCCGCAGATGAAGAGGATGTTGCGCGTGTCAACATGTATGTAGTCCTGGTCAGGATGCTTGCGTCCGCCCTTGGGCGGCACGTTCACCATCGTTCCTTCCAGGAGCTTCAACAGCCCCTGCTGCACCCCCTCGCCGCTTACGTCACGGGTAATGCTGGGGTTATCGCTCTTACGGGCGATCTTGTCGATCTCGTCGATGAAGACGATGCCGCGTTCTGCCGCCTCCACGTCGTAGTTAGCAACCTGCAGCAGGCGCGAGAGAATACTCTCCACATCCTCCCCTACATAGCCGGCCTCGGTGAAGACGGTCGCATCCACAATCGTGAAAGGCACCTCCAGCAGCTTGGCGATCGTGCGGGCAAGCAGAGTCTTGCCCGTACCTGTAGAGCCGACCATGATGATATTGCTCTTCTCTATCTCGACACCGTCATCGTCCTTGGGCTGCTGCAGCCGTTTGTAATGGTTGTAGACCGCTACCGAAAGATAGCGTTTCGCCTCATCCTGCCCGATGATATACTCGTCAAGATACTTCTTTATCTCTTTCGGCTTCGGCACCTTCTTTATCTTGAAGGGTCCGCCGTCACCGTTCTGTTCCTGTGCCAGAGCACCCGTCTGCATGACGATGTTATAAGCCTGCTGCGCACAGTCCTCACAGATATAACCGTTCAGGCCTGTGATCAGGAGCTTCACGTCCTTCTCACTCCGGCCGCAAAAACTGCATTTTTTCTGGGGCATCGTCTCTCCTTTACTTTACTGCTTCTGGAGCGTTACTAACTGGTTTCCTCGTCAGCACCTCGTCAATCATGCCGTACTCCCGGGCTTCTTCCGCCGTCATCCAGTAGTTGCGGTCACTGTCGTTCCAAACCTTGTCAAACGGCTGGTGCGAGTGGTTGCTGATGATGGTATAGAGTTCTTTCTTGAACTTCTGTATCTCGCGTGCTTCAATCTCAATATCGGAAGCCTGACCCTGTACGCCGCCGAGCGGCTGATGGATCATCACACGGCTGTGGGTCAGGGCCGAACGCTTGCCTTCCTGACCGGCCACGAGCAGCACGGCAGCCATCGAGGCGGCCATGCCTGTGCAGATGGTCGCCACATCGCTCGAGATGAACTGCATGGTATCATAGATGCCCAGTCCGGCCGTCACGCTTCCACCGGGGGAATTGATGTAGATGGAGATGTCCTTTCCGGGGTCGACGGAGTCCAGATAAAGCAGCTGCGCCTGCAGCGTATTGGCGGTGTAATCATCTATCTGCGTGCCGAGGAAGATAATGCGGTCCATCATCAGCCGGGAGAACACATCCATCTGGGTCACGTTCAGCTGCCGTTCCTCAAGAATGTACGGGTTCAGATACTGTGCCTGTGCCTTCACCACGTCGTCCAGCACCATACCGTCGATCCCGAGATGCCTGGTAGCATACTTTCTAAAGTCGTTCATTGTTTTCCTTTCTATAATATAAAATGTGACAAAAAAACAGAGGTTATCGACCTCTCTTATCATTGCCATCTATACAAACACCGTGCCACCCGGGGGCGACATCCGGCTGCATATCTTAAGCAAAGATAAGCAAAAAAATCGATAACCTCTCTATCTAAAGGAAGATTTTTCCTAAAATTATTGTTCGCTTACAAGTTTGTTGAACTCTTCAAGACTTACGCTCTTGACATTCAGCTTGACAATTTCCTTGACAGCGGCAGCGAGTTTGCGGTCGAGTGCGGCCTCGACGAACGAGTCGATGTTCTCACGCTTCTTCAGCATATCATCCGCATAGCCGTTCAGGTAGTCGTCCGGAACGTTTGTCATACCATACTGGGCGAACTGCGCACGGGCCATCTGACGCGCACTCTCACGGACGTCATTGTCTTCTACCTTGATGCCGTGGGCTGCTGCCAGCTGCTGCTTGATCAGGTGCCATGTAAGTTCCCTGATGCTCTGCTCATAGTTTTTCTCTACGAACTCCTCGCCCTTGTCTTTGTTGTTGGCGAGCATGATGCGCTTCAGGAGTGCGTCCGGGAAGGTCAGCTTGCCCACTTTCTTCTCGCAGTAAGCACGGAGATCCTGGATGAACTTGTAGTCAGAATCACCCTTCAGCTGTTCCTTCAGACCGTCGGCAATCGCCTTGCGAAAACCGGCCTCGTCCTTGATGCCGGCCTCTTCGCCGTAGACACCGTTCCAGAGTTCGGCATTGTTCTCAGCCTTGACAAAGCGTGAAATCTCGGTAATCTGGTAAGAGAAGTTGCCCTTATGCTCGGGCACTTCCTCCTTCTTGATCTTCAAGAGAGAAGAGACTTCTATATCGTTGTCGGGATAAGCGGCAGTCGGGTTGAAAGTGATGATGTCGCCCAGCTTGGCTCCGTCAAAAAGTTTCTTCTGATCCTCGACCTTGATGTACTGCGGCATCATCGAAGCGCCCTCCACAGTGATGCCGCCCTCGAGCGTATTGCCGTTCTCGTCCAGCTCGCGAAGATCCCCCTTCAGCATATCACGCTGCTCCGGGTCGAAGGTCTCGGCCTTGTCGTAGTGGCCTGCACGGCTCCGGAACATCTCTACCTGCTGGTCGATCAGCTTGTCGTCAACGGCGATCTCATAGTAATCGACCTTGTTCTTTCCGCTCAGTTCTATATTGAACTCAGGAGCAACGGCAATATCGAACTTGAACTCATAAGGAGCAGCCTTTTCCAGATCGACAGCCTCCCCGGCCTCCGGCGCCAGCGGCTGGCCCAGCATCTGGATTTTGTTGTCGGCAATGTATTTCTGAAGGTTCTCACCCAGGATTTTGTTGATGGTATCCATCTTGACCTGCATGCCGTACTGGCGCTTGACCAAGCCCATCGGCACTTGCCCCGGACGGAAGCCGGGGACATTGGCGTGCTTGCGGTAATCCTTGAGGGTCTTCTCCACCTCATCCTTGTAATCAGCTTCCTCAACGGTAATCGTCATCAGACCGTTCACCTTGTCGGGATTCTCAAATGAAATTTTCATCTTTGATGTTCTATATTATTGTTTATTGTTATTTATCAACAGCGTACAGCTGCGAGAAGACACACTCCCTCCCCGCAGTCTTTGAGGTGCAAAGGTACTTAAAAAATCGCATACCTTTATAATATACAGGTGGAAATTTGTTTTTTTAACCAAGGAGGACGGGGCTGGAGGACGGGTATATCCCTTCCGGATCCAGCCATGACCTTGCCGCTTCCCCACAGCACGTCCACGCCCATCCGTACCTTCCAGGCGAAAGGCCGCAACACCGGACTCCACAACCGGAACGGCCGGAAATGCCGTGCCCGATGCTTGGGGACACGGTCGTGGACGGTGACGACACCGTATCAGCGACGCTACGGCGACTGCCGGGAGGCCGGATTACTGGCGGACAATGCCGTCTGCCTCTTCCTGTGCCCGCTTGCGCTGGTCGAGCAGCTGGAAGTCTTTCTTCTGCAGGACGAAGTCTGTACCGAGGTACTTTTCCTTCACGATCTTGTTGGCAGCCAGCTCCTCCGGCGTCCCCTTGAAGAGGATGCGCCCCTCAAAAAGGAGATAGGCGCGGTCGGTGATGTTCAGCGTTTCATGTACATTATGATCCGTGATGAGGATTCCGATATTGCGGAACTTCAGCCGCCATACAATGTGCTGGATGTCCTCGACGGCAATCGGATCTACCCCGGCAAACGGCTCGTCGAGCATGATGAACTTCGGGTCGATCGCCAGGCAGCGGGCTATCTCGCAGCGGCGACGCTCACCGCCGGAGAGACGGTCGCCGAGGTTCCTGCGCACCTTCTCCAACCGGAATTCCCGTATGAGGGCCTCCATCTTGTCGATGCGTTCCTGCTTCGAGAGCTTCGTCATTTCCAGTACGCTCATGATGTTGTCCTCCACACTCATCTTGCGGAAGACGCTCGCCTCCTGCGGCAGATAGCCGATGCCGGCACGGGCGCGCTTGTAGACGGGGAAGTTGGTGATCTCCCGGTCGTCGATGTAGACGTGCCCCTCGTTCGGAACGACAAGCCCCGTCGTCATATAGAACGACGTTGTCTTTCCGGCACCGTTCGGTCCGAGCAGTCCCACGATTTCCCCTTGCCGCACATGGATGCTTACCCCGTTGGCTACCGTACGCTTCCCGTACCGCTTCACCAGCTTCTCCGTCCGGAGCACACTCCCCTCCTCCTGCGGACGGACCACAATCTTATCTGTCTCTGACATAGCTTTTTCTTTTAGCATTTACACAGGCGGGCATCACCTGACACCACCGCTGCAATCGCTGCAAAATTAATAAATTAAAAGCAGACAGCCGTCATAAAGACGTGAAAAGAAACAAAAGAGAAGAGCTGCATACGGCCGGGGGGCGTACGCTTCCGCCTGTCTCCGCCGCCAGCAGGGCTTGTGCCGGCACGGGGCTGCCGCCGGTCCGCACATCGGGCTACATCTCCCGCACTCTGCCGGACCGCTTTTCACAGCCTGCACCTGCCCGGTTATCCTGCGGGGATACGAAGAACATCGGGGAAACACACCTACGACTGGTGCGGAGACACCGTCTACAAAGGGCGGGAAGCAGCCTTCCCGACTATTAAATAATGTCTTTCCTGCCTGTTTCTGTGATATTTTGGCTAATTTTGCACATTCAAACCAAAAGGAGAAATCATGCTTGTCTTCAAGTGGCTGAACACATTCGGCAATTATCTTATACTGATGGGACGGTCGTTCAGCCGCCCTGAACGGATGCGGATGTTCCTGAAACGGTACGTCAAGGAAATGTCGCAGCTGGGGGTCGACTCCATCGGCATCGTCCTGCTCATCTCGTTCTTCATCGGTGCGGTGATATGTATACAGATCAAGCTCAACGTGCAGAGCCCCTGGATGCCTCACTGGGTGTCGGGCTACGTGACGCGCGAAATCATGCTGCTGGAGTTCTCCAGCAGCATCATGTGCCTGATCCTTTCGGGGAAGGTCGGGTCGAACATCGCATCAGAGCTGGGGACGATGCGGGTCACGCAGCAAATCGACGCCCTGGAGATTATGGGCATCAATTCCGCCAGCTACCTCATCCTGCCGAAAATGCTGGGACTGATCACCATCATGCCGTTCCTTGTCATCTTCTCGGCGGCTACGGGTATCATCGGAGCGTATGCAACGGCATACATCGGGCACATCATCACGCCGATCGACCTGACCGCCGGGCTGCAGCACGACTTCAATGCTTGGTTCATGTGGATGAGCATCATCAAAGGATTCTTCTTCGCCTTCATCATCTCGAGCGTATCCTCCTACATGGGCTACACGGTGAAAGGCGGCAGCGTAGAAGTGGGCAAGGCATCCACCGATGCCGTCGTCTGCTCGAGTGTCCTGATTCTCTTCAGCGATGTGTTCCTGACGCAGATATTGAGTTAATATGAACACCTCTCCCCGAGGGGAAAGTAAACATTGAAAAGGTGAAAAAGCAAAACCTACTGCCCTCCTTGGGAGGGACTGGAGGAAGTTCTCATTATGATTGAAGTAAAACATCTCTATAAATCATTCGGCAATAAAGAAGTGCTGAAGGATATAAACACCGTCTTTGAAGACGGGAAGACGAACCTCATCATCGGACAGAGCGGTGCGGGAAAGACCGTACTGATGCGGTCGCTCACTGGTCTGCTCGACCCGACAAAGGGCGAGGTGCTCTATGACGGACGTAACTTTGTCAACCTGACAAAGAAAGAGAAGATTCTCATGCGTCGTGAGATGGGAATGATTTTCCAGGGTGCAGCTCTCTTCGACTCGCTTACCGTGCTGGAGAATGTGCGGTTTCTGCTGGACATGTTCTCGGACATGACGGCACAGGAACGTGACCGCCGGGCGATGGAATGTCTGGAGCGTGTAAACCTGACCGGTGCCGAAGAGAAGTTCCCCGGTGAGATTTCGGGCGGCATGCAGAAACGTGTCGCCATCGCACGCGCCATCGTGATGAACCCGAAGTACCTCTTCTGTGACGAGCCGAACTCCGGACTGGACCCGAAAACATCGCTCGTCATCGACGAACTGCTGACCAGCATCACCCGGGAGTTCAACATGACGACCATCATCAACACCCACGACATGAACTCGGTGATGGGCATCGGGGAGAATATCATCTTCATTGCCGATGGCAGAAAGGAGTGGCAGGGCAACAAGGACACGGTCATTTCCTCCCACAACCAGAAGCTGAACGACCTCGTCTTCGCTTCCGACCTCTTCAAGAAAGTCAAGAGCATGGAAAAAAACAAGACTACATTATAAGGAAACTCAGCAACTTATCAGTTCTGAAATATACAGAAACAAGCCCTTATCCTTCCTGCTAAACAGGGGGATAAGGGCTTATCTATTTCTGTTGTTGTCCGATAAAGCCAACCGCAAACCAGTCATTTGAGCCTGAACAGGTTTTGTTTTATTGTCGAGCAGATTGTCGGTCTTTATAACGAAGGCGTATCAGCTACGTAAAGTTAGAAGGACAAGAAGAGACCATACCCAACATAGACAGGGGTTTTGAAAAATCATTACATGATTTCGAATAAATCATCTGCAAACAAAGGAAAAATATGTGTAAAAAGCAAGTTTGCAACCAGCAGTAAATCAATTAGTTATAAAGTCGTGCGAAAAAAGGTGCTTAATTGGACTTCAATTAAGCCTTAATTGAGCTTCAATTAACGCCCTTTTGAACCGCAATTAAGCCTTAATTGCGTTGCAACTAATCAACGAAAATGAAGAAATATCGAAGTTGGTGTAAACTGACTGATAATGAGCAGGAAACGAAATAATTTGCATAGAAGTGCTCTTTTCAAAAAGAGTTATAATATGCAGATTTAGGCAGAAGTTCAGTTACCAGAGCGTTACCCGATTTTGTCATAGGTAACGATGGAGCAATGTTCGGTAACTGAATTATTTTCGCTCGTGTGGCTGTTGCTGCGGTCGGCAGTTTTCTGCATAAGTGAGGAACGCTTTGAATTTGGTAATTTTGCCACAAAACATCAAAGCGTATGAAAACAGAAAAAATGAAAGTGTTGCTCTACCTCAAAAAGAGCGGTCTGGACAAGTCGGGCAAGGCACCGATTATGGGACGCATTACCATTGGACGTTCCATCGCGCAGTTCAGTTGCAAACTCTCCTGCAATCCTGATTTGTGGAATCCTCGCGAGAGCCGAATGGATGGAAAGAGTCGTGAGGCGGTAGAGATAAACGGCAGGTTGGAGAGTTTGCTGTTGTCTGTCCAGTCAGCCTATCAAGCCTTGCTTTCCAAAGGTTGCCCATTTGACGCAACCGATGTGAAAGAGCTGTTTCAAGGGAGCGTGCAGACTCGCTGTATGCTTATCGAAAGGCTGGATATACTCATCAAGGAGAAGAAAAGCCATGTCGGTATAGACATCAAGGAAGGAGCCATCCATGGCTATCATTCCACCCGAATCCATTTGCAGGAGTTTATTCAAAAGAAATACAAGGTCTCTGACTTGGCATTCTCACAACTCACAGAGAACTTCATCCATGAGTTTGGACAGTATTTCTTAGGTGAGTGCGGTTTTCAGGAAAGCACATTCTATAATGCAGCCACGCATTTGAAGACGGTATGCAGGTTGGCTTACCGTGAGGGATTGGCAGATGTTCCACTATTTGACAAAGCTAAAATCAGCAAGGGCGACAAGAAACTGCCCAAAGCATTGGACAAGGAAGCATTAGACAAATTGAAGGCTCTCTACTTTGAGGACTTAGAGGAGGAAATGGAAACGGCAAGGGATATATTCCTCTTTGCCTGTTATACAGGTGCAGCCTATTGTGATTTGATGGAACTTGGCAAGAAGCATCTTGTCCGTGATGATGAGGGTAGCCTTTGGCTGAAGTTCAACCGCCAAAAAACAGGTGTGCCTTGTCGTGTCAAACTGCTGCCTGAAGCCATATGGCTGATGGAGAAGCTCCACAGCGATGAAAGGGAAACATTGCTCCCTTTCATGGGATATGCCACTTACCAATCTTATTTGAAAGCCCTGCGGCTTCGTGCTGGCATCTCGTTTCCTTTTACCACACATACGGCAAGGCACACATTTGCCACGCTCATCACGCTTGAACAGGGTGTGCCTATTGAAACGGTAAGCAAGATGCTGGGGCATTCCAACGTGAGCATGACCGAGCGTTATGCAAAGGTAACACCGCGGAAACTCTTTGAGGAATTTGACCGTTTCCTTTCTTTCACTGAAGATATGCAGTTGGCTATCTGACCATTTCTTTCATTCAACATTGTTTTATCGTTAAATAAAACATGAACAATTCAATCAAGACCATTATGAGAAGTACATTCAAGATACTGTTCTATATTAACAGACAGAAAACAAAGGCAGACGGCAATACCGCCATTCTCTGCCGTATCACCATCGACGGAAAGAACACAGCCATTACCACAGGCGAAGAGTGCCATCCTGTCGAGTGGAACACCAAGCAGGGTTTGACAACCAACAAGAAGACAAACCAAAGAATCAAAGAATTCAGGGATTTGGTGGAAAAGACCTATCGGGACATTCTTGTAAAGGATGGAGTGGTAAGTGTGGAGCTTATCAAGAACCGCTTACAGGGTATTGCCACCAATCCGACCACGCTCCTTGCCATGAGCTGGGCGGAACTCCAAACAGTCAAGGAAAGTCTTGGCAGATCAAGGGCAGAGGGAACTTACCTGAATTTGTTTTATTCTGACAGAAATCTCCGTGAATTTGTAGAAAACAAAGGAGTACAAGACATATCCATCGGAACAATTACAGAGGACTTGTTCGAGGAATACCGTTTCTTTCTCAAAAAGCGTGGACTGAAAGCATCCACCATCAACAGCAACCTCTGCTGGCTGAGCCGACTGATGTTCCGTGCGGTCAGCAAGAGGATTATCCGCTGCAATCCGTTTGAGAATACCAAGTATGAGAAAGAGGAAAAGAAGATACGCTTTCTGCAAAAGAGCGATGTGATGAAACTTATGGCAATGAAGATGAACGACAAGGAAGCGGAGCTGGCAAGACTGATGTTTGTCTTTTCATGCTTCACAGGCTTGGCTATCTCAGACATGGAGAATTTAGAAAACAAGCATATCCAAACGACAGCGGACGAACAGATGTATATAAGAAAGGAACGTCAGAAGACCAAGGTTGAGTTCATCGTGCCGTTACATCCCATAGCGGAAGCCATCATCAGTCATTGCCAGAAAGAGCAGGAAAGAAGTGAAGAATATCTGCTGGTGAAAGAAAAAGGGGATCACCTTGTCTTTCACCGTGATTGCAGCCGCAGTGTCATGGATGCCAAACTGAGTAT
>ERZ772960.412-NODE-412-length-39394-cov-9.631434_pt1 | contig 39394 bp, 22 predicted proteins | sample MGYA00580678_ERZ772960 | MGnify/ENA primary metagenome ERZ772960 (study PRJEB29015, sample SAMEA2737930) | human oral metagenome | biome: human oral; feature: human-associated habitat; material: dental | place: China | collected 2059 ... | reverse complement strand
ATTTGACGCCGCTCATGAGCTTTGTCTCATAGTCACCGTATTCGATCTGCGTATTCGGATTGGGATTGGGATTGGGATTCGGATTTGGGTTCGGGTTCGGGTTCGGATTCGGGTTGGGATTCGGATTTGGGTTCGGGTTCGGGTTCGGGTTCGGATTCGGGTTCGGATTCGGATTGGGATTCGGTTCGGTTGCCGGCGTGTAGACGTAGCCGCCCTGGCCGCTCGCCGCATCGAATGTGATGTTCTCGATGCGCTTGCTTGCAGACGATGTCGTGAGGCCCTCAGCGATCTCAGCCTTACCCGTGAGATTTCTCTCTCCCGTCGTATAGGCCGTATAGTAGAGTTTGTTCGCGAGTGCGTTGAGCGTTGCGCTCACGAGATTCTTGTCTGCTGCCTTTGTGGATTCCGTATTGAGGCCGACATTGTCTGTCACCATCTTGACGAGACTGCCTGCCGCCGCTTTCCCGATCGTGACCTTTCCGCCGTAGATCGTCGTCGGCGTCGCTGCGTCGTGGCGATAGAGCATCGTCGTCGAACCGTTGAACTCATCGATCGTGAGATCGCCCGTCTCGCCAAGTCCCTTCTCCTCAATGGAGGAAGAACCCGTCTTTACAGGGGAGCCGCTGAGGCTTTGACTCGACGCGAGGAAACGGTTCGTTCCCGTCATGTCGATGAAGCCGCCTTCGCCTGTGAAATACTTAACTTTGCTGATTGCGGCGTTGTTGTCCTGGTCTTTCTGTTCCGGCGTGATGGCGTTGTGCCAGATCGCACCGTCGGAAAGTTTAAGCTGCAAATTGTCTCCAATATTGAAGCCTGTCCAGTTCGTGCCCGCGCCGCTCATCTCCACCTTCATGGAGCCGTTGGAGAATCCCTTCCAATAGGCACCGTTCTTCATAAAGAGGTTGACTGCACCGAGCTGGCCCGGCGTCACGCCGTAGCCGCGCGTATCGGCATAGTTGCCGATCCAGTGTGAATCCGCGGTCGCAAGACCAACGCTCACACGGCCTTTCGTGCCCATGCCGCCGTTCGTGACGATATCGCCCTCGACAACGGCGCGGTTCGTACCGGCACCGTTCGCGAGACCGTCCGCTCCCTTCGTGACGTTGAAGTTGACGGTACCGTAGTTCTGCGTGACAAATTCGCCATAGGCGCGGATCGCTGCCCATGCACCATTGATGGCACGGATGGAACCGCCGCCGATGTCAATCTTCGAGGCGACAGCACTCACTGCTTCATTTGCGCCCTTGCCGTTTGCCGCATCATTTCCGTCTGCCAGCACATCAACAAGACCGTCGATTGTGATGTTCGACTCGACACCGTTCACACCGTTCATCGACTTGATGACGGCAACGTTCGTCTTTGCGGTTCCGTTGGAACGTACCTTCAGCACCTTATCCTCAAGGTTGCTGCCGCCGTTCTGAATGTGGATCGCGCCGCCGCCGTTGACAAAGAGCGCTGCAGTCTGTCCGCCTGCCGTGCTCTCTGCATCAATAGAGATGGCTCCGGCATTCTTGATATTGACTTTCGAGTTCTTCCCAATGGACGAGATGCCAGTCGTGCTGACATCCGTCTTTGTATTGACGGCGAGGTTCTTTCCGCTCAGATCGATATCGAGTGTCTTTCCATTATTGGCACTGGATATCGCCGCGCTGATATCACTCATCCACGCGCCGGCCGAGATCAGATCCTTGCCGGTCGTAATGGTGGAGTCTTTCGTGAAGATATACCTGCCGTCGGCCTTGCGGACACCGGTATTCACATACGGAGCATCATGCACCTCGTCGCCTGTGATGGCGGTGGTGAACTCCGTCTGTGTCTGAGAGTCCGGCGGCTCCACAGCGGGGGTATAGACATAGCTGCCTTGGCCGCTCGCCGTGTCGAACGTGATGTTCTCAAGGCGTTTGCTTACAGACGATGTGGTCAGACCTTCGGCGATCTCCACCTTGCCTGAGAGGCTGCGCTGACCGCTCGTATATGCGGTGTAGTAGAGCTTCTTTGCCAGAGCGTCGAGCGCTGCGCTGACGAGATTCCTGTCGGCTGCCTTTGCGGATTCGGTATTGAGTCCCGCATTGTCCGTCGTCAGTGTGATGACGCTGCCGCCCGCTGCGTTTTTGATGCGGAAGTCGCCGCCCTTCATCACCGTCGGCGTCGCGGCATCGTGCTCGTAGAATACGCGCGCATAGCCACTGTAGTTGTCGATCGTGATGTCATTGGCGTTCTTCTGGAAGATCACGCCCGCATGGGAGGCGTCACTGCCGCCCGTGAAGTTCGACAGACGGCTGACATATCCGGTCGGCTGCGTCATGTACTCCTCATTATGCCATGCAGCGCCGTTCTGGAGCCAGAGATTGAGCGTCCCGACGCCGGAGATAAGCCCTTTGAGGTACGATGTTCCGGTCGTAAGCGCAGCATCCACACGGCTGTCGGACTCCCTGGAGACAATGTTGCCGTCGAGCATAACTTCGCTGCTGCCGACTGTGCCGTCCTTGATATTGAGATTGATGCGACCATTGCCCTGTACATCAAGCGTTGCCGCATCTTGGGAAGCGGCATTTACCTTGGCATGGAGGCCTTCCAGCGTCACCGTGCCGCCATAAGCCTGCACCGCTTTGCTGCGATCCGTGCCGGCGACATCGATTTCCGTCGTGCCGGAGATATTCGTCGCGCCGCCCGTAGACAAAATGCCCCAGGTCGTCTGCAGCGGAATGGTGGAAGTCGAATCGTTCACAAGGAGCTTCAGGGTCTTCGCCTTGATATCAAGCGCCTTTCCGGTATTGACGATGCCGGCGCCTTGTGTGACACTCGTGATCCCGCTGCCGTTCTTGATCGTCAGAATGCGGTCTGCGGCATCGATATGAATATCCGCACGCGTCGTGATTGTGCCGCGGAGTCCGCTCACGTCGTTTTGATACGTGATGTTCGAGTCTTTCGTGAAGCGATATGTGCCGTCTGCCTGACGAACATTTGCATCGATGTACTCCTGATCTGCATCCGCACCGAGGAGACGCGTCGTGAATTCCGTCGTCGTCTGCTCCGTGCTCGGCGGCGGAGGTTCGACGGCAGGTGTATAGAGATAGCTGCCCTGACCACTCGCCGTGTCGAACGTGATGTTCTCAAGGCGTTTGCTTGCAGACGATGCAGTCAGACCTTCGGCAATCTCCACCTTGCCCGAGAGACTGCGCTCACCGCTTGTATATGCGGTGTAGTAGAGCTTGTTCGCGAGTGCGTTGAGTGTTGCGCTCACGAGATTCTTGTCTGCTGCCTTTGCGGATTCGGTATTGAGTCCGACATTGTCTGTCGTCAGCGTGACGGCGCTGCCTCCTGCTGCATTATTGATGCGGAAGTCGCCGCCGATGATTGTCGTCGGCGCTGCAGCGTCATGTGCGTAGAGTACCTTCGTATGACCGCTGTAATTGTCGATCGTGATGGGGTTTGCATCCTTCTGGAAAATCACGCCTGCGTGCGCGGCATCGCTGCCGCCTGTGAATGCTGCCACACGGCTGCCCTTCCACGTATCGCTTGCCTTGGTCTTCTGTACGTTCGTCCACGATGCGCCGTTCTGCAGGGCGAGGTTGAACTGCCCGACATCATGCGCCGTGAATCCTCCGGTACCGAAATCATTGCGATCGATGTTATAGGTCGCCGCTCCGGTCCAAGAGGAGTCGTTTGTTGTGAGAGCAAGGTTCAGAATGCCTTTGGCCTCATAGTCTCTCAGCTGACCGCCGCTGTACTCGATGGTCTTCTTTCCGTACTCACGGGTGACGTACATATCGCCCGTGATATTCGTCTTCTTGTTTCCGATGACACCTTCCGAGCGGTTGATGTTCACCGTTCCTTTTTCGGCGTACACTGCATAGTAGTGCTTGGACAGGCTGCTGTCTTCCGCCGCGGAGATGGTACCGCCGCTGACATCGATGAGGCTGTTTGCACCGACCGTTTTCAGTGCGCTGCCTTTAATGTCGCGAATATCGACATTGCCTTTGACCGTGATCGAGGTATCGTCTCCCGTCGTTACCAGCGCGGAAAGGTTGCGCCCGTCATCGGCGACTTGCTTCTTATCTGTGCGGTCGGCACGTACAGACTGAACGGTGAGATCGCCGTTGATGACGACCTCGCTCTTCGAGCCGATCGTGCTGCTGGTCTGCACCGCGGAGGCATTGTAGCCCTTGGCGTGTACATCTTCGATGACGACAGGCCCGTCGATCTCGAGGCGGGAGTTTGCATCGGCGTAGATTCCGTTCGCAGCCCGCGTATCGGTATTCGACGCCTTGATGGTCAGCGGGGCAGAGGCACCGCTGTTTGTAATTTTGACATGTTTGTTGCTGCCGATGTAGATTGCATTTGCAACCTGGTTTGTGCTGTTTGCCTCAATGCGCAGGCTGTGCCCGTTCATATCGACAACCATCGGATGCTGCTTGTCATAGGCGCTGTTTTCTGTATAGAGCGCCGAGACAACGCGGTTCCCCTTCGTGTTCGGCTGCGTGGCAAGAGCCAGACGATCATAGGTGAGCGTCTCCGATTCTTTGATGGGGTCTGTCGTTGTCAGCGAGAGCGGGGTATAGACATAGCTGCCCTTTCCGCTCGCAGCGTCAAAGGTGATGTTCTCGAGCCGCTTGCTCGCAGACGAAGCGGTCAGACCTTCCGCGATCTCGACCTTGCCTGTGAGGTTGCGCTCGTTTGTTGTATATGCGGTGTAGTACAGCTTGTTCGCGAGGGCGTTGAGGGTTGCGCTTACGAGGTTCTTGTCGGCTGCACCGGCATTTGTGCTCGTGTTCAGCCCCGTGTTGTCCGTGCGAAGCAGGATGCTGCTGTTTGCAGCCGCCTTCTTTATCGTGACATTTCCGCCGAAAATATTTGTCGGCACAGATGCGTCGTGGCGATAGAGAACGGTCGTATTGCCGCTGAAGTTCTCAATGGAGAGATCGCCTGTCTCTCCAAGGCCCTTTTCTTCGAGAGAAGTCTCCTTCCCCTGATACCCAACAGTGGGCTCGTTGTACTTCCCGAGGAACCGGTTTGTACCGGTCATGTCGATAAAGCCCTGATTGCCTTTGAAGACATTGACCTTGGCGACTGCCGCCTTGCCGTCTTTGTCTTTCTGCTCCGGTGTAATGGCATTGTGCCAGATGCTTCCGTTGTTCAGCGTGAGCTCAAGGTTGTCTCCCATGTGGAAACCGGTCCACTTCGTATTGGCGCCCTCCATTGTGACCTTCATGGGACCTGTTGCGAATCCCTTCCAATAGGAACCGTTCTTCATGAAGAGATTTACGCCGCCCTGTGTCCCCGGGGTTACACCATAGCCCGCGGCAGTGGTGTAGTTGCCAAGCCAGTAGGAATCTGCGGTTGAGAGACCGACGGAGACGCGGCCGTTTGAACCCATACCGCCCACCGTGACGATGTCGCCCTCGAGGACGGCTCGATTCGTGCCGGCACCGTTAGCGAGGCCATCTGCGCCCTTCGTGACGTTGAAGTTGACGGTACCTGCATTATCTGAAACAAATTCGCCGTAGGCACGGATGGCTGCCCATGCATCGCCCGTTGCGCGGATGGAGCCGCCGCCGATATCGACGCGGGATGCGACAGCACTGACACCCTCATTTGCACCCTTGCCGTCCGGGTAGGTTCCGTCTGCAAGGATATCGACGAGACCGTCAATCGTGATGTTCGACTGTGCATCTGACACGCCGTTCATCGCCTTGATGACGGCGATGCTCGCTTCTTTCTTGCCGGAAGAACGCAGCGTCAGCACCTTGTTCTCCAGGCTGTCACCGCCGTTTTCGATGTGGATCCCGCCGCCGCCGTTGACAAACAGGCCCGGGGCATATTGGCTTCCCGTATTTTTGGCATGGATCGAAATGGCGCCCGCATTCTTGATGTTGAGCTTGGCACCCTTATCTGTTGCGGCAAGACCTGCTGCTGTTGTATCGTACGCCGTCTTGATCGTCAGATTTTTTTCTCTGAGATCAATATTCAGCGCAGTTCCCGGATTGGCGTTCGATACGGCAGCATCCACCTGACCGACCCATGGCCCGCCGGGAACCGGGTCGGAAGTCGTCGCCGTGATCGTTGTATTCTTCGTGAACACATAGTCACCGTCGCCCTTGCGGACGCCGCTGTCGACATATGGCTTATCATGCGCCGCATCGCCTGTGATGGAGGTGGTGAACTCCGTTGTCGTTTGCTCGGACGGCGGGGGAGGGGGCGTAGATCCGTTGCGCGGATCACTCTCGTCATAGCTGCCCTGCGTGGAGGCAAACGTGATGTACTTGTTGACGGCAGATGCCGTAAGGCCTTCCTTGAGCTGCAGCTTTCCGGTGAGTTTGCCGTCTGCAGCACCTGCATAGAAAAGCTTATGTGCGAGGGCATCCAGCACATCCTTTTGGTTCGCGGCCGTTACACCGGCCTGATCCGTTCGCAGTGTGACGACGGAATCAAGCGCCGCCTTATTGATCTTTACATCGCCGGCATCGAATACGGTTGGCGTTGCAGATGTATGCGCATAGTCGATATTTGTATGGCCACTGTAATTATCAATAGTCAGTGTACGCCGATCAATTTGGTTGATCGTTCCGGCCTTGTCGGCATCGCTGCCGCCGGCCAGCGACATGAGCCTGCTGCCCAGGAACGGATTGTCCATGCCCGTGAGCACAGAGGGGGACTGATTCCAGTCCTTGTTGTTCCAAACGGCACCGTTTGCAAGCAGGAGACGCGCTCCGTTTGCCGTTTCGCCCTCCTTGTGGATGACGCCGTTCAGTACGGACTCTGCTGTGGTCAGCGAGAGATCGACATTGCCGTTTGATCCGGTGCGGATATTGCCGTTCAGGGAGACGTTATGCGTGCCTTCCTTATTGACCGTGACAGCACCGTCGCTGTCGATGGACCAGCCCTCTGAGGAGGCTTTGTTGAGCGTGACTTCCAGACCGTCGGCCTCGATTGCCGCGCCGCGACTCGTCGAGAGGCCCTTCACCGTATCTCCGCCGATCGCATTGATTTTTAGATTCCCTTTGACGCGGACGGCGGAGTTGTCTTGAATATTCCAGATGCCATAGGCTCTTCCATCCCTATTTTTGAGATCAATGTTCAGCGTATCTGCAGTGATGTCAATACCATTGGCAGAACTGTTCTTAATGCCAAGGATAAATCCGCCGCTGCTCTCTCCACTGAGGGTTAACGTATGTCCTGCGGCGTCGATGGACAGTGGCTGCTTTGGGATCCCCGTATTGTGAATCATACCATCATAGGTATTCTTGGAGATCTTCGTATCCTTGGTGAACTTGTAGCTGCCGGGGGACGGTTCAACATTGGCGTTCTTGTATTCCGCCACGTCCTTCTGCGTGAGCTGCTCGGTGAACGAGGTCTTTGTCTGCTCCGTGCTTGGCGGCGGAGGGGTAGGACCTCCACTGGCGTAGCTGCCGCGTTCCGTCGCAAAGGTAATGTTCTTGTTGATGGAGGAGGCCGTCAGTCCTTCGCCGATCGCAAGCTTGCCTTTGAGTTTCCCGTCGGCGAAATTCTTGTACGTCAGCTTATTGGCGAGCGCATTCAGCACGGTGTCCTGATTGGCTGCTGTCACTCCGTTTGCATCGGTAAAGAGTGTGAAAACATTCTCCGTTCCCACAGCTTTGCCGATGACAATATCACCGCCCTTAAAGGTTGCCGGCGTTGCTGCGTCATGCTGGTAAATAGCTGCCGTATGGCCACTGTAATTATCAAGCGTTATTGCATCCGAATCCTTTTGGTAGATGATGCCGCGTGTGGCCTCTGTCGTTCCGCCATAGAAATTGGTGACACGGCTTCTGCCGACATAGATCTTCTTGCCGGCGACATCGGTGAGTGCGCCCGCGCCGATATCCTCGTTGTCCTGATAGTAGCGCGCATTGCGCCCCTCATTCAGCCATGCTGCACCGTTCTGCAGATAGAGATTCGCCGTACCGCCGTTATCCACAAGACCGTGCAGGTAGGAGTTCTTTGTCGCAAGTGCGACATCGAGTTGTCCTGTGGGCAGGGCAAAGAGATCGCCGTCAAGCTGGACGTCTTTGGACGCAATTAATGATGAGCCCAGTGTCTGAGGTGCATTGACAGAGATCCGACCTTGGTATGCGGCAAGCGCATAGTAACTGTATTTTGTTCCTGATGGAACTTGGATATAGGTATCATGCAGGTTAACCTGACTGTGTGCAGCATTGGTTGTCACACCATTGCCGTAAACGAGCATGTATGTTGGTCCGTCAATAGTAACATTGCCCCGTTCCACTTGCGTCAGGATTCCCGCATTATTGAATCGTGAAAATACATTTTTGCGATTGAGCGGAATACCCCATTCATTTGTCCGTTTTCCGACGATCCTGAGACCATAACCGCCGCCGGTGGAGAACTTAGATTCCACATTTGACTCGTAGGACTTTTCGCCGAAACGGTCCGTTTTTTGAATGGCAATCCCGTTTCCGCCAAGTCCGCCCGACATAGAGATGTTGACAGGGGCATCAATGTGGACCGTTGACCCCTTGTTTACCATAGGATCAATGTGTATTGCGTTTGTTAGGGAATCACCATTCTCCATGCCTCTTGTGATAATGTCTACTTCAGACGCACCGGGGTTTATGGTGACATTTTTCCCATTCCCCGCATAAATACCTGTCGGGTTGCCGACGGTATTCTCAACTTGTAAATGCAGATCATCCGCATCGATGGTAATATCATCATTGCTTGCATAAATGCCTGCAACTACATTTGTTTTGAGATTGCCAAGCTGGTCCTTTCCGATTGTGACAACGGGATCATTCCAAAGATCCTTAGACTCTTGGATCGGAGCAGTTATGGTGGCGTTGTCTTTCCAGACAGCATATTCATTCTCCTCTGCAGCGGCCGTTCCTCCGCCCAGTTCCGCAGGAAGCGTCATCACAACGGAGGCGATGTTGCCGGAGACCCAGTCCGGATCAATCATTGTGACCTTGTTGAAGCGGTTCAATGACTTGTTGTCCGAAAAATCCTTCGCCTGCCACTTGTATTTCTCTGTGGTGTCACCGTCCGTATAGACACGCAGTGTGTCGCCCAGCTCGAGCCAGAGACGCTTCGTGTAGTACTCGGCATTGAGTTTGCCGAACCAACCCTCTTCCTGATGTGTAACAGCAAGCTCTGTCCAGTCGATCGGATTCTCCGAGAGAAGATTAGATATGGTCGTCTGATAGACATGTGCGTCGATCTGGCTGCCGGTCGGGCTGAGGTTGTACGTCATGACATAGGCAGTGCCGTTCGGCAGTACCTTCAGATCACGCATGTCCTCGCCCGTAGCTTTGACATTGTTCGGGAGAACGGCACGACGCTGCTCCGTACTTGCCAGTTTGCCGCCCTCGCCGAGCTTGGCGATATTGATGGCCGTATAGTTCTTATTGCCGGTCCCGTCGTAGTGCTGATAGCCTCCGATACAGGAGATGAGGATCTGGTCGTTGAATTTGTTGAGACGTCCCTGATCGATGTTGCGGCTGATGCGCGTATAGCTGCCGAACTTCAGACTGCCGTCACTCTGTATCTCATACTGCATGAGGAAACCGTCGTCATAGGGCTCATAGCCGCCGAGCGGGTTGACGGAGGTTGCCACATACAGATTCTTCCCGTCAACGAGCAGCGCCTCACCGTGTACCTGTGCCTTATCAGGATCACCGACATAGGATTTGTTGTCGTCGATATTTTGGAAGGCTTCGTTGAAGTTGTAACCGCAGTACTGTTTGATGTCATTTTTTAGGTTGACAACGGCGCTGGTATTTTCCATCAATCGCGTACCTCTTTGACGTACAACACCGATCTGCCCGAGGTCATACCCTGTCATATAGATATGCTCATCACTTGCTGCCGCCGCATGCATATTCGGTACGGCACTTGTCTGGCCTTTCGCTACAGTCGCCGCAGCTCCTGCGGAGTTTGGATCGATGAGCAGACTGTCCTCCAACTCTGTCGTGCTGTATGTATACTGTCGCATCAACAGCATGCTCTTGCCATTTTGATGGAAATTAAAGGACGCCGGATCGCGGTTGAGGTTCTTCAGCACGCCGGGCTGGGGCGCCGCATCGACCTCTGTTGTCACGCGCGAGCCGGTCACCGTTCCCATCTCGCTGTTGCTGTAGTTCGACGGAACGGTTGAGACGAGGTTCGCTGCGCTTGCCGTCGCGCCGTAGAGCAGTCCGCCCATCACAAGAGCGCAGAGACGCAGCTGCTGCCGTTTGCCAAAATACGTCTTCATAACTTCTCCTCCTTAGAATTCGTAGCGAAATGTCATATAATAGCTGCGTCCTTGCAGCGGATACTCGATGTTCACCATGCCCGGATTGCTGCCGTAGCGCTGCACGCTGTTCACTTTCAGCCTGGATGCCGCATCAAACACGTCGTTGCAGCCGAGCGTCAGCGTCATATCCTTTTTCGGTGACCACTTGAGCCCAAGATTGATCGTCTTCAGTGCTGCTCTCGGTCTGCCGGCAAGTTCCTTTTCCACGGGGTCTCTTACCTGTGGGATAGCATAATGCGTGTAGTACTTTGAGACGTAGTGCGTCTCACCGAAGAAGAGCCATTTCTCCGTCGGGCGATAGGTCAGGCGGATGTTGCCCTCCCACTTGGGCTGATAGGTCGGGCGCACCTCTAACCAGGAGTGATCAACGCCTGGAGAGGAATCCCTGCGCTGCGCGCTGATATGGAGATGTGTGCCTTCTATGTCGAGATCAAACTTCTTCCAGTGGAAGTTCGTCTGCAGCTCGATGCCGTGTGCCTTGCCGCGCATATCGTTGAAGTAGGAACTGTAGTTGAGACCCGCGCGGTAGAGATACAGCATCCGATCCGTATCGCGCCAGAAATAGGTGAGCGTCGTGCGATTGTCGGAGCCGAGGAACTTCCCGTCCCAGATGGCACTGAGATCGAACTGCTTGCCATACTCGGGCTGTGGAAATTTTGCACTGTTGCCTCTGTGATCAATTGGCGCCGGCATGATGCCCGCGCCGTCACCTGCGATCTCATACATGTTGAGCAGGCGGAAGTAGGTACCGCCCGTCATGCGCATCGTGAAGTGGTTGTTGAATTCCTTCTTGAGTGCGAGCTGCCATGTGACCCTGGAATCCACCTGATTGTCCTTCGGATGTACCCAATGGTACGTCTTTCTGGGATCAAAGCGGCCGAACCTGCTGTATCCGACGATCTCTGAACGGTTGTAGCGGATCGCAGGGGTGAGCTGCCAAGAACGTTTCTTGTCGAGCGTGATCGTATCCTGCAGCTGTGCGTTGAAGATGTTCTGATCGAACTGGTCGCGCATCTGCGTCCATAGATTTCCGATGCCGGCCTGCACATCGTCGATGACCTCGTCGAGCCCGTCGCCTTGGATATTCATACGCTCGTGGGAGTAGTTCATCTGGAAATCAAGCATATTACGCTTGTTGAGCTGATAGGTACCGTCTATCTGTACATTGTATTTCTTCGAACGGTAACGGCTCCACTCCCGCATGGGAACCTTAATCATGTAGCGCAGACCATCATGAATATTCTCGGCGCGGTAGTCCTTGCTCTGGGTGAGGTAGTCGACCATCCAGCCCCATTCGTAGCGGTTTCCTATATAGCGGCGCTGCACGAGCAGCTCTTTTGCCGTGATCTTCTGGTGACGCTTGTCGTATTTATAGAGATCGTATTTATCCACGAGAAGGCCGGGCGTAATCATATCGAAATAGCTTCTGTAATCGACCCAGAGACTGTCGGGCAGATGTCGGTCAACGGTCTTATACGTGGCCTTGATCATCCAGTCGTCATTCTGCCATTTGAGCAGGAGATCCGAATTGCTGTAGTCATTGTATTTTCGCCAGCGACGCGGATCGTCGGCAGCACTTGTCTGGCGTTCGTAATTACCAAGCCACTGGATACAATCATCTACATTCTGCTGCCATGCTCCGGCGCCATTTGCGATATCAAACGCGGCTTTCTCTGCCGGTGTCATAGCGAGGTAACCTTGCAGTTCGGCCCGCGTCTCGAGGATCGTCTGCCCAATTTGGGTATTCGTATAATACTGATCCGCCGCAAAGCTGTGATAGGGGAAGTCGCCGTCACGCGACTCGTGGTTGAATCCGAAAAGCAGGCTGCCTTTGCCGACAGGCGCCGTAACCTCGACCGATGCTTTCTTCCCGCCGAACGAGCTCGGCCCGATCTCGGCAGAGCCGTGTGCACCTGTCGGCTTCTTCGTCACGATGTTGATGACACCGCCGATGAAGGTGCCCGCAAAACGCGCGGGGATATAGCCGCGGTAGACCTCGATACGCTCGACGTTGCTGACGGGGATCGTCGAGATGTCGACCGCCGCATCGCCGCCGAGGTTCGTCAGCACGCCGTCGACGAATACGCCGACCTGTGCTGCTGTCGAGCCGCGCACCGTCACCGTCGTATACTGTCCCTTGCCGTTGACCTCACGCACATGCACACCGGGAACCATCTTGAGGAAGTCGGGCAAGGACTTCTGCTCCCCCTTGAACTCCTCGGGACGGATGATAGTCACGGTACCGGGGGAGAGGATCTCCTCCCACGAAGGGCGTTTTGCCTCAACGGTGATATCGGGCGTCGTGTATTCGCTGGATGATGTCTCAGCCTGCCCGCCATCCACGGTAGGGCTCGACACAGACGTCGTCTCTGCAGCGGCCGCAGGATGACACAGCACCCCGATGAGCAGCATCCACAGGATACCCGCGACAAGATGCTTCTTTTTCCTTTTCTCGGACATGAAAGAGCCTCCGTTTTCTCATTTATATTTAAAATATATAGACAATAAGTCCTGGAAGAATCCCTTCTTCCCAACGAAAAAATCCGTCTGCGACCTTGCTTGGTTCAGACGGATTGCCTTTATGAGAAAACGAAAAACCGGCATATGAAATACAGCCGGAGATGCTTTGTCATGAAGTATCGACAAAATCCCCTACCCATCGCTCGCAGGTACCGGCTTTTGAAATCCGCAAAAGCCGACGGTGATGTTAGAATAGGTAAGTATCCTGGCTTGGCGTCATCGCCTGCACAAGCCTTCCCAGATTGCTCCAGTGACATGATATGTGCAGACTCTTCCTTACAGTGGCGGGACCGCTTCGGCTTCGAGGAGCCGCTGATAAACTCAGCACCGTCATCTCAGCACATCTTTTTCGCCCTCTCTGCGTCGACAAACCCTCCACATAGCCTTTGCTATGCGTTCGGTTTGTCTCCTTGACAGGTCAAAAAATCTGTGCCAATCTGACGGACTTCATTTTATCAGCGATTCCTCACCGAATTCCAGATTAAGTCTCTCGACGCCTATTCCCGTCTATATTCAATTTTTATCCTTATATTAATGCATATTATACGATTTTGTCAATAAGAGAATACAATTTAAACTGCAATTTATTTAAATAAAAATTGCGGTGAAAATTTGCTTTTGTAGGCAGCCTTATACAGTTGCGGGAAATGAATCTTCAATGCTATAATGACACCGTTTGAATTTTATGAGAGGGGAGGCGCAGCGATGGCGGTGGATGAGTTCGCGTGGCGTGTACGCATGGCGCGGCGACGCAAGGCATATCAGCGAAAATTCCGTCTGGCAGCGGGATTCATCGTCCTCACCATTGCTGTGCTTGCAGGCTACCTTGGCTACTACATCCAACGCCCTGCCTATGCGCTTGAACAGGCGGCAGCCGCAGTCAGGGAGAACGATGCGGAGCTTTTTCTGCGGCGCGTGAACATCGCGGCGGTCTGTGATGCCGGCTATGACGATCTCACCTATGTCCTCTTTGCGCGCGATACAAGCCTCAAAGAGGCGCAGCGCAATGCATCCGGCAAGTTTTACCAGAATGTCAAGGAGAGCGTTACGGAGGGACTTGTCCGCACGATTGAGAATGCCGTGAAGAGCGGCGTGTGGGAGGAACCCGGCGGAGCGGATGCGCTCAAGGGACGCCAACTCGGCATTGACTATGAGTATCTGATGGAGTGCAGTCATCTGCGTGATACGGAGCTGCTCAGCATCGGTGAGACCGCATGGGACGGCAGTGCTGCCGTCGCATCGATCCAGGTGCGGGACGGCGGCACAGGCATCGAGTTCCCACTGCAGCTGCGCATGGAGCGGGGGGCGGCGGGATGGCAGATCGTACGCGTGACGAACTATCGCGCCTATCTCGAGGCGGTCCAGTCGGCGGCAGGCAGCGACATCACACGCTATATCGAGGCGACGCGCCCGATCGTCGATCGCTACAACAGCGTATTTCGTTCGACGCAGCGCGAGTTCCGCAGCCTCACGGAGACGGAGCGCAGCACCTATACGACCGAGCGCCGCAGAGCGCTCACGCGTCTCCTCCAGGAGGATATGATCCCCGTGCTGAAAAAATACCAGCGTGAGCTCGATGCTGTGGAAGTTCCGCGCGGCGCGGCGTACCTTGCGGCGCAGCGCAAGGCGGCGACGGAGGCGTCCATCGCCTCGTATGAGAGTTTCGTAAAAGGCCTCGACTCAGGACTGCCGGAGGACTTTGCGCGTGCCGAGACCCTGCACAAGAAGGCACTCACCTATGATCTGCGCGTCGGCGATATGATCCGCCGCAGCGCAGTGAACGCGGAGACGCCTGCGACGCCGTGAGGTGAAACGAAAAATGGGGCTGCTGTACGAGCGCTCCTATCGGATCGCTGCGCCCGCCGCTTCTACATGTTCCACGCACATCTCGCGTGGCAGCAGTCAACGTCAACCAATCAAATGTCGCTCACGCTCGTGTTCTTGGGATGTTTTTTCATACGACCTGTTCTCCATCAGCTGCGCCCTATGGGCTTGCTCTTGGACAGGTCAGCAAGCGCTGAAAGAGGCACTCCGAACGGAAAAGAAAAATCCTGTTCCCGATTTTTCTCGGGAGCAGGATTTTTTGCGTGGCAATGAATTTAGAACCGATAGGTGAGCTGAATGCGCGTGTAGTCGCCGAGGCGGAAATTCTCGGGAGTGTAGAGCGTGTCGCGCATCTGCGTGCTGCGCGCGCCGAATGTATATGTCGCCTCGAGCATGAGGTTCTGGGCGGGAACGAAGGCAAGCCCTGCGGTAAAGGAACGGATGCCGTCGAGGTAGCGGTCGGGCAGATCCGCGCCCGTGCCGCCGAGGAATGCGCCGTGTTCGAAGTTCTTGTAGTCGAGGTAGACGCCCCAGCTGCCGGGGATGTCCATGTCGGGAATGCCAAAGTCGAGGCGCATGACCCAGAAGTACGGCACAGAGCCGCCGCCCGTATAGCGTCCGTAGATATCCCTGCCGCCGTGGAAGTAGCGTCCTGTCGCGGCGCGGTTGATGCCATAGTCGAAGGAGAACATCGTGCGCGGACCGAGGACGGCGCGTGCACCGATGCCGATGACGTTCGCAATCGGCAGTCTTTCGCCTTTCACATCCATGCCGTGTCCGAAGGAGCGCAGCGTCCACAGCTCCGCACCGAGGCGTTTGCCAAACTGATGGCGTACCTTGAGGAAGCCCGCACGTTCTATCTTTGGAATCACGTCGTGTTTCAGCAGGAAACCGGGCTGCTGGAAGGCGATGGGAGCCCCGGGAAGAGGGATGGGGGCATTGTTGAGCGGATTGAAGCGCTCGTTGCCCATCATTGCCGAGAAAAATTTTGATACGCCGTTGTATCTCCCAATCGAACCGCCGTAATTGCCGGGGATATTCTGGTCAAAATATTCCGCAGTTTCACCGACGAAGTCGCTGAACATACGATCGATTGCCTGTGCACGCGTCAGCGATTGTCCGTTCTCCGTCTCGTAGGTACTGCCCGCATCCTCAACTTCCTTTAGGATGTCATCCATCATCGTGCGGATATTCTGCTCGCGGAGCATACCCTCGACGCCGCCGTATTTCGGGTTGTCCACAGGCGAACCGACGCCTGATTCCTGAGAGAGGTCTAGATATTTGAGTGCAGCGTAGTTGTTGTCGCGATAGAGGTCGCGGACGACGCCGTCGCTGCGCCGCACAACGACACGAGCACTGTAAAAATTACTATAAAACGTGGATGTTGCGGTATCAGGGGATCCATCTCCGTCGAGAATTTTCTCCCATTTGCTTTCATATCCGCCGCCGCCGGGCGTTTCGTTCGAGCGGCGCACGAGTTCCGCATCCACGGATTTGAGGATACTGACAAACTCACGCATGACATCGAGCTTCTTTTCGGCGATCTGCACATCGGAGAGCGCAGGATCGCGCACCCAGTTGCCGTCCGCGTCCTGTATCTTGCCCGCATTGTTATATTTCTCGCGGAAATTTGCCGGTGCGTTCGGGTCGTAGTTCATGGGATAGGGAGAGCTGCTGACGTGCTGAGTCTGGTTGTTAGCATCACGTACCTCCTGTGTATAGTAGCCGAACAGCTCGTTCAGCGTCGGGGCACGGCGGATGATCGCCGCCTCCTTGTGGCTGTACGCACTTGTATAGACCCCCGTTGTGCGGGAGAAGTCACCGAATCCTGCGGCGACCTGCGTGCGGTCCTTCGTGTAGAGGACGCGCGCACCGTCGTACTCCTTGCCGAAGAAGTAGCCCGTCACGCCCATCGGCTCATGGATGCGCCCGAGCGTCCAGTCCCAGCGGCCGGGGCTGCCCGTGACCTCGGCGCGCTCGACGTGGACGCCGCCGAGTCCTTTCGTTTCGTCCACGGGATCTGCCGCATCGTTCGCCTCGCCTGTTGCGAGGACTGCTTTGACTCCGAGCTTATTATCAATGCGATAGTCCGCGCCGATGCGCAGACGCTGCCCGAAGCCGTGCCCTGGACGGTCAGCGTAGTTGCGTGCCGCATCCGCGTCCGCCTGTGTTTCCTTCGTCTCGCGCATCTCCGTGCGGTCGTAGCCGCGATAGGTGCTCGTACGCATACGGTAGTCGCCGAAGAAGTCGAGGGTGCCCTTTGCCCTGACGTCCGTTGCCGTCTCGGGGCGGCGCAGGAAGAAGTCGTCTCCGTAGAAGTTTTTCAGCGGCACACCGTCCCGGTCGACCAGTACGCCGTCCGCGTTGCGGTGAATGCCCGTGTCAAGGAACGAGCCGAACTCATCGAACTTCATATTCACGCCGAAGCGGAACATGCGGTCGTGATAGGCACGGTCATCGTCCTGATGGTTAAAGAGATTGTCGATTCCTGCGTAAACGGTGAAGTCCTTGCGGATATCCTTCTCGACGAGGAGGTTCCAGATGCCGAAGCTCTTTTCACGGTATTCGCCGCGCTTGCGGATGTAGTTGCCCGCGCCGTCCTTTTCAAACAGATTGTCCGTCTTGACCGAGTTGCTGTCGAGCATGCGGCTGAAGAAGCTGCCCCAGAACGCCGCGCGCCAGCCATGCGCCTCATCCTTGTAGTTGACGCCGACATCGAATTTATGCGTCGGGCGGTCGAGCAGACGGCGCGGCAGATCATCGTCGCTCGCATTGATCGCGTGCAGGTAGGTATAGCCAAGCTTTGCGCTCCAGTGCTTGTCAAACTTGTGCTGAACCTCTGCCTCAATCCCCGTGAGCTTTGCCTTGCCGATGTTGCGGAAGCTGTAGATGCGGTCGGGCACGTTGCGGAAGCTCCGCCCATGGAAGTTGAAGTCCACGAGCTGACCTGTGAAGTAGTGGGTCATATAGTCTGATATCTCGTTGTGGAAGATGCCGACCTTCCCGTAGGTGCGCTCGTTCTCCCCCTCGAGTGAGAGGTCGATGTTGAGCGACTTCTCAGGTTTCAGGTTCGGATTGCCGATCCAGTACCAGCCGAGATGGTCTGCACCCGTGCCGCCGTACATCTCCCAGTTGTAGAAGAGCTCGCCGAGACCCGGCTCGCCGTAGCCCGTGCCGATGTTCGCCTTGAGACGGCGGTGTTTCGCAAGCATGTGTGTCATGCCGAGGTTCAAGGTCGCATGCGAGCCGAAGCGGCCGCTGTGGTCGATGCGCAGGATGGGCGTGAGGATGGTCTTCGGCGTCACCTGCCAGCTGTCCTGCACATAGGCGTAGGTCTTCGTGAGATCCGCCTCGCCGAGGAGCAGCTGGTTCTGCCGCGCGGCAAAGCCCTGCCCGTAGTACGTTCCGTTGAATGTGATGTTCTTGTCCTGCTTATATGCCGGTCCGAACTGCGCCAATGCGCCGTAGTAGCCGAGGACGGGCGCATGTTTATACATCATCGGTGTATTGTCAAATTTGGCATCGCTGAAATCATTCTGTGCCTTGAGAAGCGCCTCAAATGCATCGTATTTCGCCTGCATGGCAGGGTCAACAATGCCGCCGCCGAAAATCTCCGGAAGAACGCGCTGCACTTCCTCGTATGTCATCGGCGGCGTTTCCGCCCCGTAGTATTCGCCGTTTCTATCCCAGACGAAGCCATTTTCGTTGCGGATAAATTTATAGTTGTGGACGTAGGAGCTTGGCTCGTCGTCTACGCCCGCTGTATTGTCATCAACATCGAGCGACTTGTCATAGTCCCACGGATTGATCTTCTTCGTATAGCTCTTCGGCGCATTGCGCAGACGTGACCCTGCGGCATACTCCTTCTGCCAGCCGAAGCCGTAGCTGAGATAGTGCGCGTCATTCACGGCGGTGTTGAAGTGCAGGTCAATGTTCGTCTGCGTGTGGTCAAGATAGTCCACACCTGCAAGACTGTTCTTGCCGGAGTATTTATCACGCCCGCTGCTGTAGTAGGTGAGGAGAGTTGAGTCGTCCTCGCGCAGCTTGCCGTAGCCGTAGTTCAGCGTGAAGTCCGTATTCTTGCCGATGCGCCCCTCGTAGCTGAGACTGTACGTATCGCGTCTCCGGTCACGCTGATAGATCTGCATCGGTTCGAAGAAGGAGCCAAGCGGGTAGAGCTCACCCTTGTTGCGCCGCTGCATATTTTCGCGCTCCGCTGTGAAGCGGAAGGAGAGTTTGTTCGCGTCGTCAAATTTGTAGGAGCCGCTCACACCGTCATTTTTGATCGAACCATAAAAACGCAGCGACGGCTTGAAATCCTCGTACCAGTTCTCGCCCATGACGAACTGTTTGCCGTGGGAGTAGACGGGCATGACCTCGCGCTTTGATGTCCATCCGCTGAGGTTCAGCTTGCCCATGTCGCCCGCGTCTGCACGCAGGTAGAAATTCGCGGGCAGGGTCTTCGTCTCCGTACCGCTCCCCGTTCGGGAGCGGTGATAGCGTTCCTCGATGTTCAGTGAGACGGATGGATTTTTCACGCCCTGCTTCGTGATGACGCGGATCACGCCGCCGATGGCATCTGCGCCGTACTTCGCGCTCGCTGCGCCGCGGATGATCTCGATGCGCTCGATGTTCTCCGCGCCGATGCGCAGCAGCTCATCACCGCTGCCATTGTACTTTGCCTCGCCGCCGAGCACGCGTTGTCCGTCCACGAGAATCAGCGTGTGCCTTGGATCAGCGCCGCGGATCGACACACCGACGTTGCCCATTGCGTCGATGGTACGCGTCACACCGACCTCGTTAAAGATCACATCCTCGACGGACTTTGCCTGCTTGCGTGCGATGTCCTCCGCCGTGATGATCGTCGTCGACTGTGACTCATATTTTGCCTCTTCCTTTACGGCATCTGCATCGACATGTATATCAGCAGTGGATACACTGCTCTCTCCCTGTACTGCATTATCTGCCCAAACCGTGTATGCAGGGAGGGCAAACCATGTTGCGACAGCCAAGGAAAGTGTATGCCGGAACGAAGGCGTCCGGCGTGTTCTTTGTTTCATAAGGGGTAGCTCCTTTGCAGCACAATCACCTCTTGATAATATGATCAGAGTAAAAATGATAATCTATTTCGACAGTATAGTTAAGTAAAATAAAATAAACATAAAGAATATATGAAAAAATTAATATGATATTTTAATGGGAAGTATATTCGCTGCTTATACAATGATGATTTAAAAATAAAAAACACCCGAAAGGGTGCTGGAAATTTTTTATTTGTAGATATGATCGTGTGAGGGGGCGTATGTTTTCTTTCGTCTTACGAGAAGGTTCGTATCGTCTTTCGCCAGCCGAACCAGAGCAGCGCCGCCATGACGAAGAAGCTGGCGTTATAGGCATTGTAAACAATATGCATGGAGTGAATACCGACAGCATCCCATGCCTGACACCATGCGACGCGGAAGATGCAGTAGGAGGCGAGTGCGGCCGTCATGGGGCAGAGTGTATTGCCGAGCCCGCGAATGGCACCGATGTAGATTTGATTGACTCCGTACAGCCAATAGAATGGAAATGTATAGTAAACGGCGCCCAATGCATTGCTGACAACTGCAGGATCATCAGTGAAAAGAGAGATGAGCGTGGGGGCAAAGAAGCCTGCGACGAGGGCCATGCCCATCGCGCCGAAGGCAGAAAACTTGAGACTTGCTGTAAGCCCCTCGCGCACGCGAGTGAGATTGCCGGCACCGGCGTTTTGCCCGATGAAGCTCGTGAGGGCGATGCCGAATGCGAACAGCGGGTAGTAGAGGAATCCCTCGACGCGTGCATAGACGGTCATACCTGCCATCGCAGCGTAGCCGAAGGAGTTGATGTAGGTCTGGATGACGAGCGAGGAGATGCTCATAAAGACGGCCTGCATTCCGGCGGGGATGCTTGTGCTGAGGATGGGGATGAGATAGTGCGGTGCAAAGAAGGGGCGGCGCAGTGAGAATCGCCATGCGCCGTGCAGATGGAAAAATTTGCGCAGGGCGAGCAGCGCGGACGCATACTGGGCGATGATGGTCGCGGCTGCTGCGCCTGCGATGCCGCAGGGGATGATGATGAGCAATAGGACATCCAGTGCGATATTGAGCACAACGGCGGCTGCGAGGTAGTGCAGGGCGCTCGTCGTGTTGCCGAGCGCACGCAGAACTGCGCCGGCGGTGTTGTAGACAAGCTGAGCGAGCATGCCGAGGAGTGTGATTCTCAGGTAGAGACTTGCCTCAGGAATAAGGTCTGCGGGCGTTGCAAGTGCAGTGAGCAGCGGCTCTGTGAGGAGAAGTCCTGCGGCGGTGAAAAGTACGGCGAAGGCAAGTACGGTGACGAAGATGCTCTGCACGAGGGTGCTCAGGCGGGCGTATTCTTTCTCTCCATAAAGATGCGAAACAAGGACGCTGAGGCCTGCAGAGAAGCCGATGAAGAAGTTGACGATGACGGAGAGGATGAGGCTCGCTGTGCCGACCGCTGCGAGCGCCTCTGCACCGAGTGCCTGCCCGACGAGCGCCGTGTCGGCAATGCCGTAGAATTGCTGGAGGAGCTGCGAGAGCAGGATGGGCAGCATGAATACGAGCAGCTGCCGGAGAATCGGCCCGCGTGTAAAGTCCTGCTGATCGGCACTGTGGAAGAGCAGGACGTGCAGATGATGCAGGTTGTGATGGAGAAAGTCATAGGTGAGCGGGTTGTGCACGCCGTAGATGTATTCGCTCTCCCGGAGCGCGCGGAGGCGGGTGCCAAGCAGTTTTATCTTCATGATGAGATATTTTATCACATAGGACGCGATATGGAAAATAAAAAAGCAGGAGAATGCTGAACTCTCCTGCTTTCGAGGGTGCGGATCCGGAGCTTAGAATGCCGGAATGATCGCACCCTTGTACTTTTCGTTGATGAAGTTCTTGACCGTATCGGAGTGGAGCGCCTTCATGAGGGCCTGAATCTCGGGACGATTCTCATCGCCCTCGCGGACGACGAGGATGTTGACGTACGGCGAGGTCTTGTCCTCCATGAAGAGGGCATCGCGCGTCGGAACGAGGTCCGCCTGCATCGCCCAGTTCGTGTTGATGACGGAGATGTCTACGTCATCAAGGGTGCGGGGCAGCTGCGGCGCTTCGATCTCTTTGAAATTCAGATGCTTCGGATTGTCGACGACATCCTGGACGGTTGCTGCAGCGCCGACGCCGTCCTTGAGCTTCAGCAGACCTGCACGCTCGAGGAGGAGCAGGGCGCGTCCGCCGTTGGTCGGATCGCTCGGGATGGAGACCTGAGCGCCGTCTCGGAGCTCGTCGAGCTTCTTGATCTTGTGCGAGTAGACGCCCATCGGTTCGACGTGAACGCCGAGGACGTTCACGAGCTTCAGCTCCGGATGCTCGGTGATGAAGTTCTTGAGATACGGCTCATGCTGGAAGAAGTTCGCATCGACCTCTTTGTCGTTCGTTGCGAGGTTCGGCTGGACGTAATCGTTGAACTCGACGATCTCGAGTTTGACGCCTTCCTTTTCGAGCTCGGGCTTGATCGCCTCGAGAATCTCGGCATGGGGAACGGGGGATGCGCCGACCTTGATGACTTTCTCCGTCTTGGCGGCAGAATTGTTCGCGCCGCCGCCGCAGCCGACGAGGGCAAGCGTTGTGAGGGCGAGAACGAGTGTAAGTAATTTCTTCATAAAAACCTCCTTGCTTGTGTATACGTGCCTGACGAAAGTGACGCGTTATGCGAGTGATCGTGTCCGGCACATATTGTGATTGAAATGAGATGAAAATCTATCTCTTATCCAGCCGTGCGGCGAGGGTGTTGCCCAGGAACTGCACGAGCTGGACGAGAACAATGAGAATGACGACGGTGGCGATCATGATGTCCGGACGGAACCTCTGGTAGCCGTAGCGGATCGCAAGATCACCGAGACCGCCGCCGCCGATCGCGCCCGCCATCGCGGACTCGCCGACGAGAGCGATGATGACCGTCGTGAGCTGGCTGACGATGCCCGGCATGGACTCAGGGAGCAGAACGCGGGTGATGATCTGCATCGGCGTTGCGCCCATGGAGAGCGCCGCCTCGACGAGACCGCGCGGCACCTCGCGCAGAGAGGTCTCGACCTGCCGCCCGATGAAGGGAACGGAGGCGATGACGAGCGGCACCATCGCCGCAGTCGTGCCGATCGCCGAACCGACGATGAGGCGGGTCAGCGGGATGATCGCGACCATCAGGATGATGAATGGGATGGAGCGCACGGCATTGACGACGGCGCCGATGCTGCGGTTGACCATCGGCGCGTCGAGGAATTCACCCTTTGCCGTGACGTGCAGGAGCACGCCGAGCGGGATGCCGATGGCACTTGCGATGAGCATGCTGATGGCGACCATGTAGATCGTTTCGCCCAGCGCTTTAGTTAAGAGGGGCATCATTTCGGCGGACATAGCCGATCACCTCCTGCTTCAAATGCTGTGCGGAAAGATACGCGATGGCCGCCTCGATCTCTGCACGTTCGCCGCGCATCCCGATGATCATGCGGCCGAACGGCATCTCCTTGATTTGGTCGAGCGTGCCGAAGAGCATGGTAACCTCGATGTCGGGAAAGAGGCGGATCATGTCCGCGAGCACGGGATTGTCCGCACTCTCCCCGAGGAACGTGAGACGCAGGAGCATGTAGCTCCCGGGACTCGGATCGCACTCGACGGGATTGCCGCGAAATGCCGTCGGCAGTTCGTTCGAGAGCAGGACGCTGATAAATTCTTTGGTGATCGCTTCGCGCGGTTCGGTAAAGACATCAACGACATCTCCCTCCTCGGCGATGACGCCTCCGTCGATGACCGCAACGCGGTCACAGATGTCCTTGATGACCTGCATTTCGTGCGTGATGACGACGACCGTCAGTCCCATGCGGCGGTTGATGTCGCGGATGAGCGCGAGGATGGACTTCGTCGTCTGCGGATCGAGCGCTGAGGTTGCCTCATCGCAGAGGAGCACCTTCGGATCGCCGGCAAGCGCGCGCGCGATGCCGACACGCTGCTTCTGCCCGCCCGAGAGATGGCTCGGATAGGCGTCTGCCCGGTCGGAGAGACCGACGAGGGTGAGCAGCTCTGTGACCTTCGGACGGATTTCATCTGCAGATTTGCCCGCGAGTTTCAGCGGAAAGGCGACATTGTCATAGACTGTCGCGGAGGACAGCAGGTTGAAGTGCTGGAAGATCATTCCGATGTGGCGCCGCTCCTCGCGCAGCTCGCTCTCCGACATCTGCATGAGATTGCGCCCGCCCACGAGCACCTCGCCGCTCGTCGGACGCTCAAGCATGTTGATGCAGCGGATGAGCGTGGACTTGCCCGCACCCGAGAGGCCGACGATGCCGTAGATGCTCCCGCGCTCAATGCGCAGATTGATGCCGCGCAGCGCGTGGATGTCATCCGCATATGTTTTCACAATGTTTTTCAAATATATCATAGGCAAGCCTTCCTTTGGCTGTAATATATCGTGACAAACGTAGCACACACGGGGCTTTTTGTCAATGTTTTCCACAGAGGCCATAGGGCGTTTACACTGCATCGCCCGATACAGCGGGCGAAAAGATTCTGTTGTCACTGGACAAAAACTCCGCTATAATAGACCCAGACCAAATCGGTAGCTCTCCGTCTCTGACAAGGACGGTTGCCAATGAGAATCGTTTGCGCTATAATATAAAGCCGGATGATTTTCATTGGTACGATTTTGTGCGTTTGTACAGAGGGGGAGATTACGATGCGCTGCCCGGATTTTGAGCATCTGCTCGGCTATCATGCTGCACCCCTGCTTGCGGGTCTGACGGCGGGCAGTCTGCTGTCGTTTCAAAAGAGTCGCTTTCAGGATTTTGACGCGCTGCTCGCGTCTTATGAACCCTGTTTCTCCTGCAAGGGGATCTCGACGTTCCGCGTTGCGGAGGGAGAGGAATATGTCCTCATCCTTTTCTATCGCGCGGAGCTTGTCGCGCGTGCGCTTGCCGTACCGCAGGCGCAGGATCTGCTGTGCGAGGCGGGGTACCGCATTACGGACAGCATGGAGGAGCGTCTCGAGTTCCTGCGCCTGCGAATGCGCGTGCGCAAGACACTGCCGCCGGAGATCGGGCTGTTTCTCGGCTATCCTCCGGAGGATGTGCGCGGCTTTATCACGCGGCGGGGACAGGATTTCGTTTACAGCGGATACTGGAAGGTCTACACAAATGAGGCCGAGGCACGGGCGCTCTTTGAGCAGTACTCGGTCTGTACACATGAGTTCTGTACGCGGCTGGAGGCGGGAAGTCCGCTCGCTGAGTTGGTGCAGGCGGTATAGGGGAGCGGTCACGCTCTCGAGATTCTATGAGGAGGATTTCACATGGCAAAGGTAGCAGTTGTGTACTGGTCCGGCACGGGCAATACGGAGAAGATGGCGGGCGCTGTCGCTGAGGGCGCAAAGGGCGCAGGCGCAGACGTCGATCTCTTCGAGGTAGACAGCTTCTCGGTCGATCAGATCGATAACTTTGACGCTCTTGCGCTCGGCTGCCCCTCGATGGGTGCCGAGGAACTCGAAGAGGGGTCGTATGAGCCGTTCTTCGCAGCTGCGGTTGACAGCGGCAAGCTCTCGGGCAAGCCTGTTGTGCTCTTCGGCTCGTGGGGCTGGGGCGCGGGCGCATGGATGGAGACGTGGTCAGACCGCACGAAGCAGGCAGGTGCCAAGCTCGTCGATACGTTCATCGTGGAAAATGAGCCGGATGCCGAGGGCATCGAGGGCAGCAAGAAGCTCGGTGCGGCGCTCGTCGGCGCGTGCTGACCATACACGGCGCAGCCTAGGTTCGGATAATGGAGTCGCTTCTTGCGGAGCGGCTCTTTTTCTGTGCATTTGCTGGCAGGATTTTGGGGATCGCGCAGAGAACTTATACGGATATGCGCTTAATGCGTGTTCGACAGAGAGAGGGAAAGGTTGATGATCTATGGAGACTGAGACAGCGGCTGCAGCCGTACAGACGGCGGGGTTTATTCACCCCGTGATGGCGGATGTGATGACGATACTCTCGCTTGTCCTCGTCGTGGCGAGCGTCGGCGTCGCCGCTGTTGCAGTGTACTATGCATGGCGGCAGACGGGCGGTACGATCGACGTTATGGAGGGACACATTTCGTGGCTGCGCACGGAGGCGGAGCGCCTTTCGGCGGCGATACAGGAATCTGCGGACAAGGGCAGTGCGGCGGCGGACGAAGCAGTTGCGCTCAAGGAACAGATTGTGCAGCTCGAGACGCGGATCGTGCAGGCAGAGGAGCAGGCGGAGCGGCTTGCGGCACAGATTGCGAACCTGCAGGGCGGGACTGCGGCTCCATCGCCGGAAACAGAGCCTGAGCCAGCTCCTGTATCGGAACCGGAACCTGTGCCCGAGAGGCAAGAAGAGGAGATTGATCTCGACGCGCTGCTCGAGAGCAAGCCGATCTGGCAGGATCTGTTGGACGACTACCATGCGCTGCGCGAGACCTTTACGCCTGCGCGCGGCGCAGAGCTTTGCCAGCCGTTTATCGACAAGTATCATCTGCATTTCCTCATCTGTACGGATCATAATGCGGCCGAGAACGGCAAAGCGATGCCAAAGTTCGAGACGATCGAGGATGTGGGCGAGGCGACGTTCTGGGCGTATGACATCCCCGGGCAGCCGGGCGACTATGCCGTGATCCCGAGTCCTATGTTCCCCTACGATCAGAGGATGCACGAGGAGGAGGGGATGAAGGAGACCTTCGCCGCACGCTATGAGGCGGGCAAGATTTACGATAAACTCATCGTGGACATGCCTGCGCTCTTCTCTCTGCGCAATGACAAGTGGAAGATCGAACAGCCGGGCATGCTTGAACTTATAGAATAAGAGCGATATACAGAAGGAGCTGCGTCCGCAGGGAATCTCGGCGCAGCTTCTTTTTTCAATGAGAAACGGGCGGCAGCGGAAGATTTGTTCTTCCGCTGCCGCCCGTTGGCATTCGTTTATTTCTTTTTGTCGTGCTTTTTGCCGGAGACATCCTTCAGACACGCCTGAAGCAGAATCTGATTGATGAGGATATCCATGTCTGCAGGCGCGAGCTGTGCCGCATCGGCGAGATGTTTCCATGCCGCCGGATAGTCCTTCGTATGCAGCGCGGCGACGGCGAGTGCATTGTGCGCATCGGCGTTCTGCGGGGCGATCTGCAGCGACTGACGGAGAGCGGCGGCTGCCTGGTCGGAGGCATTTGCTGCGAGCAGGACGAGCCCGTAGTTATACCAGCCCTCGCTGTCGTTCGGCACGGCTTTCAGATAGACCTCATAGGCGCGGCGTGCCTCTTTCACATCGCCGGCAGCTGCGTGGGTGAGTGCAATGCCGAGGAGCGGTTCGGTGCGCTGTGCGTCGCGTTCCTGTGCAGCGGCGAAATCCGCACGCGCCTCGGGATAGGCGGCGCGGTGCAGATAGACGAGACCGCGGTAGATGCGGTTGTCAGCATTGTCCGCCTGTGCAATGTGCGCATCGGCGGCATGCAGAGAGGCATCCGAGCCGTCGGGCAGACGCGCCTGATCGCGGATCATGAGGATCTCCTGCCCGTAGTTCCTGCCGGGGACTGCCCAGACGCCGTTGAGTTCGACCCACCGCGTGAGGCGCCCGAATACATCGGGGCGCTTTGTTCGGAGGAGATCATAGCGCGGGTCAACGATGGGAACGGTCGGCGGCTGTTTGCTCGCGTAGGCGAGCAGATGCTGAATGTGTGCGCGTGCTCCCGTGCGCATATCGGGAAAGGAGAGTCCCTTGACGCCGCCTCCGGTCGCGCCGAGTCCGCAGAAATTATTCTGCTGCCAGTCGACATCGCCGCCGTAGGCGAAATAACCTGTTTCTTTGTAGGCCTGCGCAAGAGCTGCATCGGGACGGATGCCCTCGCGTGCCGCCTCCTCGTAGTAGATGCGGACGAGTTCTTCGGGGGTGCCTGTGAGTTTCGGCTGCGGATTGCGTGCCAGGAGACGCGCGAGCATCTGCTCCTCAGTTGCGGCCGCCTCGCCAAGAATCGTGACCTCGGCCGAATCTTCGGCGGGCATGCGGAGCTCATCGTGCGGCGCAGGGACATGGAAGCGGAGCATGCGGACGAGCTTGCCGTCCGCGGTCATCCCCTCCGGGATCTCTGCGGGGAATTGCGGGCGCACGAGTTTGGGCGCGGGTTTTTCGGCCGTGGGCGCGGCGAATGCACAGGAGGCACAGAGAAGTGCCGCTGCGCTGAGTGCGATGGGAAGGGCGCTGAAGAACATAGATAAAATCCTTTCGCTTACTTCGTTCCGTAGAGGATACCCATGCCGCGCAGCATGAACCGCACGGGCAGCGGCATATCGATCCTGCGCTCCGAATGCGGGAGGTAGGAGATGTCTGAGATGCCTTTCTCTTTGAGGTAAGTGATGAACTCATCCATCTTGCCGTAGAGATCCCTGTTCTCGAAGGTATCGTGCAGGGCAAAGGCACCGCCCTTTTTCAGTACGCGCAGGGACTCCTCCACGAGCATGAACTTATCCTTCTGCGTGCGTACCTCATGAAAGACGAAGTTGCTGACGACGGCGTCGAAATGGTTGTCAGGGAAGTCGAGCTGCGCCGCATCTCCGTGCCGGAACGCGCAGCGGTCTGCGACGCCCTCCGCCGCCGCGTTGCCTTCGCACTGCTCTTTGCCGTAGTTCCACATTGCGGGCCAGTAGTCGATGCCCTGTACCTGCGCGAGCGGGAACTTTTTTGCGACGGCGATGGTGAGCGCGCCCGAGCCGCAGCCGATGTCGAGCGCCGTGCCGCTGCCGTCCCACGGCAGCTGATCGAGCAGATAGCTGTGAATGCGCCGCATGAGCCCACCGCCCTCGAAGGAAAAGACACGGCGGCAGTAGTACATATAGATGACGACAAAAGTTGCAGCGCCGGAGAGGATCGCGAGGATATAGAAGGACGCTTCCGTACTGAAAAAGAGCGCGCAGCCGAGCGTGAGCACATAGAGTACAGCGGCAATCGCGCAGAGCGTTTTCATCATCGACACAGAAATCCAGTTGCCGTAGTTTGGTTTCATAAATGTTCCTCCTTATTTCTGAGGGATGCGGTCACCGCGTCCACCTCGTTGTTCACTTCGGCGCGCAGATCTTTGAGCGCGGGCGAGAACGCCGCTTCGTTGACTCCATAGGTGCGCTGCAGATCATATTCGAGCGGCAGCCATGTCGCGGGATCGCACTCGTTGTGCGTGATCACTGCCTCCATACGGTCGAGCGCACGCACGAGAAGTGACTCCTCTGTCTCCAGCGCATCCATCTCGTCAAAGAGTACGCGTACCTCCTCTGCAAAAGGCGGAGGAAGTGATGAAATCCATGCGTCGCGCAGTTCGTGCTCCTGCGTGCGGTCGGCCTCCGTTTTCTCAAACGTCGGAATATCCCCCGTAAAGACTTCGCCCACATCGTGCAGCAGGGCCATCAGGAGGACGCGCGTGAGATCGGCAGCGGGGAAGCGGTCACGCAGGAAATACGCCATCAGCGCCATCCGCCAGCTGTGCTCCGCCACACTCTCCTGCCGGCCGGACTTCATCCACGCGTGGCGCGTGCGCTCCTTGAGGCCTGCGATGCAGTGCATGACGGCAAGATATTCCTTGGGAGACATAGACACCCCTTTTCGTTCGGCTGAGAAATCGTATCTATTATAGCACAGCTGTATCGTAAGGGAAATGTATATGAAATGAAAGTGGTTCCCATCGCCCTTGTCAACGTGCCGTACATATAGTATGATAGAAAACTATATAGGAGGAATGCGTGTGAGACAGAAAATGGGCGTGCTCGGTCCCGTGGGGACCCACAGCGAGGCGGCGGCGCTCTATCTCATGGCATGGCAGCGGCTCGACTGCGAGATCGTTTGCTTCGGCGATATCGGAGAGTGTCTGCACGCAGCGGAGACGGGCGCTGTGGACGCTGCATTTGTGCCTGTCGAGAACTCGCTCGAGGGGGCAATTGCCGTAACGCTCGATACGCTCGCGCACTCGGATACCCTGCGCGTGCGGCGTGAGGTCATCTGGCCCGTACACAACTATCTCATGGCGCGCCGCGCGGATGGTGAGATTCGCTGCGTCTACTCACATGCGCAGCCCATCGCGCAGTGCAGGGACTTCCTCCTGCGGTGCTGCCCGCGGGCAGAGATCATCAAAACCGCGAGCACGGCGCGCGCAGCGGAGATCGTCGGTGCCGCGTCTGCAGATGCGGGCTGGGCGGCAATCTGTACGCGCAGGGCAGGCGAGCTGAACGGTCTGGTCGAGATCGCGGGAAAGATCGAGGATCGCGGCTCCAACTGCACGCGCTTCTTCGAAGTTGTGCGCGACGGAACGATCCCGCCGCCCGCCGAGAAGAACGATACCGTTCTCCTCGTCTGCCAGATCGACGGCGCGCGCGCGGGCGCACTCTACGATGTGCTCGGCGAGTTTGCGCGCCGCTTTGTGAATCTCACGCGCATCGAGTCACGTCCCGCGCGGACGGAGCTTGGCGCGTATATGTTCTTTTTCGATCTCGATGCGCACAGCGATGCGGATGCCGTGCGCGCATCCATTGATGCCGTCGCCGAGAAGAGTGTCTGGCTGAAGGTACTCGGCGCTTTCCCTGTGCATATGGCACACAACGAATAGCAAAGGAGCAGATACCATGGTTGTCATTATGAATTCGGATGCCACACAGGCGGATATTGAGGGCGTCATTCGTGCCATCGAGGAGAAGGGGCTCGAGGCAAAGGTTATGGAGGGAGCGCGCCAAAAGATCGTCGGCGTCATCGGCGATAAGACAAAGCTCGCCTCAACTCCACTCGATGCGATGCACGGCGTCGAGACAACCGTCGCCATCTCCAAGAGCTACAAACGTGCGAGCCGCGAGTTCCACCCCGCACCGACGGTCATCGACATCCGCGGCGTGCGGATCGGTGACGGAACGCCTGTCGTCATGGCGGGCCCCTGTGCCGTCGAGTCGCGCGCACAGCTCATAGAGACCGCGGAGATCATCAAAGCAGGCGGGGCGCAGTTCATCCGCGGCGGCGCGTATAAGCCGCGCACTTCACCCTACGCATTCCAGGGGCTCGAGGAAGAGGGCCTGAAATATCTCGCCGAGGCACGCGAAAAGACCGGTCTCGCTGTCGTCACCGAAGTGACGGTGGTCGAGGCGGTGGACACAGTGGCCGCCTATGCGGATCTCCTTCAGATCGGCGCACGCAACATGCAGAACTTTGGCCTCCTGCGTGCGGTCGGACGCTCAGGCAAGCCCGTCATGCTAAAACGCGGCCTTGCGGCCACCATCGACGAGTGGCTGAACGCCGCCGAGTACATCATGAACGAGGGCAATCCGAACGTTATCCTCTGCGAGCGCGGCATCCGCACCTATGAGACGTACACGCGCAACACATTCGACATCAGTGCGGTCGCGGCGATCAAGCATCTCTCACACCTGCCGATCATTGCTGATCCGAGCCACGGTACGGGCAAGTGGCGCATGATCAAGCCCATGGCTCTCGCTTCCATTGCAGCGGGGGCAGACGGCCTCATCATCGAGGTGCATCCGAACCCGGCGCGCGCCCTCTCCGACGGCCCGCAGTCACTCACGCCGGAGAACTATCTCGACCTCATGGCAAGCGTGCAGAAACTCAGCCGATTCATGGCGGACGAGCACATCGAGCCGATGGTTTTGAACTGAATAACTGCATTGAAAAGGGACGATCCGTGCGGATCGTCCCTTTTCTGTTTTCCTGTGGGAGAAATGGGGGAGAAAGATCAGACCTCGGCGATGACCTCGATCTCACAGAGTGCGCCTGCGGGCAGTGCCTTTGCCGCGACGCAGGAGCGCGCGGGCTTGCTCGTGAAGTACCGGGCATAGACCTCATTGAACGCGGCGAAGTCCCCCATGTCGGCGAGGAAGCAAGTCGTCTTGACAACGCGTGTGAGATCGGTGCCGGCCGCTGCGAGCACGGCACTGAGGTTCTTGCAGACCTGCTCCGCCTGCTCTTTGACATTTGTCCCAGTGATCTTGCCCGCGGCGGGATCGATGCCGATCTGCCCTGAGGTGTAGACGAGGCCTCGGACGCGCATCGCCTGGCTGTATGGGCCGAGGGCGGCGGGGGCGTTGTCGCTGTGAATTGTTTCCATAATAGTCTCCTTCCATCTTGGGCAGCTTTTTCGCCTGATCTTTGGGGACACCCTCTGCACAGCTTCTCACTGTGTGTTGTCATTTCCCTGATCAGACAAAAATCCGTGCCAAGCGCAATCCGATACGCATCAAAAATATCCTGGACAGTTCAAAAAAGGAAGCCGTCTCATATGCAGGCGGCTTCCTTTCATCACTTATCAATCATGCTCAGTGGATCGTTGTCACGCGGATAGCGACGGAACCGCCCTCGTTGTAGGTCATTCCTGCGACCATGACGACCTTGTCGCCCTGCTTGACATAGCCGTGTGAGAGTGCACCGCGCGTGCAGGACTCGATCATGTCCTCGACCCCGGTCCACTTGCGGCCGAGGATGGAGTAGACGCCCCAGCGCAGATTGATGTGGCGCGCGACCATTGGATTCGGCGCGTAGGCGACGATCGTTGCCTTCGGGCGGTACTTCGAGACGACGCGCGTCGTGTAGCCGGACTGTGTCGGCGTCAGGATCGCAGCGGCGCTCGTCTCATAGGCCAGCTGCACCGTTGCGTGGGAGACGGCGTCCGTCACCGAGGAGCGTTCGCGGATGCTGCGCGCGCGGATGATCGAGTCGTACTCGAGTGACTCTTCCATGCGCAGCGCAATCGTGCTCATCATCTTGACCGCCTCGACCGGGTAGTCGCCGCTCGCCGTCTCGCCCGAGAGCATGATGGCGTCCGCGCCGTCGAAGATCGCGTTGCCGACGTCCGAGACTTCGGCGCGGGTCGGGCGCGGATTCGTCGTCATCGACTCGAGCATCTGCGTCGCAACGATAACAGGCTTGCCGACCGCGTTGCACTTGCGGATGATTTCCTTTTGGATGACGGGCACGTCCTCCGCCGGGACTTCGACGCCGAGATCGCCGCGTGCCACCATGATGCCGTCCGAGACCGCGAGGATCGCGTCAAAGTTGTTGACGCCCGCCAAATTTTCGATCTTTGGGATGATCTCCATGTGACCGCCGTGCTTTGCGATCAGATGGCGGATCTCCTCTACGTCCGACGGACGCTGGATGAACGATGCCGCAACAAAGTCCATATCGTTCTGAATGCCGAAGATAATGTCGCGCTCGTCCTGCTCCGAGATCGCAGGCAGACTCAGCTCGATGCCCGGCGCCGCCACGCGCTTGCGCGTCGACATAGGGCCGCTGTTCTGGATGGTTGTCACGATGTCCTTGCCGCGGATTTCGTCGACCACGAGCCCGACAAGACCGTCCGAGAGGAGCAGCGTGTCGCCCGGCTTTACCTCGCTGTAAAGCTGCTTGTGATTCACGCTGACATGTGTCTCGTCCCCCGGCGCATCGTCATAGGTCAGCGTGAACTGTTTGCCCTTCTCGAGCTGCACCTTGCCCTCTGTGAACTCGCCGAGGCGCATCTCCGGGCCCTTCGTATCGAGGATCAGTGAGATCACTTTGCCTGCGCGTTCAGCCGCTTCGCGCACCTTGCTGATACGTACGAGGTGCTCCGCATGGGTACCGTGGGAGAAGTTGAAGCGCGCGCAGTTCATCCCGCTTTCGATGAGCGCGTCGACAATCCCGTCCGGGTCCGTTGCCGGTCCCTGCGTACATATGATTTTCGTCTTTTTCAGCATGTCGTATCCCCGCCTTTTATTCCTGAATATTATGGCTGATAATATTCTACACTCTTTTCGGTGAGAAGTAAAGGAATCCCTGCTAAATTCGGACACGGTGCTTGGGCGAAAGAATACAGGAATCCAATTTGACAAAACTTTACTTTTTCCATATTATGAGGGTTATGTTTTGAAAGGACGGTTCTATGGATTTTCTCAATTCTCTTGTCGGTTCGATCAACGACTTCCTGTGGACTTATATCATTATCGTTGTGCTCGTTGGCTGCGGGCTCTGGTTCACATTTTCCACCGGGCTGATTCAGCTGCGTGCTCTGCCCGAGATGGTGCGCCTCCTCACGGGGGATCTCGGCCGCCGTCCGAGCGGACGAAAGGCGATCTCTTCGTTCCAGGCTTTTTGTGTCAGTACGGCCTCGCGCGTCGGCGTCGGCAACATCGCAGGTGTTGCCATCGCCATCGTTACGGGCGGTCCCGGCGCCGTATTCTGGATGTGGGTCATCGCCTTCATCGGCACGGCGACGGGATTTGTCGAGAGCACGCTCGCGCAGATCTACAAGATCCCGCGCGGACACGGGCTCTTTCACGGCGGTCCCGCGTACTATATCCAGAATGCACTCGGACAGCCTGCCGTCGCAAAGCTCTTTGCTGTGCTCATCTCCGTCACCTTCGGCCTGATCTACGTATCCGTTCAGGCAAATACGATCGCGCTTTCGATGGAGAAGGCGTTCGGCATTGATACCTGGGTGATGGGAGGCATCCTCGCCGTCCTCTCGGGCGCCGTTATCTTCGGCGGGATTCACCGCATTGCGAACTTTACCACACTGCTCGTGCCGTTCATGGCAGGGCTCTATCTCCTCATTGCGCTGGTGGTTGTCATCATGCACATCAATGAGGTGCCGGGGATGTTTGCGCTCATCCTGCATGACGCGTTCAGCCCGCAGGCAGCGGTCGGCGGCGGGCTCGGCACCGTCATTCTCACGGGCATCCGCCGCGGCCTTTTCTCGAACGAGGCAGGCGAGGGCTCCATTCCGAATGCGGCAGCGACCGCGAATGTCACGCACCCGGTCAAGCAGGGACTCGTGCAGGCATTCGGCGTCTACGTCGACACATGGATCGTCTGCTCGGCGACGGCGTTCATCGTGCTCCTCACGGGTCAGTATACGATCGGCGGGAATACGACCGGGATCGCGCTCGCACAGGACTCGCTCGCGAGCGTCTTCGGCGGCGGCGCTTCGGCGCTGCTCGCCGTGCTCATCTTTCTCTTTGCCTTCAGTTCGGTTGTGGGCAATTACTACTACGGCGAGATCAACATTCATTTCTTTGGCGAGAATACGGGGACGGCGCTCTTTCTCTATCGCACCGCCGTCGTCGTCATGGTGTTCTTTGGCTGCGTTGCCGCGCTCGGACTTGTGTGGAACCTCGCCGACCTCTTCATGGCGATGATCTGTCTCACGAACCTCTATGCGATCGGACGCCTCGCGCCGCTGGCGCGCATCGCACTCACGGACTACTTCGCACAGAAGGCAGCGGGCAAGAATCCTGTCTTCGACCCGTCCGTCATGCCTGACCAGCATGGCATTGTGGGCTGGGATGAGGAGCAGTTCAAACCACAGAAGCACTGATACAAAAATAAAGAAAGAGAGATTGGATTTTCCCTCCTGGGAGATCCAATCTCTCTTTTTGCCGTCTGATCCTCCGGCTGAGTTTTTTGCATGTGAGGCTTTACTTTTCGTGCCTGCTTTCGTAGAATAGGAGCAGAATAGACAGCGCACAGAGTGCGCCATAGGGACGGGGGATGTTTTTATGCTGAAAAAGGCAATCGCGGTGGTCACATCGGGCGGCGACAGCCCGGGCATGAATGCGGCGGCGCGCGCAGTAGTGCGCACGGCGACCTACGAGGGTGTCGAGGTCTACGGCGTGCACAACGGATACAGCGGCATGGTACATGACGATATCGTACAGCTCACCACGCGCAGTGTCAGTGATCTGATCCAGCGCGGCGGCACATTCCTCGGCACAGCGCGCAGCAAGTCATTCATGACGCCGGAGGGGCGCAGGACAGCGTTTGAGAATCTGCGCAAGCGCGGCATCGAGGGGCTTGTCATCATCGGCGGGGACGGTTCGCTCACAGGCGGCTCACTCCTCAGTCAGGAGACCGGCATGCCGATCGTCGGCCTGCCAGGAACGATCGACAATGATATCTGGGGCATGGACTATACCATCGGCTGCGACACGGCGTGCAACACGATCGTGGATGCGATCAACAAGCTGCGTGATACGGCATCGGCACACCGCCGCATTATCATTGTCGAGGTCATGGGGCGCCACTCGGGCTGGCTCGCGATGATGTCGGGTATTGCGGGCGGTGCGGAATACATCCTCGTGCCCGAGGTCGCATTCGACCTCGAGGAGATCAGCTGCGAGCTGAAGGAGATGTACGAACGCGGCAAGCGTTACAGCATCATCGTCGTCGCCGAGGGCGCAGGTTCGGGCGTCGAGATCGGCAAGATCATCAGTGAGAAGACGGAGATCGACACGCGCGTCTCGGTGCTCGGGCACATCCAGCGCGGCGGTTCGCCGACGGTGGAGGACCGCATCAAGGCATCGATGCTCGGCGAGAAGGCAGCACTGGCGATCATATCGGGGGTCAACGATGTGATCTTCAGCTTCAACGAGGGGCAGGTCGTGAGCGTAAACCTCTTCGAGGCGGTCAACAATAACAAGACCCTCGACCCGGAGCTCGTGCGCCTCTCGCGTGTGCTGGCCTAGAACGGCGGCAGGGAAGTGCGTCGTGTGTGCGCTCCGCCGTCATCTCATCAACACGAGGCTAAGGCTTTGTACGTCATTTCTTCTCAGGAGGAGAGTGTCGTGCGGGGCCTTTTATTTTTAAAGCCCATTCTTTGAACGCTGGGGGGCCAGTGGGCTGATAAGAGCCTCTCAATAGAATTGAACTTAGGTATATGAAGGAATAACGCATGGACAGACAGGGGGGAGGATGGAAATACACGCCTCTCCGACGAAACGAAAATGGAAATACCCGTTTTAAAGCTGGGGATAAATATTAATAGCTGTGATATCATGAAGGAGATAAATCAAATGCAGCTTATTAATGTAACTAATGTTCAAGATTCAGAGCTAAATTTACATGATTCATTATTACAAGATATAAATATTTCCTATAAAGAAAAGAGCGTATTGATATTTTTGATTTTACCTAAATTTCCCCCATTAAGAAACTCAGATCAAAAAGTAAAGCTTCTTATCGAAAACGCATCACATTTCGTTATATCGATAGAAGAACCATGGGGAGAAGGGACATATATTGTCTCAGAAGAAATCAAAAAACATTCAAATGATCGCCTGAAAATGGAGATAACATTAAATTCTGGAGATACATTAAACATTATAGGGGAGAAAATATCTTTTGTTGATGATTTCTGATAAACCAAGATAATATCAACATCATAGGGCTCAAGATTATCTCCCTCATGGTCAAGGGAAAATCCATAAATACAGCTCCGCAAGTGTCGGGGCATCTTTGGCATAAACGGACCCAGCGACATCAGCATCAAGGCAAACAGAGCCAAAGGCAACAGCAAGGAGGCCTACACCTCCTATACCCCTGCCGTCATTCGTGCGGAGGACAGATGGTCACATCCTGGATCTTAAACACAAGCCCCGTCCCAATCCTCTGTTCGACTTTAAGGAGCGAGGTATTCGGCATGACCTCTCGAGGGCAACTGGTTCTTTACAAGGACGAGCGAAAAAGAGGAAGCAGATAAAGTCTATCTCTGGAATGAGACAAAAATGGGCATCCGAAAAGGAGCAGGTGAGAACTTTGAATCATATAAAAAAATAAGTTTTATCATTCCGAATGAATGGGGACAATATTTATATCGTATCCTTTCCCCCATAAAGGATATCGTCGATGGTACATGGGAGGTTTATGGTACATGGGAAGTTGTTGATCTTCAGGCATGGAAAAATATAAACGGTGAAATGGTTGATTTATTTGATTCCGATTATTTTTCAAACCAAGATTTTTTCTCATTGCTCGAGTCACGTATGTATTATATAGTATCAGGTATATTCAGCTTAAAATCTTCCATCGAAAACAAAACGGACAAGGTAAATGGAGCTTATTTAGAAGTCATTGTAACAGACAGCGTATATATAGATATTTCTTCTGTTGATGACAAGATAATATCTGCCTTGTATACGAATGCAGTAAACCAAGGATTTGAAAATATTGAAATGGATGGATAATTGCGTTTGGACGGCAGAATTTCAGGGAACTGTTTCCTTGTCGGAGGATTGACCTATGGTGATAGATCGTATCAAAAAGATAGTTCTCCGCGGAGGCAAGCTGTGCGGCGCTTTATTAAGTGTATGGATCCTTTATCAGGTTTTGTTCGGATTTAAATATTGGCTGGATACATGGTTCGATCCGCCCTACGGGCCATATATCTCTCCTGAATATGATATAGAAATCTTTTGTAAGGGACAAATACTCGTTCATCGCAGCCAGTCTAATCAAGTGGCGCTGTGGGACATGCACTTGGAGGAATGGACAAGGCATGGCGGAGCGAGTAAAGTACGCGTCCTTGACGACGAAGTATACACCTGGGAAAAGGATATGGGCTTGTTCTATCAGGAGAATAAGTTTTATGTGTATGGAAGCGTAGGGTTCTATATAATCCAGTCTGAGCCGTTTCATGTTACGCTCCTGATCAATCCGGAGGTTGATTTATCTTCTCCAGAATACAAATATTTATCAAAAGCATTGGCAAAATATAGTGATGATGAATTAACTATTCTTCACAGTAGAGCAGACCTAGAGGAGAGAGATCAACTCTTTTATCAACGGATGTTAGCATATCCCGGAACGTTGAACATGGTTTCTTATCCTCTGCCTTTTAAAAGAGAAGGCACGATTGACTATCGAAAACTGCTGCTATACTATTTCGGCTAAACCTCAGAAGACCAAATAAAAGTGTTCAGAAACACTTATACTGAATGAACGCGGCAGAATCTTTGACAAAAAGAAGATCGAAGAACAGTAGGAACTTGCGACTGCCTTCGGTGAGAAGACATTCCAACAGACAGCAAAGAAGTCACTCAGCAAAAAGAGCAAAATTCGCTGCTCTTTACGGAGACTTGCACTATTCCTTGGAGAGAAACAAGTCATATGCTTGGGGGTTAACGTTGATTGGCGAGGGGAACTGGGTGATGGTACAATAGTTGTAGTCAGAGTATATAGTAAATCGGGAGGACCGACCATAGAAATTCAGAAGAAACCTTACTATAAATTTAGATATTAACGAAATTAGGAGATTTTATAATGGAAAAATGGAAAGAAATAAATCAAGATATTATTCCGAAAGGAGAATATATCACAGATCTTAGATATGGTGAAGATCACGGGTTAATCGTTACTTTAGTAAATCATCAATTCTCCATAACGCTAGACTTTGGTGTAGTAGTTTCTATTCAGTCTATTGACGAGGGAGTTATGATAACGCCACCATATGCTGATGAACCATTTTCTCTTTATTGGAACAAACATTTTGACACAATATTGTATCAAATAGAAAATAGTTCCTACCATGAATATATACATCAAATTACAAAAACGCTTTACAAAAAAAAGGAACTGCGTCATTACCTGCTTGTAACATTAAATTATTTTATAAACATAATATCCATTTGGGGTATTGACATATATGTAGAGGACTTAAAAACACACGAAAAAAAGCATTTTACAGTAATGTAGCAAAGCCTTTTTCTGAAAGTGTACAAGTGAATACATTCCATCTGTATCATGAACCACAGTCAATAGAGTAGACACAAAAAAGAGGAACTAAACAGATGAGAAGCGGTTGAAGAAATCGGCTTCAAATTCATTTGGGGTTTTATATGCAAGAGATCCATGAGGAAGCCGATTGTTATAAAGGTTCTCGATATAGTCGAAGATGTCCAAACGTAACTCCTCGACAGAGTGATAGGTAC
>ERZ772960.411-NODE-411-length-39429-cov-7.326357_pt1 | contig 39429 bp, 46 predicted proteins | sample MGYA00580678_ERZ772960 | MGnify/ENA primary metagenome ERZ772960 (study PRJEB29015, sample SAMEA2737930) | human oral metagenome | biome: human oral; feature: human-associated habitat; material: dental | place: China | collected 2059 ... | reverse complement strand
GCTTGATTTTTCAGAAGGACGAGGCTAAAGAGCGAAATGGCTACGTTGTAACGGGTATCGAAAATTTTAATGCCGATAGGATTGTTGACCGAGTAAGCTTAAGAGCATTGCAATTTTACAGAAATGGACAGTGGGTGACTGCTTATTTTGCCTAGTGCGCAAAAAAGCAAAAAACAAAAATTTTAGATAACGAGGATAAAAAAATGAAAAAATTTGAAGTGGATAGAACTGAAATAAAAAAAATAGAAAATGGCATGCGATATATTGCTATTTATGACAAAAGCAACAATGACTGGTACGAAGAACTTAAAAAATTTGAAAAAAACACATTAAAAATCATGTACAACAAAGATACATTGCATGTGTTGAGCTTAAATAGAGATGCATCAATGCTGGCTCCAACGATGGTAGGAGACGTAGTGGAAGAGATTATGCAGGAGGAAGTAAAATTAAATCCAAATTTATATTTTATCAAAGGCGAACTCGTAGAATTACAAAATTACGAAATTGTGAAAGACGGTAAAATTGTATTTGACAAAAATTTTAAGATTGATGCGGTAAAAAAAGAGTTGCAAGATTTAAAAGAAAAGAAAATCCAGCTAGGAGTAAAAGTAAAGGACGATACCGACAAAGTAAATCTAATGATGGCTAAAAATTCTTGGACTGGAACTCGGAAATGGAAATTTTACGATGAAGATAGAAATGGCGTAATTGATGACATTACTCTCGAAATTATAGATAAAATATTTTCCGATGGCGAAAAAGTACTAAATGGTGCGATTCTGGGGGAAGTTGAAGCTGAAAGCGCATTAGCCAACTTAACTGAAGAAGAGCTTAAAGAGCTGGATGTAAAAAGTTTTTTTGAAAATTATTACAAAAAATCTGGAGGAATTTGATATGGAGCTGAAGAAAAATACTTTATACATAAGTTTTCATAAGCCAAAAAGTCTAATTGGATTTTTAATATCATTGAGAACGTTAGGGAAATATAGTCATTGTGAATTTATTTATAATGATTATGTATATTTGAGTAATCCTGGTGGAGTACAAATAAAGCCTTTCAGCTGTAAAGATAATATGGATATTTATGAGCTTGATAAAAATATAGTAGTGTCAGTTGTACTAGAGGAATTTAAAAAGCTTAAAGGTAAAGGATATGATTATAGGGCAATTATCCTAAGCCAGTTATTGAAATTGGGAATTGAACATAAAGACAAGTATTTTTGTTCAGAATTATGTTTACATCTCATAAATAAAGGATTAGATGGGAGCTTAACATATAATTTAAAAGAATTGAAAGCTAATGAATTTAGCCCATCGAAATTATTTAAGTATTTAAAAGATATGGAATTAATTAAAGAAAAGGAAGTGGCATAGATGAACGACAGATTTAACAAATTTTTAGATTATATCTTTAAAGTTGAAGGCGGTTATACTAATGATAAAAATGATAAAGGTGGAGCAACAAATTTTGGAATAACACACGAAGACGCTAAAACATATCTAGGGTATATAGGAGATATGAGAAAATTTAAAAAATCAGATGCTGAAAAAATTTATGAAAAAATATACTACAAGGGGAACCATCTTGACAAAATAGTAAATGATAAAATAGCTCTTTCAATTTTTGACTGGATTGTAAATAGTGGAAAAACAGGAAAGAAGAAAGCTCAGATTGTAGCAAATAAATTTGGTTCAAATTTAACTGTAGATGGAATAATTGGACCCAAGACAGTTGAAGCTATTAATAAAATAAATCCTGAAACTTTTTTGAAAGAATATCATGAAATGCAAAGAAATTTTTATAAATATTTAGTAAGTAAGGATAAAACACAACAAGATTTTTTGACTGGATGGTTGAATCGTGTTGATAGAAAAGAAAAATATTTAAAGGAGATGATATAAATGAAAGTAATATTGAATGTAGGACATGGTGGAGTGAAAAGAGATCCAGGAGCATGTGGAAATGGTTTTGAGGAACACGCTTGGAATAAGGATTTTGTGGAAAACTATGTAAAAAAAGAATGTGAAAATCAAGGTGTAGATTATGTTGTAGTATATCAAGAATACTATTCTACTTTGCCACAAAAGATAAATGGACTTGCCAATAAAGGAGATGTGACACTATCATTTCATTTAAATGCAGCTGATAAAACAGCTTCAGGTGCTGAAATGTTATATTGGCACAACTCAAAAAGAAGTAAGGAACTTGCGGAATTTTTACAGGAAGCTAATATTAAAGCAACGCATTTGAAAGATAGAAAAATCTTGCCTCGTAATTATGAAGACAGAGGGGCAACTCTTTTGAGAAAAACTTCAATGCCTTGTGTCATAGTTGAAAGCGGATTTATAACAAATTCAGAAGACATGGAAAAATTGGAAGCAACCAAAAAGGAGCTTGCAAAATATTATGTAGCGGCAGTAAAGAATTATTGGAAAAACAATTAAAAAATGACTTTATTACAAGCCGTATGAGAATAAAAGGTTGCCTAGTGAGTTAAAATTGACTGTAGGGCTTGCTAGGTGGCTTAGAATTGATTTTATAAATTTTAGGAGGAAAAACAATGGATTTTAATAAATTTCAGGATATTTGCAGAGAAGAAGTGACAAAATATTTTAATAGCAGAAGTGACAAGACAGATAAATTTGAATTAAAAAAGGAAGATGTATTTGTGGCATGGCACTGTAAAACATTACAGAATGCAAAAGCATTATTGAGTACAACTATTTCAGATGGAATGTATTATGAACTTACATACAATGGAGACAAAGATGAGATGTACTTAGATGCATACAAGAAATGGGAAAACAAGAAAATAATTTTTTAGGAGATGATAAAAATGGATAAACAGTTACAAGTAATTTTAATAGGAATGCTGGTAGATTTTACCAGAAAAGAAGTGCTGGAAAAGGAAATAGTTTTTGGAGCTAAAAAAGGAATAGAAAAACTGGAAGCTGTTAAGAATAACTTTTTTGGGAAGTTTAAGGATTTTATAAAAAAAGCGCAAGAGATAAACAACCCATATATTCCTGATGACATTGAGAAATTTACTGAAGATTTATTGCTAAAGGGTGCTGAAACACTTGAAAAAACTGTAAATGTGGATGAAATAATACACAAAATACTTGGAGAAGAAAAAACAGCAATAGGAATATAAGGAGCATAATCAATGATAGAGGATTTAAAGATAATAATAGACAATCACGGACTTTTCCTCATGCTTTTCTTTTCTGGAGTGCTGTTTGGAGTAGTGGCTCAAAAAATGGTTGACAACAAGCCTGTCAAGCCATATTTGAAAAGAATAGCAGTTGCTGGGATGACTATGTCAATAACATTGTCTTTAAACAAGATAATAGGACATTTTTCGGCAGAATACCTGTATCCGTGGAGTCCAGTTTTTGGATTTTTTGGAGAGGCATTGCTGGAAACGATAAACCAAAAAAGATATGGGATTAGTACAGGCTTTTTAGAATTGCTGCTGGAAAAGCTGGGGTTTGTCAAAAAGGATAAGGGTGATGATAATGAAAAAACATCGCAAAAGTAGAAAATTAGCGTTTATTATGCTAGCCGTTATATTTTTAAATTCAGTTTTGACATTGAAGTTAAGAAATTATCAAAGACATCAGAACTTGAATTTATTAAGAAGCAGGTTAAAAAGTGAAAGTAATAAAGAAATCTTTGATAATATCGAAGAAAAATCAAAAAAAGAGGATATGTTGCTTTTGATAGGAACAAATATAGTGGCATTGATAATTATTGCTGGATTTGATAGACAAAGAGTAATTGATGAGAATAAAGATAAAGAAAGAGCTGTCAAAGTGTTTGGGAGATAGCCAGAAATGGCTATCTTTTTTTAAAAATTCAAAAAAATTATAAAAAATTCTTGTAAGGGGCTGCTTTTTTTTATCTTTTGTGTTAATATATAGTATAATATATAAAAATGAAGGAGAATTTTTTATGATCAATGTAACTGCAAGCAGTTTCTTTGCGGGGATTGGAGGAACTTGCATAGGATTCGAGCAGGCGGGAGTTAAAGTTATATGGGCTAACGAAAAAGATGAAAACGCATGTAAAACTTATAAAGAGAATAGAAAAAACACAGAACTTGTTCAAAAAGACATAAGAGAATTGAGTATAGATGAAATTCCAGATACACAGATTTTAATAGCGGGTTTTCCATGTCAAGCTTTTTCAATAGCGGGAAAAAGAGGTGGGTTTAATGATGAACGTGGACTACTTTTTTTTGATTTACTTAAAATAATAAAGGCTAAGAAAAATGATGTTATCTTTCTAGAAAATGTTAAAAATTTAGAAAACCATGATAAAGGGAAAACGCTAAAAATAATAATCAATAAGTTAAATGAGATAGGATATCATGTAAGATATAAAGTTTTAAATACGATGGAATACGGAAATGTGCCTCAAAATAGAGAAAGAATTTATATAGTAGGTTTTTTGGATGAACAAAGCTACAATAAATTTGAATTTCCGAAAAAGCAAAAGTTAAGCAGGAAAATAAAAGATATAATTAATTTATCTGATAAAAAAGAAGATATATTTTATTATAAAAAATACAAGATGTATAATGAGATAAAAAATATAATAACAAGACAAGATACGTTGTATCAATGGAGACGGAAGTATGTCAGAGAAAATAAAAGCAATGTCTGTCCTGCGTTGACAGCAAATATGGGAACTGGAGGACATAATGTGCCGTTGGTTCTAGATAACTATGATATAAGAAAGCTGACACCTGAAGAATGTTTGGCTTTTCAAGGTTTCCCATCTGATTTTAAATTTCCTGGTACAATAAGCCGGGCAGAATCGTATAAACAGTCAGGAAATTCTGTATCAGTTCCAGTAATAAAAAAAATAGCAAAGAATATTATCTCTGCTATTTCAGAATAATTTTTAACAAGAGTCATTAGTGGCTCTTATTTTTAATAAAGCTTTCATAAGAACCAACGGGCATCAATGAAATATAATAATCTCCATTAGCATTTTCAATTTTCACAGAATCGTATCCAGTTGTTGCCAATTGTTCATAATTGATTATATCCGAAGGACTATACTTGGTTAAGCCTAATTGGTTAAAAATCCATTTTCCTAAATGAGAATTCGGATTAGACATCAAAGCCTTATGGTATTCTTGACAAGTTTTTACATTAAAAGATTCGTTCCCATTTTCAGTTTTCAGTATAAAACTATTTTCTGGAAAAAAATTGGGAAACAAATTTCTTATCTCAACCGGAATGGGTATATATACTTCGTAAGGATTTCGATCTCTTCCAGCGGCGTTACTTTGATTTATACTGCTTTTTGGAAAACAAATTTTTTGTCCATATTTTGTTGAATACAACGGCAAAATCACAAAGTTGCTCATAGTTACATCTCCTTTCGTTTGAATCACTGTTATTTTAACTTATTTTTTAATTAATTTCAACAGTAATTTGTCGTGAGATGATGTATAACTGTTAAATAAATATAAAAAAAGAGCCACACAAGGCTCTTATTCTTTTTCCATATTCTCAATAGCTGTTTCAATTTTTATTTTCAAAATTTTCAGATCCTGAAGTTTCATTTCTTTTAAATTTTGAATATCTTTTTCATCTAAGTTTTTGATTTTTAAATTTTTCATTTTTAACTCCATTGTATTTTCAAGTTATCTGTGATAAAATGAAAATGTAATATGTGATTTATAACTCTAGCAATACTGCGAATATTGTTAGAGTTTTTTAGTGCAAAATTACAATATACACACAATATACAAACGAAACAAGAAATGTTGATTTTATAGGCATTTGAATATTGTTAAAAATTCTCAAAAAGATAATTTTATTATTTTATATACCCTTGAAAATATTGATTTTCAGGGGTTTTTATTTTGGAAAAAGTATGGAAAAGTACAGAAATGTATACCTACAATATACACACAATATACAAGCAATATACAAAATACAAAGAGTGGACATAATTTTTGTAAACTTATACTTAATTTTCTATTTCATTAAAAAGAAAAAGGCTAGAATTTTATCTAGCCTTATTTTTATAATTCAATCAACTTATCCCAAAACTTCTTCAACTTTTTTTGCCAATTCTTTGATATATTTATCCACAATTTCTTGTTTTTCCGCTTCAACCATCACTCTAATAAGTGATTCAGTTCCAGACGCTCTCACTAAGATTCTACCTTTTCCAGCAATCTCTTTTTGCTTTTCTCTTATAAAATCCATCAATTCTTTATTTGTTTCCCAAGTTGCTTTTTTCTCCTTAGAAACCATTATATTTTTAGAATCTTGTGGCCACAGTTTTATATCTTTTACTAATTCATTCAATGTTTTTCCACTTTCTAAAATTGCTGAAACTAACTGAATTGAGGATAAAACTCCATCTCCAGTCGTGTTGTAATCCAACATCAAAATATGTCCAGATTGCTCTCCACCAATATTTAGACCATATTCTTTCATTTTTTCAAGAACATATCTATCTCCAACATTTGCTCTAATTAATCCAATTCCTTGTTCGTCCAGATATTTTTCAAATCCCATGTTGCTTAGAACTGTTGTAACTACTTTGTTGTCATTCAAAAGTCCTCTTTTTTTAAAATACCTAGCGATTATAGCAATTACTAAATCTCCATTAATTACATTTCCTTCGTGGTCAACTGCAATAAGTCTGTCTGCATCTCCGTCAAACGCAAGTCCCAAGTCAGCTTTATATACTTTTACAACTTCCTGCAAAAGCTCTGGATGAGTGGAACCACAGTTTACATTTATATTTTTTCCATTTGGAATGTTATTTATTACGATAATGTCCGCTCCAAGTTTTTGATAAATTTTTGAAGCTACTCTATATGCTGCACCATTCGCTGCATCAATTACAATTTTCAAGCCTTTAAAACTTGTTTTCACAGTTGAAGCCAAAAAGTCCAAATAAATTCTCATATCGTCTTCAACATACTTAAATCTTCCTAAATCATCTCCAGCAATTTGATGTTTCAATAATTTTTCCCTGTCTTCCATAAGCGCTTCTATTTCTTCTTCAACATTATCTGGAAGTTTATAGCCGTTTGAGCTAAAAATTTTAATTCCATTATCTTTTACTGGATTGTGTGAAGCAGAGATCATAATTCCCGCATCAGCTTTTAATTTTCTTGTCAAATAACAAACACCAGGTGTTGGAAGCACTCCGACAAAATCAATATGCACTCCCATTGAATTTAATCCAGCAGATAATGCTGATCTTATCATATATCCTGAAATCCTTGTATCAGTTCCCAAGATAATTCTTGGTTTTCCTGCTTTTTTTCTATGTTTTTTTAAATAATATCCAAGAGCAAGTCCCAAATTTCCAACTAAATCAATAGTTAAATCTTTGTTGGCTTCTCCACGCATTCCATCTGTTCCAAAATATTTTCTAGCCATTTTTATTATTTTTATTCCTTTCTTTTTTCATTTTTTTCACTTTTTTTGTTGCTTTATTTTATTTTTTCTTTTTTATTTTTTATCTTTCTTTTTTTCAAAAACTTAAAAAAAGAACTTGACTTTTCTTTTGTTCTATCTTTTTTATTAAATTTTTCATTTTTAGCCATAATTTCTTTTTCGTTTATTGGCAAAACTATAGAAATTTTAGTTCCTTTTCCCATTTCAGAATCAATTTCTATTTTTCCGTTATGAATTTCAATTATTCTTTTCACAATTGCAAGTCCAAGTCCAGTTCCTCCAGTCGCTTTAGTTCTCGACAAGTCAACTCTGTAAAATCTGTCAAAGATTCGCTTCGTATCTTCTTTTGAAATTCCGACACCTTCATCACGAATAGAAATTACACCATTTCCATTTCTTATTTCTGACTCAATATAAATATTCGTATTTTCTTCTGAATATTTTGTCGCATTTTCAATTATCGCCCTAATCGCCTGTTGAAGCAAAGTTTCATCTCCGTTTATTTTAAAATTTTCTCCCTCTTTTAAGTGGATTTCGTGAGTTTTTGTTGAAACTTTTGTATCCAAATAAATTTGCCTAACCATTTCATTGGCATCAATTTCAACAAATTTTGTATTAATTTTTGTAATCTCACCTTTTGCCAAAAACAGCAATTTTTGAATTAAATTTCGCATATTATCAGTTTCGTTTATAATTGAATCGATTGATTCCTCAAAAATTTCTTCATTTGTAAGTCTACGCTTTTTAATTATTTCCGCATAACCCTTTATTATTGCAAGCGGTGTTCTAAGCTCATGCGATGCATCTGACACAAATTTTTTCTGATTTCCAAAAGAAATTTCAATTCTATCTAGCATCTCATTTATAATTAGAGTCAATGTCTGAAGTTCATCTTCACTTTTTGGAACTTCTATTCTTTGGCTTAAATCTTCACTTGTAATACTTTTTGCCGTTTTTATTACACTTTTAATAGGTTTTAAGATTCTTCTGCTGACCACTTTTGACACGATTATCGTAAGAACTGCTCCTATTATCGTAAATAAAATTACGAGATATTCCAGTCTTTTATAAATTTTATTTTCCTGTGAAATATTTTTTAATACATAGATATTGAAATCATAATGCTTTATATTTCTTGCAACTTTAAAAGCAAAATATTTATTTTCACTACCCAAGTCGATAGTTTTTCCATTTGCCTCATTTTCTCTTAAATTAAATTTTTCCAGCATTTTTACGATTTCTTCATTTGTCGCACTAGCTTCTTCTGTATCAGTCCCACCAATTGTATTTATTGGAATTGCACTACTGTTATTTCTTTTCATTTCAAGAACGTACAGATAACCTTCTTCCCCAGGATTAAAAGGCTTTAAGTAAATAATTTTTCCTCCTTCCATAACTTGTGGGTTAAAATCAAATGTAAGTTCATTTGTTTTTCTTGAAAATACAGTAACTTTATCTAAAAAACTGTTTATATCTTCTATTTTATTTTGTGCCAAAGACACTAAATTTTTTTTTGACTGTCTTTGCAGTGAATATACTAAAATAACATTTGAAAATAATATCAATACCAAAAATAGAAGAACATAGTTCAAAGAAATACGGTCTTCTAATTTTAAATTTCTCATAATTTAACCCCTTATTTAAAGATAAATCCAATTCCTCTCACGGTTTGAATAAATCTTCTTTCGTAAGGTCTGTCAATTTTATCTCTCAAATATTTGATATATAAATCCAAAATGTTATCATTTCCAATATAATCAAATCCCCAAACTTCTTCTAATATTTTATCTCTCGATAAAACAATCCCTTTATTCAGAACTAAAAAGTCAAGTAATTCAAATTCTCTTTTAGACAGCTGAATCAAATCTTTTCCATAACCTCTAAAAATCTCATAAGTCGAATAATTTATGGTCAGGTCTTCAAATTCAAAAAGTCCTTTGTGATCGACCGCTTTTTTAGTTCTTCTTAATAAAGCTTTTATTCTTGCAAGTAATTCTTCATTTGAAAACGGTTTAGTCATATAGTCGTCAGCTCCATAATCAAATCCAACCACTTTATCACTTATTTCATCTTTAGCTGTAAGCATAATTATAGGCACTTGCGAAGTTTCCCTTACCCTTTTACAAACTTCCATTCCGCTCATTTTTGGAAGCATTACATCTAGCAAGATTAAGTCATATGAACCATATTTAGCCATATTTAAACCTTCTTTACCGTCATATGCAAAAAAAACATCAAAACCTTCAAATTTTAATTCAATTTCAAGAAGTCTTGAAATTTTTGGGTCGTCTTCCACAACCAATATTTTTTCTTTCATCATTTATCACCACTTTTATTTTAATTTGTCAGAAATTTCATAAAAAAAATTTCAATTCGTTCTAATTATTATACCTTATTTTTTAAAATTTGTATACACTTTTATCTTTTTTTTATAATAATTTTTAGATAAAAAGTAATTATAAATAGATTAAGATAGATAATTTTTCTGAATTTTGCTTTTATTTTGTTAAATTTTCAATTAAATAAAAATTATAAAAATTTAAAATTAGAAATTTTCTTTATCCATATCGCTATCTGACTTTCCTTCTGGAAGTTTTATTCTTAATAAATCCATCGGTCCCATTTCAACTTCAGTTTCTATAATTGCAATCGTATTAGGATTCACATGATCTTCGTACTTTTCTTTTTTTGTATTGAAAAAGTTTTTTACTTTAAATTTCACAACTTCTGACTCTGGTCTCACAAGTTCCAATTCCTGTGTTGCGAAGACTTGATTTCTAATTTGAATTTTATATCTATTCGTATCAACTTTTTCTAACACATTTGCAATCAATCTGTATGTTTGACTATATGAAAGTCCAGTCTTGTAATTTTGATCTTTTTCAGTTGTAGGCCCCAAGAAAAAACCATTTGAATACTGTCTGTGGCTAATTGTTTTAAGCTCTTTTAGCCAGTCTTCATCAAATTTATAACTTCCCGAATAATAAGAATCCAATGCTCTTTTATACTGTTTTACAACTGTTGAATTGTAATAAATACTTTTCATTCTTCCTTCAATTTTTAGCGAATCCACTCCTGCTTCGATAATTTTATCAATAAATTCAATCGTACACAAATCTTTTGCATTAAACATAAATGTTCCATCTTCATTTTCTATAATGTCATGCGCTCCCGTTTCTTCATGCCCTTCAGCAATAACTTTATAGTTCCAACGGCAATCCTGCGCACAAATTCCACGATTCGAGTCCCTTCCAGTAAAATAGTTACTAAGTAAACATCTTCCTGAATAAGTCATGCACATCGCCCCATGAATAAACACTTCTATTTCAACATCTGGCACTTTTTCACGAATTTTTTTAATTTCGTTTAGTGACATTTCTCTTGCCAAAATAACTCTTTTAGCTCCCATCTCTTTCCAAGTTTTGACACTCATCCAGTTCGTATTATTGGCTTGTGTACTGACATGTATTCTCAAGTTTGGCGCATATTCTCTAACTAGCTGAAAAACTCCAAGATCAGCTACGATTGCCGCATCTGCCCCATATTCCTCCAGTTTTTTTATAAATCTTGGCATATATTCAATTTCTGCATTGTGAGCAAAAATATTCAGTGTCACATACACTTTTTTCCCCAAGCTGTGAGCATAATCAATAGCTTGTTTTAATTCCTTGTTATTAAAATTAGAGGACATTCCTCTCAAATTAAAGGCATTTCCTCCAATAAAACAAGCATCCGCTCCAAAATGAAAAGCACTTTTCAACTTTTCCATATTTCCAGCAGGTGCTAGTAATTCCACTCTTTTTCTCTTTTTCATCTCTTCTCCTTATTTTTTTAATTGTTTGTCGTATCCAAATTTTTTTATTCAGACGGCGGTAAATATTTGTCACTCTTTATATTCAAAAATCTTTGATACGAAGCTTCAAATGATAATTTTACTGTTCCAATTGGTCCGCTTCTATGCTTTCCAATGATTAATTCCACCTCTTCGCCTTTTTCATTCTCTTCGCTATTGTTATTATTATCACTGTTAGAAGATTCACTTTCTTCTTCATCATCAAAATTATTTTTTTTGTAATAACTGTCACGATATAAAAACATTACCATATCCGCATCTTGTTCTATTGCTCCAGATTCTCTCAAGTCAGATAACATCGGTCTTTTATCATTTCTCTGCTCCACTCCCCTAGAAAGCTGTGACAAAGTCAAAATTGGTATATTTAGCTCTTTTGCAAGAAGTTTTAGTGAACGGGAAATTTCTGATATTTCCTGTTCTCTGCTTTTTCTATAGCCTTCCTGCGGGCTTATAAGCTGCAAATAATCAATTAAAAGAAAATCAAGTTTTCCTTCCGATTTTAATCTACGTGCCGTTGACTTTAATTCCATCATATTTACACTTGCGGAATCTGAGATATAAAATGGCATTTCAGTAATCTCACCAAAAACTTCTCCCATTCTATACATTTCTTCACTCTTGAGCATATTATCTTTTAATGATTTCAACCTTATCCCCGCAGTAATTGATAAAATTCTGTCAAATAGCTGCTCATTTCCCATCTCCAAACTATAGACTAAAACATGCTTATTTTGTTTTGCGACACTTATCGCAAGATTTAGTGCGAACGCTGTTTTCCCCATAGCTGGTCTAGCCGCAAGAATCATTAAGTCAGATCCATGAAGACCACCCGTCATCTGGTCAAAAGCAGAATATCCTGTAGGTATTCCACTTAATTCACTCGTCGAATTTTGATATTCATCCAATAACTTTAATTTTTTATCCGCTAATTCCCCAACTTTTATGATTTCCTGATGCTGCTTTTTTTTAGAAATTTCAAAGATTTTCTTTTCGGCATCATCTATGATCTTTTCTATACTATTATAACTATTTTGCGACAATTTTATAATTTCTTCTCCAACATCAATAAGCTGTCTTTGAATTGATTTTTCTTTTATTATTCTGGCATAAGTTGTCGCATTTGCCGCTGTTGAAACAACTTCTGTAAAATCATAAATGGTGTCTTCTCCACCGACTTCTTCCAAAAGATTATTTTTTTTCAAAAGTTCGATAATTACGAGAACTTCTATAATTTTCCCACTCTCGTGAGCCTTTTTCATCTCATTAAATAATATTTTGTGACTTCCCTTATAAAAATCTTCTTCATTTACGATTTCCAAAATTTCAGACATAATTTTTGGTTTTAAAAATATTGATCCAATCAATCCTTCTTCAGCTTTTATACTATATGTTTTCTCGGGTAAGCCATTTACTTTCTCATCAGTCAAATTCAAATCATCTATATCCATTCTTCCCCTTTGCCCCTAAAAAATTTATTTTGCTTCAACTTTTACTTTTATGCTTCCTTTCACTTCCGAATGAAGTTTTAATTCAACTATGTGAAGTCCCAAATCTTTCACTCTTGTATTACTTGAAATTTTCTTTTTGTCAATTTCAATATTTAATTGCTCTTTTATCGCTTCCGCAATTTCTTTTGCTCCAATTGAACCAAAAACTTTTCCATTTTCTCCAGCTTTAACTTTTAGCACAACTTCTTTTTTCGCAAGTATATTTTTTAATTCATTTGCTTCTTTTACATCTCTCGCGCGATTTTTTTCTATTTTTTCATTTTTTTTCTGCAATTTATTAATATTTTCTGGCGTTGCCAAAACCGCTTTATTTTTATTTAACAAAAAGTTATTGGCATATCCATCTTTTACTTCAATAATTTCGTCCTTTTTTCCTATTCCTTTAATTGTTTCTGTCAAAATTACTTTAATTTTCATATTAAAAATCTCCTTTTTATTTATTTTTGTTTTTAATTTTTTTATTCTTTATTTTTTCGCTTCAAAATTTCTCCCTCAAAAAAATCCGTCATCTTATCCAAAAATTTTTGGCTCTCACTTTTAACTTTATTTTTTAAAACTACGGCTTTCACTTCAATATTAGTTTTGCAAATTTTGTTTATTGCTTCTTCTATTTCCTTCTTATCTTCCCCCATAATTTTATTTTTAATAAAGTCATTTTCAACTTCCACATAGAGCATATTTTTTTCCACTTTCAAAAAATTTGCATTTTGAAAATAAATTGAGAAAGCTGTATTCAAATTTTTCAATTCAGACATTATTCTTCTAATTTTTTTTCTAAAAATAGAAATATTAATATTTTCCTCAGACTCCAATTCTTCTTCTACAATCTCTTCTTTTTCTTCAGAAATATCATAAATGTCATTAAGTTTTTCTTTTTTCTCAAAACTTTTTTTAGTTTCATTTGCTTCCTCTGAGTCAAAAATTTTTGAGTTTCCATATGAGTTTTTTTCATCATCAACATCAAGATTTTCAAAATTTTCTAGTTTTTTTTCTAAAACTTTAACTCTATTATTTTTATATAACTCATGAATCAAAACATATCCAAGCAGTCTTTTGTCCTCTTCATACTTAAATTCATTTAATGTAAAATAAATTGAACTTATTGTATCGAGTAAAAAATTTACTTTAATATCTTTACTTTTTCTAAACTGCTCCTTCAAATAATAAGCAAAATCTTTTAAAAAATTTTCAATTACAACTCCGTCTTCCCATATTTTATCAATAAAATCGACAAGTTTTTCTTTATTTGCGAGAAAGATTAAATCTAAAAACTCTCTCAAAAGAATTTCAGGTACGACTCCCAATGCCTTTTGCGTCTTTAAAATATCAATTGCTTCTCCAGAATAATTTGACACAACTTGCTCAAAAATCGAAAAGCTGTCTCTTGCACTTCCTTCAGACTTTTGATATATCAGATCCAGACTTTCTTCATCAATTTCAATATCTTCTTTAAAAGCAACTTTTTTTAACAATTTTATTATATCTTTTTTATCAATTGGTAAAAAATCATATCTTTGACATCGTGAAATAACCGTATCTGGAATTTTATCAATTTCAGTTGTAGCCAAAATAAATATTATATGTGACGGCGGTTCTTCCAATGTCTTTAAAAGTGCATTGAATGCTTCTTTTGTGAGCATATGAACCTCATCAATTATATAAATTTTTTTTCTTCCTTTTACGGGTCTATAATTTATCTTTTCTTTTAACTCCCTAATTTCGTCAATTCCACGATTGGATGCCGCGTCAATTTCCACCATGTCCATAGAAATCCCTTTACTAATTTCAACACAGTTCTCGCAAACTCCGCAAGGAGAATCTGTCACATCTTCACTGTTTAAACAATTTACCCCTTTTGCAATAAGTCTTGCAATCGTAGTTTTCCCAACTCCACGAGGTCCGTTAAATAAATAAGCGTGTGATAATTTATTTTCTCTCAAAGAATTTTTTATGGCACGAGTCACAAATTCTTGTCCCGCTATTTCATCGAAATTCTGAGGACGATATTTTCTATATAATGTAATATTCAATATTCTCACTTCTCATTTCTTTTTATGACTGTTTTTATTATATCATTTTTAATAAAATTTGTGAACTACAAAATCTTAATTCAACAGAGTAAAAATTTTAGAGGTTAATTTTATTACTATAAAAAAATGGTAGCTTTTATTCTACCAATTTTAATTTTTTATTTTTTCATTTTTTTCAAAAAATCTAATGCTTTATCTATATCGGCTTCATTTTTTTCATCTGAAACATATTCTATATACTTAACAGTATTGTCTTTATCCAAAATGATTAATGCACGAGTAAGAAGACCTTTTTCTTTTATAAATAATCCATTTTGCAGACCAAATTGATGGTATTTAGAATCTGAAATAGCTTTTATTCCGTTTATATCATTTTCAGTACAAAATCTAGTTTGTGCAAATGGAGTATCTTCTGTAATTGAATAAAATTTTATATCTGGGTTTTTCTTAGCCTCGTCATTTAAAATCTTTGTTTGAATTGAGCAAACTTTTGTATCCAAAGAAGGCGCTGTATACAAAACTTTTATATTCTTATCATCAAAAATATTTTTTTCCTCCAATTTTGCATTTACAACTAATGGAACTTGAGTTATTTTGTCGCCAACTTTCAATTTTTTTCCAACGATTGTAATTGGCTCTTCACCCATTCTGATTTTTAAATCATTTTCTGATTTTAAACTGTCAACATATTCCAAATATTTTTTATCTATACCTTTTACTTCTTCAGTTTTACTTTTAGTCTTATTCCCACAAGAAATTATTGCAAGTAAAATTAAAGAATTTAAAATTATTTTTTTCATAAATTTTCTCCTTTTTTTATTTTTAAATTTTTATTTTTGCTTATTATAGCACCAAAAATTCTTTTTTGCAAAAACAAATATTTTTTATAAATGTAATCTTCGCTTAAATTCCTCTTTATACGACTTATACGAATATCGCAAAAGTATATTTAGAATAAAAAGTGGAATTGAGGAAAATATTGACCAGGTCATCTTTTGGCTTATTATAAGTTCTAGCACAAGTAAAAATATTCCGACAAAAAAAATAAAAAAATTTAATATTTTTAATTTATCTGATTTATGCTTGTCCCAAACAAATGAAAAAATTAATCCAATTACTGTAAATGCCACAACAATCGGAATTCCTAATTTTAAGCTCCAAGTCAAAACTTTATTTCCATAATCCAATATCAAAAAATAACTGCTAAGTCCAAAAAAACTAATAAATAAATTTGTTCTCATTCTATAAGAATCAAGTAAAATAAATAAAAATAAATCAAAAATTAAAATTGACGGAATTGTGTAATATGCCCATTTTATTTTATGGTACATTATCATATTCTGAAAAAATACTTCTAAAATTGGAATTATTGAAATTGAAAAAAAAGACAAAAATACCGTTTTTTTTATTTTTTTCATTCTCAATTCATAAAAATTTATGTTTATTTTTGGATACTCACTTTCATAACTGATTTTTTCTAAATCGTCCAACTGTGGTACAGGAGTTTCACACAAAGGACATTTTTTTACGCCATCTTCAAGTTCTACGCCACATTTTACACAATACATCTCATTTTCCTTTCTTTATTTTTTTTTAATGATTTGTTATAATTTTTGACCTTATTCCCCGCTTTCGCAAATAAATAAAAAAATCTCGTTCTATTTCGTAATTTGTAGTCAGATTCCCAAAGTTTATATATATTTTTTTTGTATCGCTAATTACTCCAACTTTTACTTTACATCTCTTGCTAGGCGGTGGCAAAAATCTAAATCCCAAAATATATTTTTCGTATTTCGGCTCAGTTCTAAAAATTCCCAAATTTGAAAATCCCGTCGTATATCCCCGCTCGCCGTAATAATCAAAAATAAATGGAAAAAACATTCGCTTTATAAAATACGGGACTATTTGTATTAAAATATTCTCAACTGGATTCATCGCTTTATAAATACTTTTGTAAAACTCCTTTTCATTTATTTTAAGAGCAAAATAATTATCCAAATATGTGATGATTTCCGAGAGCGAATAAGTCCCAAGACTTGCATCAATGCTTGGTGTTATGTTCATAAAAAAATTTCTGTAAGTATTTTCACAAAAAATTTTTCTTAAATCCACAGGAACACCAATAACAATCGGATTTTTCGCACTTGAATATCTATCAAGCAAAATTTTAAAATAAACAGCGAGTAAATATTTTCCAATTGTTGTGTTATGTTTTTTACTTTCTTTTTTTATTTCACTCAGAAGAATTTCTCCTGTCGTTATATGATACTGACCTTTTTTTAATATCTTTAGCGGCAAATGAAATGCTGATTTTATTGTCACTTCTTTACTCACTTTTCGCAAATACTTTTCATATGAATTTACATATCCATCTTTTTCAACATTTTTGACTTCTTCAAAATTTTTCTTTTCTTCCACAAAAATTTTCATTTTGTTTTTTACAAAAAAATATTTTTCTTCTAGATATTTTTCTATTAAATCTCTAAAAAATATCATAGCTCCCCCGCCATCAGTCAAAAAATGAGCGATTTCCACCGAAAGTTTATTATTATAATAAATTATTCTCAAAGGATTATTTTTTTGAATATTTGTACATGGATAAGTTTTTTCTTTTTCAAGCATAAATCCAGTATTTTTTTCTTGAAGATAGTTCCAGAAAATTCCCTTTTTAAGCTCTGAATTAAAAAATGGATATTTTTTTTCCAAAAAAGGTAATATTTTCTGTAAAACTTCCAAGTCAACATTTTCCAAAAATTTAACGGAAAGTCTAAAGCAAGTTGTTCTACCTTCACTTATGATAGAAGAATAAGTTTTTGCAAAAGCGTCTAATTTATACCAAACTTTTTCATTCTTTCTCATTCTTTTCCAGCCTTTCTAATTTATAATTTCCAATTTTTGATTTATAATTTAATAATTTATAACTTTTAATTTTTAAAAAAAATTTTTTAGTTTTATATTATTATACAACGATTAATTTTATTTTTCCACACTTATATTTTTTATAACAAAATGGAACTATAAACTATAATTATAATATTTGTTTTGAATTAATTAGTTTTACATCATAATCGTACTTTTTCTATTTTTTTCATAATAAGTATGTTGGACATAATATGCAAAACTATGATACAATGACAACAACAGGAGCTTCATTAGGAAAATCTCCTAGAGTTACAAACATTGGATTTAATCAAGATGATAGGGATAAACAAGAAGTAACTAGAAATACAGTAGTTGGAAATGCTGAAATAGGTAAAACTCCTGAAAGTCCAATAAATAGGGATGTTATGAAAACTAATGAAGTTACAAAAGATGTGCAACATTCGACTAATATTAATGTTGAGAGCCAGACTATTGAGTATGCTACTAATCCTACAAAATTTAAAGAAGATTTGGAAGTAGCAATACTTGAAGGGAAAGCGACAGGTGAAACAGTTTTAAAAACAATAGAAAATCTTGTAAATGGTGGAAAAGAAGATATCGGAGATCCTGAAAGAAGAAGCTTAAACGAAATCAAGGAAGCTGTAATAAGGGTTAAGACAGCACCTGAAATGAATTTGATAGCAACAGGAGATTTAAACTCGCAGGAAGTGCTGGATACTTTAAAAATTAATGGAATAGAGAAATTTAATCCTGATGATCCTGATTTGCCAGAAAATGTAAGGGTAAGACTTGATGAAGTAAGAAGAAATGGTGGAGAAATCGAAGCATTTTATGATAAAACGACAAATAAAATATTTATCAATGAAAATGTGGAAGATGGCGAAACAAGAGCCTTGGTTGCAAGAGAATGGAAAATCTCTGAAGATTTAAAAGATGGAAAAGGAAAAGCAAATGATGAAGGTCAATTAAAAGCAACAGTTGCAGGGGAACTGGCTTATGATGATATGATGAAAAGGGCTGGGGAAGGTAAGACTGGAATTATTAGTACGGATGACCTTAATGTTGGGGTTATGGATGAAAATAGTGAGATTACGAGTGATAAAACTTTAGAAGTAAAACCAGAAGATTTAAAAGCTTGGTCTTCAGCAATAGGTCAAGTTGATGGACCTTATCCTTTTTTAGATATGGTAGGTGTAGCTTTAAATGGAGTTGCATGGATTATGGAAAATGGCAACAGAATAAAAAGTAGTACTAAAAATAATCGAAAAGCAAATAAAAAAGCTATAGAAGCTGCAAAAAGAAAATATGAAGAAGCAGACAAAAAATACAAAGAATTCAAAGAAATGAAAAATAAAACACCTGAAGATAAAAAAAATGAACTTTATTGGAAAAACCAAAAAGCTCATTGGTATAAAAAATGAAGGAATTATCAGAACCGTATGCCATAGATAGTGTTAGACGTTAAAGGAGGTAGTATGAAAAAATTTTTTTTAAACAAAACACATGGGATAAACAACATTAATAAGATTTCATTAAAAAAAATAATAGAAATATTTTCTTTACCTAAAGATGTGAATATAAGTTTAACAAATGATGAAATATCAATTGAGCTAAGACTTAAATATGATAATTTGGAGATTTCATATATTTTGTATTTTTTTGTTGAAAATTTAAAAAAACCAGAATTTCATACTTTAACTTTTTTTATAAAGAAATTGTACTTAAATATTAAAGAAAATATAAAAATTGGTGATGAAGTAAAAAGTGTCCTTCCAAAAATAAAAAAATATTTAAAAAATAACAATAAAAATTTAGATTTTAAATATGAAGAAGATAAATATTATGGAGAATATTTATTTGATGATGGAAATATACATATTTTTTTTAAAAAAATAAAAGGGAAAAAAATAGTTGATGATATAATGATAAGTTTGCCTTACGAAGATATATTACCTGATAGTTATATTGTTGATGAAATTAAGGATATTATGGAAATAAAGAATAAGATTGATAGTTTTTTTTGGAAATAAAGAAATACCTTTCACAAGAAAATACGATTTATTAAATTTATTCCTTTTTAGAGGAATACTATATACGAATAATTAATATACTAAGTTTTAATGGAATCACCAGAAATACAGTAGTCGGAGATGTTGAGATAGCAGGATCTGATGGTGTATTCCGAGTTCCTGAAAATGCAGTAATATCTTCAAAAGGTACAGAATACATGAGAAAGGACAGTGTCTTTATAAATGATGGTACACCTGCAGGAACAGTAAAGCTTGAAAGCCAGGTAGTAGGAAATTCTAATTATGAACTGTCAAAAATTACTAATACATATAATGGAAATACAGTAGTAAAAGCTACAAATAAAGTGACTGGAGAAATTCATAGCTTTAAAAACTTCGGTAATGCTCAGACAGGAAATAGTCTTTCTGTAACGAATGCAAATACTTCCCTAGTTCCACTTAATCCAAATGTGGCAACAGGAGTAACGGTAACAACTTCATCTTCTGCAAGAACGGTAACAGGGTCAATTGGTTCAAATCTGATTACATCAGGAAAGAGTGTGACAACACTGGAAGCACCAAAGAATCCTGTAGTTAAACCGGTTACTAAAGTTGAACAGGAAACTGTTCCAATAATAAATGGATTTACAAGTAAACAAATTAAAGAAATGAGTTTAGAAGATTTAAGAAAAATTGGTTCTTCAGAGACCACTTCTAGTAATGCTATAAAAATGTTGAAAGGAACAAAAGAAGAAGCATTAAAATTTTTCGAAAGTAGAGTAGTCGGGGAAATAGAAACTAGAGTAAATTCTGGAGGAAAAGTAATAAAAATAGGATTCGATAAATTTGGAAATAAATTAACTTATAGAGATTTTTCAGTTATAAATGGTAGTTATCCAACTATTGAATTGTTTAAAGGAAGTACAGGTTCATGGGTTACAAAAATTAAATTTCAATAATAGAAAGGAATCATAATATGGAAGTTAATTATTATATTACTTCTGAATTTGAAAAATATAAGAAATATGCAGAAGAAGGAATTATGGAATTAATAGAACTGAAATTTTTAAATATTTCAAAAGAAGAAGAACAAATTTTAAAAAATCTTAACATAAATTATAAAATATATAGGAATAAAACTATAAAAATTCAGCTATTGAATTTTATAAACTATATAGTTGAAAAAGATGGGGAGGAAAAAGGAATATATATCAAAAAAACAAAAGAATATGAAAATTTTTTTAAAGAAGCAAATATAATTTTTAATAAAAATGAAAAATATGAAAATTTGATAATATCAAAAGATAAAGTAAGAGTTGAAATTATTATAGAAAGGGATATAAGTAATGTTAAAACAGAAATTTGAAAATATTTTTATAAAAAAATGTAGATATAAAGATACAAAATTATATATTTATTATAGGCATAAAAATAATAATAAATGTCTGATTTTTTCTAATGTGAAAAGTTTTAAGTCAGTATTTTCTGAACTTTATTGTTATGATAGTCTGTTAAAGAAATTAGAAATAAATGAGTTTTCAAATATGATAAACAGAAATTATAAAGATAATGAAATATATATAATTGATGGACTGTGGATGAGATATATCATAAAATTCAATGATTAATGAAAAAATACGGGATAGGTGTAAATGTAGGAAACACAGGACGTGTGGAAGGATGGAATAATCTGCTTACGGTAAGCGATCTCTACATACCGTCAGCAAGACCTGATTCGAAGTATATAGTTGAGAGCAGGGCTGAATTTACAGACGTATGCAAGAACGGCAATAGGGTCAATTGGTTCAAACCTGATTGCATCAGGAAAGAGTGTGACAATACTGGAAGCACCAAAGAATCCTATAGTTAAACCGGTTATTAAACCTGAACAGAATATTGAAACAGTGAAGAAACCGGCTGTTACTTCTGAGAAACCTAAAACAGTAGAGAGAAGTCATTCACAGGGAAGTAATAATCATAACAGTAATAAAGAAAGTTTTAATCAGAAAACAGAAAAAAATATATCTTCTCAAAATTATCATTCTGGATTTACTGACGAGATAAATTCAACTGCTTTTACAGCCGATAGAAATATAAGTGCATCAAAAATATCAAATAATGGATTTGACCATGTATTCAGAAATAAAAAAACAGGAGAGTTAATTTTTATTCCAACAAGAATTACTAATATAAAAAAATAATGAAGAGAGGAAAAAACTATGAAAAACATATTAGCAGGAGAGAAAAAATACGAAAAAGGGTATATAAAAGTTAGTCATGAATATTTAGATAAAGAGGCTGAAAAAAGAAGATTAGAATATATATCAAATAAAAAAGGAGATCAGTTTGGATGTATGTGGACTCTTTCTAGTGATTATTGTGGTATATCATCTAAAAATTTATTAATAGAAAAAAATATAAAAAAACACAAATTAAATTGCCATATAGGTGGAAAATTATTAATATTGGGTTGTAGTAGAAGTAATAGGCTGTTTACTCAGGCTTCTCAAATGTTTGAAATGTTTATGTCTAATAATCCAGATTTTATAACATTTTTCAAAAATAATATAGATATGATAATGCCTGATGATTACGATAGTGAAAAAAACAAATATGGATATTTAAAAAATGATTATGGAACATTTTTCTTAATACGTGTAATTCTTCATGCAATAAGAGGAGATTTTGAAGAAGTCAAAAAAAGATGTGCCACATATTTGGAAAAACCACTGAAAGATAGTTATTATAAATATGGAGAACTGCACTATGAATTTTTAAGTGCTTTGGCAGATAAAAATATTGATGAAATGAAAAAAGCGATAGACGGGATGATGGAACAGAAAGTGGCAAGAAAATTTTCAAATGATAATAATCCAAACTATGAATTTTACTTGCATGTATATGTCATAATATACGCCAAAATAGCATTATATCATGGAATAGATTTAGAAATTGATAATGAAGTAGCACCAAAAGAATTAATAGATATAACACCTCTTGAAAAATATGAAGATCCGTATGATTTTATGAAAGATTTTGATTTGGCAACAGTAACTCCGAAAGAATGGAAAGAATGGAAAAACAGTTGGAATTTAAATTTATAAAATTTTCAAATAATCGTTGTTGTAAAAGACAGCGGTTATTTTTCTCAAATTCTTCATATATTCAAAATAATTAATACAAAATATTTTGATTATATCAAATTCACTCATATAACTCCTGTAAGTCAAAATTTTCATTCAAGACATAGGGTTTTGGTTTAATACTAAAAATGAATTTTTTGAGCTGTATAGATGTTATATGGGCTTTTTAAATGATATTTTTTATGGTTAGATAGAATATTTCTAAAATTCATAGTAAAAGAACAGTAAAACTAAAATTTTTAATTTTTTTCTTTAAAATAGATAAAATTTAAACAAGACAAAATCATTTTTTTTTGTTATAATTAATATAAATCACAAAAAGAAAGCGAGAACGAGAAAAATATGAAAAAAATCATAGGAATTAATCCTGTAACAGAAGTTTTAAAATCTGACAAAAACATTGAAAAACTTGAAATTTATAAAAAAGTTAAAAAAGAAACTATAAAAAATATTTTAAATTTAGCAAGTAAAAAAAATATAAAAGTTTTTTATAACGACAAAAGAATTGAAAATTCACAAGGTGTTGTCGCAATTATCTCAGATTTTGACTACTATGTTGACCTAAACGCATTTTTGGAAAAAGTTTTGAGAAAAGAAAAATCAAAAATAGTAATTTTAGACCAAGTTCAAGATCCAAGAAATTTTGGTGCAATAATTAGAAGTGCTGAATGTTTTGGAGTTGATGGAATAATCATTCAAGACAGAAATAGTGTAAAAGTGACAGAAACAGTCGTAAAATCATCGACAGGAGCGATAGAACACATGGATATTGTAAAAGTTACAAATATCTCAGATACAATTGATAAATTAAAAAAATATGGATATATGGTTTATGGTGCTGAGGCGAATGGGGAGTGCTACTACTACGAAGAAAAATATCCAAATAAAGTTTGTCTTGTACTTGGAAGCGAAGGAAATGGAATGAGAAAAAAAGTTAGAGAGCACTGTGATAAAATTGTAAAAATTCACTTAAATGGAAAAATCAATTCTTTGAATGTATCTGTCGCAGGTGGAATTTTACTTGCTGAGATGTCTAAATAAAAAATTATATATAGAAAAAGAAGGAGAAAAAATGTCAGTTGGAATTGAAACATTTATAACATTTGGAATATATTTATTATTTTTAATAGGAATAGGAGTGTATTTTTACACAAAAACAGATACACACGAAGATTATGTGCTAGGCGGAAGAGGTGTTGGTTACTGGGTTACAGCAATGTCAGCTCAAGCCAGTGATATGAGCGGATGGTTGCTTTTAGGACTACCTGGAGCTGTTTATTTATCTGGATTAAAGCAAATATGGGTCATTGTAGGTCTTACCATCGGAACATATTTAAACTGGAAATTCGTTGCGCCAAAACTTAGAACTCAAACGGAAGAACACGATGCACTGACAATTCCTACATTTTTATCAAGAAAATCAGATGACAAAAAAGGATATGTAAAAACTTTTTCTGCAATTGTAATATTATTTTTCTTTACAATTTATTCTGCTTCGGGTTTGGTTTCAAATGGAAAATTATTTGAATCACTGCTTGGAATTGACTATAAATTAGGAGTTTTACTAGGTGGTGGAACTATTATTATTTACACTTTTTTAGGTGGCTATCTAGCTGGAGTTTGGACTGATTTCTTTCAGGGAATACTTATGTTTTTTGCAATAATTGTCGTACCTGTCGTTGCATATTTCGTAGTTGGCGGAAATAAAGGAATTGAAACTGCCATGGTTCAAAAACATATTTCTTTAAATCTTTTAAAATATCCTGAAGCACTTAGTTTACCTGTCATTATTTCAGGACTTGGATGGGGACTCGGATATTTTGGACAGCCGCACATAATTGTAAAATTTATGAGTATTAAAGATGTAAATGAACTTTGGAAAGCACGGCTTATTGCAATGGTGTGGGTCATCATTTCCCTTGTCGGCTCAATTGCAGTTGGACTTACAGGAATGGCACTTTATCCTGATATAAAAACAATTTCAGGTGATGCTGAAAAGATCTTTATTTATATGATTGGCGGTCTTTTCAATCCTTGGGTCGCAGGAATTTTGTATGCTGCAATTTTATCAGCTATAATGTCAACAATTTCTGCACAATTATTGGTTGCTTCAAATACTTTAACGGAAGATTTTTATAAATACATTGTAAAGAGAGAAAAAAGCCACAAAGAGCTTATTTGGGTTGGAAGAATATGTATAATTTTAATTTTTATCGTTGCAACAATTTTGGCAATGAATCCAAATTCACAAGTTTTATCACTAGTTTCATACGCTTGGGCAGGTTTTGGAGCTGTATTTTCTCCTGTTATTTTATTCATTTTATACAAGAAGAATTTACATTGGAAAAATATATTAATTTCAATGCTTATCGCAACTGTCACAGTTATTTTCTGGAATCAAAGCGGACTTGGAAAAACAGTCTACGAAATCGTTCCTGGATTTATAATAAATTCTTTAACTTTGTATATTTTGGAAAAATTCAGTGAAAAAAATTCTTCAAATTAACTATAAAAATTTTAAATTTGTTAAATAATATTTTATTTAAATAAAATAAAAAATTATCTTGAAATGACAGGAATAAAAATATTTCTGAAATTTTAAGATAATTTTTTTATAATTTTTTATTTATAATTTTCATTATTTCATCATTAATTTCTTCAATAGATTTTAACTTTCCATTATTTACGCAAGAAATTATTTCCCAGCTATATTTTAGTGCAAGGCTTTTTGCCGTTTCATATGATTTTCTCAAATACTCTTTATCTTTTTCATGAATATCCTTTTTAATTTCTCCAGTTATTTTATTTTCCCGATTTTTCATAAGTTCATCACTAATTTCAAAAGGAATATCCAAAAAAAACACAATATCAGGTTTAGGCAAACCAATTTTATTCCACTCTAAATCGACTAACCATTTCAAATATTTTTCTTTTTCAATTTCGTTATCTATTTTTGGAACTTGATGAATCATATTTGAAATTGTATATCTGTCACTTACAACTATTCCTCCACCGTTATAAAAATTTTCCCACTCCATTTTATAAGAAGCAAATCTATCGACTGAATAAAGAACTGAAGCCGCATAAGCATTCACACTTTGAGCTTTTTTTCCAAATTCACCTGCAAGATACATTTTTACTGGTTCCGAAGCTTTACTGTCATAATTTGGAAAAGATATTTTTTTTATTTTTTCTTTTCCTTTTAATTTACACAATTTTTTATATAACAATTCTGTCTGTGTCTGCTTTCCACTTCCATCCGTTCCTTCAATAATTATTAATTTTCCCATCTTTCTTTAATTCCTTTTTTTATAATTTTTTTATATTATAACATATTTAAAAAATTTTTTCTAAAGTTTAAAAATAAAAAAAAAGAGACTGTTCTAAAATTCAACTTTTAGAACAAAGTCTCTAATTTATTAATTATTCAAACTATATGGTCCTTGTTTCAAGCTATTTGTCGCATTTTTTGGATTTGTCAATAAAGATTTATAGCTAAAAAATATACTTCCTTTGACTTCTGGATAATTTCTGTTAAAATTAATTTGATTTACCAATTCTTTTGCATTTTTCCATTCATTTACTTTATAGGCAGCTTGTCCTATGTATAAATCAGTATTTGTTTCAGCTGCATATTTACTCCACCATTTTACTAAAGTGTTGTATTCAGCAACTTTAAATCCTTGATTCCAGTAAATTTGCGGTGCAACATAGTCAATCCAGTGGTTATTCATCCAAAGTAAAATATCTGCATATAAATCGTCATAATTTTGAACTCCAGCTTTCGTTGCAGAACCTCTTGCGGGATCTGTTGAATCATTTCTCCAAACACCAAAAGGACTTATACCAAATTCCACATTAGGATTTTCTTTTTTTATTTCTTTGTGCAATTTTTCAATCAGTGTATTTATATTATTTCTTCTCCAATCTCCAACATTCGAGAATTTTTTCCCATATTTTTGATATTGTGCAGAATCTGGATATTCTTCATTTTTCACTTTATATGGATAAAAATAATCATCCATATGAACTCCATCAACATCATAATTTTTTACAACTTCAACAATACTATTTACAACATAATTATTAACTTCTGGAATTCCAGGGTTTAAGTAAACTTTTCCACCATATGTCACGGTCCATTCAGGTTTTTTCTTACCAATACTTTCACTTGATAACTTTTCTCTTCCACCAGTCGCAGTAAGTCTGTAAGGATTAAACCAAGCGTGAAACTCTATTCCTCTTTTATGAGCTTCTTCCACCATAAATTTTAATGGATCATATCCAGGATTTACTCCTTGAGTTCCAGTTAAATAACGAGACCAAGGTGCGTATTTCGATGGATAAAAGGCATCAGATTCTGGTTTAATTTGCACAAATACGGCATTCATATTCCAACTTTTTACATTGTTAAGAATTGAAATAAACTCCGCTTTTTGTTTTTCTACACTAAGACCTGGTTTTGACGGCCAATCTATATTACTTACACTTGCAACCCACACACCTCTCAACTCTTTAGGTTTTGCTATTTTTGCATTATCTATTTTTGTTGCATTCTTATTTCCACTAACTACTAAATTAGCAGCATTTAGCGACGTTACTGTCAAAATTGAAATTACTAATAATGATAATTTTTTTACTATTGATTTCACTAAAAAACTCCTTTCTGAATATATTCTTCACTATAATTTTAATACATTTATCGAATTTTTGCAACTTTTTTTCAGATTTTTTACAAGATTATAATATATTAAAATCAATTAATACTGGCAAGTGATCAGAAAGTTTTGTTTGAATAACTTTAAAATTATTTATTTTTATTTCTTGTGAACAAAGTATAAAATCAAGTTCTTTTTTAGGTTTCCAACTTGGAAAAGTTGGCTGTGAATTAACATTTGAATTTTTTAATCCTGACGCTTTTAAAAACATCGCAAGTTCATCATATCCCCAAAAAGCATTAAAATCTCCAGCAACAATCACAGGCTTTTTCGCACTCTTTACCAAATCATAGAGCTGAACTATTTGTTTTTGGCGAGTTTTTCCTCCCAATGCCAAATGTACTAAAAATACTATCACTTTTTCAGTTTCAACTTCGATTATCAATTTTTTCATTCCACTGTCTAAATAATGAAATTTTTTCTTCACTATTTCACTTTTTGAAAGCAAAGCATTCCCCTGTTTACGAACCATCGGAAATTTCATATATTTTGAATTTTCTTCGTATTTATACTGAAAAACATTGTTATTTCTCGTAATTCTCGCAAGGACGGCAGCCTGATTTTTACTTTTCATTCTAAAAGAACCTAAATCAACTTCTACAAGTCCCACTATATCAGGTTTATATTTATTTATGAGACTTCCAATTTTGTGAATATGCCAGTTTGAGCGCCCTAAGTATCCTCTGATATGCTTAAATGGCTGATTTAGATATTTTCCTGTCCCATAGCGTATATTATACAAGAGAAATTTCATTTTTATCACTTCTTTCCGCTAACCTTTATTTTTTGACTATTCCTACTCCATCGCCAAACGGCAGCAAAACAAAATTATACTCGTCATTTAATTTTTTAATAAATTCATTCAATCTTTTTACAATCGTTTTATATCTTTTTGGAACTTCTTCCTTAGATTTTGCCACAAATCCACGAAATACAATGTTGTCAATAAAAATTATTCCATTTTCACAAAGCAGCTCATAACACATTTCAAAAAATTTTGAATACTGACCCTTTGCCGCATCTATGAATATAAAATCATACTTTACATTTTTATCTAATTTGGGTATTTCTTCCAGCGCATCTCCCATAATTAAATTATTTTTTTCAAATATCCCCATTTTTTTGAAATTTTCAATCGCTTTTTTATAACGAATTTCATCAATTTCTATTGTGGTCAAAAATCCACCATTTTCATTTGCAATTTGTGCCAAGAAAATCCCTGAATATCCAGTCGCAGTTCCAATTTCTAAAATTTTTTTTGACTTTTTATTTTTTGCAGCAAATATCATAAAATTAAGTACATCATCTGTAATTATAGGTACTTTTTTCTCCAAACTTTCTTCTTTTATTTCTTTTATAATCTCATATTTTTTTGATTTTTTATTTTTATAGTAAAACAAATCTTGCGCATATTTTGATAATTCATTAAAATTTTCTATCATATTTTTCCTTTTTTATTTTTTATAGCATTTCTCCCATTTTAAAAATTGGAAGCATAACCGAAAATATTATTCCACCGATTAATATTCCGATAAAAATTATCGAAAATGGCTCAAACATTTTTAAAAACCATTTAATTTTTTCATTTACTCTTTCATAATATATTTCGTTCAAATTAAAAAATGAAATTTCCATTTTTCCAGTTCTCTCGCCTATCGTTAAAAAACTTCTGTATTCCGCATCAAAAAAAGTTGTATTTTTAAATGATTTTTGTATACTTTCCCCCTTTTCAATTTTTGAAATAATTTTTTTCAATTCTTTATTTAAAACATTACTTTTAGAATTTGAACACATTTCTAAAGATTTCACAAACGATATATTTGTATTAGTTAAAGAATACATATTTCTTGTGAAATTTAACACACAAATATCTTTATACATCTTCCCAATTATTCTTAATTTTAAAAAAAATTTTTCAAAATCTTCTTCATTTTTCTTTTTAAAATAAAAAAACAAAAAATATATAAAAACCATCACACCAAAAAAAGCAATCCAATATTTATCAAAAATTTTACTCATATTTATAACAGTTTTTGTAATTTTGGGCAAATCTTGTCCAATGTCCGAATAAATTGAAACAAATTTTGGAACAACAAATTTTAATAAGATTGCGACTATTATAACTGCTGTAACAATAACCGTAACTGGATAAATACTAAGTCCTATAATATCTTTTTTTATTTTTTGGTTAAACTCATATTTTTGATACAAATTTTTAAAAACTAATTCCAAATTTCCAGTCTGCTCTCCAATTTTTATCATTTCCAAAAATTCTCTTTCTTTAACAATTTTATAAAATGCTTTAGTTAAAGGGACTCCCTGTTCTATTTGTGCTTTAGTTTTTAAAATTTTATTTTTCATTTCGCTTTTATAATTTTGAGAAACAATCGTAAGTGTATCAATCAAGCTAATCTTCCCATTTAACAAATAATATACACTTTTTGTAAATGTCAAAAGTTCCTTTTCAGTTATTTTCCCCACAATAACTTCCCCCTTTTAAAAAACTTTTTTATTTTTTATTTATATTTTTTTATTTTTGTTCTAAAGCAATTTTTCCTAATGCAATTGATCCGACAAACCCAGCTTCATCACCTAATCCAGGATAAACAATATAATTATCAATATCTTCCAAAATTTCTTTCTTTTGTACATATCCGTTTAAAGATTCCTGAACATATTTTCTGATTTTTGGAAACAGTTGTTTCTGTTTCATAACTCCACCGCCCATAATAATTTTTTGTGGCGATAAAATCAAAATATAATTTACTAACGCTTGTGCCAAATAATACGCTTCCATATCCCAAACTTCGTCAACTTCAGCCAATTCAAATCCTTTTTTCCCCCATCTAGCTTCAATTGCTGGTCCTGCTGCAATTCCTTCCAAACAGTCTTTATGAAATGGACATCTTCCTTCAAATTTATCATCTTTATGTCTTTTTAGCAAAATATGTCCCATTTCAGGATGAGTCAACCCTTGAACCATTTTACCATCAACAACGGCTCCTGCTCCAATTCCTGTTCCAACTGTTATATACAGCACATTTTTTAGTCCTTCTCCTGCTCCCCACCAAGATTCAGCGAGCGCCGCTCCATTTACATCTGTATCAAATTCCATTGGCACATCAAAATGTTTTTTTAGTTCTCCAATCATATTAAAATCACTCCAATAAGGTTTTGGAGTTTTTGTTATATACCCGTAAGTTTCAGAACCTTTTACAGGATCAATTGGACCAAAACTTCCAACTCCCATCACATCAAATTCTTTATCTGAAAAATATTCTATAACTTTTCCCATTGTTTCTTCAGGCGTTGTTGTAGGAATACTAACTCTTTCAATCACTTTCCCATCTTCTGTTCCAATTCCACAGATAAATTTTGTTCCTCCAGCTTCTATTGCTGCAATAATTGCCATAACTTTCACTTCCTTTTCTTTTCTTTATAAATTAAATTTTTAATTTTAATCTCACTTAAATTTCCCACAATAAAACTCCCTTTTTATTTTACAAATGTTCTTGTACGGTTTCATAGAAATCTAAAATTTCTTCTTTTGTTGCAGTTGCCGTTCCAATTTTAGCCACAACTATTCCTGAAGCCATATTCGCAATTTCTCCAGCTTCATATAAATCAGCTCCTGCACATCTTGCCAAAAGAAAAGTTGAAATAAACGTATCTCCTGCGCCCGTTACATCGTAAACTTCTCTTGCCACCGTCGGTATTCTTTTATGTTCCGTTTCAAAAAGTGAAACTCCCTCTTCACTTCTCGTAAGCACAACATTTTCAAGCTCCAATTCTTTTTTTAACTGCTCTAATTTTTCTACAATTTCTTCTTCACTAGAAAATTTTTTCATTCCAAAATAGTCCAAAATCTCTTTTTTATTAGGTGTTATAGAAGTTGCTCCAACATAATTTCTAAAATTTTGAGGTTTTGGATCTACTACTACAACTTTTCCATTTTCTTTAGAAAGTTTTATAATTTTTTTGGAAAGTCTTTCTGTTAAAAGTCCTTTATTATAATCGGATAACAAAATCGCATCTATATTTTTCAAATCTTCTTTTAATAATTCTAAAATTTTATCTTGGTTTTCAGATGAAATATCAATATCTTTTTCCCAATCTAGCCGAAGTAATTGTTGTCCTTGTGCTAAAACTCTACTTTTAATTATAGTTGGACGGGAACTGTCTTTCACAATTCCAGCTGAGTTAATTTTTTTAACTTCCAATTCCTTTATAAACTTTTCACCATTTGCATCGTTTCCCACGACTCCATACACCGATACATTAGCTGATAATGAAATTAAGTTATTTGCCACATTTGAAGCTCCACCCAATACAAATCGTTCTTTCTCAATATTCACTACAGGAACTGGTGCTTCAGGAGAAATTCTGCCAACTTTTCCAATAAGATATTCATCTAGCATCATATCCCCAATAACAGCAATTCTCACACTCTTAAACCGCTCAAGTATCTCTTTAAGCCTTCGAATTGAAATCATTTTTTTCCTTTCATTCATTTTTTGTTTTTTTATTTTTTATTTTTAAATTTATTTTTTTTGAATATATTTTTATTATACAACATATTTTAATATTTTTCATCAAAAATTTAGAAAAAAATTTTTTATTTCTAATTTACTAAAAGCGATTTATCATTTTGTATAACAGCTTCAATTTCAATATAAATATCTCTCATTTCTTTATTTGTCCTTCTATATTTAAATAGCGGTCCAATTATTGGAATTTTTGAGAGTATTGGCACCCTTCTTTGTGTTTCTTTACTCACATTTTGTTTTAATCCTCCTATAAATGTCGAGCCACCATCATTCAATGTTATCGTAGTTCGTGTCTGATTTTTTTGTTTTGCACCAGAAGATGCACTATAAGTTGATGTCAATTTAAAATTACTTATTTCCGTATCAAGTTTTAACAATATTTTTTTTATTCCATTTATCTTTTTTATTTCTGGAGTTATTTTAAAAACAATTCCCGCTTCTGAAAATATTGGCTCAATATAATCTTCATTATTTTTAGTTACTTTTTTTTCACCTATAATCACTTCTTCCGTAACTTTTAATTCCCCTTCTTCCTTTTCCATAATCATAAGTGTTGGCATAGCTTCTATTTTTATATCTCCATTTTCTTTTAGCATATTAAAGTCAACTCCCAAAAATTTTTCTCCAGCAGAAAATATCGAACTAATCGAAATTTCTCCATTTAAAAATTTTGCAACCAAATTATTTTTTCCAGTATTTCCAGAATCTGAATTTATCGACCAGTCAATTCCAAGCCGCTCAAATAAATTTGAACTTGTATCAATTATCGTTCCCTTTATTATAACCTGCTCTTTTGGACTGTCAAAAGACTTTATTATTTTTTTCATCTCTTCAAATTTCTTTTCATCTCCACTAAAAATAATTTTATTCCCCACGCCAATAACTTCAAATTTTTCAAATCCATTTAATGCTTCAGAAATTTCTTTTACATCTCTATATTCAAACTCAATTTCTCCCGTCTTATTTTTTATCTCATCTTTTTTCTGATTTTCAATCTTTGAACTTTCTATTTTTGTAACTTCTTTTTTATTATTTTCCATTTTTGGAATTTGTTTTGTCTGTTTAGATGTATTATTTTCAGGAGTTTTTACTTGCTTTTGTTGTGTGTTGTTATTTATACTATTATTTTCAATCTTTTTATTTTCCTTCGGCACTTTATAAATAAATATTTTTTTCATATTTTGTGCATCGTTTTTATTTACATAATCCGTAACTTTCGCTGAAAAAGTATTACTAAAAAAAATAATGGCATATAAAATAAAATTTAATTTCCTCATTTTTCCCCCTTTTACTTTTACAATTTTTTCTCAATAAAACCTATTGAAATTTTAAATTCATCGCTTGTGAGCTCAATAAACAATCTTGAAGTATCAATATATCTTTTACTTTTATTAATTAAATACAAAAACTTCCCAAAATCATTTAAACTTCCAAAAGTTGTAAAATGAATATATTTTAATTTATATCCATTTTTCTCCCAGATATTTTCTGATTTTGAAATTTCTTTCACTTTTAAATCACTTTCATGTGCAAAAATATAAATCATCTTTTTAAACTCTGATTCATTTTTTATTGAAAAAAAAGAAAGTCTTCTTGTCAACATCATAATTTTATCGTAATCAGCTATATTCTTTTCTTTTTCAAGTGATTTTTTAGTTTCTATTTCAATAATTTTTTTTTCAAAATTTTTTTTATTCTCCAAAAGTAATTTTTTATTTTCTAAAAGTTCTTTGTGCTCACTATACTTTGAATTTAAGTTTATCGCCAAAAAAACTACAATTAAAGCAATTATCATCATTTTTAAATTTATTTTTCTCATTTTATACTTTTCCCACTTTTCCTAAAATTATTTAATGACATATTCAAACATTGTCGCTTCATCGTTATCTTTTAAATACCCAAGTTCAGAATTGGGATATTTTTTCAAAATACTATTTTCAAATTTTTCAAAATTCTCAAAATTTTTTAACTCGCCAGAAACCGTCCACTTTGAATTTTCATAATTAATTTTTGTATAATCTACCCCTTTTTTACTATTTTCAACTAAAAATTTTATATATGAGTAAAACTCATCACGCTCAATCGAATTATCAATATCTTTTAATATTTTTAATTCTTTCGTATAATTCGGAACTTCTTCATCTTTCTTTTTCAAATAATTTTTTTCCAAAATTTTCGTCTGAACTTTTATATTTTCATTTTCTTTTTTTAATTTTTCATTATTCATAAAATTACTCAAAAGGAAATATCCAAGAAACAAAAATAAAACTGTCGCCACATCTAGAATTTTTATCTCTTTCAAACTTTTTGCATCAAAAAAACTTTCATTTTCCGCAAAATTTGGATTTTCAAAAAGTTCACTACCTGAAAAAATCATTTTAATTTCTTCTTCCGTATCAGTAAAAACAATCATATCCCCAAAGTCAAATTCACTAATTTCTCCAATATCGGAAAGTCTTAACTCAACTTTTTCCAATTCCGTTATCTTCTCGTCAAAAATTACCATGCGTAAACTATTTTCTTCTCCAATTTGAAAAATTTCAATTTTTTCACTTTTCAAATTTTCATTTTCCAAACTTTCTTTGTCTATAGTTTGTTCAACACCAATATCTTCTATTTGAACAATTTTAATTTCTTCATCTTCTTTTTTATTTTTATTTTCTTTTTGATTTTCAAAAAATAAATTTTCTTCTTTATTTTTTTCTTCTTCATAATTATTTTTGTTTTCTTTCTGATTTTGATTTTGATTCTCACTTTCAAATTCTAGATTTTTATTTTTGTAAAAATTATAAATCGCTTGAAAATCAATTTTTATTTCCGAAATTTTCAAAAAATAATTTTTTACTATTTTTTTTAAACTTGAAATTTTATTTTTTTCCAAATAAAGATTCAAATATTCACCATTTACATAATCTAGAATAAATTTTTTACAAACAAATTTATTATTTTTAAAAATTTTTTTTGTTTCATAATTTTTATTTTTATTTTTATTTTCTTTCTCATTTTCTTCTTTATTTTCGTTTTTATCTTCTTCATAATTATTTTTCTTTTTGTTTTTATTTTTTTCTTCTTTATAATTTTCAAAATTTTGAAAATTTTCAAAATCAAAATATGAAAAATGTAAAATAAAACTGACTTCCACATTTTTTTTAAATTCCGTTTTGTCAAAACTATTTTCTTCCAAAAAATTTTCCAAAACATTTGATAATTCCTGATTTTCATAAAAATATATTTCATTTTCATAAAAAAGATAAATTTTATTTTCGCTTCTTAAATATATCTTCAAACTTTCCAAAAAATTCCTCCTCTATTTTAAAATTTCACCGCTCAAAACACTCATTTCCACAAGTGTTGCATTTTTTCGCTTAAAAGAAATTTTCTCTTTATAAAAAATTTCCGTATTCAAAATTTTTCTTTCAAAAATAACTTCCAAATCACCATAAACTGTATTTTTATCAAGTGGCAAAAAATATTCATTTTCACTACTGTCTTTAATACTTTTTACCACAAAGCCACCAATACTTTGCACATTTTTTGGCAAGAATATCAATTTTTCCGCTCTCAAATCATTTTTTATTTTTTGTAAATTCGTATCGAAATAAAATTCTTCTTTTTCTATTTCGACTTGATTATTTTCAAAAATCACGCCATTTCTTTCAATCCTTTTAGCATTTTCCAACTCTTTTTCAACAAAAATTTTTTTATTTAATTTTTTTTCTGTATTTTTCAAAAAAATTATATCCGATTTTTGTTTTACAAAAAATATAAAATTTGTCGAAAACACAGTTATCATCGAGAGTGCAATTAACACATAAATAAGACTTGCACCTAAATTTTTTTTTTCATTTTAAAAAATCCCCTTTTATCATATTTTCACAACTCTAATTTCATCTTTTCCAAAATTTTTTATTTTTATGACAAGAATTTCGCCAATTTTTTCAAATTCTAAATTTTCTAAATTTGAAATCACTGTTCTACTTCCAAAACTACTTTTATTTTCCGTATCCGAAATATACATTTTTTTATTTTCAAATTCAATTTTATATAAGATTCCATCTGTTTTATAAACAATTTTATCTTTAAAAATATGAATATTTTTCTTTTCATTTTCATAAAAAAATTCTTCTTTATCTCTATTTTTTAAATTTTCCACAATTTTATCCAACGAAAAATACAAATTTTCATAACTTTTCTGATTATTTTTTTTCATTTTCTCAATTATGACAACTCTTTTCAAAAAAATCGAAACTACAAAAACTATGACTGAAAACAAAAATATACTTATCATAATTTCTAAAAGCAAATAACCTCTTTTTTTATTTTTCACAATTTTTCCTCTTTTCAAATTTATTTAAATTTATTTTTTACACTATAAAAAATTTGGAAAATAATAATCGTTCATTTTATTTGCAATTATTTTAAAAATATATTCTTTTTCGCCTTTTTCATTCAAATAAAATCCATCTGTTTTTTCAATTTTTATTTGAATTTTATTTTTTGTAAAATCAATATTTTTTAAAATCTGATATTTTTTCTCAATCAAAAATTTATTATAAAAATCATCTGTACTTGCAATTTCATATTTTTCAGAAAAATTATTTACTTCCTCATATTTTTTAGATTTTATAAGCTCAATCATATTTGAAATTTCTATATTCTGAAGATTCACATTATCTATTTTCGTATTTATCCTTAAAGTTTTTAAAAACAAATTTGACAGTGGAACAATCGCGAGTGTTACAAAAAACATTGAAATTAAACTTTCAACTAAAGTTTCCCCCTTATCTTTTTTCATCTTTTTATTTTTCCCCTTTTTCTCTTTTTCTATTTTCTATTTTTCTCTTTTCTCTTTTAACCAAAAAATATTTTAAAATGATTAAAAAAGATGTAACTTGCAATAATAAATGGTGCAAACGGAATATATTCACATTTTTGAAGTTTTTTAAAAAAAAGTAAAAATAATACGACAATTCCTGAAAATATATACAACATTGTATAAAACTTAAAAATATTTTCAACTCCGCTGTATCGAAACAACCCGCCTATTCCCATCATAAGCTTCACATCTCCAAAGCCAATCAAACTTTTTTTAAAATAATCTTCCAAAATATAAAGTGCCAACAACGGCATTAAATAGCCACTCGCTCCCAAATAATAATTTCCCAGATCATTAAATTTGACAGCAGAAAATAATCCTATTAGAACTAAAAACAAAATATCCCTGTCATATATCAGCTTTTTTTTCATATCATTTATAAAAATACTAAAAAATGTAAAATATTTTAAAACCAACAAAATGATTGCCATCATCTCTTTATCTCTTCTCCAGGAAAAGCCTTGCTATTTGCAGCGATCTTAGCATAAATTTCTCCATTCTGATAGATTATTTGACCTTGAATATTCCCAATTTTAAATTTTCCGCTGCTATCCAGCCCAATTCCAAGTTTATTCAAATTTCCTTGCTCCGTCAAAATATCCTGCAAATTTTTCGGTGCATCTCCGCTGTGGTCAATACTCCAAGATGTTGTCGTGTTATTTAACTCGGAAATTGCCCCAATAACTTTACTCCTATTAGCTTTATTCAAATATTTTCCAACTTGCGGTATTGCAATCGCAGAAATTATCGTAATAATTGCCACGACCAATATCACTTCAATAAGCGTAAAGCCTTTTTTTGCTTTTTTGCCAAAGGTTTTTTCACTTTTAAACTTTACAATTCCCCCATTCATTTTTTGTCCTCCTTTTTTTATTTAATATTTTATTAATTATTTATACAATATTTTTTGAATTTTGTCAATATATTTTTAATTTAATTTTAAAAATTGATTTATAGAAAAGGTAAAAACTGTTCCATTTTTACCCGAATAACTTATTATGGGAGACTAAATAATGAAAATTTTAAGGAATGTGATTTTTATTTTTATGTTGGTTCTTTTGGTTTCATGTACAAAAAGAGAAAACAAGATGATTGTAAATGATGTTCAACGAAATACCATAACTGAAAGTTCTAAGAATATTGACAAAACTTCTAAAGAAGAGAAAATTGAATTTGATACTTCAGGAAGCGGTAAAAAAAGTTGTTTTCCATATGGAGCTAATATTGTAAATAATACAAGTTATCCCTCAGATATTAATTTTGGTGATATATCTTTATTTCCAACTGATGCCCGTTATTTGAATGAAAATTTTAGATATAAGAAAATAATTTCTTGGCGCCGGTGGGATGAGCCTGCAATAAAACGAAAGTTAAAAAGTTATGCTGAAACCCCGGAAGGTGAAAATTTTATCGGTCATAAATATAGTTCTGCAGATATAGGTTTGATGCAATTAGAATCTGCAATTTTATTTGACGAAGATCAAAAGAAGATTATTGAAGTAGAAGATTCTCCATATTATGATGGTAAAATAGTAAAGTTGAATGAATATAATGATCTTGGTCTTCAAACAAATATATATGATTTTAGATTGGATAATGAAATTATCTTATTTAGTGAAGAATTTTATAATGAATTAAAAAATATTGATGATAAATTAATGTATTCTTATGAATACATTGATATTAGAGATAATCCGAATATTTTGAAATATAATCACTATTTTTATCATTCTAAGGGAAAAAAGCTTTTGGAAAGCGGCCGAATAAGTAAAACTCTTAACATGAAAAATACTATGGATAATAATTTTTTTATTGCAAGAGCTAATAAAAGTTTAAAGTATTATTTAAAAGAAACTCATTCTTATGCATTATTTTATTATGATGAAATGGGGAGGCTTAGTAAAATAGAGCCTCTTCCTACTTCAATGGGGTGGAAATTCTATGATGTAGAATATGATGGAAATAAACTATTGGAGGGGAAATTAAAATTCAGTGAGAAATCAGATACTTATTTTAAATATGTTTATACTAAACATGATAAAAATGATAATTGGATTGAAGCTAAAATATTTTATGATGATGATACTGAAGCTTCATATACTGCAATTAGAGAGATAGAATATTATGAAAATTAGGAAAATTCTATAAGATAAATTATGCAAGTAACTGAAATATAATATTGGAGGATAAAAATATAATAGTAAAAAGGAAAAATATGAATTAGAAGACTTGGGGTAGAATTTACTACTGCATGGGATGGAACTTTAATATCATATTCTATGGAATGCTAAAGCAATGAAGGAATTAAAAGAAGATATTGGGTTTATAAAAAAATTAATTGAATGAGGTAAATGATGATTGAACAAATACTTGTTTTTTTATTTTTAATGGTGATAGGAAGTATATTCCTAATATTTAG